>Ga0310811_10004489_pt1 | contig 17516 bp, 18 predicted proteins | sample YCmetagenome_FD_207642 | JGI IMG/M metagenome (GOLD analysis project Ga0310811, IMG submission 207642) | Soil microbial communities from experimental microcosm in Duke University, North Carolina, United States - YC | ecosystem: Engineered > Artificial ecosystem > Soil microcosm > Unclassified ...
CGATCTCTCCACGGGATGGGTGAGGCCAGCGTTTGCCCTGCGGCCCTGTGCGGCAACGGCGGAACGCCCCATGACCGCGCGTCGGCTCATGGGGAATCCACCCACCCGCTCCCCCGGACGCCGTGTCAGAGGTCTGCGGCCCACGGCAGCCGCCGCGCCCGGCCGCCGCCGCTCCCCCTCCGGCGGATCAGGCCTCTGATGCCGCCTCGTCCGAAGCCGAGCCCGCCGTCGCGGTCGCCGCCGTGCTCGCCGGCACGACCGCCTCCGGCGGGCGGGAGATGTGCGCGACGAACGAGTACCGGTCGCCGCGGTACCAGGTGCGCACCCATTCGACGGGTTCGCCCTCGGCCGTGTGACTGTGCTGGGACACCAGCAGCATCGGCGCGCCGGGCTCGGTGCCGAGCAGCGCCGCCTCGCGCGGGGCGGCGGGCGCGGTCTCGATCGTCTCCACCGCGTGCGCGACGGTGACGCCGTAGTCGTCCCGCAGCACCTCGTAGAGCGAGCCGGTCGCGGCGACGGCGGCCTCGAGGCCGGGGTAGCGGCGGGCGGCGAGGTGCACGCACTCGAGCGCCATCGGCGTGTCGTTCACGGAACGCAGCAGTTCCAGCGACAGCACCTGGGCACCCGGCCCGATCCCGAGGCGTTCGGCGAGTTCGAGGGTGGCCGGGACGCGCTCCGCGGACAGGAACATGGTGCGCGCGTGCAGGCCCTCGGCCTCGGCCTGCTCGGTGAAGCCGGAGACCATCAACGGCCAGGCGAGCTTCGGCTCGGCCACGTACGTTCCCGAACCCTGCCGGCGCACCAGGCGTCCCTCGGCGACCAGTTCGGTCACCGCCTTGCGCACCGTGGTGCGCGAGGTCCGGCAGGCGACCGCGAGGTCGCGCTCCGGCGGGATCGACACACCGGGACGCAGTTGCGCGATCCGCTCCACGATGTGGTCCTTGACCTTGAGGTACCGCGGCTCGCGCAGCCCCTCGACGAGAGTGTCCACTGTCATCGCTTTTCATTCCCCCTGTTCATGAGTCGATCATGGACCAGAGCAGGCCGAGTTCCTTGTGCGCGGCCGAGGCGGCGGCGCCCAGCAGCGTGCCGTTCCAGCCGAGCCTCGAGTACTCGACGGTCAGGTGGCCGCCGAGATACGGCTCGTTGTCCGCGAGCGCGTCCCTGATGTGGTCGATCAGTCCGGGCCCGAGCGCGCAGACCGGGCCGCAGACGACGGTGCGGCGCACGTCGATGAGCTCGTAGACGAGCTCGACGAGTGCTGCGATGTTGTGCCCGGCGCGCTCGGCCGCCGCGTCGTCGAGCCGGCCCTCGGGCTGTTCGCCGCGCGGCGTCAGCTGCAGCGACTGCGGCTGGCCGGTCAGCACGCTGATACGCGCCGCGGCCTCCAGGCAACCGGTGCGGCCGCATTCGCAGCGCAGGTCGTGCGTGCGCAGGTTCAGGTGGCCGACCTCGCCGGCGCCGAAGCTCTCGCCCTGGAAGAGCGCGCCGGACAGGATGAGCCCGGCGCCCACGCCGTCGCCGAGGTAGAGCGCCAGCAGGTTGGGCGCCGGCTCCTCGCTGAGCGCCACCTCGGCCAGCGCGCACGCGTCGCTGTCGTTGATCAGGTGCACCGGGTAGCCGAGCCGCTCGCCGAGCCAGCCGCCGAGGTCGTAGTCGGTGCGGTGCAGCAGCACCGACTTCGAGATCTGCCCGCGCTGGTCGACGATCCCGGGCACCGCCACGCCGACGGCCAGCACGGCCCGGCCGAGGCCCTCGGCCATCTTCTTCACCGCGGGCACCAAGGCGTCGACCATCAGCTCAGGGTCGCCCACCTCGTCGTGCTGCTCGATGATCCGGCCGCGCAGCGAGACCGCCGCGATGCGGAAGCCGTCCCGGATCAGCTGCACGCCGAGCACGGCGAACAGCCGCTCGTCGAGGTCGAGCAGGATCGGCGGCTTCCCGCCGACGGACGGGCCGACCCCGACCTCGCGCACGAGGCCCTGCTCCAGCAGTTCGGCGACCAGTCCGGAGACGGTCGCCGTGTTGAGCCCGGCCAGCCGCACCAGGTCGGCGCGCGAGATCCGGCCGCGCCCCTGGCTGATGTGCTGGAGCAGCAGCCGCCGGTTGACGGTCCGCACATCGGCCGGGGTGGCCTTTCCCGTGGTGCGCAGAGACTCCATGGCCCGCTTCTGAAATGGTGGTCGGCAAGGTTCGAGGTTTCCTTGGAAGGTAGCGTTAGCTTCCAAGGGAAGTCAATGGTCTCGACCACTTATGCCGTACGGTGGACCGACGCGGGCGGGGGGCGGCCGCGCGCGGCGTGGCAGACTGTCCGCGTGGATGAGCGGACTTCCCAGGAGCAGACAGCGGACGCCGAGGCCGGGCCGGGCGCCGACGGCGAGGATCTCGCCGCGGCGCTGCGGAACGCGATGCGCTCGTGTGCGAAGCGGCTTTCCGGGACGCCGCGCACCACGATCAGGGAAGGCCTGAGAAACCTCGTCGAATGGGCCGACTCGCAGGCGGCGGCGCCGGCCCCGGCCGATCAGCAGGGCACTGATGCGACCGGCGCGGCCGGCGCTGCCGACGGCTACGACCTCGACGAGGCGCCCGACGTCTACGGGAGCCGGATCGTGGGCGCGCTCGAGAAGAAGGTCGCCGAACTGCTCGGCTCGCAGGACGCCGCGTACTTCCCGACCGGGACGATGGCGCAGCAGGTGGCGCTGCGGTGCTGGTCGCGGGACGTCGGCAGTTCGGTCGTCGCGACCCATCCGCTGGCCCACCTGGAGGTCCACGAGCGCCACGCCTACCGCGACCTGACCGGGCTGCGCGGCGTGTGGCCCGCCACCGAACCCCGCGTGGCCACGGCCGACGAGGTGCGCGCGTGCGCCGAGCCGTTCGGCGTCCTCGCCCTCGAACTTCCACTGCGCGACGCAGGGTTCGTACTTCCTTCCTGGGACGAGCTCGAGTCCGTGACCGCCGCCGCACACGAGCGCGGCGCCCGGGTGCACTTCGACGGCGCCCGACTGTGGGAGACGACCGCGCACTTCGGCCGTCCGCTGGCCGAGATAGCCGGGCTCGCCGACTCGGTATACGTGTCCTTCTACAAGTCGCTGGGCGGGATCAGCGGCGCCGCGGTGGGCGGGCCGAGCGAGTTCGTCGCGGAGATGAAGACCTGGCGGCACCGCTACGGCGGGCAGATCTACCAGCAGTATCCCGCCGTCCTGTCGGCGCTGATCGGCATCGAGCGGGAACTGCCGCGCCTGCCGGAGTACGTCGCGCACGCCAAGACCGTCGCGCGGGCGCTGGCCGATGGCACGGCGCACACGCCGGGGATCCGTGTCCACCCGGAACCGCCGCACACCCACCAGTTCCGCGTATTCGTGCCCTTTGATACCCGAGTGATTCAGCGTGCGGCTGTGGAACAGATCGCCGACACCGGGATCGGGCTGTTCGACTGGTGGATGCCCGCGCCGATCCCGGAGCACTCGTTCACCGAGGTCACCGTCGCCGCCGCGGCGCTCGACTGGCACGCAGCCGAGATCACCGCCGCCTGGACCGATCTGCTCGAACGCGCCGCACGCATCGCACGCGCACGCTGACGCCGTACATCAACGTCGTACACTGACACCGCAGTGACGTCCAATCTTTACCCGTGGTTCACCCGCACTCTCCCCTCCCGCCAAGGCATGGATGATCTGATCCGAAGCGAGCCCTTCCGGCTCCGCGGGGACATCCGGAGAAGGAGTGAACTTATGAACGACCGTTCCAGCCGCCCGGCGCGCCGGGCGAGGCACGGCGTGCTCGGGGTGGCCGCCTCGTTCGCGATCGGCGCCTGCGTGGTGGGCGTGTCCGGCGGCACCCCGGCGCAGGCCGCGACCGGCAAGACGCCGGTGATCCCGGGCGACCTGCTGGTCAGCCGGGTGCACTACGCCGGCTCCGCCGGCACGATCACCCCGGGCGTGACGGTGCTGCCGACCGGCGCCGTCGCGATCGCCGACGGCGACTTCGCGCACGTGTGGGACAACGTCTCGGTCGACCCGAACTTCGGCATCACGGCGCCGATCTACCTCGACCAGCTCACCTCCCGCGGTGCGCCGGTCGACACGATCGCCGTGCCCGACGGCACCCCCGGCGCCTCCAGCCGCGGCCACGACCTGCTGATGAGCAGCTTCTCGTCGAAGTCCGAGATGGCGCTCAACCTCTCGACCGGCGGATCCGCGGTCACCTTCATGGGCTACGTGGCCCCGGCGAACACCCTGGACGCCTCGAACGGCAACACCCCGGGCGTCGTCGACCCGACCAACCCGGACGCCCAGTCGGTCTACCGCGCCGTCGCCGAACTCGACGCCAACGGCAAGTTCCAGTTCACCCAGACCAACGCGTACAGCGGCGACAACGGCCGCGCCGCGATCCTGGACGACGCCGACGGCCTGTACTACACGGCCGGCAACTCCAACAACGGCAGCGGCACCTCCGTGCCCGGCCTGATCTCCGGGACCGGCGCCCAGCTCGTCCGTCCGGCGGGCAAGCCCGAGCAGGCGCAGACGCCCGGTGCGCCGACCCCGGTCGGCGGCTTCAGCGTGACGCAGCTGCCGGGCAACACGAAGGCCGACAAGCTCGGAAAGGACACGAACTTCGCCGGCGTCGCCCTGTCCGGCAACGTGCTCTACTACACCAAGGGCAGCGGCAGCAACGGCGTCGACACCGTCTACTTCGTCGACACCACCGGCACCGCCTGCCCGCAGGGCGTCGGCCTGCCCGTGCCCGGAGCCCCGGCCCCGACCGCCGCGGACGCCTACAACGCCGCCACCGGCCAGCCGGCCGACAACATGTGCGTCCTGGCCGGCTTCCCGACCGCGCTCGCCAAGTCGATCGCGACCCCGGACACCGGCGCGTCGAGCAATGCCAGCTCCTTCGGCGCGCTCTGGTTCGCGAACCCGACCACGCTCTACGTGGCCGACGCGGGCAACGGCACCGACACCTTCGGCGGCGGCCAGTTCACCGCCGCAGCCGCGCAGAACCTCGCCGGCATCCAGAAGTGGTCGCTGGTCAACGGCTCCTGGACCTACGACTACACCCTCAACGCGGGTCTCGGGCTCGGCGTGCCCTACACCGTCCCCGGCCTGCCCGCCGGCGTGAACCCGATCACCGGCACGCCCTGGACGCCCGCCGTCGACGGCATCCGCAACTTCACCGGCAAGGTCAACCCCGACGGCACGGTGACCCTGTACGGCGTGACGACCTCGGTCGGCGGCGTGTCCGACTACGGCGCCGACCCGAACAAGCTGGTCACGGTCACCGACAGGGCTTCCGCGACCACGCTGCCCGCTTCCGAGCAGTACACCACGCTGCGCACGGCGGCCGCGGGCGACGTGCTCCGGGGCGTGTCCTTCACCCCCGGCACCAAGTAAAGAACCGCAGCACCCGGCGGCAGTCCTCGCCGGGCGACCGCACCGGATCCCGGGCGAGCGCCGACGTGGCGGACGCAGTGCGCTGACGAAGCGCGTGCGCCCGCCATCGGCGTTTCAGGGGGCTGATCCGGCGTGTGCCTTGCCGCGGACTCTCCGATCGTCTCTGTTCGCCACGGAATTCCCTTGTCAGATATCGAGCAGAGTCGTACCGTTGCGAACATGACTGTTCAGCTTGGTGCTTTCGGCCGGTCCCGGCGCGCGGCGAAGCGTCCGCTGCTCGACGTGGTCGCTGAGGTGCTCGTCGCACAGCCGGGGGCCTCGCTCGCCGAGGTGGCCGCCGCGGCCGGGATCAGCCGCACCACGCTGCACAAGCAGTACGCCACCAGGGACGACCTGGTGCGCGCGGTCGGCCTGCGGGCGATCGAGATCTGGGAACACGCCGTGGACGCGGTGGCGGACGGACCCCCCGGCACGCGGGAGGGACTGCGCGGGCTGCTGGCCGCGATGATCGACAGCGGCCCGCAGTTGGCCTTCCTGTGGCGCAACCCCTCCCTCGACGAGGACGAGGAGCTCACGCGGCGCTACATCGCCGTGGAGAGGCGCTGCCTTGCGGTGCTGGACCGGGCCAGAAGCCGGGGCGCGATCTCGAAGACGGTGCCGGACTTCTGGCTGCTGCAGACGATGTTCGCCCTCGTCTACACCGCCGCGGAATCGGTGCAGGCCGGGAAGCTGGCGCCGCTCGAGGCGCCGGACCTTGCACTCAATACTCTGTTACACGGACTGAGAGCGCCGGTCTCCGCCAGGACGGAGCCGGCCAGGGGGCGTGAAGATGAGTGAGCTGACACAGACGATCGGATTCGCCGCGAGCCTGTACCGGCAGCGCGCGATCACCGGCTACACGGCACACGTGCTGCGCGAGCCGTTGGCGCAACTGGACACGCGGCGGGGACGCAGGGATCCTACCCGCTCTACCGGCGGATGCGCCGGGAAGGACCGCTCGCGCCGACCCGGCGCGGCAACTGGGTGACGGTGAGCCACCGCGTGTGCGGCGCGGTGCTGCGCGACCGGAAGTTCGGTGTGCAGCAGGATCCGCAGATGGACCTCTCCTTCCTGAGCATGAACCCGCCGGACCACACCCGGCTGCGCCGGCTGGCCCAGCCGACCTTCAGCCCGAAGACGCTCCCGGCCTACCGGGGCCGGATCGAGGACACGGTCGGGGAACCGCTCGACCGGGCGGGCCGCGACGGTCGGTTCGACCTGGTTTCCGGGTTCGCCGCGCCGCTGCCGATCAGCGTCATCACCGGCCTGCTCGGCATCCCGGACGCCGACAGCCGCGAGTTCGAGCAGTACGGCGCCATCGTCGGCAGCGCGCTCGACGGTGTCAGATCCCTGCGGCACGCGGCCCGGATCCAGGCCGCCGACGCCAAGTTGCACGCGCTCTTCCGGAGCCTGATCGAGCTGCGTCGCCGCGAACCCGCCGACGACCTGATCAGCCGGCTGGTTGCGGCCGAGGGCGACCGGCTCCTGCCGAGCGAACTCGAGCCGATGATCAGCCTGCTGCTGATCGCGGGCTTCGAGACGACGGTCAACCTGATCGGCAACTGCGTGCTCGCCCTGCTGCGCGATCCGGAGCAGTGGGAGGCGCTGCGCGCCGATCCGCGCGGACTGGCGATCAAGGCGGTCGAGGAGGCCCTGCGCTACGATCCGCCGGTGCAGGGCACCAGCCGCATCGCCCTGGAGGCCGTCGAGCTCGAGGGGCGGCCGGTGCGCGCGGGACAGGTCGTCATCACCATGATCGGGGCGGCGGGCCGGGACCCGGAGGTCTACGAGCGGCCCGAGGTCTTCGACATCGAACGCTCATCCGCGGCCGAACATCTGGCCTTTTCCAGCGGCGTCCACTACTGCGTCGGCCAGCCGCTGGCACGGATGGAGGCCGCGACCGCCCTGCAGCTGCTGGCCGAGCGGATGCCGAAGCTGCAGCACGCGGGGAGGGTGCGCCGCCGCCCGTCATCCAGCATCAGAGGGCCGCTGCACCTGCCGGTACGCGCGTATCGAGAAGTACTCAGTGAATCAAGGTGCTGCGCATCAAAGCTTTTACCATGAGCTGAAGCTAAGCCACTGATTCGCCAGTCGGGATCACCGGCCGGGATCGGCGGCCGCGAACGAAGCCATTTCCCGCCACTATAAATCTATACCGTACCGGGGGCCTTGCGGCAAGGCCCCCGTCAGGGCGCACAATCGTCGGCCGGGGCCAAGTTCCCGCCCGTCCACACGCACCGAGCAGACCGGAGCCGACACCGTGAACCCCTCGCCCACCAGTGTCTTCGACCTGCCCGATCGACTCGCCGGAAAGGCCGATCCGGCGCTGATCGCCGACGACGAACGGCACTTCGCGGCCATCGCGCAGAGCCTGGAACAGACGATCGCCGAGCTGTCCGGGCGCCTCGACGAGGTGCGCAAGGCGCCCGGCGGCCAGGGCCAGCAGGCCATGGACCGGGACGTCGAGATCCACAAGCTGACCGCCCGGCTGCGCGCGCTGCGACGCTTCGGTCTCGACCTGTGCCTGGGACGCGTCGTCGCCGCGGACGGCACCGGGCCCGTCTACGTCGGCCGGCTCGGCCTCACCGACGGCGACGGCCGCCGGCTGCTGATCGACTGGCGCTCCCCCGCGGCCGAACCGTTCTTCGGGGCGACCCACGCCGACCCGATGGGCCTGGCCAGCCGCCGCAGGTACCGCTGGACCCGCGGCCGGATCGGCGACTACTGGGACGAGGTGTTCACCCGGGACGGTTTCGCGGGGCACGCCGCGCTCGACGACCAGTCCGCCTTCATCGCCAGCCTGGGCGGCGACCGCTCCGACCGGATGCGCGACGTGCTCGGCACCATCCAGGCCGACCAGGACGCCATCATCCGCGCGGGCTCCCGCGGCGCCCTCGTCGTCGACGGCGGCCCCGGCACGGGCAAGACCGTCGTCGCGCTGCACCGCACCGCCTACCTGCTCTACTCCGACCCACGCCTCGGCCACCACCGCGGCGGCGTGCTGTTCGTCGGTCCGCACCAGCCGTACCTGGCCTACGTCTCCGACGTGCTGCCGAGCCTCGGTGAGGAGGGCGTGCAGACGTGCACGCTGCGGGACCTCGTCGCCGAGGGCGCCGCGGCAAGGGCCGAAACCGACCCGGACGCCGCTCGCCTGAAGTCGTCCGCGGACATGGTGAAGGCGATCGAGAAGGCCGTCCGGTTCTACGAGCAGCCGCCCACGAAGGCGATGACCGTGACGACGTACTGGTCCGACCTCCGGCTGAGCGTCGACGACTGGGCCGAGGCGTTCGAGGCGGCGGAGCCCGGGACGCCGCACAACGAGGCGCGCGAGCAGGTCTGGGAGGAGCTGCTCAGGATTCTGATGGAAAAGCTCGAGGACGGTGACGACGAGGAGAACGAAGAGGACGAGGACGGCGACGAGGGCGCCGTCCCCCTCCCCCTGCTGCGCAAGTCGCTGTCGCAGGACAGGGAGCTGCTCACGGCCTTCAACCGGGCGTGGCCGCTGCTCGAGGCGGCCGACGTCGTCGGCGACCTGTGGTCGGTGCCGGCCTATCTGCGGATGTGCGCCCCCTGGCTCGGCCCCGACGAGGTGCGGGCGCTGCAGCGCGCGGACGCCCAGGCCTGGACGATGTCCGACCTGCCGCTGCTGGACGCGGCACGGCAGCGGCTCGGCGACCCGGAGGACTCGCGGCGCAAGCGCGAGCAGCGGGCTGCCGTCGCCGCCGAACGCGATCAGATGGCCGGCATCATCGATCACCTGATCGCCACGGACGACTCGGAGATGCACGTGATGTCGATGCTGCGCGGGCAGGATCTGCAGACCGTCGTCGTCGACGAGGACGCACTGAGCACCGCCGACCCGGACCTGCTCGCCGGGCCGTTCGCGCACATCGTCGTCGACGAGGCGCAGGAACTGACCGACGCGGAGTGGCAGATGCTGCTGCTGCGCTGCCCGTCCCGGAGCTTCACCATCGTCGGGGACCGCGCCCAGGCCAGGCACGGATTCACCGAGCCGTGGCGGGAAAGGCTGGAGCGGGTCGGCTTCGACCGGATCAACCTCACCTCCCTGAGTGTCAACTACCGGACACCGAGCGAGATCATGGCGGAAGCCGAGCCGGTCATCCGAGCCGTGCTCCCGGACGCCAACGTGCCGACCTCGATCCGCGGCGGCGGCGTCCCGGTCCTGCACGGATCCGTCTTGGAGTTGGACTCGATCATCGAAGCCTGGCTCGCCGGGCACGCCGAGGGCGTCGCCTGCGTCATCGGCGATCCCACATTCCGGGCAATGCCGCGTGTCATGTCACTGACACCGGAACTGTCGAAGGGGCTTGAGTTCGACCTGGTCGTGCTGGTCGACCCGGAGGCGTTCGGCGAGGGGATCGAAGGCGCGGTCGACCGCTACGTCGCGATGACGCGGGCGACCCGGCAACTCGTCATCCTCACCTCCGAGGCCCGCGCCGCCGTCGCGTAGCAGCCGCCCCGGCCACCGCACAGCGACGGCTGGTGGTTGCCGGGGCGCCCGCCTAGGAGCCGGGCGCGGGGAATCCACAGCAGTCGAAGACGAGGTCGCAGAAGGTGGCCTCTGCCCAGGAGAACCAGCGGCGGGTCCACTTCCCCGGACGATCGACGTGGAAGGACTCGTGGATACGGTCGGTCCCGCCCCTGGTCTCCAGCAGCGTCGCGACGGCGGCCCGCTTGGCCGCTTCGTCCGGGTCGGTGAGAGCGGCCATGGCCAGCGCGATGGGCCACACGTGCCGCTTGGGCGTGTGCGGGCTGCCGACGCCCGCAGCAGCCCTACCGCGGTGGAAGTGAGGATTGCGCGGGCTGAGCACGAACGCGCGCGTGGCCCGATAGAGCGGGTCGTCGGCCTGGCAGTATCCGAGGCGCGGCAGCGAAAGCAGGCTCGGCACGTTCGCGTCGTCCATCTCGAGCACTCCCCCGTGCCCGTCCACCTCGTACGCCCACCGCGGCCCGGTCACCGGATCGTCGACGACCGCGTACTCGCACAATCCCTGCTCGATCGCCTCGCACAGCCGCGCCGCACGCTGAATCAAGGTGCTGTCCGGAGGTGGGGCGGCGGCCTCGGCGATCTGCCGCAGGCGGGCGAGGACCCGCGAGGCGAACATGTTGCCGGGGACGTTGTAGCCGTAGACGCACGCGTCGTCGCTCGGCCGGAAGCCGCTCCAGGTCAGGCCGGTGACAGCGACGGCTGCTCCCCGGCCGCGGCGCGCGAGGGTCCCGGTCGAGCGGGCGAAACGCCGCTGGAAGCGGTATTCGGAGCGGGAGTCGTGGTCTTGCTCGACCTCCCAGACGTCCAGCACCCGCTCCACCGCACGCCAGTACAGTTCGTCGAACACGTCGATTCGGCCGGTGGCGTGCCAGAAGCTCTCGGCGAGGTATAGAGGATAGCACAGGGAGTCGACCTCGTATTTACGCTCCCAGATATGTGGGCTCATCGTCGTCTTGTCGCGTTGATGCCCTGCGCCGTTCGGCGCGGCGTTGAACGCGTTCGCGTAGGGGTCCAGGACTATGAACGAGAGTTGCCGTCGCAGAACCCCGGCGACGAAGTCCTCGCCGCCCGGGCAGTATTCGTCGCCGAGCCTCAACAACGGCAATACCTGCGCCGCGGAGTCACGCAGCCACATCGCCGGAATGTCCCCGGTGACCAGGAAAACCGTGCCGTCGTCCAGTCGCCTGGCCGCCCGGTTCATCGTCTCGTCCGCGAACCGCTCGACCATCATCGCCGCCTGCTCGCCCACGGCGGCGGTCACGCGCTCACGCAACTCCTCCAGGGCGGTCATGCCGCGTCGTGGAAGACCAGGCCGAGCGTGTGGCGCTCGCCGCTGCGGATGACGGACACCCCGTGCCGTACCGGTGCCGCGGACCAGCCGCGCGTCGAACGCACCGGGCGCTCACGCGTGGTGAACAGGTAGCCGTGTCCGTGCGGCAGAAGAGTCGCGGTACCGCGGGACTGCGCGCGAGGGCGCTGTTCGAGCAGAAGGAACTCGCCTCCCGTGTGATCGGTCCCCGGCTCGTTGAGGTTGATGACGACCTGCAGTGGGAAAATCAGGTCGCCGTAGAGGTCCCGGTGCAGAGCATTCCAGTCGCCTTCGCCGTAACGCAGCAGAATCGCAGTGGATTTGCGCTGCCCGGCCTCATGGCAAGCCTCGAGCCACTCGTCGAGCGTGTCAGGCCACGGCGTGGGGCGGCCGAGCTTGGTCCACCAATCCCGCGCAATCGGCAGCAGACGCGGATACAGGGCCTGTTTGAGCTGTTCGATCGGTTCCGGGTAGGGCGTGGCGAAGTACTTGTATTCGCCTTCCCCGAAACGATGCCGGCCCATGTCGACGGTGCTGCGGAACAACTCGTCCTGCTCGTACAGGCCGCGTAACGCCTTCGTCTCCCGCGCGGTGAGCAACTGCGGCAGGAGGGCGCCGCCGAATGCATCCACCTGCTCGGCGATCGCGTCCCAGTCGCCGGAATCCACGCGCCGCTGCCACGGGTTCACACTGTGATGCTGATCCTCAGGGTTCTTATGTGTTGCGTTCATGAGGCTGCTGCTTCCAGTGTCAGGAGGGCGGACTTCGCTTCGGAACCGCCGACGTATCCGCCGAGGGTGCCGTCGGTGCGCAGCACGCGATGGCAGGGCACGACGACGGGAAGCGGGTTCGTCGCGCACGCGGTGCCCACCGCGCGCACCGCCCTCGGGCTGCCGACCGACTCGGCGACCTGCTTGTAGCTGCGGGTCTGCCCATAGCCGATCTCGGGCAGGTGACGCTGCACCAACTGCCGGAACCCGGCGGACAAGGACAGATCCAGCGCCAGGTCGAAGGTCCGGCGACGGCGGGCGAAGTACTCGTCGATCTCCCGGGCCGCGGCGTCGAGCCGGCTCGGCGCGCGCAGCACCCGGGCGCTGATCTTCCGGCCGATGGCATCGAGCACCCGGTCGTGGTCCTCGACCGCGTAGGCCACGCGCAGCAGGCCCTGCGGGGTCGAGGCCAGCAGGAGCAGGCCGAGAGGGGAGTCGATCGTGGTGTAGGCGACGTCGAGCAGCCCCTCCTGCTCGGCGGCCCGCTCCAGCCGACCGTGCAGGCGGGCGAGCACGCCGTCCTCGACGGGCGCCGCGAGCCGCGCGGCCACCTCGTCGTCCCGGTCCGTGTCGTCCCGGTCTGTCCCGTCCCGGTCCGTAATCATCAGGATGCTCCCTTCGTCATCGCATCCGGATAAAACTTTCTCAGGGCCTTAATGCCGTCTGCGGAGGCCCTGCGCGCGGCGTCCGCGCTGCCGCCCAGGATCTCGGCGATCTCGGCGTACGGCAGGCCCGCCACGTAGTGGTAGGCGACGGCCTGGCGCTGCTTGTCCGGCAGTGCCCTGACGTGCTCCCACAGGAGGTCGGCCTCCAGGCCGCTCTCCGCGCAGGCCGACGCGTCCGACCCGGCCGACGACCCGGCTGACGCGAACGGCCCGCCCGACCCGGCCGACGCGGTCTGCTCCGGCAGTTGTCCGACCGGCTGAGGCCTGCGCCGGGCGGCCCGGGTCGCGTCGACGGCCTTGCGGTGCGCGATCGTGACCAGCCACGCCTCCACGTTCGCGTCCGGCGGCAGGCCGGGATAGGCGCGCATGGCGGCGATGAACGTCTCCGACCAGGCGTCGTCGGCGTCCTGGACGCCGAGGACGGCCCGGCACACGCGCAGCACCTGGTCGGCGTGCTGCTCGACGATCCGCTCGAAGGGCTGCTTCACAGCGCTCCCGGTCGAAACAGCCGGCCCGCGCCCGCCGCGGGTTGTTCGAGATCCAGCAGAGCGCGCTTGCGCTCGAGCCCGCCGGCGTACCCGGTCAGCGACCCGTCCGCGCCCACCACCCGATGGCAGGGCACGAAGACGCACAACGGGTTCGCGCCCACCGCCTGCCCCACCTGCCAGGCCAGGGCCCGGTCGCCGAGCCGCTCGGCGATCGCGCCGTACGTGGTCGTCTCGCCCCGCGGGATCTCGGCGACGAGCGCCCACACGGACTTCTGGAACCCGTCGCCCGCGGCCCGCAGCGGCAGGTCGAACCGGGTGAGCCGGCCCTCCAGGTACGCGCGGAGCTGGCTCGCGGCCGCTTCGAGCAGCAGGTCCTCGCCGCTGTCCGGCCGCACGGCGGGTCCCAGCGCCTCCGCGCCCGGACGGCGGACGTGGCGCCTGAAGTACAGGCCGGTGACCGAGTCGCCGTCCGCGACGATCGTGACCGGCCCCAGGGCGGTCTCGCCTGTGACGTGCCGCGGCGCCGCCGCCGTCGTGGTCATGGTCGTGGTCGCCGTCGCTCTCGTCATCGGTGTCATCGTCTCTCTCCTCTCCCTTCGCCCTGTAGACGTCCGCCGCCGCGGAAACGTGAGATCTCGGATCGCCCCGGAACCCGGCCGCGTCTCCGCACTCGATCTACCACACACGATCTTCCGCGTGCCCGCCCGGCTCCGCTCGGTAACGCGCGCAGCTCGGGCGGGTCCCGCGATCACCCTCTTGGCCCGCCTATCTACAATCCAGTAGAACTACAACGTGATTGCAGATGCGCCCAGGAGCACGACGTGATAGACCACTTCCGATGACCCGCACGCCGACCACACCGCATTCGCGCGCCCGCGCCAAGTCCAGGCAGGGCAGCCGCTCGAGCAGAAACGCTCAGGGGCTGCAGAAGCACATCATCGACGCCGCCCAGATCCTGCTCGGGCTGACCCTGTCCTGCCTCATCGGCTTCGTCATCATCGGTGTGATCATCGGTGTGATCGTGCTCATCTACGAAGTGGTCAAATAACACGACACCGGACACGCACACGGGGCTACGCACATGACCGCACGGCTCGACGCACCGTACGTGGCAGTCGTCGGCGCGAGTCAGGCCACTGATCAGGAGCTGAGGACCGCCGAGCTCGTCGGGGCGCTGCTCGCGCAGGGCGGGGCCGTCGTCGTCTGCGGCGGCCTGGGCGGGGTCATGGAGGCCGCGTGTAAGGGTGCTTGTCTGCACGGCGGCCGCTCGGTCGGGATCCTTCCCGGACGGGACCGCTCGGCCGCCAACCGCTACGCGACGGTCTCGCTGGCCACCGGTCTCGGCGAGTTGCGCAACGGCCTCGTCGTCGGGACCTGCGACGCCGTCATCGCCGTCGGCGGAAGCTGGGGCACGCTGAGCGAGATCGCCCTGGCGATGCGGACCGGCAAGCCGACCTTCGTCATCGGCGAACGGCCCGTCGAGGCGCCGGGGCCGGACGCCGAAGCGCCGGTGAGCGTGGACGGCGCCGAAGAGGCCGTGCGGGCCGCGTTCGCCGCCCTCGCCTCCGCGGACCGAGATGCGTCCGCAGACGGCGAAGGCACGACCGGAAGGTGACTGAGAACGAGGGACCGGCCGTGCCGCCGACCGTCAGCACCCTCCCTAGCGCCGGACCGACATCGGCCGGCCGCACGCCGGTCGAGCAACCTCCGGACGGACCGATGCCGGTCTGCTCGGCAACCTCCTGTCCGCCCTCGCGCCGGACTATCCGGTGATGCTGCTCGGACGGGTGGTCGCGGCGCTGTGCCACGGCACGTTCTTCGGCATCGGTTCGCTCGTGGCGCGGCGCATGGTCGCGGTCGCGCCGGAACGCGCGTCGCGCGCGGTGGCGGTGATGTTCGCCGGGCTGACGGTCGCGAACGTGCTCGGCGTGCCCTTCGGGGCCCTGATCGGCGAACGCTGGGGCTGGCGCGCGACGTTCTGGGCGATCACCGGCGTCGGCGTGGTCGCGATGACCGCCATCGCCGCGCTCGTGCCCGGCCGGGCCGGCGCCGTGGACCGCGCGCACGCCGCGCAGCCGAACGGGCTGCGCACCCAATCGGGCGCCTTCCGCTCCGGACAGGTGTGGCACCCTCGCCGCCACCGCGCTCGGCTACGGCGGGATGTTCGGCGCCTTCAGCTACCTCGCCTTCACCCTTGCCCGGGTCACCGGTTTCTCCAGCACCGACGTCGCCTGGCTGCTCGTCGTCTACGGCTGCGGGCTGGTCACCGGCAACGTCGCCGGCGGGCGGGCCGCCGACCACGACCGCGATCTGACCCTCGTCGTCTCGCTGGCCGGCCTCGCCGCCACGCTCACGGTGTTCGGGCTGCTGGACGAGAGCCGGGCGGCCTGCACGGTGCTGATCTTCCTGATGGGGTTGTTCGGGTTCGCCGTTGTGCCCGGCTTCATCACCCGCGTCACCGACGCCGCCCGCGGAGTGCCGCTCGCCGCCAGCGCCAACGTGTCCGCCTCCAACGTCGGCAACGCGCTCGGCGGCGTCGCCATCAGCGCGGGCCTCGGCTACACGGCGCCGCTCTACGTCGGCGCCGGCATCGTACTGGCCGGGCTCGCCGTCATGATCGTCACCGCGCGGCACGCACCCGTCGATCGATGACCCGCGACTCGCAGACCGACGATCACCGACCGCAGACCGCCGGCCCGCCGACCGATCACCCGCAGACCGACGGTCACCGACCGCAGGCCACCGGCCCGGCTACCGCTGACCGACGATCACCGACCGCCGATCGCAGTCCGACGACCGGAATCCGGTGAACGGCATTCGACGATACGGTCACGCGCGGTACGGTGACCGGAGAGTACAGTTATCACCCTCGAGGTGCGCAATGTCGAACGGCCGGGCGGAGAACGGGGTGGGGCTTCCGTCGCCGGCCGCAGTGGGCGACGAACGAGCGTGCCCGTCGGGCGAAGGGAGCACGGCCCAGTGAGCCAGGACGCGGGTGCGGAGGTTCGGATACCCCGGTCGGCGCTCGGCCCGGTGCAACGCGCCCTGGTCGCCGTGCACACAGCGGTCGGGCTGCGCGCCACACTCCAGGCGGTGGCGGAGGGTGTGACGATCTCGACGCCCTACCAGGACGTGGCCGTCACCGTCGCCGAGGAGCCGCACGCACTCGAACTGCGCACCGTCACCGTCATCGCCTCGCCCGAGGTGCGGGCGAAGCTGCTCGACACCACCTGCCCGCGCAGTGCGTTGCTCGCCCACCTGGCCGGCGGCGAGGCGTGGGGCTCGCTGCGGTTCCGGTCCGGTTTCGAGAAGACCGAGGGCGTCGTCACCCACCGGCCCGAGTACGAGCCGGTGGACGCGCCGGACGCCTGGCTGCCGCAGTACGAGCTCGACGCTCCGCTCTACGAGGCGGACGGCGAACTCGTCGGCATGCTCTCGATGGACCGGCCGCGCGACGGGCGCATCCCGCCGCCCTGGGTCAACGAGATCCTGGAGCTGTTCGCCGAGCAGGCCGTGATCGCGATCCTCAACGCCCGCCGGCACGAGCGGGCGCTGCGGGCGATGCGGACGCTGGAGCGCGAGCGGGCGCAGCTGCACGCCGTCGTCGCCGAGCAGTACGCCCTGGAGCGGCACCTGCACCGGGAGGCGCGCCGCGACCCGTTGACGGGCCTGGCGAACCGCGTGCGGCTGCGGGAGCGGCTGGAGGAGCTGCTCGCCGCGCAGACGCCGGTGGCCGTGGTCTTCTGCGACCTCGACCGCTTCAAGCAGATCAATGACACGCACGGCCACGCCGTCGGTGACAAGGTGCTGCAGAAGGCGGGGCGTCGGCTGGCACAGAGCCTCGCGGACACCGAGGTCGTGGCGCGGATCGGCGGAGACGAGTTCGTCGTGGTGGCCGCTGGTGTCGGGCAGGCGGAGGCACCGGAACTGCTCGGCCGCATCGACGAGGCGTTCTCCGCCTCGCCGGTCTACGTCGGGCAGCTGTGCCTGCAGGTGACGTCGTCGCTGGGCCTGGTGTGCGAGCCGGCCCGGCCGGAGGGCCTGCTCGACCCGGCCCGGCGGGTCGAGGACCTGCTGCGCGCCGCGGATCGCGAGATGTACGCGCACAAGCGCTCGCGGGTCGGCGTCAAGCGTCTGCTGACGCTGAGCGAGCCGGCCTAGGCCGCCGACCTGCCGCGCGCTGAGGAAGTGTAGGAATACAGCGGCTCCGGCGCCGGCCGGGGCGCCTGACCAGTTCCGCCGCCTCAGTCATGTGATCCGTCACACAGCGGGCCGAGTTGCCCATTACGAAACCAGGCGTACCGTTTTGTAGAAAGACACCGGTGGTCGCGCAGCGAGACGGGCG
>Ga0310811_10004490_pt1 | contig 17514 bp, 14 predicted proteins | sample YCmetagenome_FD_207642 | JGI IMG/M metagenome (GOLD analysis project Ga0310811, IMG submission 207642) | Soil microbial communities from experimental microcosm in Duke University, North Carolina, United States - YC | ecosystem: Engineered > Artificial ecosystem > Soil microcosm > Unclassified ...
TCCATGTTGCCCTTGACCTTGCGTCGGCCGGAGGCGTCGATGAATTCCTTGGTCGCCTTGGTGACGACGGTGTAGCCGTTGTAGTCGAGCCAGTCGATCAGCGGACGGATCGAGGAATATTCCTGATCCTCGATGATCGCTGTGTAGTAGAACGCCCTCAGCAGCGTCCCGCGGCTCTGAAATTCCTTCAGAAGGCGCTTGTAATCGATATCGAAGCCGAGAGTTTTCGCTGTCGCGTAAAGATTGGCCCCGTCGATGAAGAGCGCGATCTTGTTGGTAGGGGAAGGTGACATTCAGTTTGCTCGCGTAGTGTTCGTGATCATTTGTTTTTTGTTGGCGCGGCAGCAGCAAGCCGCGCAGGTCTAGAGTGCTGCCGAAACCCGTCGAAACCGCAAATCCGGAGAAGTCGGGGCAATCAAGGTATAGTTATGGCGGACTCTCATACACCCGGCGCCGCCCTCGACGGCAGCCCGGGAAACCACCCATCCCAGCCCCAATGTGGGGGTATCAGAGCCGTTTGGCGAGGCCAAATCACAAATTGACCTTGCGAAATCGCCCGGCTCCCTATAACTAGCCCCAATCATCCACATATTTCGTCCCACCCACAACGGAGCGACAGTTCATGGCTCGCGTCACCGTAGAAGATTGTATCGACAAGGTCGACAACCGGTTTGACCTGGTCCTGCTGGCTGCCCACCGTGCCCGCATGATTTCGTCTGGTTCACAACTAACGGTTGACCGTGATAACGACAAGAACCCTGTTGTATCGTTGCGCGAAATCGCCGACACGACCATCTCGCCGGAGGACCTCCGCGAGGAGTTGGTGCACTCCCTCCAGAAGTTCGTCGAGGTGGACGAGCCCGAGCCGGACACCGTGCCGCTGATCGGTTCCGCCGGCGCCAGCGTCGATGCCGACGATACCGAAGTCGCGGTGGAGCGCATGACCGAAGAGGAGCTCCTGAAGGGCCTCGAGGGCCTCGCGCCGCCGGAAGAGCAGCCCGAGGAGGACGAGTAATCGTCTTCTCGCGATCGTCGACTTCTTGTGATCTTATCAAAGGCCCGAACCCGCGTTCGGGCCTTTGCTTTTGTTGGTGTTTTCGTGGTTACCATAGCGTTGCCGGTTCGCGCCGCGCGCCTGTCACTGAATTGATCGGCCGCGCCCGCGAACGGAGCTTAGGATGTATGCAACGGGCCTCTCCATGGTCCGTTTGAAGGCAGGACGGCATGGTGTATCGACGCCGCAGACCCACGCAGATGCAGGCCGCAACCGAATCGGTTGCCGTGGCCCCGTCTGCGCCGGTGGCACGGCCAGCGAAGCCGCGTGCGCGGATGATGCGTCAATATGACCTCGTCGAGCGGGTCCGGTCCTACAATCCGAACACCGACGAAGACCTGCTGAATCGCGCCTATGTCTACGCCATGAAGGCGCACGGTTCGCAGACGCGCGCGTCTGGCGATCCGTATTTTTCGCACCCGCTCGAAGTGGCGGCGATTCTCACCGACCTGAAGCTCGACGATGCCACCATCGTCGCGGCGCTGCTGCACGACACGATCGAGGATACGGAAGCGACTCGCGCCGAGATCGATCAGTTGTTCGGCCCCGAGATCGGCGCGCTGGTCGAGGGCCTGACCAAGCTGAAGCGGCTCGAACTGGTCTCGCGCGAGGCCAAGCAGGCCGAGAACCTGCGCAAATTGTTGCTGGCGATTGCCGACGATGTCCGCGTGCTCCTGGTCAAGCTCGCCGACCGCCTGCACAACATGCGCACGCTCGACTTCGTGCCGACGGAATCGCGCCGGCGCATCGCCGAGGAGACGCTCGACATCTACGCGCCGCTGGCCGGGCGCATGGGCATGCAGGAAATGCGCGAGGAGCTGGAGGATCTGTCCTTCCGCACCCTCGACCCCGAGGCCTATTCGGTGGTGATGCAGCGGCTCGATGCGCTCGCCGAGCGCAACCGCAATCTGATCGGCGAGATCGAGGACCAGCTCTCCAACAATCTGCGCCACCGCGGCTTGGGTGCGCGGGTCTACGGCCGCCGCAAGAAGCCGTTTTCGATCTGGACCAAGATGGAGCGCAAGTCTGTCGGCTTCGAACAGCTGTCCGACATCTTCGGCTTCCGCGTCGTCGTCAACGACATCGAAGCCTGCTATCGCGCGCTCGGCATCGTCCACACCACCTGGCCGGTCGTGCCGGGGCGCTTCAAGGACTACATCTCGACGCCGAAGCAGAACGACTATCGCTCGATCCACACCACCGTGATCGGTCCGGGCAATCAGCGCGTCGAACTCCAGATCCGCACCGAGGCGATGGACCAGATCGCCGAGCGCGGCATCGCCGCACACGTCTTCTACAAGGAAGGCGTGGGCTCGCCGACCGAATTCCTCAAGCGCGAGTCGAACGCGTTCGCCTGGCTGCGCCATACCATCGGCATCCTCTCGGAGAGTGCCAACCCTGAAGAATTCCTCGAGCACACCAAGCTCGAGCTGTTCCACGACCAGGTGTTCTGCTTTACCCCGAAGGGCAAGCTGATCGCGCTGCCGCGCCATGCCAACGTGATCGACTTCGCCTACGCCGTGCATACCGACGTCGGCAACAGCGCGGTCGGTTGCAAGATCAACGGCCAGTTCGCGCCGCTGTCCTCGGAGCTTCAGAACGGTGATGAAGTCGAGGTGCTGACCTCGGAAGCGCAATCGGCGCCGCCGTCGGCCTGGGAAACGCTCGCCGTCACCGGCAAGGCGCGAGCCGCGATCCGTCGCGCCACGCGTACCGCGGTGCGCGACCAATATGCCGGTCTTGGCCGGCGCATCGTGGAGCGCCTGTTCGAGCGCGCCAAGATCGAATACGCCGACGACAAGCTCAAGGGCGCGCTGCCGCGGCTGGCACGCACCTCGATCGAGGACGTCATGGCGGCGGTAGGGCGGGGCGAGATCAAGGCGTCTCACGTCGCACGCGCGATGTATCCCGACTACAAGGAAGAACGCGTCGCGCGCTACGGCGTCAAGAAGGGGCTCGCCGCCAAGCTCAAGGAGAAGGTGCTTGAGCCATCGCGCAGCCCGGTTGCGATTCCCATCGGCGGCAACAATTCCGATCTGCCGGTGAAATTCGCGCCGAACGGTGGCGCGGTGCCGGGCGATCGCATCGTCGGCATCGTCACGCCGGGCGAGGGGATCACGATCTATCCGATCCAGTCGCCGGCGCTGAAGGATTTCGAGGAGGAGCCGGAGCGCTGGCTCGACGTCCGCTGGGACATCGAGGACTCCGCGCCGCAGCGCTTCCCGGCCCGCATCAAGGTCGAGAACGTCAACGAGCCCGGCGCGCTGGCGCAGATCGCCACCGTGATCGCGGAGCATGACGGCAATATCGACAATATCAGCATGCAGCGCCGCTCGCCGGACTTCACGGAAACGACGATCGATCTCGAAGTCTACGATCTCAAGCATTTGAGCGCGATCCTGGCCCAGCTCCGCGCCAAGGCGGTCGTCGCCAAAGTCGAACGTGTTAATGGATAGACGTCTGTCGTCGTTGCCTGTCTCTCCGATCCCGTGAGTCCCGAAATGCCCGCATCTCCGCTCCGCCTCGGCGTCAATATCGACCATGTCGCGACCGTCCGTAATGCCCGCGGCGGCCGCCATCCCGATCCGGTCCGTGCCGCGCTGCTTGCGATCGAAGCCGGTGCCGACGGCATCACCGCGCATTTGCGCGAAGACCGCCGGCACATCCGCGACGAAGACATGGCGCGCCTGAAGGCCGAGATCTCCAAGCCGTTGAATTTCGAGATGGCGGCGACCGACGACATGATGCGCATCTCGCTCGCGACCAAGCCGCATGCGGTGTGCCTGGTGCCGGAGCGGCGCCAGGAGGTGACGACCGAAGGCGGGCTCGACGTGGTCGGCCAACAAAATGCCCTCGCGCCCTACATCGCGCGGCTCAACGATGCCGGCATCCGCGTCTCGCTGTTCATTGCCGCGGATCCTGCACAGATCGAGATGGCGGCGCGGCTGCGCGCGCCCGTAATCGAGATCCATACCGGCGCCTGGTGCGACGCCGTAGTCGACGGCCACGCCGACAAGGCCGAGGCCGAATGGCAGCGGATAATCGCGGGTGTGAAGGTCGCAAGGGCGGCAGGGCTGGAAGTCCATGCCGGCCATGGGCTGGACTACGCGACGGCGGAGAAGATTGCCGCACTGCCCGAGATCATGGAGCTCAACATCGGCTATTACATGATCGGCGAGGCGCTGTTCGTCGGTCTCGCCGAGACGGTGCGCAAGATGCGCGCGGCGATGGACCGTGGCCGGAGCCGGGCATGATCATCGGCATCGGCTCCGACCTCATCGACATCACCCGCGTGGGCAAAGTGATCGAGCGTCACGGCGAGCGCTTTCTCGAGCGCATCTTCACCGCGGCCGAGCGGGCCAAGGCGGAGCGGCGCGCCAAGAACGAGAAGATGGTGGTGGCGACCTACGCCAAGCGCTTTGCCGCCAAGGAGGCCTGCTCCAAGGCGCTCGGGACCGGCATCCGGCAGGGCGTCTGGTGGCGCGACATGGGGGTGGTCAACCTGCCCGGGGGCCGGCCGTCCATGCGTCTGACAGGGGGCGCGCTGTCCCGGCTCCAGGCCCTGACCCCGGCGGGATACGAGGCCCAGATCGATCTGTCGATCACCGACGACTGGCCCTTGGCGCAGGCCTTCGTGATCATTTCCGCCGTCCCGCGGGCCAAGCCCTGAGAGCCAGACGGTCGCTTTATAATTCGCGATAAAAATCAATATCTTATTGGTTTTTGATGCGATCCTTGATTGCGTGGCCTGCGACAACCGTCTAAAAGTCCGCGAACGCAAATCAGGCTGGGCGAATTCGGCTTTACGCCGGAATTGGCCCTCACTATCAGAATCAGGACAATCTCCTTGGGCCGCGAACCGGTGGGCCGTTCGTGGGAGGAGGGCGTTCTATGATCGCCGGCCGGAATTGAGAGAGCAATGAGCGTGACTTCAGGAACGAAAGCTGAAAGCGGGGTCGGTGAAACGATCCGGGTTGTGATCCACGCTCTCCTGATCGCGCTGGTGATCCGCACCTTCCTGTTCCAGCCGTTCAACATCCCGTCCGGCTCGATGAAGGCGACGCTGCTGGTCGGCGACTATCTGTTCGTCTCGAAATATTCCTATGGCTACAGCCATTACTCGATCCCGTTCTCGCCGCCGCTGTTCTCGGGACGGATCTGGGGCTCGGATCCGAACCGCGGCGATGTTGTCGTGTTCCGGCTGCCGAAGGATGACACCACGGACTACATCAAGCGCGTGATCGGCCTTCCTGGCGATCACATCCAGATGAAGGACGGTCTGCTCTACATCAACGACACCCCTGTCGAGCGCCAGCGCATGAGCGAGTATGTCGGCGAAGATCCCTGCGGCTCCGAGGGCGGCGGCATCTCGCGCGTGAAGCGATGGAAGGAAACGCTGCCGAACGGCGTCTCCTACGAGACGCTCGATTGCGCCGACAACGGCTACATGGACAACACCAACGTTTACACCGTGCCACCTGGCCATTTCTTCATGATGGGTGACAACCGCGACAACTCCACCGACAGCCGCTTCCTCGGTCAGGTCGGCTACGTGCCGCAGGAGAATTTGATCGGCCGCGCCCAGATGATCTTCTTCTCGATCGGCGAGGGCGAACACGCCTGGATGTTCTGGCGCTGGCCGTGGGCGGTGCGCTGGAATCGCTTCTTTAAAATCGTCCGATGAAAGACGAAGCCAAGGACATCACGACCGAACCGATCGAGGCGCAAGCCGCTCCCGAGGGCGAAGCTGCAACCAAGACGCTTGCGCCCAAGACGGGTGAAGCGAAATCTGCTGAAACTAGGCTTGCGGATACCAAGTCTGCTGAAACGAAGTCTCCGGCGAAGAAGAAGCGGACGCGAAGCAGCAAGGCCAAGGCGAAAGCAGCGGCTGACGCGAATGCGGCGCTCGAGGCGCGTATCGGCCACAGCTTCGCTGACCCGAACCTCTTGATGCAGGCGATTACGCATGTCTCCGCGCTGAAATCGGGGCGCAAGCGCGGCGACAGCTATCAGCGGCTGGAGTTCCTCGGCGACCACGTGCTCGGGCTTGTCGTCTCCGACATGCTCTATCACGCCTATCCGAATGCCGATGAGGGCGAGTTGTCCAAGCGCCTTGCCGAACTCGTGCGCAAGGAAAGCTGCGCCGACGTCGCCAAGTCGCTCGGTCTGCTCGACGACATCAAGCTCGGCTCGGTTGGCTCCAGCGCTGATGCCCGTCTGCGCAAGTCCATCCTTGGTGACATCTGCGAAGCCGTGATCGGCGCGATCTTCCTCGACGGTGGCCATGCGGCGGCGGACGAGTTCGTCAAGAGCAACTGGACCGAGCGCATGCACAAGCCGCGGCGTCCGTTACGCGATCCCAAGACGGTGCTGCAGGAATGGGCGCAGGGGAAGGGGCTGCCGACGCCGGTTTACCGCGAGGTCGAGCGTACCGGCCCGCATCACGATCCGCAGTTCCGCGTTGCAGTGGACCTGCCGGGACTGGCGCCGGCCGAAGGCATCGGTGGCAGCAAGCGCGCGGCAGAAAAGGTGGCGGCCTCAGTCATGATCGAACGTGAAGGTGTTGGCGGCGGCAATGACGGCTGAAACAAGCTGCGAGGCGCCCACCGCGACGCGCTGCGGTTTCGTTGCGCTGATCGGCGCGCCGAATGTCGGCAAGTCCACGCTGGTCAATGCGCTGGTCGGGGCCAAGGTCACGATCGTTTCGCGCAAGGTGCAAACCACGCGTGCCCTGATCCGCGGCATCGTGATCGAGAACAACGCGCAGATCATTCTGGTCGACACGCCCGGCATCTTCCTGCCCAAGCGCCGGCTTGACCGCGCCATGGTCTCGACTGCCTGGAGCGGAGCGCATGACGCCGACCTCGTCTGCGTGCTGCTCGATGCCAAGAGCGGCATCGACGAGGAGGCCGAGGCGATCCTCACCAAGGTCGCCAGCGTGAAACACGAGAAGATTCTGGTGATCAACAAGGTCGACCTGGTCCAGCGCGAAAAGCTGCTGGCCCTGGCGCAGGCGGCGAACGAGCGCATGCCGTTTGCGAAGACTTTCATGATCGCTGCGATCTCGGGCGACGGCGTCGATGATCTCAGGCACACGCTAGCCGAAATCGTGCCGCCGGGGCCGTTCCTCTATCCCGAAGACCAGATGTCGGATGCGCCGATGCGGCAGCTTGCGGCCGAGATCACCCGCGAGAAGATCTATCGCAGGCTGCACCAGGAATTGCCGTATCAGTCCACGGTCGAGACCGACAAGTGGGAAGAGCGCAAGGACAAGTCCGTGCGGATCGAGCAGACGATCTTCGTGGAGCGCGAGAGCCAGCGCAAGATCGTGCTCGGCGCAGGTGGCGCAACCATCAAGTCGATCGGGGCAGACTCGCGCAAAGAGCTCGCCGAAATCCTCGGTGTGCCGGTGCATCTGTTCCTGTTCGTCAAGGTGCGCGAGAACTGGGGTGACGATCCCGATCGCTACCGCGAGATGGGCCTGGAATTTCCCAAGGAATAGCCAAGAAAAGATCAGTCGCCGATGAGTGTGCCCCGCAACGTCCAGCGTTTCGAAGCGCTGCTCTATGCCTCGCTGATGCTGGATGCGTTGTCGGTGGCGGTTCAGGACCGCACGCCCACCATCGAGATGACGGAGCAGATGATCATGACCGGGACGCTGCTCGCCGGCGGGATGATCGTGTTGCTGGTCTATTTCGTCTGGCTGGCCGCGCATTGGCGCAAGAACTGGCCGCGCTGGGTGCTGGCGGCGGCGCTGGTTCTGTCCGTGATCTCGCTCGCGCAGATTCTTGGCGAGCGAGGCCTTGAGCTGGACAGCGCCATCGAGATCGTCTCCTGCGTGCTGACGGCCTTCGGCCTGTATTTCTCCTTCAGCGGCGACGCGCAGGGCTGGTTCAACGCGTGACGCCGTCGGCGCATGACGCATTCGGCTAATCCGCCCTACGAATGAAAAGCGGAATCCGCTACACTTCATCCCATGGAATGGACCGACGAAGGTATCGTGCTGGGCGTGCGGCGGCATGGCGAAAGCAGCGCCATCGTCGAGCTCCTGACGCGGGCGCACGGCCGGCATCTCGGGCTCGTGCGCGGCGGCGCCGGCTCGCGGCTACGGCCGCTGCTGCAGCCCGGCAACAGCGTCAGCGCGGTGTGGCGGGCGCGGCTCGACGAGCATCTCGGCACCTACGCCCTCGAGGGGTTGAAGCTCCGCGCCGCAACGCTGCTGGGATCATCCCACGGTGTCTATGGCGTCACCCATCTGGCCTCGATTGCGCGGCTGCTGCCGGAGCGCGATCCGCACGAAGAGATCTTTGCGCTGCTCGAACATTCGCTCGACGATTTCGACGACATCGGCAGTGCCGCAGTGCATCTCATCCATTTTGAGCTGGCCATGCTCGCCGAGCTTGGCTTTGGGCTGGCGCTCGAAAACTGCGCGGTGACGGGGGAGACCACGGATCTGATCTATGTTTCGCCAAAATCCGGCGGCGCGGTGTCGCGCGGCGCGGGCGAGCCGTGGCGCGACCGGCTGCTGCGGTTGCCGCCGTTCCTGCGCCAGGGCGAGGTGCACGACGATCTTACCGACGAGGATCTCCAGGACGGCTTCCGGCTCACCGGCCTGTTCCTGCTTCGCCACGTCTTGGAGCCGCGGGGCCAGACCCATTCCGACGCGCGCGCGGGCTTCATCAATGCCCTGATCCGGCAGCAGGCCAAAGCGGCGCTCCATGCGCCATGAGCTGGTTGCTGCGCTGCAGCGTTGCTTGAAAAAAAATAAGGTTCCCCCGGAACCAAATCCGGCCGTCTGCGTTGGCCGGGCTGGTTCCACAACGGGGACAGCCCAAATGTTGATCAGGGGTTTTGCGCTGACCGCGGCGCTGCTGGCTTTTGCGCCTGATGCAATGGCTGGCGAGCCGCAACCCGGCGTGTTTCGCCGGGCCTCCTGTACCGTCGTCCGGTACTATGTGGCGAAATATTCCGCTGCGGCTGCAGAGACATGGGCTCGGTCACATGGCGCGACCGACGCCGAAATCGATGCGGCACGCCGCTGTGTTGCCAATATGCCGGCGACGCCTCCGGCAAAGGTCCAGCCGACCGTGACGGCAGGCTGGGCAGGGCAGTAGAGGCCCACAGGGAACCAATCCATCCTTGCCCGATTCTCTCCCACGGTTTAACCGGGCGGCATGGGAAAACGAATCGTTCCGCCGGAAGAACCGGCCGAAATTCACGATGTGCCGCTGCGTGAGGCCCTGGAAGAGCGCTATCTTGCGTACGCGCTCTCCACCATCATGCATCGCGCGCTGCCTGACGCGCGCGACGGCCTGAAGCCGGTGCACCGGCGCATCCTCTATGGCATGCGCCTGCTCAGGCTCGACCCCGGCACGCCTTTCAAGAAATCTGCCAAGATCGTCGGCGACGTGATGGGTTCGTTCCATCCGCATGGCGACCAGGCGATCTACGACGCCATGGTGCGCCTCGCGCAGGATTTCTCCTCGCGTTACCCGCTGGTCGACGGCCAGGGCAATTTCGGCAATATCGACGGCGATAACCCCGCCGCCTACCGCTACACCGAAGCTCGCATGACCGACGTCGCGCGGCTTCTGCTCGACGGCATCGATGAGGACGGCGTCGAGTTCCGCGCCAATTACGATGGCCAGTCGAAAGAGCCGGTCGTGCTGCCCGGCGGCTTCCCGAACCTGCTCGCCAACGGCGCGCAGGGCATCGCGGTCGGTATGGCGACCTCGATCCCGCCGCATAATGCTGCCGAGCTTTGCGAGGCCGCACTGCATCTGATCGAGAAGCCCGACGCCAAATCCAAGGCGTTGATGAAGTGGGTCAAGGGACCTGATTTTCCGACCGGCGGCATCTGCGTGGATTCCAAGCAGGCGATTGCCGAAGCGTACACGACCGGCCGCGGCTCGTTCCGCGTTCGCGCCAGATGGACGCAGGAGGAGGGTGCGCGCGGCACCTGGGTCGTCGTCGTCACCGAGATTCCCTTTCTGGTGCAGAAGTCGCGGCTGATCGAGAAGGTCGCCGAACTGCTGGACCAGAAGAAGTTGCCGTTGGTCGGCGACATCAGGGACGAGTCGGCCGAAGACGTCCGCATCGTGATCGAGCCGAAGTCGAAGAACGTCGATCCCGCTCTGATGATGGAATCGCTGTTCCGGCTGACCGAGCTCGAAAACAAGATTCCGCTGAACCTGAACGTGCTGATCAAGGGCCGCATCCCCAAGGTGGTGGGGCTTGCGGAATGCCTGCGCGAATGGCTCGACCATCTGCGCGACGTGCTGATTCGACGGACCAACTTCCGCAAGGCCGAGATCGAGCGCAGACTCGAGATCCTCGGCGGCTTGTTGATCGCCTATCTGAACATCGACGAGGTGATCAGGATCATCCGTACCGAGGACGAGCCGAAGCCGGCCTTGATCAAGGCGTTCAAGCTCACTGAGGTGCAGGCGGAATCCATTCTCAACATGCGCTTGCGCAACTTGCGCAAGCTGGAAGAGATGGAGATCCGAACCGAGGACAAGGATCTGCGCAAGGAATTGAAGGGTATCGAAGGCCTGCTCGCCTCGGAGCCCGAGCAGTGGAAGAAGGTTAGCGAGCAGGTCGGCAAAGTCCGCGACATGTTCGGACCGAAGACGCCGCTCGGCAAGCGCCGCACCACCTTTGCCGACGCACCCGAGCACGATCTCGCCGCGATGGAGGAAGCCCTCGTCGAGCGCGAGCCGGTGACGGTGGTGGTCTCCGACAAGGGCTGGATCCGCACCATGAAGGGTCATGTCGAGGATCTCTCGGGGCTGGCCTTCAAGCAGGACGACAAGCTCGGCATCGCCTTTTTCGCGGAGACGACGTCGAAGCTGCTGCTGTTCGCAACCAATGGAAAGTTCTTCTCGATCGATGTGGCGAAGCTGCCGGGCGGCCGCGGCCACGGCGAGCCGATCCGCCAGTTCATCGATCTCGAGCCGGAGGCTGCTCCCGTCACGCTGTTCGTCAACAAGGGCGGTCGCAAATTCCTGGTTGCGAGCAGTGAAGGCCAGGGTTTCGTCGTCAACGAGGACGACTGCGTCGGCACCACCAAGAAGGGCAAGCAGGTCCTCAACGTCGACATGCCGAGCGAGGCGCGCGTGGTTACCGAAGTGACCGGCGACACCGTGGCGGTCATCGGCGAGAACCGCAAGATGCTGATCTTCCCGCTCGAGCAGGTATCCGAGATGGCGCGCGGCCGCGGTACGCGGTTGCAGAAGTACAAGGACGGCGACCTGTCTGACGCGGTCGTCTTTGAGGCGAAGGCTGGCCTGACCTGGAAGGACTCTGCTGGCCGCGAATTTTCCGCGACCATGAAGGAACTCGCCGAGTGGCAAGGCAATCGCGGCGATGCCGGCCGCCTGCCGCCGAAGGGCTTCCCGAAGTCGAACAAGTTCGGCAAGGTGATCGGATAGGGCGGTCTCGTTGCAAGTGATAATGTGGAGCCAATGCTGCCTCCACATCGTCATTGCGAACTGTCAGAGCGCCGGTCTCCAATTCGCATTTCACTTCACTGCTCGGTCTGATACCGTCCGCCATCCTCTGGAATGTCGAGACGTAACGCGATGTACGATGTCATTGTTGTCGGCGGCGGCTCAGCTGGCGCTGCTGTTACGGCCCGACTTTCCGAGGATCACAGGCACCGTGTCCTGCTGTTAGAGGCAGGCCTCGACTGGCGCGCTGACGAAGCGCCCTGGGAAGTCAGGACGCCGAATCCGATCCCGATCATCCACAAGCGCGAATATCAGGAGAAGTGGCAGTGGCCCGATCTCTTGACGCGCCGGGTGGCGGGGCAGGAGCCGCGCTTCTACTGGCGCGGCAAGGGGCTCGGCGGCTCCTCGATGATGAACGGCCAGATCGCGATCCGAGGCGTCGCCGATGCCTTCGACGATTGGGCCGCCAAGGGCTGCACCGGCTGGTCCGCCAGGGAGGTGATGCCGCTCTTCTCGGTGATCGAGGACGATCTTGAATTTGGTGATACCGAGGGACATGGACACGGCGGACCGCTGCCGGTCTATCGCGCGCCGCCGGACAAGTGGGGCCCGATCGATCGCGGCTTGCGCGATGCGGCGCTGGCGAGTGGCTATCCCTGGTGCGCCGATCTCAATGGTCCGGATGGCGAGGGCGTTGCGTGCTATCCCATCAACAGCCGCGACAGCCGCCGCATTACGACCAATGAGGGTTATCTGGAGCCGGCACGCGGCCGCGCCAATCTGGAAATTCGCGGGCGTGCGCTGGTCGACCGTGTGCTGATCAGCGACGGCCGGGCGACCGGGTTGCGCGTTCACATTGAGGGGCAAGGCACCAGCGAGATCAGTGCGCGGCAGATCGTGCTATGTGCCGGCGCGATCCACAGTCCGGCGATCCTGCTGCGCTCGGGTATCGGGCCGGCCGACGAGTTGAAGGCGATGGGGATTGCGGTCGAGCGCGATCTGCCGGTCGGCCGTCACTTCTTCGATCATCCGCTGTTTCGCGCCACGATCCAGCTCCACGAAAACCTGAGGCCGACCGATCCGGACACCCGCCACACCAATTGTTGTGTCACTTATTCCTCCGGCCTCGCCAATGGCGGCAAGCGCGACATGATCCTGATCGCGTTCAATCACCGCGGCATCGGCGTGCCCGGGGCGATCGGCGCCGGTCTGTTCAACGCCTATTCGCGCGGCACGCTCAAGCTGGCCTCGACTGATCCATCGGTCGATCCCATCGTCGAGGAGAACATGCTGGCCGACTCCCGCGACATGTTGCGGATGATGGACGCGGTGAAGCGCCTCGCCGTGATCACCTCGCAGCCGGCACTCGCCGGCATCGCGGATGGGATCAGGCTGACCGACACCGATCTGACATTGCCGCAGGCCGCCGCGCTGCCCGATCACGAGCTCGATGCGCTGCTGCGGCGTGAGACCGGCGACATCCAGCACGCCGCCGGCAGTTGCCGCATGAGCGGCGTCAACGATCCCGACGGTGTGGTCAATCCTGACGGCACCGTGAAGGGCATCTCGGGCCTGCGCGTCGCCGACGCTTCGATCATGCCATCCGATTGCCGCGCCAACACGCACTTCACGACGGTGGTGATTGGCGAGGCGATCGCGCGAATGATGATGCGGTAATTCTGTCGCGCCCACCTCCGCGTCATTGCGAGCAAGTGGCGAGGCCATCTCAGCTCGATCAGCCCATCATCCGTCACATGTATTGTCTTGTACTTTGGAGAAACCGCTCCTTCTCGCCCGGTGCGTAACCCTGCGAAGCTCCATAGTAAGGTTCATTGTATTGATTGTACGGCGCAGCCCGATAGTGGATCGGCGGCTTAGGTGAGGTGTATGTTTGGCGAGAATGACGCCGATGGGTCCCTCTGGCCGTGGCACCGGCGTAATATGGGTTGAGGATGCACATCTGACCGTTGGCCGACGCCCTGCATTGGTCCATCGTCGTGAAGCTGCACCTATAGTAAGGGCTGGTTCCGAAAGAGACGACGTGCAAGCAAACGGGAAAAGCCGGATCATATCGTTGAGCTCGGGAGTGCCCCGCTGCCAAGGCGATACTGACTGCTAGAATCGTCAAAGCCCATTTGCGCATTGGAGATTCCTCCAAGTTGGCCCAACGCACCGGTGACACTCCGACCATCGCCAGTATTGATCCAAGTCAATGCTCGGAAATCCGCGATGGCAACTTGCACACGACGAATCTGTGAGTGCACGCCCTCAAATCACCCCCGCCATCCGCAACGCCACGCCTGCCGCGCAACTGCAGGCGAGCACCGTCAGCATACCCAGCTTGAAGCGGAAGATCGCTGCTGCGGCGGCGATCGACAACAGGAGCGCGGGAACATCGACGCTCGTCAGCACAGGCCTGTCGAAATCGAGCGCGAAGGCGTGCACCGGCACGGTTTCGCGGAACAACGTGTGCAGTGCGAACCAGATCGAGAGGTTGAGGATCACACCGACGACGGCGGCGGTGATCGCGCTGAGTGCGCCGGCCAGCCCCGTGTTGCCGCGCAGTCGCTCGATATAGGGACCGCCGACGAAGATCCAGAGGAAGCAGGGCGTGAACGTGACCCAGGTTGCGAGCAAGCCGCCGAGAATTGCCGCCAGCATGGGCGAAAGGCCGCTGGCGTCGCGGTAGGCGGCCATGAAGCCCACGAACTGAAGCACCATGATCAGTGGACCCGGCGTGGTCTCGGCCATGCCGAGGCCGTCGAGCATCTCGTGCGGCTTCAGCCAGTGATAATGCTCGACCGCCTGCTGGGCGACGTAGGCCAGCACCGCGTAGGCTCCGCCGAACGTGACCATTGCCATTTTTGTGAAGAACAGCGCGATCTGGCTGAACACGCTGGCCTGGCCGAGGACCAACAGCAACACGATCACCGGCACCAGCCAGAGCGAAAGCCACACCGCGGCGGTGCGGATCGCGCGCCCGGTGTCGGGGCGAACATGCTCCGGCACGGCCTCGCCGAGCATGCTGTCGATCAGGGCGCTGTTGCTGCCGTGGCCATGCGCGGCGGGCGCGAACTCCGGACGGCCGGCGCGCGCGCCGGCATAGCCGATGATGCCTGCAGCGATGATGATCACGGGGAACGGGACGGCGAAGAAGAAGATCGCGACGAAGGCCGCGGCCGCGAGCGCGATCATGATGCGGTTCTTCAGCGCGCGCTTGCCGACGCGGAAGACGGCCTCGATGACGATGGCGAGTACCGCGGCCTTCAGGCCGAAGAACAGCGCCTCGACGAAGCTGACATTGCCGTAGGCCGCATACATGTAGCTCAGGCCCATGATGGCTATGATGCCGGGCAGGATGAACAGCCCGCCCGCCATCAGACCGCCCTTGGTGCGGTGCATCAGCCAGCCGACATAGGTGGCAAGCTGCTGCGCCTCTGGTCCCGGCAGCAGCATGCAGTAGTTCAGCGCATGCAGAAAGCGGCCTTCGGAGATCCAGTTCTTTTCCTCGACCAGGATGCGATGCATCACCGCGATCTGGCCCGCGGGCCCGCCGAAGCTGAGGCAGGCGACGCGGAGCCAGACGCGAAAAGCTTCCCTGAGGCTGATGCCGTGCCCGGCATCAGCCCCTGCTTGGGCGTTACGGATATCCATCACGCCTTGACCTTGTTGGTCGGCCAGTTGTGAGTCTCGCCCGTAGCGTCGCGGCACCATCGATAGAAGGCGTCGTAGAGCAGCATGCCGGCCTCGAGTTGTTCGAGGTCGTCGTCGTACATCCGCGACAACCCGAGTGAGGCTGCCAGGAGGCCGGGCGCTTCCGGTGCCAGATCAGGCCGCGCCGTGTCGGCGCCGCGCACCAGCGTGGCCAGCCGCAGCAGCGCCGGCGTGGCGATGCCGAACTCCTCGATCATCACGTCGAAGGTGCAGAGCCCGCCGCGGTGACTCCAGAACACGTCCTCGATGTCGAAGGGAGCGGCGTGGAAGCGCTCGCCCACCGCGACCACCTCGGAGGGCGCCACATAAAGGAACACCGCATTGGGATCGACGAAACGGCGGATCAGCCAGGGGCAGGCGATGCGGTCGACCTTCGGCCGGGCCCGCGTCACCCAGACCGTGCGCCCCTTGGCGTCGCGCGGCGGGAGCTTGCGGGCGTCGAGCAGCGGCAGCTTGGCCGCCTTCCAGCCTTCGAAACCGTCTTCCAGCGTTTCTGCATCAGCGCCGAGCTGTCTCAGCCATGCGGCTGTGCCCTGCGCGAGCTTGGCGCCGCGCAGGCACGAGACGATGGCGGAGCGGCCGGCGAACTCGCCGCCCCATTCCGCCACGGTCTCATGGCTGAGCTTGATGGAGCCCGGGATCAGCCGCCGGTCTGCGGCAAAATCCTCCTCGGTGCGAACGTCGATCAGAACAGGGGCGTTGGCCGTGCCGATCAGGCGCGCCAATTTATCGGATGATATGGTCGTGAAACTTGACATGATGCGTCCTCGAAAGATCGGGGGACGCGATACTTGGGCATGTCGCCTCGTGGGGAGATCGCTCAATCCCCATGCGCTCATTACAGCGAAACCGCGCCGGCCTGTCAATCGTCGGTTTCATGGGCGATGTGCGTTAGCAAGGTATGCTGTTGTGCCTATAGTGAGGGAAAGCGGAATTCCACGGCCGGACTGGGGTTGATCCTCAGTCGCTGCAAGAAGGCTCTTCCAGGAGGGACCAAGGATGACACGCAAGTTCACGCTCGCTCTCGCCATCGCCGCGCTTGTGCTGTCCGCCCAGGCCGCGTTCGCGCAAAAGTCGGGCGTCGAAAAACTCTACATCCTCAATTGCGGAGAGGGCGTTGCCGGCGATATCTCGCGCTGGTCGCCCGGGGTGAACGAAGGCAAGTCGATGGACTTCGTCGACACCTGCTATCTCATCAAGCACAGCCAGGGCTGGTTCTTGTGGGACACCGGCATTCCCGACGCCGTCGCGTCAATGCCGAACGGGCTTGCGCCGGCCGATCCCAAGGCCGTCACCTGGCGGCGCCCGAAAACGCTTGCGGCGCAGCTCGAGCAGATCGGCGTGAAGCCCGCCGACGTCAAGGCGATGGCCGTCTCGCATACGCATCCCGACCATATCGGCAATGTCGAGATGTTCCCGCAGGCGACGCTCTACGTGCAGAAGGCCGAGTACGACTGGCCCGGTGCCAATAATGCGCCGCGCTTCAAGCCCTCGCATCCGGTCGAGCTTCTTGCCGGCGACAAGGATGTGTTCGGAGACGGCAGCATCACCATCCTGTCGACGCCCGGCCATACGCCAGGACATCAGTCGCTGCTGGTGAAATTGCCGAAGACCGGGGCGGTCGTGCTCTCAGGTGATGCCGTCCACTTCAAGGACAATTGGGACAACCGACGTGTGCCCAGCATGAACGCCAACAAGGAGCAGAGCGCGGCCTCGCTTCAGAAGATCGCCGACACGCTCGACAAGGAGAAGGCGCAGCTCTGGATCAACCACGACAAGGCGCAACGCGACGGCCAGAAGATGTCGCCGGAGTTTTACGACTGAGGCTGAGTCAGCTCTCGGCACCGTGCGGGGCGGGCTGTTGTTGTCGGTCATGCCGCGCTTGTGGGCGAAAGCGCCGGCACGGTCAATCCGGCCGCCGCTCTGCGCGGATCAGGAACAGCGCCGCCAGCGCCGACAGGCTCAGCGCAGAGGAGACCATCAGCACCTTCGCGCCCATGACGTCGATCAACAGGCCGAAGGCCAGCGGCGCCACCGCCTGCGCCAGGCGTGCCGGCGCGCCGATGATGCCGAGGCGATAGCCGAAATCCTTCGGGCCGAAGATCGAGAGCGGCAGCGTTCCGCGCGCGATCGTCAAAATGCCATTGCCGGAGCCGTGCAGCAGCGCGAAGGCGCTTGCGGCGGGCGCGCCGAAGATGGCGACGACGGCCGCGCCGATCGGGTGCGTCAGGCAGGCAAGCCGTGTCGACCACAGCGGATGGAAACGGCTGAGCACGCTCGCTTCGAGAATGCGCG
>Ga0310811_10004491_pt1 | contig 17514 bp, 14 predicted proteins | sample YCmetagenome_FD_207642 | JGI IMG/M metagenome (GOLD analysis project Ga0310811, IMG submission 207642) | Soil microbial communities from experimental microcosm in Duke University, North Carolina, United States - YC | ecosystem: Engineered > Artificial ecosystem > Soil microcosm > Unclassified ...
GTGTCTCACTCTCGGTCACGATCATCGGCATCGGCTACCTGTCGGACTCACGCTGGGTGCGCGCGTTCCTCGCGCTCGGCCTCCTCTACATCGTCACCTCGTCGTTCACGCTGGCCAAGTGCATCCGCGACCGTCAGGAGGAGGTCAGCATCATCAGCCGGGTCGACCAAGCCAAGCTCGACAAGCTCCTCGCCGAGCAGGACCTCCTCCAGACCACCAACCCCTACCAGTAACGCGGCCGGCTCCCCGTTGTTGGCGGATGCCTTCTTTGGCACCCGCCAACAACGTCATGGCCCCGGTAGCGGCTGCGCCATGGCCGCCCCGCTTAGCTGGTCGACGTCGACTTAAGCGGAGCCGAGCATCTCCGTTAGGCGCTGGCCGTTGACCTGGGCGTAGTTGCGGTAGCAGTTGTTGAACACCACGTGTGTCTCAGGGGCGTCTTCGGCCAACTGCTGGACGTGCCCGGCCCACTTCGACAACTCCTCGTCGCTGTAGCGGTAGCCAAACCGCTCCTGGATGTCCTTGCTCTCCCACTTGTCGGAGTGGCCGTGCATGCGGAGCACCGCAAGGTCGCTCGTAGCTGCCACCACCGGCGGGATGGAGTTCGAGAAACCCTGGGGCATGTCCACGCACACGTAAGGCAGGTCGTGCGCGGAAAGGAACTCCAAGGTCTCCTTCGTGTTGTCCGGGGTCATCCACGTGTGGTTGCGGAACTCCACGCAGACTCGCCGTGGTGCCACCCGGTCCGCACAGGCCACGATGTACTCCTTGTTCGACCGCGAGATCGGGAACCACGGCGGGAACTGGAGCAGGATCGCGCCGAGCTTGCCGACTTGGCGTAGCGGCTCAAGCGCGGCCAGGAACCGGTCCCATGCCTGGTCGATTACCTCCTGATCGACGTCCTTGAGGTAGACGCGGTCCTTGCCCGATTTTCCTGCCGCCTCGCGCAGGTCGGTCGGCAGCGCGCGCACCGGGGTGGGGTGCTGGGTGAACAGGCTGAACGCCTTGATGTTGAAGGTGAACCCGTCCGGAGTCCGTCCCGCCCAAGCCGCCGCGGTCTGCTCTGCGGGCAGCGCATAGTAAGCGGAGTCCACCTCAACCAGTGGGAACTGAGTCGCGTAGTACTTCAGCCGCTTCTCCGGGTTGCTGGCATCGTCCGGGTACCAGCCGGACTCGATCAGCGTCTTGTCGGTCCACCCCGCGGTGCCGACCCGGATGTGTCCCATACGTGATCTCTCCCATGGCCGCGGGCGGAGAAACCACCAAGTCCGATTTTCCGCTTCGCCGCATCCGAAGCGCGGCGGTATTCGCGCGGCGCGGTGCGGGGGTCAGGCGGGGCGGGTGGCGCGGTCGAAGAGGGCGATCAGTTCGTCGCGGTATTCGTCAAGGTCGAGGGCGGGTTCCAGGGCCAGTTGGGCCAAAAGCCCGTCCAGGGCGGCCTTCAGCGTGACGGCCACCACCCGGGGGGAGAAATCGCCGAGCGTTCCCGCGGCCTGGCCGGCGCTCAGGGCCGTTTCGACGAGCGTCCGTTCCTGGGTAAGGGTGCTGGCGTCCAGGTGCGGGCGGCCGTTCGCGTCGCGGAAGCTGGTCCAGATCTCCGCGATCGCCATCATCTCCCGGTGGTACGCCCGGTAGTAATCCACCCACGCCCCGATGTAGGTAGCGACGAAACCCCGGGGCGGCACGTCCTCAAGGCGGCGGCCTACCTGCTCGCCGACCGAGGCGAAGACCGCGGCCACCACCGCCCAGATCAGGTCATCGCGGGCGGGGAAGTAGTAAGTCACCACGCCCTTGCTCACCCCGGCCCGCCGCGCCACCTCGGCCACGGTGGTCTGTTGATATCCCACCTCGACCAGGGCATCGATGGCGCAGCCAACTAGCTGAGCCCGTCGGACCGTCTGCGTGAACGTGCCCCGGTCCGGGGTGGTTCCGTCACCATTGCCAGTACGCATGACTTGAGATTAGTACGAGCGTCCTATAACGTCACTACTCGGCGGGAAAAATCGCAGACGCACGAACCCCGAGGCGGTCAGCGGCATGGGCGGGAACGACGAGCCGGCACTAGAGTTCGACAAGCTGTTCAAGCGGTTCGGCGACCATGTTGCCGTTGACCGCATAGACCTCAAGGTCCCCGCAGGCTCGTTCTTCGGCCTGGTCGGCCCGAACGGCGCGGGCAAGACCACCGCCCTGTCGATGGCCGTTGGCCTGCTGCGTCCTGACGGCGGCACCGTCCGGATCTTCGGCCACGACGTCTGGGCCGACCCGGTAGCCGCCAAGGCGCTCATCGGCGTCCTGCCCGACGGGCTCGCGCTGCCGGACCGGCTGACCGGCCGGGAGATCCTCCGTTACCTCGGCCTGCTGCGCGGACTGCCCAGGGACGTGGTGGAACAGCGCGCTGACGAATTGCTCACGGTCCTTGAACTGGACGACGCGGAGAGCACGGCGGTCGTCGACTACTCCACCGGCATGAAAAAGAAGGTCACGCTGGCCACCGCGCTGCTGCACAGCCCGCGGCTGCTGCTGCTCGACGAGCCGTTCGAAGCGGTCGACCCGGTGTCGGCGGCCACGATTCGGCAGATCTTGCGGGACTTCGTCGCGGGCGGCGGCTCGGTGATCTTCTCCAGCCACGTGATGGCCCTCGTAGAGCGCCTCTGCGACCACCTGGCGGTGCTGGCGGGAGGCAAGGTCGTGGCGTCCGGCGCGCTCGATGATGTGCGGGGGACGCAGTCCCTGGACGACGCCTTCGTTCATATCGTCGGCGCGCGTTCCGACAACGCTAAGGGGCTGTCGTGGTTGGCGTCCTGATCGAGATGCGCGCCGCGATCACGCGGCGCCAGGCGACCGGCGCGCGGGTGATCGGCATGTTGGCGCTCGTCCTGTTCGTGACGCTGCTCGCCGTCGCCACCCTCCTTGCCGGGGTCAAGCATTACCGCTACGACGGCGCGGGCGCGAACGTGGTTGCCACCCTCTGCTTCGGCTGGCTGCTCGGCTGGGTGACCGGGCCGCTGGTGATCGGCGACGACTCCACCTTGCGCATGGACTACTTCAAGCTGCTCCCCATCCCGGCCCGCAAGCTTGCCTACGCCATGCTGGGGGCCGCCTTCGCGGACGTGTCGCTGGCGTTCAGCGTGCTCGCTTTCGCCGCCCTGATCGCACTCGGCGCGCAGTCGGGCGCTGCGGCCGCGCTCACGGGTGTGGCCGCCATGCTGCTCACCCTCGTCCTCGCCGTCGTCGCCGCGCAGGTGGCCACCGCCGTCTTCGGCCCGGTGATCAGCTCGCGGCGCGGCCGGGACTTCACCGCGATGCTACTCGCGCTGCTCATCACGCTGCTCTCGCTCGCGTCGAGCCTGGTGCCGTTCGTCGCGGCGCGGCTGACCGACGGCCATTCGCCCGCGCTGGCCGACGTCGTGCGGATCCTGCCCTCCGGCTGGGGCGCGGTCGCCGTAGCCGCCGCAAGCCGCTCCGACTGGGGCCTGACGGCCACCGCCCTGGGCGGCCTGGCGGCGCTGATCGCAGTGCTCGTCCTCGCCTGGCCGCCGCTGCTCGCCCGTCGGCTCACGATGTCCGGGCGGGGCAGTCGCCACCGGACCCGCGCCCGGCAGCACGCTCCGCAGCAGGGCCACGTCCTGCCCGCCACCCCGCTTGGCGCGGTACTCGACCGGGAACTGCGCCTTTACTCGCGGTCTGTACTGCGCAGCATGCTGCTGATGATCTCGTTCCTGGTGGCGGTCGCCACGGCCATCATCGTCGCAGTCAGCGGCAAGGCGACCGGCCTGCCGTTCTGCGGGCTGATGTTCACGCTGATCGCGGCGGCGTGCTTCACCAACTGCTACGGCGATGACGGCACATCGCTCTGGCTCACCCTGGTCGTGCCGGGTGCCGCCCGCGCGGACGTCCGCGGTCGGGTGTGGGCCTGGTTCCTCGTCGTCGCCCCGGCCGGGTTGCTGCTCACCCTCGTGCTCACCGCAGCCAGCGGCCAGACGTGGGCCTGGCCGTGGGTGCTCGCCGCCGAGCCGCCGCTGGTGATCGGCTGCGCCGGCCTGCTCGTGCTGCTCGGCACCTGGTCGGTGAACGGCCCCGCCCCGGATGGCGGCCCGTCGCCGGCCCGCGTGCTGAAGACGCACCTGGCCCTGGTCGCCATCCCGATCATCGTGCTCTTCCCGGCGGCCGCCCTGCTCATCCCGGGTGCGCTCGCCCAGAGCCTCCTGCTGCGCTGGCTGGCCGTGCCGGTCGCTATCGCCTGGGCTGGGATCCTGAGCTGGTACTCCACCCAGGCTGCCGTCCGTCGCCTGGAGTCACATGGCGCGGAGATTTTCAGCCGCCTGCGTGTCCCCGCCTAGGCTGCCGGTCACCGTGGTTGTTCAGTGGTGCGGGATTGGCGGAGCAACGAACCGTTCTGGATGAACTTGATCAGCCACCCGCTACCGGAACGTTCGAGACCACAGCGGTCATAGGAGAGCTAGCTGCTCCTCCAGGGATGCGGGAGCGGTCAGGCGGTTGTCGATGACCCGGTGCGGGGCTGCGGGGGCGTCATCCAGGCGCATCCGGGCGGTGAACGTCTCCCAGTCAGCCAGCTTGCCAATGTCGCGATTGGATCCTCGGGTCAGGAGGCGGTGGCGCAAGGTCTCCGCGTCCGAGCGGACCCAGAGGAGGCGGACCGCGCCGCCGCCGAGTTCCTCGACCCATGTCTTCCAGCGGGCCACGTCGTGGATCTGCTGGGTGAACGGCCCCGACAGCAGGACCGGGCACCCGTAGCAGCGGATCTCGCGGGCGGTGGCTGTCATCCCGGCGTACTCGTGCACCTTGATGTGCTCGTCGTACCACGGGCCCTCGCGCTCGCCGGCCGGGCGGCCTGCCGCCTCCAGCGCCGCGGCGACGAACGACCCGTACATCGTGTCCTTGTCGAGCAACGCCGGCACCGGGTCAAGCCGCGCGAGCAGCAGCCGGGCGACCGTGCTCTTGCCCGCGCCCGGCGGGCCCGCTACCACCCACACGGTCCCGGGAACGCTCATGGGCAGCAGCATAACGACCTGAGCCGCCGTGAATTGCGGCGCCACCCTGGAGTAAGTTTGTTTTACAAACTCAGACGCGCGAGCGAGGGGTGGCCATGACGACAGCGCCGGAGACAACGGCGGAGCAGCCCGCGGCGGAACTGCGTGAGCGGACGTTCTCCTGGGACGATCCGGTCGCGATCGCCCGGGCGGCGGCAGGCCTGAGCGGTGCCGAGTTCTTCAGTGCGATCGCCGCGGGCACGGTGTCCGCGCCGCCGATCATGCAGGCCCTGGACCTAGAGGCCGTCGCGTTCACCGAGGGCCGCGCCGCGTTCCGGGTAACTCCCCAGGAGTTTCACTACAACCCGCTCGGCACCGTGCACGGCGGCGTGTTCGCGACCCTGCTCGATTCCGCGTGCGGCTGCGCCGTACACACCATGCTCCCGGCAGACGTCTTCTACACCAGCCTGGACCTTTCGGTGAAGTTCCTGCGGCCGGTCACGGTCGACACCGGGCCGATCACCGCCGAGGGCACTGTCGTCCACCTCGGCCGGCGCACGGCGCTCGCCGAAGCCAAGCTCACTGACGCCGCCGGCAAGGTGTACGCGACGGCCACGAGCAGTTGCATCCTGCTACGTCCGGAACAGCCCGCACCACCGCATTCCTGACCTGGCACTACTCCCCCCTTCGGCGGCCGCGGACGCTGACACTATGGTTAGCGTGCTAACGCATTCCTAACAAGCGGCCGACGGGAAAGTCATGACACGCAGCGGTGCCCGGGGGGCGCTAGAGCTTGGCGCGCTCGGCGTCGTATTCGGCGATCTCGGAACGAGCCCGCTCTATACCGTCCAGACGCTGTTCAACCCGTCGGATCCGCATCCCGTCGCGGTGTCGGAGCAGAACGTGCTTGGCGGCATCTCGCTGATCTTCTGGTCGGTGATCGCCATCGTCATGGTCACCTACGTGCTGCTCGTGATGCGGGCAGACAACGACGGCGAGGGCGGGATCATGGCGCTGATCACCCTGATCCGCCGATACAGCGCCAGCGTGCCAAGCGGACGGCGGGTGGCGATCGCGCTCGCCGCCATCGGGATCTTCGGCGCGTCGCTGTTCTTCGGCGACAGCATGATCACACCGGCCATCTCGGTGCTGTCGGCGATCGAAGGCGCGCAGGTGGCCGCCCCGTCCGTCGGCGACATCGTGCTTCCGCTCACCGCGACGGTCCTCATCCTCCTGTTCCTGGTGCAGCGGTTCGGCACGCAGGTGGTCGGGCGGATGTTCGGGCCGGTGATGCTCCTCTGGTTCACGCTGATCGCCATCTGGGGCATCCACGGGATCGTCGGCAACCCGACGATCCTGCGCGCGCTGTCCCCCACCTACGCGTTCTCGTTCTTGTTCTTGCACTTCAACGTCGGGTTCTTCTCGATGGCGGCCGTCGTGCTCTCCGTCACCGGCGCGGAGGCGCTCTACGCCGACATGGGCCACTTCGGCCGCGGGCCGATCACGCGGGCGTGGATCTTCGTGGTGTTTCCCGCCTGCATCTTGAACTACATGGGGCAGGGGGCCAACATCCTGTCCCACCCCAGCGCCATCAGCAACCCCTTCTTCCTCTTGGTGCCCTCGTGGGGGCGGATCGCGATGGTGGTCGTGGCTACCGCCGCCACGGTCATCGCCTCCCAGTCGGTGATCTCTGGCGCGTTCTCGCTCGCCCAGCAGGCGGCCCAGATTGGCTACCTGCCGCGGCTGCGCATCGCGCACACCTCGGAGGAGCGGATGGGGCAGATCTACGTGCCGTGGATCAACTGGGCGCTGTGCGTTGCGGTCCTCGCGCTGGTCTTCACGTTCCGTACGTCGACCGCGCTGGCGTATGCCTATGGCGTGGCGGTCACCGGCACGATCACGACCAGCACGTTGCTGTTCTTCTACATCGCCCGCAAGCACTGGAAGTGGCCAATGTGGCGGGTGGGCCCGCTCGCGGCCTTGCTGCTGTTCATTGACCTGCTGTTCTTCGCCGCGAACCTCATCAAGCTGCCGCACGGCGCCTGGCTGCCGCTGGTCGTCGGCCTGCTGGTGTTCACCGTCCTCACCACCTGGCAGAAGGGCCGACGGCTCGTTAGCCGCCAGCGGCAGGTCGACGAGGGTCCGCTGCTTGAGTTCATCGAAGGACTGCATACGCGCAAGCCGCCGCTGCCCCGGGTGCCGGGCACCGCGATCTTCCTCAACCGGGGCAAGGACACCGCCCCGCTCGCCCTGCGCAAGAACGTCGAGCACAACCATGTGCTGCACGAGAACGTCATCATCCTGGCGATCCAGACGCTCCCGGTACCGCACGTCGCGGAGGCCGACCGGCTTGAGATCGACGACCTCGGCGACAAGACCGACCGGATCTACCACGTCACCGCCCGGTTCGGCTATGCGGACGCCCCGGCCGTTCCCGCGTTGCTGCCGCTCATCCGTGCGGCCGGCAAGGAGGGGCCGCTGAACGGCGACGAAGTCTCGTACTTCCTGTCCACTATCGAGCTGCGCAAGGGGAACCTGCCCGGCATGAGCCGGTGGCGTAAGCGGCTGTTCATGGCCACCGCCCGGCTGACGGCCGACGCCGCCGAGTACTTCCAGCTCCCTCGCGACAACACCGTCATCATGGGTTCCCGCATCGAGCTCTAACCGCCTGGCCTGCCGCGGCGGCGCTTCAACTGGCCCCGAGGCCGCGCAAGGCCACCATGGTTCCGGCCTTATGGCACGCAAGGCCCGGTCCGTTGAAGGCGTGTGGCACGCAAGGCCAGTGCGCTGGTGGCCGTGTGGCACTCAAGGCCGCTCTATGTGCCCTTGCGTGCCACAGGGCCAGTACGTTTCTGGCCTTGCGTGCCACGCGGCCAGTACGTTCTGGTCTTGATCGCCTCAGGGCAGAGCGTCAGCTTGGGGTTATTGGGCCGGGGCAGCTTGGAGTTATTGGTGGGTTAGGGCCGGGTCGGCCTCTACGTCGTAGTCGTAGAGCCAGGCCCTCAGCTTCCTGGTGTCGATGAGCTCGCGGTCGCGGTTCTCTGCCGTCCGGTTGACCGTGTCGTAGCGTTCGCCGTTGCTGCGCGAGTTGGCCTGGACGATGTCGGTACGGCTGCGGCGGACCCGTGCGTACTGGCGCAGCGCCGCGGGCACGTCCGCGGCGGATGCGTCCTTGAGCACGGCGGCCAGCGCGAAGGAGTCCTCGACGGCCTGGTTAGCGCCCTGGCCAAGGTGCGGCAGCATCGGGTGGGCCGCATCCCCGAGCAGCGCTAGCCGGCCCTTGGTCCACTCGGCCAAGGGCTCGCGGTCGTAAAGCCCCCACCAGAAGGTGGCGTCGACCTGCTTGAGCAGCTCGGTCACCGGGGGCGCGAAGCCCGCGAAGGCGGCACGGAGTGCGTCTGGGTCGCCAGGTGCCGACCAGGATTCGCGTTGCTCCTGGTCCGCTGGGAGGAAACAGACGAAGTTGAGCATCCGGCCCGCCCGCACCGGGAACACGATGACGTGCTTGCCCGCGCCCATCCACACCTGGAAGATCCGGGCCGGCCACCATGGCACGCGGGACGTGTCGAGCACGCCCCGGTAGGAGATCTGGCCGGAGAAGACCGGCGCCGTTGGCTCGGTGACGAACTGCCGCAGCACGGATTGAATGCCATCGGCGGCGATCACCATGTCGGCTTCGGCGACCGCGCCGTTGGCGAACGTCACCCGTGCCTTGTCCACGTCCTGATCAAGCGTGACGGCCCGGTGCCCCGGCTTGATGTGGTCGTCGGGCACCATGCGGCGGAGCAAGTCCACCAGGTCGGCCCGGTGCATCCCGTACATCGCCGCCCAGCCGGATGAGTCCGTCGTCATGACCGGCGCGACCCGAGCGCCGTCGTGCCGCCAGTACGTCGATCCTTCGCCGACCCAGCCACCGATCTCGTCGATAGCCTTGGCTAGGCCGAGCCGGTGCAGCAGGCGCACGCTGTTCGGCCCGATCAGAACGCCCGCCCCGACCTCGCCGATCTCGGCCGCCTGCTCATAGACGGTCGCCTCGATACCCGCTCGCGCCAGCGCGGCGGCAGCCGCGAGGCCGCCGATTCCACCGCCCACTACCGCCGCAGTCAGCTTGTTGCCTATCAGCACCACGGCATTATTACACACGCGAATTTACCGGGAAATCCCCAGGTCTTTCTTTAGGGCTGCTAATTATCTCATGACGAATCGACGTCCGCCAGGGCTGACAGCCACCTATCGCCGGGCGTAGGTTGCGGGTATCTCATTCACAAAAAGGCGGGACGGCCAATGCAGCGCAGCACTGAGCGTATCTACACGACCCATGTGGGCAGCCTTCCCCGGCCGACAGCGCTGCTCGACTTGATGAAGGCGGGAGCGGGCGGCCAGGAGGTCGACAACGCTGAACTTGCGACGGCCGAGCGTGCCGCTGTCGCGGATGTCGTGCAGCGGCAGCGCGCTGCCGGCCTTGACGTCGTTAGCGACGGCGAGCAGAGCAAGACGGGGTTCTTCGCCTACATCGGGCAGCGGCTCAGCGGCTACGAGCCCCGGCCGGGGCTCAGTTCGACGAGCCGCTTCCAGGTCGAGATCGACGCCTTCCCCGAGTACTACGCGGAGTACCTGAAGGGAGCGATGACCGGGGGCAGTGCGGTGCCCAGCGTCCCGCTCGTCTGCACCGGGCCGGTGAGCTACATCGGCCAGGACCTGCTCCGCCAGGACTTGGCTAACCTGCGCGCCGCCGTGGGCGATGCGGGACCTGACGAGGTCTTCATGCCGGCGGTGGCGCCGAGCGGGGTTGGCGGCAACGAGTACTACCCGACCGAGGAGGCGTACCTGGACGCGGTGGCCGACGCCCTGCGAGTCGAGTACCTGGCGATCATCGAGGCGGGGTTCACCCTGCAGGTCGACGACCCGTTCCTGACCGAGGTGTTCAGCTACTCCACCGCGCCCATGGCGGACCGGGTCGCGGAGGCGGAACGCAAGGTCGCGGCGATTAACCGGGCGCTGCGCGGCATCCCGAGGGACCGGGTCCGGCTGCACACCTGCTACGGCATCAACGAAGGACCTCGCGTCTTCGACGCACCGCTCGGCGACCTGATCGACACCCTGCTCACGGTCAACGCGGGCGCGCTGTCCTTCGAGGCAGGCAACCCACGGCACGAGTACAACTACCACGTGTTCGAGTCGGTCAAGCTGCCGGACGACTTCGTGCTGCTGTCCGGCGTCATCAGCCACGCCACCAACATCGTTGAGCACCCGGACACCATCGCCGACCGGATCGTCCGGTTCGCCGAACTGGTCGGCCGGGAGAACGTGGTCGCCAGCGCCGACTGCGGGTTCTCCTCCCAGGCCACGTACCACCCGGAGATCCACCCGAAGATCATCTGGGCCAAGTTCGAGGCCTTGGCCGAGGGTGCCCGCCGCGCCACCGCCCGCCTCTGGTAACCCAAACCGGGCGGTGCACTACTCGCCCCATATACACGTGCCGTTGGCCTATGGCTGCCGGGTTTCCACAGGACACGTTTCCAGTGCGTAGCCAAGGCGGAAGACGCATGTCGCCTGACGGGCGATAAATCCGGCAGACGACAACCGCTGCGCCTACCCACCGGCACCAAACCGGACGATGGCGGGTATTTCTCCACACCCCCATGTGGAGAAATACCCGCCATCCCACATAGCCGCCGAAATCTGCTCACGCTCCCCAATCGACTGACCCGGTTTCCACAGGAGACGTTTCCAGTGCGTAGCCAAGGTGGAAGACGCATGTCGCCTGGCGGGCGATAAATCCGGCAGGCGACATGCGCTGCGCCTACCCACCGGCACCAAACCGGAGGATAGTGGATATTTCTCCACACCCCTGTGTGGAGAAATATCCACTATCCCGCGTCGTCTCCGAAATCTGTTCATGCGCGCAATGGCCGGGTCGCAGGGACGGCGGACGGCGGACGGTGCGTGGTGCTGGTTGCCGTAAGGGTTGGTCGCCCGGAGGTGGCGCTGGCTTGTGGGTAAGGGGCGCTCGTCCGCCCGCGACGCAGGCAGCCGAGGGTCGGGCCAGGGCAACTGGCGGATGGCCGGGAACGCCAGGACGCCCAAGGTCATGGCGGCCGACCACGCTGCACCGAACGCCAAGACCGCGCGGGGGCCGAGGGCGGCCGCCGCTGGGCCGGCGGCGATGAACGCGACCGGGCCGAACGCGAACGCACCGACCATGTTGATCGCGCCGACCCGGGACAGGGCCTCGGGCGAGATGAGGCGCTGCTCGACGGTCGTGGCGAACGCGCCGCCGAACGCGGTACTGAGGCCGGCCGCTAGCGCCCCGCCTGCCACTGCGGGCAGTGGCAGGTGCAGGGCGAGTGCCAGCGGCGGGAGCGCGAAGCCGAACGTAGTCAGCGTGCCGAGGAGCAAGGGGCGGCGGGGGCGGCGGCCTAGGGCGAGCAGCCCGCCGAGGATCGCGCCGCCGCCGTAGCAGGCCAGGACCGTGCCCCAGGCCCGGGCACCGCCGAGGTACTGATCGGCGAGGACCGGGCCGAGGACCAGGTACGGGCCCCAGGTCACCAGGTTGAACAGCGCGAACTGGACGGTTTGCGGCCAGAGCCAGGGATGCGAGGTGAACTCGGCCCAGCCTTCGGCCAGGTCGCGGAGCAGTGAGTGCTGCTGCAGGTGTTGGCGCTTGGCACCCCTCCCGGTCGGCGCGTTACCCGGGTCGTCGGGCGCCGCCGCCGGAACCGCGCGCCGGGTGCTTTCCCCAAGGCGGAGCCGGGCCAGGGCCAGGGCGCTCACTGCGTACGTGGCCGCGTCCACGGCGATTACCAGGGCCGGGCTGGTGACCGCGACGAGGATTCCGGCAAGCGCAGGCCCGGCGACCTTGGCGGCCGGGTCGGCGGTGCCGAGCAGCGCGTTCGCGTCGCCCAGCAATTCGGGCGGGGCAAGCTGCACCGGAAGGGCGGAAAGCGCCGGGGAGAAAAACGCGTTCCCGGCGCCGACCGCGAACGCTGCGGCGACGAACAGCCAGAGGCGCGCGTGCCCGAGTGCGAGCGCCTCCGCCAGTGTCCCCTGGGCCGCGCAGCGGACCAGGTCGGCGGCCAGCATCACCCGGCGGCGGCCGAGGCGGTCGGCTAGTGCCCCGCCGACCAGCAGGAACATCACCATCGGGACGATGTTCGCGGTGAACACAACCCCGAGCCCGGTCGCCGTGCCGCCGGTGCCGAGGAACGCGAAGGCGATCGCGACCGCCGACATCGCCGTGCCGAACTGGGACGTGGCGTAGCCGACGTAGAACAGCCGGAAATCACGCACCCGCAGCACCGCCAGCCTTTTAGTGAAGTATTTACTGCGACGGAAAGCACTGGCCGTTCTGGATGATTTACTGCGGCTTTTGAATTTGACTTCAGACACAATTCCTACTGTGCCAAATGATTCCTCGTTATTGCAAAATCCGGATAGCGTTCCGCAGTAAATGCGCACACGGGAGGGGTTATCCTGGGAGCAGATCTGGCTGTGCGGAATGGAGGCACCAGTGGCACCGGTGGAGTACGCGGTCGCGGTTGAGGACTACCTCGGCCGGGCGGTGCTCGGGGCGGCGTCGCGGCGGGTCTACCGGATCTCGCTCACCGGGTGGGCGTGGCCGCTGGTGGGCAAGCCGGTGCCGCGCGGGGCAGCGCGGCGGGGTGCGGTGCCGCCGATCGTGCCTCTCGCGCTGCTCGACGATCCCGGCACCGGAAGGCGGCTCGGCGCAGCGGTCGCAGAGCGGGCGGAGCAGGCTGACGCGCGTACCGTCAACCGCGAGGTGTCCGCGCTGCGCAGCGCTGTCGGCTGGTGGCTCGACGAGGGCTGGATCGCCGCCGACCCGACCGCGGAACTCCGGCTCCAGCGGCCGGACGCGCTGGCCGCGCCGCTCGACGCGGCGCAGGTTGACCAGCTGCTGCGGCTGCCGGCCAGCCTGCGGGAACACGCGTTCTGGCGGCTGCTGCTCGACTCGGGAGCGGGCGCGGCGCAGGTACTCGCGCTTGACGCGGAGCACCTAGACCTGCAGCGGCACCGGACCCGCGCTCGGACGGTCACCCCCGCGGGCATCGAATGGCAGGAGGCGACCAGCCAGGCGCTGCGCTGGCTGCTGGCCGGGCGGACCGGCGGGCCGGTGTTCGTGACCGGCCGACGGTCGATGGCCCCGCTGCCCGCGGACCGCTACGCGGTGACCGGCCAGGTCCGCATGTCCTACCGGCGGGCCGCCGAACTCTTCACCACGCTGACCAGGCCACTTGACCCGGCGGGACACGGCTGGACGCTGCACCAGCTCAGCGCGGCGCGCCCGCCTGGTCACTAAGCGCTGATTTTGCGGCATTCTGTGCTAAAAATTAATGAGCGGCGGCGTTTAGTAGCTGGCGCGGTTTCACGATGTTCAGTGGGCTGCTGGTGCACAACCTGAGGAGTGTCGCGTGACCGAGAATGCCGCAGGAACGGGCATCGACATCACCGTTCCGCACTCGGCCAGGATTTGGAATTACTGGCTCGGTGGCAAGGATCACTACGAGGTCGACCGGCTGGCTGGCGACCAGTTCAGCGCCATCTACCCGGGCATCGTGGACATCGCCCGCGCGGACCGCGCCTTTCTCGGGCGGGTCGTCCGGTATCTGGCCGGGAAGGTCGGGGTCAGGCAGTTCCTCGATGTCGGGACCGGGCTGCCGACCGCGGATAACACCCACGAGGTCGCGCAGCGGGTCGCGCCGGAATCCAAGATCGTTTACGTCGACAACGACCCGCTAGTGCTCGCGCACGCCCGGGCTCTGCTGACGAGCACGCCCCAGGGCGAAACGCATTACGTCGACGTCGACATGAGCGACCCCGCGACGGTACTCCACGAGGCCGACCAGTGGCTGGACCTGTCCCAGCCGGTCGCCCTGACCTTCATGGGCGTGCTCGGGCACGTGACCGACCATGACGAGGCGCTGCGCATCGTCCGGGGCCTGCTCGCGGGGCTGCCGAGCGGCAGCTACCTGGCCATCAACGACAGCATCGACACAAGCCCGGAACTGGAAGAGGCCCTGCGGGTATACGAAGCCTCCGGCGCCGTGCCCTACCGTACCCGCAGCCTGGAGCAGTTCACCAGCTACTTCGACGGCTTGGAACTGGTGGAACCAGGCGTGATCGTCCCAGTCGACGACTGGCACCCGGACCTCAGCGTGCCAAGCGGACCGCTGATCCCCCAGGCCGGCGCCGTCGGCCGCAAGCCGTAACGCGGCAGGCCGCAACGGCGGCCGTAACGGCTGGAAGACCACGCGACCGGTGGTGCCGCCCGCGCCGAGCCGACGCAGGGCGTCGGGCACCTCGGTCATCGGCAGCCGCTCGGAGATCAGCGGCTTGACCTGCCCGGCGGCAACGAGCTTGGTCAGCTCTGCCTGGCAGGTGCGGACCAAGGCCGGATTGAGCTTTTCGTACAGCGCCCAGTGCAGGCCGAGGATGTCGTAGTTCTTCACCAGGGCATGGTTCAGCGCGGCCTGCGGGACCTCGCCGCTCGCGAAGCCGACGACCACGATGCGCCCCTCGAACGCGATGCACTTGGTGGACTTGAAGAACGACTCGCCGCCGACCGAGTCGTAGACCACGTTGGCGCCCCTACCGTGCGTCACTTCTTTAACGACCGCGACGAAGTCTTCCGCGTAGCGGTCGACGACCACGTCCGCACCGAGTTCCCGTGCGAGCCTTGCCTTCTCCGCGCCGCCGACCACGCCGATGACCCGCGCGCCCGCGGCCTTGCCCAGTTGGACCGCGCCGCTGCCGACGCCGCCCGCCGCCGCGTGCACCAGCAGGGTCTCCCCGGCCTTCAGGCGCGCTTTCCGGTGCAGCCCGAACCACCCGGTCTGGTAGGTGACGAGGAACGGCGCGGCTTCGGCGTCATCGAGTCCCGCAGGCACCGGGAGCGCGCGTCCCGCGTCCATCAGGGCGTAGTCGGCGAACGCGCCGGACGGGAACTCCGCCCCGCCGATCACCCTTTCGCCGGGCTCGAAGCCGACAACGTCCGGGCCGACTGCGACAACCTCGCCGCACAGCTCGAGGCCAGGCGTGAACGGCAGGGCCGGGCGAATCTGGTAGGTGCCACGGCAGAGCAGGATGTCGGGGAAGTTCGCTGCTGCCGCGAGCACGCGCACCATGAGCTGCCCGGGGCCAGGCTCGGGGCGCGGCACCTCGGCGAGTTCCAGCACGTCTTCCGGCTCGCCGTACCGGCTCATCTGCCAGGCTTTCACGCGTTCTCCTGCTTCGGTGATTCGATCCGCTGCTGCAGCCGGGACATACCGCGCAGCCACCGGTCGGTGTCGGTGGCGCGGCGCACGTAGTAGTCGTGGACCTCGGGGTGGGGCAGGACGAAGAACGTGCCTTCGGCCAGCGCAGCCGCGAGTGCGTCGGCCACCTGCGATGGCTCGATCGCCGACTCGGCGAGCACCACCTCGCCCGCCCGGCTGGACCCGGCGAGCATCTGCGTGCGCACGCCCTGGGGGCAGATGCAGTGCACGGTCAGCCCGCGGTGCGCGTACGTCGCCGCGAGCCATTCGGCGAACCCAACTGCGGCATGCTTGGTCACCGAGTACGGCGCCGAGCCGAGCATCGTCAGCAGCCCAGCCGCCGACGCGGTCACCACGAACGTCCCGGTGCCGCGCTCCAGCCAGCCCGGTAGCAGCGCCCGCGCGGCCCGCACGTGGGCCATCGTGTTGACTTCCCAGACGCGCTGCCACAGGTCGTCGGGTGCTTCCGGCCCCCTGCCGCCCCCGGTCCCCGCGTTCGAGCAGTAGATGTCGATCTCGCCGAGGAACTCGCGGGCCGCCTTAATGAGGTCCTCGATGCCCTCCGCCGTCCCGGCGTCAGCGGGGACGGCGAGGCCGCCGATCTCTTCCGCCACGGCGCGCGCCGCAGCCGCGTCTAGGTCGTTGACCACGACCCGGGCGCCATCGGCGGCGAGCCTGCGGGCGATGGCCGCGCCGATTCCGCCGCCACCGCCGGTGACCACCGCTCCAGCACCGTTCACAAGCGTCATGCCCGAACCATACCGACCCGAGCCCCGTACGCCCATGGGGCGATCGACACAACAAGCGACAGAACGAGCGACACAACCGGTGCGTAATCGCCTAGGTGGGCACTTCCCGGGAGACGTCGCGGGGTTCCTTGTCGTCGCGCAGGCCCTGGAAGCGAGGATGGCGCAGCTGGCCGTCATCGGTCCATTCGGTGAAGGCGACTTGGCCGACGAGCTTGGGCGTCACCCAGTGCACGCCGCGCGGGCTGGGCAGGTGGCCTTTCTTGAAAGGCGCGGAGGCCCGCTCCAGGCGGGCCAGCGTCGCATGGAGCTCACGCAGGGTCCGGGTGTCGAAACCGGTTCCCACCTTCCCCGCGTACACCAGGTCGCCGTCTGGGTCGTAGAAGCCCAAGAGCAGCGCGCCGAACCCAATCCGCGAGCGCTGCGGGTCGGTATAGCCGCCGATCACGAACTCTTGCGCGTTCTCGCACTTGAACTTGAGCCAGTCCCGGGTGCGGTAGCCCTGGTAGGGGGCATCCGCCCGCTTGGCGATTAGGCCTTCCCAGCCGTCATGGCAAGCCTGCGTAAAGAAGGCCGCGCCGTCCCCCTCCCGGTGCTCGGTGAACCGCAGCGGATCATGGAAATCCATCAGCCCGGAAAGCAGTTCCTTCCGCTCCCGCAGCGGCAGTTCCCTGGTGAACTGGCCGTCCGCGTAGAGCACGTCGAACAGGTAGTAGAACACCGGGAAGTCGTCCAGCAGCCGCTGCGACGGCTGCACGACGCCGAGACGCTGCTGCAGCCGCTCGAACCGCGTCTGCGTACCGTCGAAGGCGACGATCTCACCGTCCGCCACGAAGTCACCGTGCCGCTGGGCGGTCAGGGCGCTGGCGATCTCGGGAAAGGTCGTCGTGATGTCGTGCTTGGTGCGGCTCATCAGGCGGACGCCGTCCGGGCCAGCGAAGGCAAGGCATCGCTCTCCGTCGAGCTTGCGCTCGAAGACCCAGTCCGGGTCGGAGAAGGGCTCATGAGTAAGGGTCGCGAGCTGCGGCTCCATCCAGGACGGCGGGGCCGGGTGCTCGGATTTCGATGCCATGGTCATTCTCCCTTCCTGTCATCAGCCGCGGAAGCCGCGGAAGCTCTCGAAGCAACGGACCGGAGACGGCGCCGGGCGGCCGTGAGGCCGTGGCGGTGCCGGGACATGCCCGCCCACGGGTCCGGCGTGTTCGCGAGCCGGTCGGCGATGGTGCGCATGGTGAACCAGCGGGGGTTCAGCCCCGTGTCCTCCACTTCCGCCCAGTGCAGCGGGGTGGCGACCGGCGCCGCGGGCCGGGCCCGCACCGAGTAGGGCGCGACGGCCATTTGCGCGTACCCGTTGCGCTGCACGTCGAGGTAGAGCCTGTTTCCCCGCTGCTCGACCCGCTGCTGCAAGGTGCGGTGCTCCGGGTCGTCGCGGACGAGGATTTCCGCGACCTCGCGGGCGAACTCGCGGACCGGGTCGAATCCCTCGTCGGCGCGGAGCGGCACATG
>Ga0310811_10004492_pt1 | contig 17514 bp, 18 predicted proteins | sample YCmetagenome_FD_207642 | JGI IMG/M metagenome (GOLD analysis project Ga0310811, IMG submission 207642) | Soil microbial communities from experimental microcosm in Duke University, North Carolina, United States - YC | ecosystem: Engineered > Artificial ecosystem > Soil microcosm > Unclassified ...
TGGAGTACGCCGCTCTCATGCACGACATCGGCCAGCTCTCGCTGCGCGATCCGATTCCGGGCGGGGCCACCGTGCTGACCGATCCCGCGCAGGCCAGGCGCATCGCGGAGCTGGGCGCCGAGGTGATCAGGAAGACCGGCGTGCTGCACGGCGTCGCCGAGATCGTCCGGAGGCAGTGCGACCCGGTCGCCGAGTCGCCGCCCGCGGCCAGCCGGATCATCAAGGCGGCCAACGCGTACGACGACCTGGTGGGCGCGTCGACGGACAGGGACCGCGCGGCCGCCGCGCTGGAGCGGCTCCGGCTCGACGGCGGGACGGAGTACGATCCGATGGTCGTGGAGGCGATGGCTCGGGTGGTCGACCGGCTCACGATGACGCGCTTGTAGCAGACATATCACCGAAACGGGTTCTACGGGGTGCGCAGGCCGCGCTTTTTGTGGCGACCCTACAGATTCGCCTGTCGGGTTCAGTTGGAAACGGTCGGGGAGTCGACCTCGGGAATCGCCATAGGGTGGGCTGCGTGTTCGACTCAGTCCTCGTCGCCAACCGTGGCGAAATCGCGCGGCGGATCATCCGTACGGTGCAGCGGATGGGGCTGCGCGCGATCGCGGTCCACTCTGAGGCGGATGCCGACCTGCCCTTCGTCGCTGAGGCGGACGACGCCGTCCTACTCGGACCGGCCGCTCCCGCCCAGAGCTATCTCGACGTGGACAAGGTCATCGCCGCCGCCCGCACCACCGGCGCGCAGGCGGTTCATCCGGGCTACGGCTTCCTGGCGGAGAACGCGTCCTTCGCCCGCGCGGTGACCGAGGCGGGGCTCGTCTGGATCGGGCCGGCGCCCGAGGCCATCGAGCGGATGGGTGACAAGATCAACGCCCGGAACATGATGGAGTCGGCCGGAGTCCCGGTCGCCGCCGGAACCCGTGAGCCTGTGGGGGCGCTCACGGAGGCCGTGCGAGCGGCCGAGCGGATCGGCTACCCGGTCATGGTGAAGACCGCGGGCGGCGGCGGTGGGATCGGCATGGGCGTCGCGCACGACGAGGAGTCGCTCGGCAAGGCCTTCGAGCAGGCCTCACGTGCGGCCGCCAGGTTCGGCGGGGCCCAGGACGGCACGAGCCCGGCGATCCTGCTGGAGCGTTACATCGAGCGCGCACGGCACGTGGAGATCCAGATCCTCGGCCTCGCCGACGGCACCGTGGTCGCGCTCGGGGAGCGGGACTGCTCGGTCCAGCGCCGCCACCAGAAGGTGGTCGAGGAGAGCCCGTCACCCGGCATCACCGCCGATCTGCGCGAGCGCATGCTGGCCGCGGCGGTGCGTGCGGGTGAGGCGGTCGGCTATCGCGGCGCGGGCACCGTCGAGTGCCTGGTGGACGCCGACGCGCAGGACTTCGTGTTCCTGGAGATGAACACCCGCCTCCAGGTCGAGCACCCGGTCACCGAACTGGTCACCGGCCTCGATCTGGTCGAGCACCAGATCCGGATCGCCGCCGGCGAGGTCTACGCCCTGGAGGCGCGTCCGGGTGGCCACGCGATCGAGTTCCGTGTGTACGCGGAGGACCCCAAGCGCTTCTTCCCCGGGCCGGGGAAGATCGATGTGTGGGAGGAACCCTCGGGTGAGGGCGTGCGGGTCGACTCCGGATACGTGGCGGGCAACACCGTCACCCCGTTCTACGATCCGCTGATGGCCAAGCTCTGCGTCCATGGCGCGACCCGTGAGGAGGCCGTGGCCCGGGCGCGTACGGCCGTCGCCGCCTTCAAGGTCGAGGGGCCCAAGAACAATCTGCCATTCTGTGCCGAACTGCTGGACGACCCCGAGTTCGTGAGCGGGGACTACGACACCGGGCTGGTTTCCCGGATGAGGAAAGCCCGATAGTTGATCACGATGGAGGGGAGTTCCAGTGGCCGAGGTACGCGCCGAGATGGTGGCGAACGTCTGGAAGATCGTCGTCGCCGAGGGTGACACGGTCGAGGAGGGCGACACGCTCGTCATCCTGGAGTCGATGAAGATGGAGATCCCGGTCCTCGCCGAGGACTCCGGGGTCGTGGCCCAACTGAAGGTCGCCGAGGGCGACGTCATCCAGGAGGGTCACCTGATCGCCGTCATCGAGTGACGGCGGGGCTCACAGGCGCGAAAGGAACCTCTCGCGGTCCACGACCACACGCTCGATGGTGCCGGTGCCCACGAGGACGCCCCTCTTGTCGACGGCCATGATCGAGAAGACCAGCCTCCTGCCGTCCACCTCGGTCAACTCGGCCGCGATCTCCACGTGCATCCCGACCGGGCTCGGTACGATGTGCTCCAGATGGACCTTGGTGCCGACCGAGGTCTGGCCGGGCGCGAGATAGTGCTGGACCGCCTTCACCGTGGCGCCCTCGGCGAACGAGAGCAGCCGCGGCGTGCCCAGGACCGGCACGTCACCGCTGCCCACCCGGATCGCGGTGTCCTCCCGCTCCACCATGATGAGGACCTCGGAGCGCAGGCCAGGAGCCAGTGTCATACGTGCCAGCCTATTAGGGGCCGATTAAGGTGATGACCGTGGACCCCTTCTGCGATCACTGCGGCCGGTCGGCCGCCGAGGGTGATCACGCCGCATGCCTGGCCGCCCGGGTGATGGAGCCGCCGCGCTACTGCCCCCGGTGCCGCCGTCGCATGGTGGTGCAGGTCACTCCCCGGAGCTGGTCGGCACGCTGCTCCGAGCATGGCAGTGCGGCGGAGTGAGCCGCCGCACCGCGTCGGCGAGCCCACGGCCCTGACAGGGGGCCGGGGCTCGCGCGTTCACACTCCGGTGGTGTTCCGGGGGTAGGCGACCTCCGGGTCGGTGGCGATGTTCACCAGGTACGGCACGCCGGAGTCGAAGGCACGCTGCAGCGCGGGCGCGATCTCCGCCGGCGACGTCACCAGTTCGCCGGCGCCGCCGAGGGCGGTGACCACCTGGTCGTACCGGGTCTGCGGCTGAAGCTCGGCCGCCACGTCATAGCCGTACAACATCTGCATGGGGTGCTTCTCCAGGCCCCACATGCCGTTGTTGCCGCAGATCATGACGACGGGCAGCTTGTGCCGTACCAGCGTGTCGACGTCCATGAGCGAGAACCCGGCCGCGCCGTCCCCGAGGAGCAGGACGACCTGTGAGGAGGGCCGCGCGACGCGGGCCGCGATGGAGTACCCGAGCCCGGTCCCGAGGCAGCCGTACGGACCCGGGTCGAGCCAGTTGCCGGGCTTGCGGGGCTCGACGTACTTGCCCGCGTAGGACACGAAGTCGCCGCCGTCGCCGATCACCACGGCGTCGTCGGCCAGGAGTCGGCCGAGTTCGCCGTAGATGCGCATGGGGTGGATCGGGTCGGAGTCCGACTCCAGCAGGGGGAGGTCCGCCGCGATCGCGGCCGTGGCCGTCTCGGCCAGCTTGGCCAGCCAGGGGGCGTAGGCCCTGGGGTTCACACTCGCCGTCCCGCACGCCTTGGAGAGGCTCCAGAAGAGCACCGACAGGTCGCCCGCCGCCGACCCGGACAGGCCGGTGTGTGTGGCGATCTGGGAGGGCGCGTCGCCGATGTGGACGACCTTGGCGAGCGGCGCACCGTTCTTGCCGCCGAACCAGCCGTAGCCGAGGCGGAAGTCGAGCGGGGTGCCGACGGCGATCACGAGGTCCGCCTGCCCGAAGGCGGTTCCGCGTGCCCGCGTGACGAGCAACTCGTGGCCGGCCGGCAGGATGCCGCGGCCCTGGCCGTTCGGGATGACAGGGAGGCGGAACTCCTCGGCGAAGTCGCGCGCGGCCTCCTCCGCCCGTTCCATCCACACGTCCGAGCCCAGCACGAGCACCGGGCGCTCGGCCTCGGCGATCAGCCGTGCGATCTGGGCGAGGGCCTCCTCGTCCGGTTCGAGCGGCGACGGGCTCAGCGTCTCGGTGGCGTGCTCGGCCGAGGGGGAGAAAAGGTCGTCCATGTGGAAGTCCAGGAAGACCGGCCCGCGGTGGGGGGCGACGGCCGTGCGGAAGGCCATCTCGACGTCCTGCCCGATGGAGTCCGCACCCGACCCGGTGAAGGCGAGCTTGGTGATGGGTTCCAGCAGCGGCGGATGGTCCATCTCCTGCAGCGCTCCCGATCCCCACCGGGATCGCGGAGCCCGGCCCCCGAGCACGACCACGGGCGACCCGTTGAAGTGGGCCGTGGCTATCCCGGAGACGCCGTTGGTGATGCCCGGGCCGGCGGTGAGCACCGCCAGGCCCGGCTTTCTCGTCAGGCGCGCGGTCGCCTCGGCGGCGAAGACCGCACTCTGCTCATGGCGGACGTCGAGAATGCGCATGTCTTCGTGCACGGCCCCGTCGTAGAGGGGGAAGACATGGCCGCCGGACAGCGTGAACATGGTCTCGACGCCGTAGGCCTGTGAAACGGCGACCGCGATGTCGCCTGCGTGCTTGGGGGACTCCATGCGGTGAACCTACCAGTCAGTCACTTAGCCGGTCTGGGCTCTTGGTCTGGCAGAACTTCCCCGAATCAGCGCGTTGACACCCCGTCCTCTACAAGGTGTCGGACAGCGCCCTGATCGGCATCTTCAGGTCGGCCAGCAGCCCGAGGTCCTGCTCGGGTGAGCGCCCGAGCGTGGTCAGATAGTTCCCCACGATGATCGCGTTGATGCCACCGAGCATGCCGTCGCGCGTGCCGAGGTCGCCGAGCGTGAGCTCGCGTCCCCCCGCGTAGCGCAGGATCGTGCGCGGCAGCGCGAGGCGGAACGTGGCGATCGTCTTGAGCGCCTCGGCGCCCTCCACGAGCGGGTAGTCGGAGAACGGCGTGCCGGGGCGCGGGTTGAGGAAGTTGAGCGGCACCTCGTCGGGCGCCAGTTCGCCGAGCTGTGCGGCGAACTCGGCCCGCTGCTCCAGCGTCTCGCCCATGCCGACGATGCCGCCGCAGCACAGCTCCATGCCGGCCTCGCGGACCATCAGGCAGGTGTCCCAGCGCTCCTCCCAGGAGTGGGTCGTCACCACGTGGGAGAAGTGGGAGCGCGCCGTCTCCAGGTTGTGGTTGTAGCGGTGGACCCCCATCTCGGCGAGCTCGTCGACCTGGGCCTGGGTGAGCATGCCCAAAGAGCAGGCGACGTTGATGTCCACGGCCTCGCGGATGGCCTTCACGCCTTCGCGCACCTGGTCCATGAGCCGCCGGTCCGGGCCGCGCACGGCCGCGACGATGCAGAACTCCGTCGCTCCGGTTTGCGCGGTCTCGACCGCCGCCTGGACCAGCGAGGGGATGTCCAGCCAGGCGGCCCTGACGGGGGAGGAGAACTGGCCCGACTGCGAGCAGAAGTGGCAGTCCTCCGGACAGCCGCCGGTCTTGAGGGAGATGATCCCCTCGACCTCGACCTCCGGGCCGCACCACTTCATCCGCACCTCATGGGCCAGGGCGAGCAACTCGGGCAGGCGCTCGTCGGGCAACGTCAGGCAGGCCAGGGCCTGTGCCGCGTCGAGTCCCTTGCCCTGCTCCAGCACCTGGACGCGGGCGATCTCCACGATGTCGGTTTCCAACAGGCTCCGTTCCGCTGCAGGCGACTGCGGGGTTTCGGTCACAACGAAAGCTTAAAGGTCGAGCGGAATCCGGAGGGATCGAACACACCCCCAAGGGTGGAGGCGAGGCCGGCGCGGGCCACACGGGCGAAGTCCGCCCTGGTCAGCGCGCCGGAGCCCTCCGGCAGGGCGCCGGCGAGCGGGCGTGCCGCGAGCATCTCCAGGTCGGCCACGTTGCACCGCTCGGCCAGGCCGGGCTCTGCGGGCCACGAGCCGATCACCACTCCGGCCAGGTCGAGGCCGCGGCCCGCCATGGCCTCCAGCGTGAGCGCGGTGTGGTTGAGCGTGCCCAGCGCGGCCCGCGCCACCACCACGATCGGCGCGCGGAGCTCCCTGGCCAGGTCCGCCAGAGTCCCGCCGTCCTCGTCGAAGCGGACGAGCAGGCCCCCGGCGCCTTCCACGATCACGAGCCGGTGCGACTCGGCGAGCTCACGGACGCGCGAGGCGGCCGCGGACGGCGACATCGGCGGCAGGCCCGCCACCCGTGCCGCGGCCGCGGGGGAGAGCGGATCGGGGAACCGGGCGAACTCGAACGTCGTCGTGACCCCCGACAGCCGGATCACCTCGTCGAGGTCGCCCGGCTCACCCGCCACGACACCGGTCTGCGCGGGCTTCACGACAGCGACGGCTGCGCCTCTGTCCCGGGCCAGCGCGGCGATGGCGGCCGTCACGACCGTCTTGCCGACTCCTGTGTCCGTGCCGGTGACAACGAGAATGCTCATCACCGCAGCGTAGGACCTACGGCCTCCTGAGGCGCGTCACGAACTTGTAGCGGTCGCCGCGATAGAGCGACTGGGCGAACTCGACCGGGTTCCCGTCGGCGTCGAAGGCGTGCCGGGTCAGCATGAGCATGGGCAGGCCGACGTCCACGCCGAGGATCTGCGCGTCGTACGGCGTGGCCAGCACGGTCTCGATGACCTCCTCGGCATCGGTGAGCCGCACGTTGTAGGCGGTGTGCAGCGTCTCGTAGAGCGAGGAGTGGCCTTCCAGTTCGCGCCTGAGGCGGGGGAAGCGCCGCGCCGACAAGTGGGTGGTGTCGATCGACATCGGCTCGCCGTTGGCCAGGCGCAGGCGGTGGACCCGCAACACGCGGCCGCCCGGGTTGATCGCGAGCCGCCGCCCGAGGGCCTCGTCGGCCGTGACGTAGCTGATGTCGAGGATCTTGGTGTCGGGCTCGAGGCCGACCGTCCGCAGATCACCGGTGTACGACGTGAGCTGGAGGACCTGGGCGACCTTGGGCTGGGCCACGAACGTGCCCTTGCCCTGGATCCTCAGCAGCCGGCCCTCGACCACGAGCTCGGACAGAGCCTGGCGGACCGTCGTCCTCGACGTCTCGAAACGTACGGCGAGGGTCCGCTCCGGAGGCAGGGCGCTGCCCGGAGGCAGGCTCTTGGTGAGCTCCAGCAGGTTCCGCTTGACGTCGTAGTACTTGGGAACCCTGGGAGAGTCGTCGCTGTGCTCCGTCACGTGTCCACCTTCAGCTCGGCCACAGCGGTGAGCGCGCCCCTGACCGCCGCGAGATCATCGGACCTCAGATCGGCCCGGGCGGTCAACCTGAGGCTGGACCGGCCACGGGGCACTGATGGTGGACGGAAGCATCCCACGCGTATGCCGCGTTCCGCACACAGGTTCGCTGCCGCCAGCGCGAGTTGCGGCGGGCCGAGCACCACGGGCACGACGGCCGCGGCCGGTTCGCTGGTCTCCAGACCCGCCTCACGGGCCATGCCGGCAAGGGCGCGGGCTCTCGAAAGGGCCTGTCGGGGCAGGTCGGGCGACTCTTCCAGGATATCGAGCGCGGCCAGCGCCGCACCCGCACAGCCGGGAGCGAGGCCGGTGTCGAAGATGAACGAGCGGCCCGTGTCGATGAGTGTCTCGATCACCTCGGGAGCCCCCAGCACGGCGCCGCCCTGGGATCCCAGCGACTTGGAGAGGGTGACGGTTCTCACAATATGAGAATCCCCCGAAAGGCCCGCTTCGTGAACCGCCCCCCTGCCCCGATCGCCGACGACGCCCAGCGCGTGTGCCTCGTCCACGACGAGGAGTGCGCCGTGCCGTACGGCCACCGCGTGCAGCCGGTGGAGCGGCGCGAGGTCGCCGTCGACGGAGAACACGGCGTCGGTCACGACGATCGCGTGCTCCTCGGAGCGCTCGGCCAGGACCTTGGCGACGGCGTCGACGTCGCCGTGCGGGGTCACGGCCACCCGTGACCGGGACAGGCGGCAGGCGTCGACGATCGAGGCGTGGTTGCCGGAGTCGGAGACCACCAGGCCCCCGCGTGCCAGCGTGGTGACCGCTCCCAGGTTGGCGAGATATCCGGAGGAGAACACCAGGGCCCGGTCGGCTCCCGTGAACGCGGCCAGCCGCTCCTCCAGATCGGCGTGGAGCCGGGTGGTTCCCGTCACCAGTCGCGAGCCGGTCGAGCCCGTTCCCCACTCGCGGGTCGCCCGGACGGCCGCCTCCACCAGGCGCTCGTCCCTGGAAAGGCCCAGATAGTCGTTGGAGGCCAGGTCGAGCAGGCCGTCATGGTCGGGGGTCCGCGGGCGCAGGACCCGCCGGAGGCCCGCCTCCTCCCGCTCGGCGGCGGCTGTGCGCAATCTGTCGAGCGGTCGCGTCATGGAGTGCATACTGCCAGGTGGCAGAGGTCGATTCGCTTTCGGACGGCATCACGTCGCATCATGCACACGTGCCGACTCTCAGTGACCTGGTGTGCCGTCACACCGCGCTCGAACCAGCCGACCTCGACTGGATCCACTCGTTGGTCTCCGACTGGCAGTTGCTCGCCGACCTGTCCTTCGCCGACCTGATCCTGTGGATCCCGCACAAGGACGGCTCCGGCTGGGTGGCGGTGGCGCAGATGCGGCCGACCACGGGGCCCACCGTCTACCACGACGACGTCGTGGGGGCGATCTCCGGCAAGGGGGAGCGGCCGCTGATCGACATCGCGTGGTCCGAGCACCGGATCTGCCGTGAGGGCGATCCCGACTGGTCCAGCGGCGTACCGGTCCGGGAGGAGACCATCCCGGTACGGCGGGGCCGCGGCGGCCACTTCATCGGCGTCATCCAGCGCTCCACGAACCTGTCGTCGGCCCGCACGCCGTCCCGGCTGGAGCTGACGTACCTCCAGAGCGCCTCCGACCTCGCCCAGATGGTGGCGGAGGGCCGGTTCCCCTTCACGGAGGAGGAGCCCATCCTGGTCCGCTCACCCCGCGTGGGCGACGGCCTGCTGCGCCTCGACCGGGCGGGGCGGGTGACCTACGCCTCCCCGAACGCGTTGTCGGCCTACCGCCGCCTCGGCCTGCACGCCGACCTCGTCGGCGCCGACCTCGGGAAGACGACCGCCGACCTGTGCTACTCGGATGAGCCGATCAACGAGGACCTGATGCTCGTCGCCAGCGGCAAGGAGCCCAGGGAGACCGAGGTGGAACACGGCGGCACGGTGGTCCAGTTGCGGGCGATCCCACTGATCGTCGGCGGGGGACGGATCGGCGCCCTCGTGCTCATCCGTGACGTGACCGAGTTGCGCCGCCGGGAGCGGGAGTTGCTGACCAAGGACGCCACGATCCGCGAGATCCATCACCGGGTCAAGAACAATCTGCAGACGGTCGCGGCGTTGTTGCGGCTCCAGGCGCGCCGGCTCAACAATCCCGAGGGTCAGGAGGCCCTCAACGAGGCGGTCAGGCGGGTCGGCTCGATCGCGATCGTCCACGAGATCCTCGCGCAGATGCCCGAGGAGATGGTGGAGTTCGACGACATCGCGGACCGCGTCATCACCATGACGGCGGAGGTGTCACTGGCCCACGTGCTGCCCCAGCGGACCGGGAGCTTCGGCGTGCTGCCCGCCGCTGTGGCCACCCCGATCGCGATGGTCCTCACGGAGTTGTTGCAGAATGCCGTTGAGCACGGTTTCTCGCACAAGTCGGGAAATGTGCAGGTGATCGTGCGTCGGGATCCCGACCGGCTGGAGGTGGTGGTGGCGGACGACGGTAAGGGCCTGCCGCCGGATTTCGACCTCGAGGCGACCGGCAGCCTGGGGCTGCAGATCGTGCGCACGCTGGTCGTCGGCGAGCTGTCGGGCCGCCTGGCCGTCGAGCGAAGGAAAGGCGGGGGAACCGAGGTCATCCTCAGCATCCCGGTGCAGCCCGAAATCAGGAGTGAGGCTGGAAATCCTCGGTGATCAGGTGGTCGTCAGACGCCGGCGCGGGCACGAGCGCGAGCGGTACGGCGCTTCAGGGCGCGTCGCTCGTCCTCGCTGAGCCCACCCCAGACGCCCGCGTCCTGGCCGGACTCCAGAGCCCACTTGAGGCATGACTCGGTGACCGAGCACTGCCGGCACACCTGCTTGGCCTCTTCGATCTGCATCAGCGCGGGACCCGTGTTCCCGATGGGGAAGAACAGCTCCGGATCCACGTCACGGCAGGCAGCGCGGTGGCGCCAGTCCATGCGTCCCACTCCTTCGTCAAGTAGAGCCTCGTGCTCCACTGGCCGTCGAAACTTTGTGAACACTTTCACTAGCTAATGCGTGGACTTGCCCGGCGCTGCGGTTCGGGCCGGGCTTGTCCACGCGATCGTCGGAGTCCTTCAGGAAGCTGTGGCTTCCGTAAAGGTCCTACGTTCCGACGTCGTACTTCAGCTTTTCAGCCGCGACTAGACCACACAAGAGGTTTGGGACAAGGTTTTGCCCGGCATGGCTGTCGGATACGTCACACTATGACTACTTGTAACAAGCTAGGCCAGGACTTGTAATGCGTCCGGGATAGACCTGAATTCCACCCATTCGTGTTCTCCCAGGTAGTCGCCGTCGAGCTGGAAGGCGACGGGGCGGCCCGCCACCAATGTGAACTCCTGTTCGTCATGAACTTGAACAAGGTGTTTACCCCTCGGCAATCCCGAGTGCTCTCCGATGATCTGCCGGACGAAGGCGAGGAACGAGGGCAGGCCCAGCTTCCGCAGCCCGAGCACATCGAGCCCCGTCTCGAAGCCCGCCCACGGCGTCGGGGTGATCGGACGAGATCCGGCGTAGGTCCAGGGCGAGACGTTGGACACGATCGCCATGAAGAGCCCCGGCGTCTCAGGCCGGCGCGGCCGTACGAGCCGCAGGGCGGGGTGGCGGCGGTCGGTCACGAAGAAGTGCCGCACCGCGGTGTTCACGTAGAGGGTCGGCCGTGCCCGGTAGCCCGCACTGCGCAGGCCTTCCACCGCTCTGACGACCTCCGCGTCGTACCCGAGCCCGGCACAGAAGGTGAAATATCGTGAATTGCGGTGATCGGCCGTCGCCGTAGGGCCGGGGTCCTGGCCCGCGGCCTCGTCGTGCCAGATCGCCTGGCCGAGCCCGATGGTCCTGCTGCGCCCGTCACGGAGCGCCTCGAGCACGGCGCCGGTCGCCTCGACCGGGTCGTTGGGCAGCCCGAGCGCCCGAGCGAAGACGTTGGCGCTGCCGCCGGGGATGACGATGAGGCTGGGCCGCCGGCTCGCGTCCTCGCCGGGCTGCCCCTCGAGCAGTCCGTTGACGGTCTCGTTGATCGTGCCGTCGCCCCCGAGGACGGCGACCGAGTCGAATCCCTTGGCATGCGCCGTCCCCGCGAGCCCCGCCGCGTGGCCTCGGTAGGCGGTCTCCTCGACGGAAAGGTCCACGGCTGCTCCGAGCGCCTGGATCAGCACGTCCCGGGTGCGCTGGTTCGTGGAGGTCGCCTTCGGGTTGATGACGAGAAGAGCCCGCATGCCTGAAGGTTAGACGACGCTTTGCCGCCGCCGCCGGGGACTTCCCGCACGCATGTGACGATGCCGCCCCGATCGGGCCGAAGGGCCGTACAGGTAGGGTTGGGCACTGTGATCAGCCAAACCGCCGGTCGTCCCGCGACCCTCGCCGTCGCGGCGGCCGTACTGGCCGTCGAGGGCGTGTTCGCCCTGGTCCTCGGAGGCTATGTCGCCGTCGAGACCCTGGTCGGCCGGCCCGCTGATCTGACCAGTGCCCTGGTCGTCGCGGCGTTCGGCGTGCTGCTCGGTCTCGCCCTGCTCTGGGTGGCCTGGGGCGTGTGGCAGGCGCTGCGCTGGAGCAGGGGACCGGGCGTGGTCACTCAGATCTTCATCGTGCCGGTGGCGATCTCCCTGATCGGCGCCGGCCAGTATGTCTACGGTGTGCCGCTCATCGCCTTGGCGGCGGTCGCGTTGGTCGCCCTGCTGGCCCCGCCGTCCACGCACGCACTGATGGGCGAGGACGGCTCCCCGGGGCCGCGGGGTTGATCCCGCGGCCCTAGTCTTCGGCGGTCAGGCCCTCGCGCAGCTGGGCCAGGGTCCTGGCCAGCAGGCGGGAGACGTGCATCTGCGAGATGCCCAGCTCGGTGGCGATCTGCGACTGGGTCATGTTCCCGAAGAAGCGCAGCAACAGGATGCGCTTCTCCCGCGGAGGGAGGCGCTCCAGCAGCGGCTTCAGCGACTCGCGATACTCGACGCCCTCAAGGGACTCGTCGACGATGCCCAGCGAGTCCGACACGGCGGGCGCGTCGTCGTCACCCGAGTCGGGGGCGTCGAGGGAGACCGTCGAGTAGGCGTTCGCCGACTCCAGGCCCTCCAGCACCTCCTCCTCGGTCATCTGCAGGTGCGCGGCGAGCTCGGCGACCGTGGGCGCGCGGCTCTCCCGCTGCGACAGCTCGCTTATCGCCTTCGTCAGCGACAGCTTGAGCTCCTGCAGGCGGCGCGGCACCCGGACGGCCCAGCCCTTGTCCCGGAAGTGACGCTTGATCTCACCGACGATGGTCGGCGTCGCGTAGGTGGAGAACTCGACGCCACGGCCCAGGTCGAACCGGTCGATCGACTTGATGAGACCGATCGTGGCGACCTGTGTGAGGTCGTCGAGCCACTCACCGCGGTTGCGGAAGCGCCGAGCGAGGTACTCCACCAGCGGCAGGTGCAGCTCGACGAGCTCGTCGCGGATGCGCTGCCGCCGCGGGTCGTCTGCCGGCAACTCCGACAGCTCACCGAAGAGCGTGCGAGCCCGCACGCGGTCGGGAACCGCCGAGTCGCCAGAGGCCATGGCACGGGTCCTTTCGGTCACGCCGGCCTCGCCGCGCCTCGCCGCTTGCGCAGCACGATCGCCATGTGATCGGGATGATCGGAGATGGCGTCCACATCATCGGCCAGGGCGGTGAGCACCATCCAGGCGAAGTCGTCTCGCTTGGGGCTGCTGACGCCGACCGTGCTGACCTCCACGCGGACCGTCATCTCCTGTCCCGTGAGCTCGAACTCGGCCTGGAGATCGGTGCCGGGCACCGCATGCCGCAGGAGCATGGCGCATGCCTCATCGACCGCGATGCGCAGATCCTCGATCTGGTCCAGGGTGAAGTCGAGCCGCGCCGCGAGCCCGGCCGTGGCCGTGCGCAGCACAGACAGATAGGCGCTTACGGCGGGCAGTCGGACGCTCACAGCGTCCCGGATCCCGGTCACATCCACCGCAGGCGTCTCGGTTTCCTCGGTCACGTTCCTCCTCGCCCATTCGAGCCGGCGCAGTGCCGTTGTCTGCAACTTACCGCCACTCACTCCATGTTGCTCCGCTCGGACGCGCCGATTGTGGTGATCTTGGGGGTAACTCCTCGTAAATTCCCTGAGGTTTCTCTACTCGTGACCGGCACCTCACCTGGGCCCGGAAACGATCAGGCCCCGCGCGGTCCGGAGACCGTGCGGGGCCTGGTGATCGCCTTGACTCAGGCGGCCGCCTTCGTCTCCCAGAAGATCTTGGCGATTTCGTCGATCTTCGCGAGAAGCTCGTCGCCCTGGGCGGGGTCGACCGTACCCTTGCCACCGGCTGCGCCGGCGAGCTTGGTCGCGTCCCAGAACAACTGGTGGAGCTGCGGGTACTGCTCCAGGTGCGGGGGCTTGAAGTAGTCGGTCCACAGCACCCACAGGTGATGCTTCACCAGTTCGGCGCGCTGTTCCTTGATGATGAGGGCGCGGGTCCTGAAGACCGGGTCGTCGCTGTCGGCGTACTTCTTCATGATCGCCTTGACGGACTCGGCCTCAATGCGAGCCTGGGCCGGGTCGTAGACCCCGCACGGCAGGTCGCAGTGGGCGGACGCCTCGTGCTTGGGCCGCAGCAATCGTGCGAGCATCTGAATCCTTCCTTAGGAATGCAGCACTGTCCAAGCCCGACCTTACTCGTACCCGAAACCATTAGTCCGTGGAGGGGGATGTGATCACAGCTGTCCGTGTAACTGGGGACTCGATGCTCCCCGCGCTGCGGCCCGGAGACTGGCTGCTGGTACGGCGAGGCGCCGTGGTCAGGCCTGGAGACGTCGTGGTCGCCCGGCGGCCGCACGGCCTGATCGTCAAGCGGGCGTTCCGGCTCACGGCGGAAGGCTGGTGGGTGGAGAGCGACAACCAGCAGGCTCCGGGGAGGCAGGACAGCTGGAACTTCGGCGCCGTCCCCACCGGTGAGATCGTGGGCCGGGTCGTCGCGCGCTACTGGCCCTGGCCGTTCCGCTTGTTCTGGCGGGCGCGGTAGGCGGCGACGTTGGCCCGGCTCGCGCACCGCTCCGAGCAGTAGCGCCTGGACCGGTTCGAGGAGGTGTCGAGGTAGGCGTTGCGGCACGGCGTGGCCTGGCAGATGCCGAGCCGGTCGGCGCCGAGGCCGGTGACGACGCTCGCGAGGCCCATGACCGACCCGACGGCGAGGGCGTCGGCCACCCGGCCGCCCTCGGTCAGGTGCATGTGCCAGGCCTGCCCGTCGTGGCCGGAGATCTGGGGATGCACGGGATGGCGGACGAGAAGGCCGTTGAGCCGCTCGACCACGTCGGCCTCGTCGCCCGTCGACGCGGACTCGAACACACCCGCGAGCTCTTCCCGCAGTTCGCGGAGGGCATCGAGGTCGCGCCGGTTGACGCGCGCGGCCGACTCGGTCCGGCCGGTCTCCTCCAGGAGGGCGCGCAGCGTGTCGAGGCTGCTCAGATCCTCAGCTCTGTTGACCAGGAGGACGGCCAGTTCTGCATATGACGTCAGGTCCACTGGGACGACCTAGGGATGTAAGGGACGACTCCGTCCTTCGAGTATTACACGACAGAGGTTCGGGCGGAACTCCCCAGGTCACGGGTGATCCGTTCCGTGTGTGGATCCGTCGGCTCCCACGCGTGTGGCACAATCGGAAAACGGGTGACCCCCGTACCCCCTCAAGAGACGACCGTCAACGACGACGGCCTCCGGCGGCTACCGAAGCCTGGGCTTTCGTTCTCTTGCGGCGTCTAGAAGGAACTCGTCCTTTCGACACTGGGGTCGCTGTGACCGTCTCACCTGATTCCTTGACATCGCTGGATCTGGATCCGGCCTTCGCGCTCCATCGCGGGGGCAAGCTGGAGGTCCGCTCCACCGTTCCGGTCCGTGACGCGGACGACCTGTCGCTCGCCTACACGCCGGGTGTCGCCCGCGTCTGCTCGGCCATCGCCGACAACCCCGAACTGGTCAACGACTACACCTGGGTCTCCAACGTCGTCGCCGTGGTCTCGGACGGCACCGCCGTCCTCGGCCTGGGCGACATCGGGCCCTCGGCCGCCATGCCCGTCATGGAGGGCAAGGCGCTGCTGTTCAAGCAGTTCGCGGGCGTCGACGCCGTCCCGATCTGCCTCGACTGCACCGACGTCGACGCCCTGGTCGAGACCGTGACCAGGCTCGCGCCGTCGTTCGGCGGCATCAACCTCGAGGACATCAGCGCACCGCGGTGCTTCGAGGTGGAGGACCGGCTTCGCGAGGCGCTCGACGTCCCCGTCTTCCACGACGACCAGCACGGCACCGCGATCGTCGTCCTGGCCGCCCTGCGGAACGCGGCCCGCCTCACCGGGCGGTCGCTCGGCGATCTCCGGGCCGTCGTGGCGGGCGCCGGCGCCTCGGGCGTCGCCGTGACCCGGATCCTGCTCAACGCCGGCATCGGCGACATCGCGGTCTCCGACTCCAAGGGCATCGTGCACTCCGGGCGCGAGAGCCTGCATTCCGTCAAGGAGGCACTGGCCCGCGAGACCAACAGGCTGGGCCTCACCGGCTCGACCGAGCAGGCTCTCGCGGGAGCCGACGTGTTCATCGGCCTGTCCGGCTCGACGGTCTCCGAGGCCGCCGTGGCGGCGATGGCGCCGGACGCGATCGTCTTCGCGCTGTCCAACCCGACGCCCGAGATCGAGCCGTCGGTGGCGTCCCGTCACGCCAGGGTCGTGGCCACCGGCCGATCGGACTTCCCCAACCAGATCAACAACGTGCTCGCCTTCCCCGGCGTCTTCCGCGGCGCGCTCGACGTGCGGGCCAGGACGATCACGGAGAACATGAAGGTGGCGGCCGCGACCGCCCTCGCCGACGTGGTCGGGGACGCCGTCTCTGAGGAGTACGTCATCCCCTCCCCGTTCGACGCCCGGGTCGCTCCCGCCGTGACCGCCGCGGTCGCCGCCCAAGCCCGTCTGGACGGCGTAGCCCGCAAATAGCTCCCCAGCCTTTCCCCGTGATCATGCACACCTTCGTGCATGTGCCGTACGACCTGGGCACCTTCTCGGCGTGATCATGCACACCTTCGGGTGTATGACATGTGACCTGCGGAGACCCCGTTCGTGATCATGCACGGATTCGTGTGCATGTGGCCTGACCTGCGAAGCCTCGAGTCGTGATCATGCATCTCCGTATGCGTGATCCCGACTCGGGGCTTTTCGTCTGGATGGCACGTGGAAACTTGGGAATCCCTTGGGGGTTTCACGCTACGTGCTATAAAGAGAGCTCTCCGTTACCTATCGGCTATGCCTGTCCTGGGTGAGGAGAGCGATGCGACGCGAACCCAACCGGCTGCTCCAGCAGCACCTGGCCGAAGCGGGCCTGTCCCGCAAGGGGCTGGCGAGCCGGCTGAACGATCTCGGCTCCGCCCGCGGGCTGACCGGGATGAGATATGACCATGGTTCGGTGCTGCGCTGGGCGGGTGGCCAGCGCCCACGCGATCCGGTTCCCGGCCTGCTGGCGGAGATCTTTTCGCTGCGGCTCGGGAGGCCGGTGTCCATGGAGGACATCGGCATGCCACGCGGAGCAGTCCCTCTCGATCTCGGACAGGAGTTCCCCCATTCGTGGGAGGAGGGCGTGGCAGGCGTGACAGCACTGTGGAAGGCCGATGTCGAGCGGCGCAGGTTCCTGCTCGATTCCACCTTCGCTCTGGGAGCGGGCTCCGCCGGGATCGCCCGCTGGCTGACGGTCCCGGCGCAGGACCGACTCTCCGCGAACGGCCCGCGTAGGGTGGGCGTCTCCGACGTGACCGCGATCCATGAGGTCACGCGTTCGTTCAGTGAGCTGGACAACCGGTTCGGCGGCGGCAGCATTCGCGGACCGGTCGTGAAATATCTCGATACGGCGGTCGCGCCTCTCCTGCAGAACGGCTCGTACGGCGAGGCCACCGGACGCGCGCTCGCCACCGCGGCGGCCGAGCTCACCCGGCTCGCCGGCTGGATGGCCTACGACCTCGAGCAGCACGGCCTGGCCCAGCGTTATCTGATCCAGGCGCTCGGGCTGGCCCGCGGCGCGGGCGACCACGGTCTCGGCGGGGAGATACTCGCGGGCATGAGCCACCAGGCCCTCTACATCGGGCAGCCCCGTCACGGCCTCGACCTCGCGCGGGCGGCCACGATGGCGGCCACCCGGTCGGGGATCTTCTCCCTGCTGGCCGAGGCCCACGTGCAGGAGGCGCACGCGTTCGCCCAACTCGGCGACGGCCCGTCGTGCGCCGCCTCGCTGCACGAGGCGGACAAGGCCTTCGACCGGCGCTCGCCGCAGGACGAGCCCCGATGGATCGCCTACTTCGACGAGGCCTATCTCGCGGCCAAGTCGGCCCACTGCCTGCGCGACCTCGGTGACGGGGCGGCGGCCGTACGGCATGCGCGGCGGTCGCTGCGGATGGACGGCCGCTTCGTGCGGGGCCGGATGTTCAACCTCTCGCTCCTGGCGTCCGCGCTGGTGCAGCAGGGCG
>Ga0310811_10004493_pt1 | contig 17513 bp, 11 predicted proteins | sample YCmetagenome_FD_207642 | JGI IMG/M metagenome (GOLD analysis project Ga0310811, IMG submission 207642) | Soil microbial communities from experimental microcosm in Duke University, North Carolina, United States - YC | ecosystem: Engineered > Artificial ecosystem > Soil microcosm > Unclassified ...
CCTGACAGCGTTGCCGGGTATTGGCAGGAAATCCGCCAATGTTATCTTACGGGAAGCCGGAGAACCGGCCCAGGGGGTCATTGTCGATCTGCATGTTGTGCGGGTTGCGGCAAGACTTGGCCTGGCAAAAGGCGACGATCCGAAAAAGATAGAGCAACAGATCATGAAAAAACTACCCGAGAGCGAGTGGGATGCGGGCATGGCTATGTCATTTCTTGGCAGGGAGATCTGCCGGCCAAAACCTTTATGTGAGATCTGTTTGATGAAAGGAGTTTGTGCTTATTATAAGAAAGTTGCCATATGAGTGAGGGCCCTGAATACGACGAGCTGGTCTCCCAAACAGAAGACACCCGCCCCACCTACTGGCTCACCCGCTTTCTCATTCTTCGTCTGCTGGGGGGCATCTATGCCGTGGCCTTTCTCGCGGTGATCAACCAGATCATTCCCCTGATCGGCGCGAATGGACTCCTGCCTGTCGGGATATTCCTGAAGCACATCGGTGAGGCCCTGGGATCAACCGGCGCCGGTTTTGTACGGCTGCCCTCCATTTTTTGGTTTGTCCATTCTGATACGGCTCTTCTGACGGCGGCCTGGATCGGGTTGGTGCTGTCCTGTGTCGTCGTGGCGGGCTACGCGAATGCACCGTTACTCGGTATGCTGTGGTTCCTTTACATGTCCTTTGTCAACGTCGGGCAGGAGTGGTATGGCTATGGGTGGGAGATCCAGCTCCTGGAGACCGGGTTTCTGGCCATCTTCCTCTGCCCTTTACTCGACCTTCGCCCTTTTCCCAGGCGCCCGCCACCGATGCCGGTTATAGTACTGCTGCGTTGGCTGGTCTGTCGCATCATGCTGGGCGCCGGGCTGATCAAATTGCGCGGGGATGCCGTATGGCGTAATTGGACGGCCCTCTACTATCATTTCGAGACCCAGCCCTTGCCGGGTCCGCTGAGCCGGTGGTTTCATTTCCTGCCCCGCGCGGTGTTGCGATTCGGTGTCTGGTACAACTGGCTGGCCGAGCTCATCGCACCGTGGTTTGTTTTCGGGCCACGCCTGGCGCGAACTATTGCGGGAGGCATCATCATAGGGTTACAGATCATCCTCATCCTTAGCGGCAACCTCTCCTTTCTCAACTGGCTGACCATCGTACCCGCCCTGGCTTGTTTCGACGACGGCTTCTGGTCGAAGCTTCTCCCCCGTCGCCTGGTCCGCCGGGCGGAAGCCGCCATTGCCCGCGCTCAACCCTCCCGGCCCATGGTGATCACCGCCTGGACCCTCACCGTTATCATTGGCCTCCTCAGCATCCGCCCTGTATTGAACATGCTGTCTCCTCAGCAGATCATGAACACCTCCTTCGATCCCCTCAATCTCGTCAACACCTATGGGGCCTTCGGATCGGTGGGACGCGAGCGTCTCAACGTAGTATTTGAAGGAACGATGGACTCCGTTGCCGACGACAAGGCGAACTGGAAAGCCTATCCCTACAAAGGCCTGCCCGTCGCCCTTGACCAACGCCCGCCACAGGTCGCCCCCTATCAGCTACGTCTGGACTGGCAGATGTGGTTCGCCGCCATGTCTACACCGGAGGAATATCCCTGGACGCTGACCCTCCTCTCAAAACTCCTCCACAATGACCCCGGTGCGCTGGAACTGTTCGCCGGCAACCCCTTCCCTGATAAGCCGCCGCGTTACATCCGGGCTGTCTTATATCGGTATGCTTTTGTAAAGCCCGGCAATCCTGACGGCCGCTGGTGGCGTCGCGAGCGGGTTGGCGACGTCTGGCTTCCCCCCATGGCCGCCGACGATCCGCGTCTGCAGTGATCACGGGGAGGCTAAATCCTCCGGATGTAGTAGAAATGCCAGCCATCTCTTATCTTTGGCCACAATCTTAAACCCTTTATATGCGATCCGTCAACTTCTTTCTTTTTGGTACCCTCGTCGTGTTGTCTTCCACCGGCTGTGTCAGCACCTCAAAATTCAAAGCCATGGAACAGCAGGCGCAAAAAAATGACTCCCTGTATACCTGGTCGCAACGTACGTTGAAAAGCTGCCAGGACGCCAATAGTGACCTGGTCAGGCAGAAGACCTCGCTGCAGAACCATGCGAATGACCTGGACCTGCAATTAAGCGCCTCCAAAGAGAATAATATCCTGTTGAGGAAGCAGTTGAAGGACCTTTCCGCCATCACCAGCGCACAGGCCGAGAGCATAAAGAAGTCACTGGACAATATGGGGGCAAAGGATAGTTATATTCAGGACCTGCGGGCTGCTATCATGCATCGGGATTCCGTGAACCTGGTGGTATTGATGAACCTGAAGGCTGTCCTGGGCAACTTCGGGAGCCAGGATGTCAATATAAAAGTCGAGAAAGGCGCCGTCTTTGTCGATCTTTCCGATAGTCTTTTATTCAGCAGCGATAGCAATACCTATACGTTAGGTCCCAGGGCAAAAGCCGTGTTAGCCAGGATAGCAAGAGCCCTGAACGATGGGCCCGACATCGAGATCATGGTTGAGGGGCATACGGATAGTGTTGCGTATCCACAGGACATCCTGCTGGACAACTGGGATCTCAGCGTCAAACGGGCCACTTCCCTGGTGAGGACCCTGCAGCGGGATTATAATGTATCTCCTATTCATTTGACCGCTGCCGGTCGCAGCGAATATGTCACCGTATCTGCCAATGACACCCCGGAAGGAAGGGCGGCCAACCGGCGTACCCGCATCGTTATTTCACCCCAGATGGATCAATTGTTAAGATTGCTGGAGCGGAGGCAGGGGTAGCAACTTCATCCCTATTGAAGGAACGGGTCATGGGCAGGTTTGTCTGAAAATACAATAGTTCCCAGCCCCCCAATCTCATACCGGCTATCCGGGTTGAGGATCTTTACCTGCACCGTGTGTTTTCCTTTGGGTAGTGGATACTTCCAGCAGACCTCCAGCCGGCGGGTGGTGAAATCCGTGGGGAGGTCGGGACTTTCTATCTTTTTCCCGTCCAGCCAGACTTCCGTCTTGAATACATAGTCGGGGCTCATCCTATCCTTTGCCCTGGGAAAGCCATTCAGAATAAAGCCCGTCCCTTCAAAGTCGAAGTGGATCTCATTGCCGGCGGTGAGGGTCGCTGACTCTTTCTGTACAGGGTATAATCCGGGAAAGCTTTTTTCAAATCTTACAGGGGCGGGCTGCTGGCTGCGAATAGTTATATTCGTTCCATCGACATGGCCGCCATTGCGTTTAATATTCTCCAGGGCATGTTTGAACCCGATCTCATAAACCTTGTTGAGGGAGATGGTAGTGTATTTAAAATAGATGTCCTCGGCCCCCGTAAGACCATTCTTCCAATAGGGGGGTATCTTGTCATAGCCCAGCAGAGTCCCCAGAATTCCACCCACGGAAGAAGGGTTGCAATCGGCGTCTTGTCCCGCCCGGGCGGCAATATCCAAGGTCTTTCCAAAGTCACCGTTACCATATAACAAAGCCATCACTACATAGGCCGAATTGATGGTAGCATCGATATCGAAAGGAAGGAAGATCCCCTCCGGGCAGCTCTTGTCGCTGGACCATTTCTTTTGCAGCTCGAACCAGGTTTGGTGCCAGTCGGCGGGATATTTTTTATGCCAGCCGATCACATCCGCCATACATTGATAATAAGTGCTGTTGGCTGGAATGGCTTTTAATGCCTCGTTCACTACATAGTTCACATCATTGGACAAAAAAGCCAGGGAATATAGGGCGCCGAAATAAACACCCCCGTACCAGCCATCTCCATAGTTCATGATATGCCCTATTTTATCGCTGATGGCGGAAGCGGTGTTGGGCATACCGGGGCTCATCAGTCCCGCATAGTCCGATTCTATCTGGTAGTCTATATCATCTGCATGGGGGCTATTGATCCAGTTGCCACTCTCAGGCGCTTTGATACCATGGAGGATATTATACCGCGCCGCCTGGTTGGCATGCCAGAGTTGGTATCCCGCATGGGCAAAGGCATTGGCAAATGAATCCACTGGTGCATCCAGCCCCAGGCGTTCGAAGACATCTACAAAGGTGAGATCCATATACAGGTCGTCATACAAACCCGGCGTTTCCAGCATTGTTTTTCGGATGTAACCATCGCTATAGAACAATGGCTGGTAATCCTGGATGAAGGTACCATTGTATCTAAACTCGTACGGTCCGCCGAAGGTGACGCCAATCGTCTGACCGGCCCAGCCGCCCTTTATCTTGTCTTTCATTACCTGCCCGGGCATCGTGATCAAACCGCCCAGTTGGGGCGCAGCTTTTGGCGTTTGGGATTTACCCGCATATATAATAAACCCTAAACCCACCAAAAAAAACAGGAACATCACGGCAATCAAAACATTGTTACGTGCCGTCGCACCCTTGAACTCTTTCCAGATAGCAACACCCCAAAAGGCTGCCACCAGGGTGGCGCCCTGCCCCAGACCATATGAGATGGCCGGTCCTGCTTTACCGGCTGCGATGAGATTGAGGGCATTGATGAGGATGGCAAATAACACAAAGGCTACACCGGCAAACAATAACACCGGGTCTCCTTTTTCCGTTCCCAGGTAATTGACCAATACTCCCAGGATCAGTGCCAGCCCGATGCCGACGGGAAAGGCCACCGCCATACCCGCTATCGCGATGGCCGCCGACAACAGAATATTCGCCGCGTTGAAGATTACCCCTCCGATCAGGGCTTTACCAAAATTAACGCCATCTGCCTGTGCGAGGTCGTCCACAAAATGCCGGCCCTGTTCGCCTATGCTGCCCAGCGTCAGTGCGGAGAGCAGGGAGAACAAAAGGATACCGATGACATAGTCCCAATAGAACAATTCAAATTGCCAGCTCTTGCTGGTCAGTTTCTGGGTGTTGGCCCAGGAGCCCCAGCACAACATGGTGATCGCACAGAATACAATGGCTTGCCAATAGCTTTGGACGATGAACATGATGATTTATTTAGAAGTTACCGTTGCGTTGTATTCAGTTTCTGTGCGATGAGTTCCGTTCGATAGGGTATGGATGACTGGGCGCCAAGGCGGGTAACCGATATCGCCGCCGCCTCGCAGGCGAAGTCTACAGCCTCCTCCAGGGATTTGTCTTCTGATACCGCAACCGCCAGCGCGCCATTAAATACGTCTCCCGCAGCAGTGGTGTCTACGGTTTCTACCTTGCGAGCCGCAACCACCGAGAAGTCCCCATCCTTGTGGATCAGCGCACCGAGGGCGCCCATCGTGATGACGACATTTTTGACGCCTTTGGCGCAGATGATGCGGGCCGCTGCTTTGGCCGATTCCATGTCCGTCACGTCGATGCCGGCGATCATGGAAGCTTCCTTTTTATTGGGGGTAAGAATATATACACATTGCAGCAGCTCTTGGCTGAGGATATTGGCCGGAGCCGGGTTGAGGATCACCTTTACCCCTTTTCCAGCAGCGAAACGTACGACATAATCCACTGTTTCCATGGGAATCTCCAGCTGCACCAGTAAGATGTGGGCATTGGCAATCTCTGTCAGCGCTGCGTCCATATCCTTGCTGAGCAGGTGAGCATTGGCACCCGGGGCTACCACGATGCTGTTTTCACCGGCCTTGTCCACGGTGATAAGGGCTACACCCGAAGGGAGATCTTCATCCGAAAGAAGATGGTGGGTGTCGATGCCTTCTTCATTCAATAACCGGGAGAACTGTTTGCCAAAAACATCATTACCCAATTTTGAAATAAACAGGGCTTCACCGCCGAGCCGGGCTACGGCGACGGCCTGGTTGGCGCCTTTGCCGCCGGGATTCATAAAGAATGAACCGGACAGGACCGTTTCACCAGGGGCTGGGATATGATCTGTCTTAACCACCATATCCATATTAGAGCTGCCAACTACTACGATTTTTCTATTTTCCATAGGTGTCGTTCGATTGTTGATCTAATATAACACTCTGCTATTATTCCCGGCTAAATAGTTACCGCCGCCTGGTTCAGCAGCAGTTGTCTGACCGATTTTTCGATAGCCTCGGATTCCAGGAGGAAACCGTCATGGCCATAGGTTGAGTCGATGCTGGCAAACTTTGCCCCCGGAATATGTCTGGCCAGGTATTGCTGCTCCACCAACGGGAAAAGGATATCGGAATGGAGGCCTATGACCAATGCCTTAGCCGTGATGCGGCTCAATGCTGCGGCGGCTGCGGCTGCCAATGCGGGAAAAGCTGCCGATGCGGGAAAGACGGTCGGTGCATGCCCGGCGTTTGGTACATGCCCAGCCGTCGGTGCATGCCCGGCTATCGGTGCATGCCCGGCTGTTGATGCATGCCTGCCCACATGGTGACTATCCATACTCCGGCTCAGCTGGTGGTAGCTGAAGGCGTTGAACCGGCGGGCTAATTTTTCTCCCTGGTAATGCTGATAAGAAGCCGCCTTAAATCCGGTAAGCGATAGGCTGTCTTCATCCGACTGGTACAGGTCGTAGGTCTGATAGTTGCGGTAAGAGAGGAGGGCGACACTGCGTGCGACCTTCATTCCTTCCATGCCGGCTTCGGCCGTTGAATGTCGCCAGGTGGGATCAGCTTCAATACACCATCTTTGTGATTCATTAAAGGCCTTTCCCCAGGCGGAATGCCAGGCATTGGTCGCAATGGGTACGATGTGGTCGAAGGCGGCAGGCTCGGTGACTGCCCATTCCAGCAACTGCTGACCGCCCATCGATCCCCCGATTCCCATGTATATCTTCTCTATCCCCAGCGCATCCCTCAGCAACTGATAGGCGCTGATCATGTCATGGATGGTGAAAGAGGGAAAATCATGGTAATAAGGGAGATCGATGTCCGGCCGGTTGTCCAGCGGGCCACTGCTGCCATAACAGCTTCCCGGCATATTCACGCAAACGATAAAATAGTCTTTCGGGTCCAGGAGCTTGCCGGACCCAACCAACCCGGGCCACCAGGCCATCGGATCACTGTTGGCCGTAAGGGCATGAAATACCCATACGGCATTGTCCTTTTGCACATTGAGTCTCCCGTAGGTGTGATAGGCCAGGTGGAGATCCTGCAATAGGTGACCTGATTCAAGCAAAAATGGACCGGCATGCCTGAATATACTGCTATTGTCCGTATTCATGAGAATAGTTGGTCGTCTCTTTAATCAGGCGACGAGTTCTTTTTCCAGAACTTTGTTGAAGGCCTGGTCAAAATCCGCCTTAATGTCGTCAATATGTTCAATGCCTACACTGACCCGTACCAGGTTGGGGCGCACCCCTGCAGCGACTTGTTCTTCCACGCTGAGCTGCTCGTGCGTGGTAGAAGCCGGATGGATGATCAGCGTTTTGGCATCACCGACATTGGCCAGGTGACTGGCCAGCTTCAGCGAATCGATGAATTTCACGGCTTTTTCTTTTCCGCCTTTGATGCCAAAGTTGAGAATGCCTCCAAAGCCATTGGTGAGGTATTTACGGGCAAGCTGATGATAAGGGCTGCTGTCCAGACCAGGATAAAGGACAAAGTCGACGGCAGGATGCTCCTGCAGCCAGGTAGCTAATGCCAGGGCATTGTCGGAATGACGCTGAACACGCAGGGACAGTGTTTCCAGGCCCTGCAGCAATAAAAACGAATTGAAGGGACTTAAGGAAGGGCCGAAATCACGCAGACCTTCCACGCGCAGGCGAATGGCAAAGGCGATGTTAGGGAGGCCCAGCGGGTTGCCTTCGCCGAATACATCCCAGAACTTCAATCCATGGTAACCTTCGGAGGGTTCAGTGAACTGAGGGAATTTTCCATTGTTCCACCGGTAGTTCCCACCGTCGATCACCACACCGCCAATGGCGGTCCCATGTCCCCCGATCCATTTGGTAGCGGATTCCACGACGACGTGGGCGCCATGTTCCAGGGGGCGGAAGAGGTAGCCGGCCGTGCCGAAGGTATTGTCCACTATCAAGGGAAGATCATATTCTTTTGCCAGCGCCGCAAATTTTTCAAAATCAGGGATATTAAGCTCGGGGTTTCCGATCGTCTCCAGGTAAAGAGCTTTGGTGTTCTTGTCGATGTGCCGGGCAAAACTATCAGCATCATCTCCATCTACAATACGCGCCTCGATGCCCAGCCGCTTCAAAGACACTTTGAACTGGTTGTGGGTGCCGCCATACAAAAAAGAAGTAGAGACAAAGTTGTCGCCGGCCTGGAGGATATTCGCCAGGGCCAGGAACTGGGCCGCCTGTCCTGAACTGGTAGCGACTGCCGCCACCCCGCCTTCCAGTGCAGCCATCCGTTGCTCGAACACATCCGTCGTGGGGTTCATGATCCGGGTATAAATGTTACCGAATTTCCGAAGCCCGAAGAGGTCGGCCGCATGTTCGGCGTTGTCGAATCCATAGGAGGTGGTCTGGTAGATAGGGACAGCCCTTGATTTGGTCGTAGGGTCGATCTGCTGACCTGCATGGAGCTGCAGGGTGTCAAAATGCAATGCTTGGCTCATAATGCTCTTTTTTGAGTGAGTTAAATAGATGAAAAGAAGAAGGTAAGAGTATAGGAGATTGGACCAGGTAACGGCAAGGTGGTTGGTGGTAGGTCTACAAATATAGTAGACTAAACAGGATTCTCAAAACTTTCGGACAATTTTTCGCCTTCCCTTGCTACGATTTTAACAATCTCTTCCACATCCTTTTTTGAAGTCCTGAAATTCACGATGCAGCTCCGAAGGCAGTATTTTCCATTCACAATGGCATTGGACAGGAATACTTCCCCACCCTGTTGCAATTTGTTCAGCAAGGCTTCATTGAACCGGTTCAGGTAAGCTTCGTTATTTTCCGGCAGGGGCATGCCGGCCGGCATATAGCGGAAGGTGGTTATGCTCAAATGCTGGGTTACCGCCTCCAATCGCGGATGTTGCTCTGCCAATTGGAACAAAAGCCGGGAGAGCTGGATATCCTTGCTGATCATATTTATATAACCGGTCCGGCCGGCCTGTTGTAACGTTATCCAGACCTTCAGCGCCCGGAAGCCGCGGGAGTTCTGCAGGCCGTATTCATAATAATTATGAACGGCGTCTCCTTCTTTGCCGCCGAAATTATAATATTCCGGATGCGAGCTGTAGGTATCCGTTAAATGCCGTGGATTCTTTACCAGCGTGCAGCCTGCTTCAAGGGGACTGTATAGCCATTTGTGCGGGTCCAGGGCAATGGAATCCGCCTCACCCATGCCTTCAAACAGGGGCCTCAGCTCCGGAATGGCCGCCGCCGGTATACCATAGGCCCCATCGATGTGGAACCAGCAGTCATAGGTTTTACAGATCGAGCTGATCGGGAGCAGGTTATCCACGGCCCCCGTGCTGACGTCTCCCGCGGTTGCGACCACGATAAAAGGCTGACGTCCTTCCTCTTTGTCTTTTTTTATCGCGATTTCCAATTGTAGCGGATCCATCCTATTGCCGGTATCGGTTGGTATCCAGCGTATCGCCCGGGCGCCATGACCAAAAAGGGCGGCGGCCTTTTCGATCCAGGTATGGGTGGCCCGGGAACAGTAGAGGGTCATTTGTCCTGCCGTGCTTGCCAGGCCCTCCTCCTTGATATTAATTTTCGCCTTGGCGGTCCTCGCTGCCAAAAATGCCGTGAAATTGGCCATGTTACCGCCACTGACCAGGATGCCGCCGTAATCTTTGGAGACACCGATAAATTCCGCCAGCCAGCGTATGGTTTGCTTTTCAATGGCAGTTGCCATGGGACTCAGGATCTCCGCTCCCACGTTTGGGTTGACCGCGGAAGCCAGCAGATCCGCCAGCGCCCCTGCCGGAGCCGGAGAGGATGTGATATAGCCCATAAATTTAGGATGTCCATTCAGGAGGGAATGGTCGAGCAATAAAGTCACGACCCGGGAGAATATTTCTTCTGCCGGAATACCCAGTTCCGGCAGCGGGGTGTAGCCCAGCAGTTCAGCCAGTTGTCCGGCTTTTTCTCCCCTGGTGACAGGCCTGCTACCAATGGTTCCCATGAACCGGGCAAGGGTATCTATCAGTCCGTAGCCGATCTTTTTGAATTCGGCTTCACGGAGGTCGATGGGTGTTGCCTGTTCGGCCGACGGTTCGACTGCCGCTGATAGTTCCTGTTCGGCGGGTGTTGCCCTGGTGAAAATCATATCCAAAATTAGGAGGCTGTTCCGCGATGCACGTTACTGTAGAGTCCAGAAATTGTTCTCTACAGTTCAGGCGGGAAGCTGGTGTTTGATGCCGGTGGGCGACAGACCGAATTTTGCTTTAAAGGACCGGCTGAAGTGGGAGGGGTTTTCAAAACCGCTTTCGAAAGCAGCTTCACTCACCGTCTTATTCATATTTTTCAGGAGGTGCATGGCATGAAGCAGTCTTTTTTCCAGCAGCCATTTACCGGGGGTGGCGTTGAATTGCCGTTGAAAATCCCTTTTGAAGGCGGAAAGACTGCGATTGCACAGTTCCGCATACTGTTCCATTTTGAGGTTATAACAGAAATTGTCCTCCATGATGCGTTGGAGGGATACCGATTGAGGCTCATGCAGTAAGGAGCAAAAATAGGAGAGCAATTCGGCATTGCGGGGATTGTCGGCGATGGTCAGGATCAGTTCCCTGAATTTTAATTCCAGCAGGGATTGGTCCGGTTCTTTCGTATCCCGAAAATAGGAGGACATGGAGACAAAAAAAGCGTTCAAGGTCTCGCTAACATTCAGTAAAATGATAGGATCGTATTTTATTCCAGGCCGGCTGAGAGGGGTACTCTTCGTTTTTAAGGTCTCACACAGAAACTCATCCGGGATAAAGAAGAGAACGAGACAGAACCCGGTATCGAAGAACTGTTCGATGATACTGGCGCCCTTCCTTACAAAGACGCAGCTTCCTTGCTGGAAATCATAAGAACCCTGTGGGGTGTGCCAGATCTTTCTTCCGTCTATGACGTAAAAAATATAATTGTATTTGCTCCAAAGGTCGGTGTAGCGGGTTTTCATCAGGCGAGCCTCCAATGGGCAGTTGAACACCGTAATCAGCGTATCGCCGCAGTTAAACTGCCGGCAGTAATCCGGGTACTGCAATACCCTCTCGTAGAAGTTGACCATGGTGTTTTTCGGAGTCTCTGAACCTAAAGTTAGAATTTGCGCTGAAATACTACTGCAAATAATGTACTAATTTTTTCCGGCATCCCTCACCGCCCTGCCTGCTGCCGCCAGATTCTCCAGCCGCATCTCCGAATATTTCCGGGAAAGGATCACCCCATCCGCACCTCCTTTGAACGCGCTCAACGTGGCGGCATAGGTGTCTTCAGGTGACGCCTTGCGGCTCTTGTCGCCGGTGGGAATATTGATATCGATGCCGGGAAGGATGCTGCATTTCCCTGCTACACCCGCCTTGGCCCGTTGGGTCTCCCGCAGGACATAGTCGGGGGACAAACCCGCTGCTGCCAGTTCTTCTATGGGGGCCTCATTGGAATAGTTCAGCAGGTGGTTGTTCATTTTCATCAGCTCGCCGGGCGGAACGTCCCGGAAGACGGTCTGGCAAATGTTATTGATAAAGCTCACATAACGCTCGCCCCCACAATTATTATACACCACCACTTTCAAAAAATCGGCCATAGCAGCCAGCTCGGAATAATCTCTCGAAGCACGGTACAGGGGATTGAAGGAATTGGTATGTTCGATGTGAAAGCCTACTTCGAGGTCTTTTCGAATGGATTTGACAGCGGTATAAATATCCTTGAGGATCTGCGTTTTACCAACATCAAACAGTTGGTTGTAGGCCATTATCTCCGGATAGGTCAACAACAGCCGCTCGAATCCGACATAATATCCATCCGAAGGGCGCTGATTATTCAGCGAGTTCTGGACGAACTGGTTAAGTCTCCGGTATCCTTCTTTGGCACGATCGAAGTCGATGCCATGCGCCTTGGCCGCCCGCTCGTGATGTGGACAGAAGCAGGTCACTTTGGCCGCGTCGATCCCCTGGGCATGACTCACGCCGATGGCATTCAGCAAAGGTCCGTTACGTTCGTTGAAAAGCAGCACCCCGTCGATGGGGTACGAGGAACAAAGATCAACGGCTACCGATTTCCAGAATTCCCGTACGTCGGGCTGAAAGAAACACAGGGCGCCGCTCTTTCGTCCCTGGAGGTCGACTTCCGCCATGTCTTTTACAAACCCAAGATCTTCCGGGTAGTTAAAACCGTCCTGGATGGAACAGATCACTTTCATTCCTCTTTTCTTTGCTCTGGGCAGTACTTCAGTAAGGATATCCAGGTCGCCAAGATCAGGAGCTTTTAGTTTCTCTCCTTTGATGGCCGTCTTCGTATAGTAAGGTGCATGGGGGGTGGCGTAGTTGCCGCCATGAAAATAATTCTTGTCGGATGCTTCGACCCCGTGGCCGGGATAGTTCTTGCCAGGTCCGGGCCGGCCGGTGATACCCCGGTCATAGGTGAAGGTGCTGAGGTAAAGAGTATTGACGGCGCCTTTCTCTTCCAGGATGTCGAGTACTTTTTCTGTTCCTTCATCTACGAAGGAGTCAGCCCCTATCTGGATGCCGGATGTCGTTGCTGGAGGTGGTTTTTTACCGGTGAACAGGGTTGATGCGGAGAGAGCTGCCAGGGGAGCCGTGGACGTGGCGGCTAAGGCCGCCAGCTGGGCGCTGTTCTTCAGGAAGAGGCGTCTGGAATGAGACATTGGAAGAATTTGGCTCAAATTAGGAAAAAATGACCGGTTGATCGTAAATCTACGCACATCGCTTCGGACAGTACTCGATGGTAAGTATTTGTCCCTAGTACCGGGTAAGTTAACTGATCAATGATTGAAATTCAAGTCGTTGGTTCTTGGTGAGGAGCCCGCTTCGTCGCATCTTTGTCCTGTTAATGGCATCTGATCGTACCCTAATCCACTATCCGTAGCTGTACCCTCCGAAGCTGACCTTTACAACTGCGTAATGCCGGCCTGTCGCCGGCCCTATGAAAGACCATCCAATTTCCCTGAAAAACCTCCGACTAGCCTTGGAGGTTTTTTCGTTTAGGATATCGGCCATTCCATGAAGTGTAAGCGGGGACCCCGTAAATTTACGGTCATTTCTTCGGACAGTACTCAACGGTAGGTATTTGTCCCTATCAGCCGGTAAGTTTACTGATCAACAACTTAAATACAGCTCGTCTATTCTTGGTGGGCGCCCTCCTTCGCTGCATCTTTACAGGGTCAATAACAACCGACCGTACCTGAATCCAATATCCGTAAAGTCTACCTCTGAACCTGCCCTTTTTTAATCGCCGTAACCCGAACCATCTGGCCGGCCCTGTGAAAGCGAATCCAATTTCCCTGAAAAACCTCCGGATAGTACTGGAGGTTTTTTCGTTTTATTATACCCATCCATACCTTATGGCTTTACCCACCAATTCTCCGGTATTCCTGAGATCTTTTTTGTGAAGCATGTTTTTACGATGGGTATCAACGGTTTGTTTACTGATCTTTAAAATATTGCTGATCTCCTTACTCAACTTTCCCTCGATTAAAAGTTTGAGCACTTGTTTCTCACGCCTGGTCAACTCTTCCTTACTTTGAATGAAAATATTATTTGCGGCAACGTCCCGGTATGAGGGTTCGCCATCCATCCCTAAAAAGGATAATACAGGTCTGCCCTCTTGTTTTAAGTGTGTTATATCCGTATGGACACTGAGGGTTCTTAAGAATTTACCATGCTCATCATGTTCGAGCAATATCCCCTGGTATAGTATCCGTACATAATCCCCGTTCTTTTTCCTGAACCTGACATCATATCTTACTTTATACTTTGTTAGTTTCTCTGTCGCCAACTGTGAAAAAAAATCAATAACCATCCTTCCGATAGCCAAAAACCAGGTACGGTCATCAGGATGAAGTCTACTATTCATAAATAGAATGTCCAACTCAGACGGATGGTAGCCCATTACCTCCTCCACTTCTTTACTGACAAACTCCAGGGTTAAACTCTGATGGTTGATGATGAAGTAATAAGAGTCCCCGATCAGAAAAAAATTCCAAAGTTTTTTATAAAGGTCCAGGTCATACTTCAATAGACTGGGGGCAGATTCGTTGCCAAGCCATCTAAATATCTTAGTGAACTCCTGATCGAAAGATTCTTGTTTCATACGCCGTCGTTTAAGATAAATAAAAAGGGCCAGGGCTGCCTATGTGTGGGAGTGGGTAAGCAGGTAGTCACAAATTACACTACCTATAAATGGGTATTTTTTTCGCTGGAAATGTAAGGTACATTTAATTTGTCTGTTCCCAAACCATTTTTCCATCATTAAATGACTCTTTTATGAAAAGAAAAACTACCTATTTTCTGGGAGCAATTATTGCAATTGCGCTGTTGTCCCCTTCGTGCAGGAAGCAGGAGGGAACACCGTTGTGTGGCGGCGATGATGTTACTATAACCAGCAGCAAAGTGATTGCCACAGGTCTACACAATCCACGGGGGATAAAATTTGGGCCCGATGGGCTTTTGTATGTGGCTGAGGCTGGTATTGGGGGAACAACCTTTTGTCCCACCTGCCTCCAGGTTCCCACTGCAGGTCCTTATAAGGGAAGTAATGTGGGCAGCCGTATTTCCAGGATTGATTGGCGGGGCGTTCGCACTACCGTAGTTGATAATCTTCCTTCCAGCACAACCTCCCCTGAAACTGGCAGCGCCAATAATGGGGTTGCGGATGTTGAATTCATCGGTAATACCCTTTACGGTCTTTTGGAAGGCGCCGGCAGTTCCCACGCTGTTCCGGATATTCCAAATGGCATCATCAAGGCGAATTCCAATGGAACGTGGACAATGGTAGCCAACTGCAGCAAATTCCTGATGAATAATCCGGTAGCTAACCCGGACCCGGATGACTTTGAGCCGGATGGCACCCCTTATAGTATGGTCAGCGTGGGTGGGAAGTTGTACATAACAGAGCCCAACCAGCAGGAGATTGACCAGATAAACCCTCTTACCGGAGAGATCCGTCGCATCATAGATATCTCAAAGTTGTATCCCGGCGCTACCCACTGGATTGGACCAACTTCCATGGTATATCACCAGGGAAATTTCTATTTTGGAACGCTGACCCCATTCCCCATCGTTGAGGGCGCAGCCAACGTCTTTAAACTGACTCCTGAGGGGAAATTAAGCATTTTTGCAACCGGCTTTACCGCTATACTCGGGATTGCATTTGATAATCACCAGCGTTTGTACGTACTTGAAAATACCGTGGGTCAACCGGGTCCAACGCCGGGTTTTGGGGATGTGATAAGGCTCGATCCATCAGGCAAAAGAGAGGTCATCACTTCCGGGCTTAACTTACCTACGGCCATGACTTTTGGACCAGATGGAAAACTTTATATCTCGAATTGGGGAATCGGCCCTCCGGAGCTTGGTCAAATTGTTCAAATTAGTTTTCACTGCGAAGAAGTACAAGGCGATATCCAGAACAAATGAGCGGAATTCCCGCAAAACATGCCGACTTTTAGCTCCTGCCAGTAAAATTAGCGGAAATAACTAAATATTTTAGTATATTTGTTATCCATTTACGTCTGATTTATGGAGCTAAAAGTTTCGGTTAACAACAGTGGCATCGAGTCCGCCGGTTTGACGCATGACTACATGCAGGCAATTTCGGAGTATATCTGGAATGGCTTTGATGCAAAGGCCTCTCATATCCGGATAGAATATACAGCCAATGCCCTTGACCACCTTACTTCTTTCTCCATCATCGACAATGGAGAAGGTATCGATCTAAGTACGATCGAAAATACCTTTGGTAATTTTATGGATTCGGTTAAAAAGACCTCGTTTCTGAAGTCATCGTCCGCGGTGAGGGGCAATCGGGGCAAGGGTCGGTTTTCCTTTGTGGCATTTAGCGGCCTTGCCACCTGGCATACCATTTATAAAGACGCCGCTGCTCAAAAATTGCTGGAATATTCCATCGCCGTCAAAAGAAATACCAAAGATAAGTGCGACTATGACAATAAGGTCGTCTCGAAAAAAAAGGAAACGGGTACGACGGTAACTTTCACCGAATTATTTGGCATCACCGCTTATTCCCTGACCAGGGAAGAATTTATAGAATTTCTCGGCTGTGAATTCGGTTGGTTTCTGCTGCTGAACAAAGAGCGGCACTACCGCATTTCCATCAATGGGGAAGACATACCCTATAAACAACTCATTGCCGAGACGGAAGTCCGAAAGCTGCCCATCCAATCCGAGGGTAACAGGCATCTGTTCAAGATCACCTTTGTCCGCTGGACGAAAATGATCGGCGATAAGTTTTACTTCTATTTCCTGGATGGAAAACAAAAAGAGATCGCCAAGGAATTGACCTCTTTTAACAACAACGCGATGGGCTTTAACCACAGCGTCTATGTCGAATCCTCTTATTTTGACTCCTTCAGTGTCAACGATAAAGAGGAAAGCCTGCTGCTTTTTGGCGCGTCCAGGTCATCCCCCGTATACAAGACGCTGACCAACGCACTCTACCAGTTCATTAAAGAGAAACAAAAAGCGTTTGTCAATGGGGAAGCTGCGGAGAAACTGATCAACACCTATGAACGCAACGGGGTCATCCCGCCCTTTCGAAATAATAAATATGAGCAGGCCCGCAAGGCCGATCTTATCGACCTGGTCAAGGGCCTCTATAGCATAGAGCCAAAATTATTTGTGGGGCTCAATAAGGAACAGCAAAAGATCAGTATCGGTCTTATCAACCTCCTCCTGGAAACGGACGAGCGGGACACGATCATCGAATTGATCGGTCGCATCGTCCATTTAACCCGTGCCGAACGGGAGGACCTGTTGAACATCCTGCAAAAAACCACGATGGGCAAAATCGTCCGAACGGTGAATATGATCGAAGCTCGCTTCAAGGTCATCGAACTGATCAAATCCCTGATCTATGATGCGAAAAAGTTCACTTCCGAGATCCATCATCTGCAGGGCGCCATAGAGGAAAGCTATTGGCTTTTTGGCGAGCAATATCACCTGGTGTCCGCCAACGAGAGTTTCTCCGTATTGCAAAAAAAATACCTGGGGCTGATCGGCGAGTTGGAGAAAGAGGACAAGACAAAGGTCAAACCCTCGGGGAAGGAGAAGAAAACGAAAGTGGATTTTAACCGGCGGCCGGATATTTTCCTATGCCGGAAGCATACAATCCCCGACGCCACCGATCATGCCTGTTTCATGGAAGAAAATGTAATGGTCGAGCTGAAACGACCCAGCGTGGTCATAGGAAAGGAGCAGCTTCGCCAGATAGAAGATTATATGGAGATCATCCGGACCGATGAGGCTTTTAATTCACAGAAGCGGTGCTGGAAATTCCTGATTGTCGGCAATCAACTGGATGAATTTGTAAAGGGGCAGTATGCGTCGCAAAAAGAAAAAGGCAAAAAATTCCTCGTGAAAGGCGCACACAACTATGAAATTTATGCCTATACCTGGGACGACATTTTTATGATGTTCGATCTCCGCCATAAATTTATCGTGGATCATCTTGATTTTGACAAACCCGCCCTCAGACGGGAGTTGCTGGAGAAAGGCATT
>Ga0310811_10004494_pt1 | contig 17513 bp, 17 predicted proteins | sample YCmetagenome_FD_207642 | JGI IMG/M metagenome (GOLD analysis project Ga0310811, IMG submission 207642) | Soil microbial communities from experimental microcosm in Duke University, North Carolina, United States - YC | ecosystem: Engineered > Artificial ecosystem > Soil microcosm > Unclassified ...
GCACGATTGCGCTGTTCAACGCCGGCGGCCAGTTCTATGCGATCGACAATTCCTGCCGTCATCGCGGCGGCCCGCTGGGCGAGGGCGACCTGATGGGCACGACGGTAGTCTGCCCGTGGCACGGATGGGAATATAACGTGACCAACGGCGAAAACATCGATGACCCCAGCGTCAAAGTCGCCTGCTTCGCGGTGCGGGTGGACGGCGACGACATCCTGCTCGACGTTTGATCCGCTGGCTTGAATTGCTGGCTTGAATCGCTGGCGTGAAGTGCTCGCGTGGGTTGCTCCGCGCTCGGCGTGAAACGGGCCCGGTCCGCATCGCCTCTACGTCCTTGATGCACGATCAAATCGAAAAATCGGAATGACCCCCGGCCTGGCTGCGAATCCAAAACCGGCGGCGGGCATGCGCCTGCCCGACTTTATTGCGATCGGACCGCCGCGCACCGGCACCACCTGGCTCTATCGCGCGCTGGGCGGGCACGTCGGACTGCCGCGCGACACCAAGGAGACCGATTTTTTCTCGACTTACTACGCCAAGGGCATGGAGTGGTACCTGGATTTCTTCCGCGATTGCGCGCTGGAGCTCCCGATGGGCGAGCTTTCGCCCAACTACTTCGCCGCGCCCGAGGCGCCGGAGCGAATCGCAAGGCATCTTCCGCACTGCCGCATCGTCTGCACGCTGCGCGATCCGGTCGATCGGATGTATTCGTTTTACCGCCTGATGCGGCACAACGGATGGACGCGGGCGACGATGGAGGAGCTGGCCGAGAGCGCGACTCCGGCGACCGAGGGCAGCCGTTACGCGCACTATCTTGCGCGCTGGCGCGCGCACTTCGGCGCCGAGCGCGTGCTGGTCGTGCTGTACGACGACCTGGAACGCGCGCCGCAGGATTTCCTGGACACCATCTGCGGCTTCATCGGAATAGCCCCGATCGCACTTGCCGGATCGCCGCTGTTGGGCAAGCGCGTCAACAGTGTGACGCGCGGCCCGCGTAGCGCACTGCTCGCCGAACGGGCCTGGCGGTTGCGGCGATGGCTCGAGAGCCGCAAGGCGGGGGCCGCGATCGCGATGCTGCGCAAGGCCGGCGTATGGCGCTTCAGTTTTCGCGGCGGAGGCGAGTTCGGGCCGCTCGACCCCGCGCTCGATCGGCGGCTGCGCGAGCGCTTTCGGCCCGAGGTGGAAGCGCTGGAAAAAATGATCGGGTGCGATTTGTCGCAATGGAAAAACCCGGGCGCAGTGCGAGGCGCGGGCCGCTCGGAAACGTGATTCCCGCGGGAAAGTTCCGCGAGCCGCATGAGGCCGCAGTTTTTGCCCGGCGGTTTCAGCTATCGGACAAAGACGCTAAGATCGCGGCGCCGGGACAGCCGCAATCGTGCACGGAATCCAGTGCGGCCACAGAAAAAAATCGACCGGGCGCGCGCGCTGACGGGCTCCGGCGGGGGAATCGCAGTTGCTCACAAACGACGAATCGCGCATCGAAGGTCTCGGGCGGCTGCCCGACTTCATTGCCGTCGGTCCGGCACGGACCGGCACCACGTGGCTGCACGGCGTGCTTTACCAGCGTGCTTCGCTGCCGCGTGGGACCAAGGAAACGCGCTATTTCGATTCATTTTACGACAAGCAAATCGCGTGGTACCGCGCCTATTTCACCAATTGTCCGTCGGACCGCCCGGTGGGCGAAGTTGCGCCGACCTATTTCCAGAAGCCCGAGGTCCGTGAGCGGATTGCGCGCGACGTTCCGAACTGCCGAATAATCTGCACCCTTCGCGACCCGGTGGAGCGCGCCTACTCGACCTACCGGGTATTTGTGCGCGAAGGCGAGACCCGGCTGGGCTTCGAAGAGGAAGTGATGCGGCCGGACTCACGGATCCGCGAGAGCAATCGTTACGCCTTTCATTTGCGCGGATGGCAGGAGACTTTCGGGGCGGCCAACGTCGCAACTTTTTTTTATGACGACCTCGAGGCCGACGAACAGGCCTACGTCGATTCGATCTGCGATTTTCTCGCGGTGCCGCGCGTGGATCTCGCTGAGGTCCGGCAATTCCTGGTGCGCAATTCAGTGCGCCGCGCGCCACGCAGCGTGATGGTCGCCGGCTGGGCGCACAATTTCAGGATTTGGCTCAAGTCGCAGCGCGCGGATCGCCTCGTGAACACGTTCGACCGCTGGGGCGTGTGGCGGATGTTCAACCAGGGCAAGCGGGAGTTCCCGGCGCTAGACCCCGCGACCGAAGCGCGCATGCGCAAGCTGTTTCTGCCCGAAGTCGAGGCCCTGGAGGAACTCCTTGGCCGGGATCTCACGGCCTGGAAAACCGGCCGGCAGGATTCCTCCGCACGGGCGAGCGAACTCGGTCCGCTGACGATCGGCCACAATGGGCTCGAAGACGGGCTGCCGCGGTGACGGAAGGCCCCGGGATGCCCGCGTCTCTACCTGACTTTATCGCCATCGGCCCGCCGCGCACCGGCACCACCTGGCTGCACGGCGTTTTGTATCATCGGGCATGCCTTCCCGAAGGCGTCAAGGAGACGCGCTTCTTCGACAAGTTCTATTCGCGCGGGCTCGATTGGTACCGCGGCCATTTCAAGGGCTGCTCCGGGGATCGTCCGGTCGGCGAAATCAGCCCGACCTATTTCAGGTGGGAAACCGCCCGGGAACGCATCTTCAAAGATCTCGGCGCTTGCAAGATCGTGTGCACGCTTCGTGAGCCGGTGTCGCGTGCCTATTCGCAATATCGTCAGCTTCACACGCTGGGCATGGCGCGCGGCGGCTTTGAAAAAGAGGTCATTTCCAACGAGATGCTGTTCGAGTTCACCCGCTATGGCTTCCATCTGCGAGCCTGGTATGAACGCTTCGGACGGGAGCGCGTCGGCGTCTTCCTGTACGACGATCTGAAAGCCAACGAACAGCGATTCGTCGATGAGGTGTGCCGGTTTGTCGGCGCTCCTTCGCTGATGCTCACGCCGGAGGTGACCCGGTTTCTCGACCGCAACGAGGTAGCGCATGGTTCGCGCAGCCAATTGCTCGCGTACAATGGGCGCCGGCTCATGTACTGGTTGCAGGAGCATCACGCCTACCGGTTAAGCGGCAAGCTCGAACGTCTGGGATTCTGGCGCTACTGCTTCGGGCGCGGCGCGTCGTTCCCGCCCTTGGACGCCGCGGTCGAAGCGAGGCTGCGAGAACGTTTTCGGCCCGAGGTCGAGGCGGTCGAGGAACTCACCGGCCGTGATCTATCGGGGTGGAAAGTCTCATCGGCACAGCGCGCGGAGCGCGTCGCAGCGATGCTCTGAGAGAAGTTGATTCTTGATAAACGCCCACGCGCGTTATTGGTTGTGGGCGCGTGGAAGTGATAGGTATCTGACTATGAGTCGAGTCTCAGTTATTATCCCGGTGCGCAACGGCGTCGCCACTATTCGGCGGACCGTCGATAGCGCGCTCGCCCAGGAGTGCGAGCGGCCCGAGGTAATCGTGGTTGACGACGGCTCTACCGACGCGACCCCGCGGATCCTGGGTTCTTACGGCCCCGACATAAAAGTTCTGCGCCAGAGCAACCGCGGCCCTTCGGCCGCCCGCAATGCCGGCGCCGCGGCGGCTAATCCGGAGTCTGAGTACTTCACCTTCCTCGACGCCGACGACGTGCTGCTGCCCGGGATGCTCAAGACTCTGACCGAGGAGCTGGATGGAGCGGAGTCGGTGGCGCTGGCGTTTTGCGACGTGGTTCCGGTGGACGACTACGATCACGAACTCGAGATCAATTTCATTGACGAGTATACCGCGCACGCGCCCACGATGGACGAGTTGCTGACCCGATGGTGGCCGATCCTGACCAGTGCGGCGGTGATGCGCCGCAACGCCTTCGAACAGGCGGGCGGCTTTGACGAGAGCTTCACTCGGCCGGGCTTCGAGGACCCGTACATGTGGTTGACGATGCGCGAGCAGGGCGATTTCGCCTATGTACCACAGCGCCTGGTGAGATATCGAACCACTCCGCCGAACGAGCGAATGATGAAGTACGCCAAGGGCTACCAGGTTTTCGGACGGCTGGTATCCGAGCGTTATGGCGAGGCCGGCCAACGGCTCATCCGCGAATCCACCAACGCCTTCGTCTCGGCCTGGGGCTACGCGGGACTGGTTGCCCTGCGCGACGGCGACAAGCTGCGCGCGCGCCGGGCGTTCGCCTGCGCGATGCGTTATGGGCCGTTTCAGGTGCGCGCCGCATCGCGCTGGCTGCGCACCTTCTTGCCGATGTCGGTGGCCCGCGTGCTTAGCGGTCGGATCGTCCGCGGCAACCGAACGAAGCCGGAGCTCGAGAACTATTTCCGCTAGATTTGACTATTCCCGGTTGCGAACCGGGTCAGGATATAAACAGCTATATTAAGGTGGCTGCTGGCCGTTCAGCTCCCCGCAAGCGGGCGACGCGGCCACAGCCGTCAAGTCGCTCTAAAGGCGGCGTGCAAGGAGCCGATGAGTAACAAATTCTGGCATGGGTTGAGCGAAACCCTGCTCTGGTGGCGCCCCGCCAAGGAGGGCGAAGAAAAAAGCCGCTACATGGCGATTTACACGCGCCTGCTCGGCTACGCGCGGCCCTATGTGTTTCCCGACCTTACGCTGTCGGTGGTGGCGATGCTGGTGCTCAGCGCCGCCAACGGCGCCATCCCCTACCTGCTGAAGGAAACCATCAACTCGCTCTCGATGATCAAGGCCAACAACGCGCATAACCTGGCGCGGCTGCATATGCTCAGTATCGGGATCCTGGTGGTGTTCGTGGTGCGCGCGCTCACCGACTTCCTGGCCAGTTTTTTGACCGACTACATCGGGATGAAAACTGCGATGGACTTGCGGGCCGAATTCAACGATCGCCTGCAACGCCTGCCGCTCTCGTTTTTTAATTGGACGCCCACCGGGAATCTGCTGACGCGCGCGCTCAGCGACGTTCAGATGGCCTCATCGATAATAACCAACAGCCTGATTTCGCTGGTTGGCGACAGCCTCACCCTGGTGGCCCTGGTCGGCGGCCTGTTCTGGATGGACTTCAAGTTTGCGTTGCTGGCTTTCGTGGTATTTCCGGTCGCAATCCTGCCGATCATCGGAGCCGCCAGACGGGTGCGCAAAACCGCCAAGAGCGCACAGCGCAAACTGAGCGACATTTCGGTGTTGATGCAGGAGGCGGTGCAGGGGTGCCGCGTGGTCAAGGCCTTCGGCATGGAGGATTACGAATCCGAGCGCTTTCGCGCGATGCTCAAGAAACAGCTTCGGATGATGCGCCGGGTGCTGCGCGCCAGCGCCTTCAGCAGCCCGTTCATCGAAGTTCTGGGCGCCTGCGCGGTAGTGGCCGTACTGTGGTACGGCATCTCCGCAGTGCTGGTCGGGTCCCGTTCGCCTGGAACCTTCGCCGCCTTCATCGGCGCCATGCTGATCATCTACAGACCGTTCAAACGGATTGCAGGCACCAACAATTCGATCCAGCAGGGCTTGGTCTCGGCCGAGCGGGTATTCGCGATTATCGACCATCCGCCCGAAGTCTACGAGGCGCCGGGCGCGCTCGAGCTCAAGCATGGCCCGCACAGCATCGAGTTCCGCAAGGTCAACTTCCGCTACGACCCCAATGGCGAGTGGGTGCTGCGCAATATCAACATGAAGGTTGGAGCGGGCGAAACGGTAGCGCTGGTCGGAATGAGCGGCGGCGGCAAGTCGACGCTCTCCGACCTGATTCCGCGCTTTTACGATCCCAACAAGGGTGAGATGCTGATAGACGACGTCGACGCCAAGCGCTACACGCTCAAATCGCTGCGCGCCGAGATCGGCCTGGTCTCGCAGCACACATTTCTGTTCAACGACACCATCCGCACCAATATCGCCTACGGCGGCGGCTCGGGAGACTTCGACGAGATCGTCGCCGCCGCCAAGGCCGCCAACGCCCACGACTTCATCACGCGCCTGCCCAACGGCTACGACACTCTGGTCGGCGAGCTGGGGGTGCGGCTTTCGGGCGGCGAGCGCCAGCGGCTTGCAATCGCGCGGGCGCTGCTCAAAAATGCGCCGATCCTGATCCTCGACGAGCCCACCTCCAACCTCGACTCCGAGGGCGAGCGCGTGGTGCAGGACGCAATCGAACGGCTGATGGTCAACCGCACCACCCTGATGATCGCGCACCGGCTTTCCACCGTACGCCGCGCCGACCGCATCTTCGTGATCGTGAGCGGCGAGATCGTCGAGGCGGGCACACACGAAGAGCTGCTGGCGCTAGACGGCGCGTATCGCAAGCTCTGCGATCTGCAGTTCTACATGCCTGAAGACGACGAAGCGCCGGCGCGCGGCGCGGCGAACGCCTAGCGGGCCGGGGTTTGCTCCCAAGAGATGGCAGCGCCACAGGTCTCAGCGATAATCGCGGTTTACAACGGCGAAGCAAGCATCGCGCGCGCGATCGATAGCGCCCTTGCACAGCAGTGCGCCAGCCTCGAGGTGGTCGTGGTGGATGACGCCTCGACCGATGCCACGCCACGCGTGCTGGCCGGCTATGGCGATCGCATCAGGCTCATCTCGCAGAAAAAAAATCGCGGCCTCGCCGCGTCGCGCAACAACGCCGTCGATCAGGCGCTGGGCGACTTCGTAGCCTTCCTCGACGCCGACGACACGTGGCTCCCGGGGCGGCTCGAGAAAACTATCGCGGCCCTGGAAGCCAATCCGACCACCACCATGGCATTTTCCGACGTGGTTCCGGTTGACGCCAACAACCGCCCGCTCGCGCCAACCTTCATGCATCCGGGGATGGCGCGGATGCGCAAGCGCTATGGCGAGCCGGGCGAAAAACTGGCGGTGCGGAGCGCGGCCTTGTACCACTGGCTCCTGACAGTTAAAGGCCTGCGCTGTCTGGAAGCCGGCGACATGCGTGAAGCGCGCCGCGCCTTGTTCTGCGCGCTCCGTTACGAGCCCGGACTGTGGCGGCCGGGCCTGCGGCATCAGCTGGGCGCGCTGTTTAAAAACGGACGGGGCGCCTCCGCCAACGGCAACCGCCCGGCGCTCACGCGCGACGACGTACTACGGGCATGGTATGCGCGGTTGCCGCATCGCGCGGCGCTCGAAGCGATGCGCCTGGCCGGTTTGCTGGAGATTCCGTCCCCGCCTCCGAGCCACGCCGGCTTCGCCGAAGAATTGCTCGCCGGCGGCGCGCCGCTCGCGCTCTATTAGCCGCTAACCACGCGCAATGAATCAGCGTAATTGCTTGATCCTGGGCTCCGGCCGCAGCGGCACTAGCATGGCGGCCGGAATTCTCGCCCGCGCCGGCTATTTCATGGGCGCGGAGCTGTGGCCCGCCGACATCGGCAATCCCAAGGGCTATTTCGAAGATCGCGAGGTCAACAAGATCAACGATGAACTGATCGCGCCCGCGGCTCCGAAAACGCCGCCGCACGGACTGCGCAAACTGCTCCTCGGCGACATCCCCATCCTCGGTAACTACCAGCACTGGGTCGCGGTGTTGCGCCCCGGCGTGTCGATCAGTTGTCCGCCGGCGATGAGCCGGCGGATCGCGGCGGTGGCGGCGCGTCAGCCCTTCTGCCTGAAGGATCCCCGGTTCTCGTACACTCTGTCCGCCTGGCGCCCGTTTATCGGCGACGCGCTATTGCTATGCGTCTTCCGCGATCCCGCGGTCACCGCCGCGAGTATCGTGCGCGAATGCAAGCGCGCCGATCACATGAAAGGCACCGAGGTGGATCAGCGTTGGGCGCTCAAGGTGTGGGGGGCGATGTACCGCTTTATCCTGGAGGTACACGGTGCGGACGCGGAACTGGAGCGCCGGCTGGGAATCAGGATCGACCGCGAATTTGCCGCGGCCGAACTCAATCGCTCGCGGCCGGGCGCCGCGGTGCCGCGCCGGACGCTTCGGCTCTACGAGCGGCTGTGCGCGCTCGCCCGCTACGACACGGCCCGCCCCGCCGCAATCACGGCGTAGGTCTCGGGCCGTGCTCCATGTTCAGTGAGTTTTTTCCAGCACTATCAGCATGCGCATGCCGCTCAGCCATCGCGAAAACGGCCGCGTGACCCAGTCCTCGGCCTTCATCAGCGCGGGCAGTCCGTAGCACGGCAAAAAGCCGTGCGCACTGAATCCGCCGCTCAGCGGATAGAGCAGAAACCCAAACTTTCGGGCCATCACCAATTCGCACGCGCCGAGCTCCGCCAGCGTGCGCTCGCGCTCTTTCCAGAACAGGATCTCGGGAATGGCCTGGTTCGAGAACGAATGGCCGGGATCGGGATCCGGCGGACGGCCGTCGAGATCGAATAGCGGCCAGGAAAGATCGAACGGTTCATGGTGAAAATAGCGGAACACGAGCTTTGACCAAAGCGACATCGCTGGCTCGCACAGCACCAGGCGGCCGCCCGGCTTAAGCACCGCCATTGCCTGCCTGAGAAATCTGAGCGGACGCTGCAGATGATGGATGACGTCAAAGGCGACAATGTTCCCTGTCTTGTCCTTGGCCAGCGGCAACGCCATCGCGTCGGCGACCAGCTCCGCTCCGGTGCCGATCAGCACGTCGGTGGCGATCGATTCTCGATAAAACGCCTTGAAGTTGCCTGAACCGCAGCCGACCTCGACCGTCGGCCGATGTTTCGCCAGCGCCTCGACGCATTGCGCGTACCAGTGAGTATAAATCGCGCGCAGCGCTGGTTTACGTTTCCACACTTCGCGTTGATACTCGATATCGGTCGCATAGTTGTGTGCATGGTTGTGCGCCGGCGTCCCGGCCGGCATCGCGGCTTCTCCACCGTCCGGCGAAGGTTGCACTGCTGCGCTCTTGGGGTTTGGCCTATTTGGATGCTCCGCGATTTTCATCAGCTTGAATCTCGGCCGGCTCAGCGCCCGCGCACCTCGATCAGCTGCAGGCGCGCCAGCACGCGCGGATAGCAGGCCTCGGCCATGGCTATCTCCTTATCGGAAATAACGCCGCGGCCGCTCAAAATTGCCACCGGTGGCGCGCCGCACTTGCGGTCAACGCCAATCGCGTCGGCCCGGCGCGCCGGCGGCAGATAGAAGCGGACCACATTAAGGTTTATCGACGGCCAGACCGCAATCAGCCCGCCGGCGGCGCTCTGGTCGGCCAGGGCGGTTGCCTCGCGCCATGCGCCGTCGCGCAAACCCCGCTGCCAATTGCGTATCAACGGCACCGAGTAATGAATGACCATCACCGCGATCGCGATCCGCAAGGCGGTGCTGCGCACGCCGCCCGCCCCGAAGCCGGCAAAAGCGAACATCCCGACGAAGGCGATCAGCACATAGCGCGGAAATTCCATCGGCTGAATCAGGTAGGTCACCAAATATACCGCCAGCAGCGGGCCCAACATCCAGGCCGCCAGAAACCCCGCGGCCAGGCGTCCCGAACGCCATTGTCGCCACACCCCGAATAGCATCAGGGCGACAAGAATACGGAAGAGCGCGGGCCGGCCAGCCACGTCGCGCAGCACCGTATATGGCCAGGAGGCCGGCTGAAGTTTAATCCAGTCAACGGCGCTCTGCTCCACCGCCGCGCGCGAGGAGATGAAAATGCGCGGCAGCACCGGCGCGAGCAACGCGATTCCAGCGATCACGGCGAAACCCGGCCTGAAGATGGCGAGTTCGCGGGCGCGTGCGGAACCCGCCCACGCGCCGACCAGCACGCCGCCAAGCCATAGCGCTTCGGCGGCAAGGAGAAAGCTCGCGGTATAGTTGATCGGGAGCATCAGCGCCGTGAAGATCGCTATTCCCAAATAGTTCGTCCAAGTGGCGCGGCGTTGTGCTCGCACCAGGAAAATTATCTGCGCCAGTTCCACCACGGTGAGCAGCGGAAACTCGCGCGCGGTCCGGTCCGAGGCCACTATCGTTAGGTTCAAGGCATAGAAAAGCGCGGCAAACGCGCCCGCTACCTCGCCCGCAGCGGCGCAGGTTTCAGCGCCGAGCGCGCGGCAGATCTCCCGTACCGCGACGAACATCAGGACTATCGCGAGCGTGCCCATCGCCGCCGACAGCGCGCGCAGCGCAAACAAGCTGTCGCCGAACAGCCGCACCCATCCATGCAGCGCGAAATCGAACAGCGGGAACTTGCCGCCGTTCTCGATCCGCCAGAACGTCGCCGAAACCCGGTGCAGAGTCGGCTTGATCGCAGCCGCCCACGCGATGGCTTCATCGCCATTCATGTCCCAGCGGTCCAGCCGATGAAAGCGGTAGAACGCGCCCAGGATAACCGCCAGCGCCAGCAGGATGTACGCGAACACCCGCGGTGAGCGCCAGGCCGTCAGCGCAAGCTCCAAGGCCGCCGACCGACGCGAAAGTGGCGGCAAAGCGGCCGTGGCGCTTGCGCATTGGGTCGGGCGAACTTGCTGAATCACGATATCGAGTAGAGATAGCGAGTCTGTGCTATTGAGGTCAACGCCGGTTGCCTGACGGGCGCGGCGCGGGGCGTCAGCCGCGCGGGCGTGTTTAGCGGCGCGCGAAGAAACGTCCGGCGCCGTAGGTCACCGCCGCGGCGACGATGCCGGTCGCCATGCTCTCCAGCCCGCTCCGCCACCACGGGCGCGCCGTGATTATGGTCTTGGCCGCGCCGACTACGAACAGGGTTGCGACGGTCGCGATCACCGAGATGATCAGGCCTTGGCGCGGCGGCACAAAGAGGTAGCCGAGCACCGGCACCGTGGCGCCCGCGAAATATGCCAGACCCACCGTCAAGGCCGAGCGCAGCGGTTTGTCGAAAGATTCGACCGCCATCCCCAGCTCCTCGCGCATCATCACGTCGCTCCATCGCTCGGGGTCGGCCGTGATATGGCTCACGATGCGGTCGAGCAGGTCGCCGCCGAAACCCTTGGCGCGGTAGATGGTGCGGATCTCTTCGCGTTCGCGCTCGGGCCAGCGCTGGATCTCGTCGCGCTCGCGCTCGATCTCACTATGGTAGAACTCGATTTGCGAGCGCGCCGAGATAAACGCCGCGAGACCCATCGAGACCGCGCCGCCGAGCATCTCGGCCAGACCGGCCATCACCACGATGTTGCCCGCCGTGAATGCGCCGGCCACGCCCGAGGTCACCGCAAACGAAGCGACCAGTCCGTCGTTGAGCCCGAGCATCAGGTCGCGCAAACTCGCGCCGCCGGCCGCGTGAACCTGCTCGGTGTGGTGATCGTACTCGCGTCTGCGAATCGAGAAGGCCATGGGCTCCGCCGATGCGCGGCCGACGTATGCGGCGTCAGTGGCTGCGCGGCGGCGGCGCAAAACCGTCCGCGGCGGCCGTCTCCGCGGCGCGATGTGCGAGCCCGGCGGACGCCGCCGCAGCCACCGGGGCGAGGCGAGTCGCCCGCGCGCGGCTGCGATTCTCGAGCTCGTCGCGCAGTTGCCAGAACTGCCCCACGAAGCGCCGGCGCTCCTCCCGTCCCTGCGTGCTCGCGCCCAAATAGTCGTAAAGACAGCGCAGCCGCGCGGAACGATTCAGGAAGCGCCCGATGCTGCGGTCGAGATGCACCAGGTTGAGCAGCCTTCGATGCCAGGAGACCGAGCGCACGTGGCGGAAATCCTCGAGGTCGACGAAGCTTATCCGGGGCGGCGCGCCGTCGCGCTCCTGGACCATCAAATTGGTTTCCTGGAGATCGAGCGTGTAAAGCCCCGCATCATGCAGGCGACGAACCTCGCGCGCCACCGCGCTGAGCAACGAGCGACGGAAACCAAAATGCACTTTGCCGCCGCCCAGCACCGCGCCGCTCAGCACGGTCGCATCGTTGAGCGCCTCGCACACGAGGTAGGATTCGCTGACGGCGCCGGCGTGGCGCACCTCCAGTGCGGCCAGCGGCGTCGGCCGGTTGAACCCCGCTGCCGAGAGCATCGCCGCCCCCTCAAGCCATCGCCGCACCCGCGAACCGCGCGCGCTTGCGATTAACCCCCTCGCCCACGAGCCGGTGCGCACGCGCTTGACGAACACCCACGCGCCGTCCGGCCCCTTGAGCAAACCGGCGCGCGTGCGTGCCTCGTCCTTGAGCGTGCGGAAACCTCCGTCCGCCATGAGCAGGTCGAGCCGCTCGGCCATCGCGGCCCATCGCGGGTCCGCAGCGTAAAGCACACGCTTGTGCATCGCGAAATAGCGTAGCCTATCCGGACGCTTGGCGCATCCGGTTATTTTCGAGTCGCAGGGTGGTTTAAAAGTGCGGCGCAAGGGTCGATAATAAGTGCGCATGGATTATTCATACGAAGTGTCCAATTCACCGGTTACGCAACGATGCCGCGCAGGCGACGACTATTGTCACGCAGCGGTTAGGTCCCGCGGGCGTTCAGACGCAACAATGATGAATGCGATCTTTCTTGCCACCGTGTTGATTGCCGCCCTCACCCTGATGCCGGGCCGCGCGCGTGCCCAGGCGGCTGCCTCGGCCGCAGTGATGGGAAGCGATCCGACCGCGATGGTAAAGGCGGTCATTGACCAGGCGACCGCCGTGGTGCGCGACACCCAGACCCCGACGGCCGCGCGGGACAAACAGCTGCGCGAGATAGCGGAAGCCAACTTTGACTTCGCCGACATGGCGCGCACCACCCTCGGCTATCATTGGCGCCAGCTGACATCCCAGCAGCAGGCCGAATTCGTCCCGCTGTTCGCCTCGTTCATGGAGAACGTCTACCTGAGCAAGCTGCAGGAATACAGCGTGCAGAAGATTCGTGAGACCGCAGCCGGCTCCAACGTCAACTTCACCGGCCAACAATTCGACGGCGCCGATTACGCCGAGGTCCATAGCACCGTGCTGCTCAAGGATAAACCGCCCCCGATCAAGGTCGACTACCTGGTCAGGCGCGACGGTGCGAGCTGGAAGATCTACGACCTGAATATCGACGCGATCAGCGTGATGGCCAATTATCGCCAGCAGTTCAACCGCGTGCTCAATAACGACGGCTACCCGGCGCTGGTCAACATGCTGAAGAAAAAGGTCGCGGAGCTGGGCTCGACGCTAGACAAGTAAACCGCGCCGCGCGCACGCCCGCGAGGCGAAGAGCCGCGCGGCGGCAGCCTCAGCCGTTGAATCGCTTGCAGAGCTGGCGCCAGGCGTCATCGTCGGCGCCGGCTTTGTACGGCATGTAGAAGGCCACCCGGTCGAGCAGACCGTCGTAGCGCGCCTTGACCTTGTCCGCGATGTCGCCCCAGTTGCCGCTCACCGAGTAGGTCTCGAGCATCTCGTCGGTGATCTCCTTGGCCATCCCGGCCCAATCGCCCTTGGCGGCCTTCTCGTTCAGGCGCGGCGTCACCTCTCCCCATCCGTGCGTGTCGAGCACGACCTGGTAGGTGCGGGTTGAGGCGTAAAACGCAATCTGCTGCCGCACCGCCTCGCGCGCCTTTTCGATCTCAGCGCCGTTGCTGCCGACAATTACGAAGGCGGTGGTGAAGATGGTGAAGTCCTTGCGCGCGCGGCCGGACTTTTTGAAGCCCTCTTCCAGATGTGGGATCACGAACTCGCGCAGGTACTTGGGCGAGTTGAACGGATGCGCGTGCAGGCCATCGCACAGCTCGCCCGCGAGGCGGCAGATGTGCTCGTTCACGCCCGCGATATAGATCGGAATCCTGAACTGATGCGGCCGGGGGGCAAAGAATGGCGTCATCAGTGAGAAGTTATAATACTTCCCCTTGTACGAGAGCTTCGCACCGCCCTCGTTCCAGCATTTGAAAATCGCCGCCAGCGACTCCAGGTACTCGCGCAGCTTGGGCACCGGCGGCTCCCAGCGCATCCCGTAGCGCCGCTCGATGTGGCCCTTGACTTGGGTGCCGAGGCCCAACACGAAGCGCCCCTCGGACAGGCGCGCCAGATCATAGGAGGTGTAGGCGATCGCCATCGGGCTTCGCGGAAAGGCGATCGCGACCGCCGGACCCATCTTGATTCGCCGCGTATGCTCGGCGGCGAGCGCCAGCGGCAGGAAGCCGTCGTTGCCCGCCTCCATCGACCAGATAGCGTCAAAGCCGGCGTCCTCGGCGGCCTTGGCCGCCTGGGGAACCTCGTGCAGGTCTCGTACGGAAAGCATCGTGTCGAGCTTCATTGAAATCCACCTCCGGGCGCGGCATGGCTGGGAGCGAGCGCGTGGAATCGTAACAGAAGCCCGTCGCGGCGGGAAAGGCGCGCGCCACAGGCGTAAGGTCTCGTGCGCGGCGCGCGATACGCTTAGTGTTGGTCCTTTACGCGCAGCCCGCGTGGCAGGGTGCGTTTCGCGCTCTGCCACGCCTGGAGTAGTATTCCTTTTTCTGAAGATGGAACTGATCTTTGATTCACTCCCTTCGGAGCCGCGCTTCATCGCGCTGATGAAGAAGGTGACTTTCCGGAAGTGACCGTGGATGTAATTTCAGTCGGGCCGGCCGGGAAGCATCGAGCACCAACGCTGCCCACGCGCGAAAGTTACCTGACGCTGCAGGGTGGTTGCCTGACGCGGTCCGATGGGGCGGAGGCAGGGCAATGAACCACGATTACAGCACACTTGGATTTGTCGCGATCCTGATCCTTTACGCGGCGATCGGACTCATGGCGGCAGCGGGCGCTATCTTCATGGTCCGGAAAATCCTCGCCCCCAAGGCAGAGCAGATCTTCTATGCGGCGTTCCTTATCATGATCGCCGCCTTCTACCTGGCTTTCGCAGCCTACTTCGAAGTGACGACGGCGTGGCGGCTGGAAGCGGCCGTGGTCGCGGCATTTGTCGCAGTCGCCCTTGCGGGCGCGCGTCTGCCATTCGCCCTTATCGTCGGATATTCCCTGCACGGCCTGTGGGACCTGCTGCACGAACTTCACGCACATGGAGCCCCCTCCGTGTTTGCACCGGGCGAGCTCACCCCAATCCCACTCGCCTACGGATTTTTTTGTGCAGCCTTCGACGTCTGCATGGCGGCGTATTTCCTGGCGCGCCGCACCGAGTGGATTGCCGCGTGGAAGGCGCGGCCCCAGTAAGGACGCCTTGGTACTCCGCTCGATTGCGACCGGGGGGCTCGCAACCGTGACTTCTGGCAGCTTCGTTGCTATAGCTCGGGATTCGGAGGGTTCAGCTATGGCAGGCACTTCAACGGGTGGATGCGCTTGCGGAGCGATTCGCTACGAGATTTCGGCGGACCCAGTGATGTCCGCGAACTGCTATTGCCGCGATTGCCAGCGCTCGACCGGAGGGGCGATGGCGCCTGTGATAGTGGTCCCGAAATCGGCTTTTCGGCTGGTTCGAGGCGACCTCAAGTACCATTCGGTGATCGGCGACAGTGGTAATGAGGTCGGCCGCGGCTTCTGCACATCCTGCGGCGCGCCGATTGCGACGCGGCTTGCGGCAATGCCGGACTTGATGGCGATCAAGGCGGCAAGCCTGGACAAGCCTGAGCTCTTCAAGCCAACGATGAACATCTATCTGTCGAGCGCGCAGCCGTGGGCACCGGTCGCTAAAGGGCTGCAGAACTTCGACAAGATGCCGGGCTGACACACTTCGCCGCGCGTTTGGCGAAGGCGAATATGCCCACCTGACTCGAAAGCCGGATTGGCAACTTCCTGCCCTTGGCAGCTTTGTCCACCACTCGCACCTATTTCACTCGCCGAAGCTGCTGACCTCCCTCAAATTGCCTGGGGGGAGGAAGAGGTGAGCATCACGTCCGCCCTCCGCCATAGCAGCACGAGCAGACGCGCCGGATAACCCCAGACAACGCCGTCGCCGCCAGGCCGCGAGCGTCTTGCACCGGTCCGACTGCTTGCGCAACATAGTGTTAATTTGCTAAAAAGATTATGTATTTGCATTTACTTTCGCTTCTTAATTAGGAGAAACCTGTCGATGCAACAATTAGCAAAAAGCTCATGGGCGGCAGCGGTGGTGGGTGTGCTTTGTGCCTGGTTGCTGTTGCACCCGGCGCCGGCTGCGGCGTTCGATAACACCAGCCTCTCGGGTACCTATGCCTTTGAGTTCAACAAGATCGGGACCTGCCCGAATATCGAAGTGACGGTCGGAGTGTTTAGTTTCGACGGCTCGGGCAATGTGGCCGGCACCTTCAGACAATACGACAGCAACAAAAACGGTAAGGGTACGAAGGTTTCGTCGGGCAGCGCGTCGGGAACCTACACGGTCAACTCCAACGGCACCGGTACGATAGATTTCACTTCGCCCGAAACGGTGAGATTCGCCTTTTCGATCGACAGCACCGCTACGTCCGCACCGCGCATGGAGCTCATCAATCTTTCACTTGGTTCATTGAGCTGCGCCGAGAGTGGATACGCGATTGAACAGTAGACAGCGTCGCTTTTAGGCTTCAGCGTACGGCTCGCGCTCCCGCTCGACGTATCCGGGCAGCGACTCTCGCTTGGTTCAGGCGTCTTCCTCGGTAATGAGCCGCGTCCCCGGCGCCCCGACCTACAGCAGCGCGAGCAGGCGGCCCGGATAATCCGTGATGATGCCGTCGACGCCGAGCGCGAGCATCGCGCGCATCTCGGCCGCGTCGTTGACCGTCCATACGTGCACCTCGACGCCAAGTCGATGCGCCGCAGCGACGCTCTGCGGCGTCACCAGCCGCCATGACTCGTACTCGGGCGGGATCTGTAGCGCGTCGCCGCGCGGCTGGTAGGGCGCGGCGCCGGGCGCCAGTGACACCATAAAGCCGGCGATCTCATGGTAGGGAAATCCGGTGGGCAGCGCCGGTGCAAGCGTCCGTATTTCGTCGAGCGGCGCCTGCTCCTCGCTCGCTATCAGCACGCGTCGGCGCATCCCGGCCCGCTCTATAACTTCGAGCAGTGCCGGCGTCAGGCTCGGGGCGCTCTGCTTGACTTCGACGATGTAGCGCCGTTCGGGAAAGGCCGCAAAAACTTCGGCCAACGTCGGGACCTCAATTCCGCTCCCGCGAAAAGGGAACCCACCAGCACCGCCTTCGCCAGCGCTGTCAGTGGCGGTAGTAAACCCCCATCCCGCGTCGGCGCGCTTCAGCTCGGCCAGCGTCAGGTCGGAGATTTCCACGTCGAGGCCGCAGGTGCGTTTGAGATTGGCGTCGTGGCTGACGACGACGACGCGGTCTCGCGTCAGGTGGACGTCGAGCTCGAAGTACGGCGCATCGGCCTGGGCGGCGGCGCGAAAAGAAGCGAGCGTATTTTCGGGGTACTCGCCGCTCGCGCCGCGATGAGCGATTACGCGGGGCGTCGCGAGGTCGAAGAAGTCGCTATCCAGTGCCGAACGAGCCACGGCGGGCGCGGAAAACTAGCGCTCCAGTGCAGCGCGCCACGAACGCCAATGACGCCCATGCATGCCCTATCACCGGATGCGCAGCGGCCTCGCCGCCCATCGCAGCCTGCGCGCTCAGGGTACTCGGAGCGCCAACGTGGAAGTGACCGCCCAGGTCGGGCAGCTTCGAGAGCATCGTGAGGTAATTATCCTTGAACTGCTCGAACAGCGACCGCATCCGGGGCGACACCTGGTGGTTGACGCCGATATTCTCGGTCAGCGGGTTGATGTAATGGCCCTCGCGTTCCAGCGCGAAGTGCAGATGCGGTCCGGTGGAGAGGCCGCTGGTCCCGACGCGCCCGATAA
>Ga0310811_10004496_pt1 | contig 17505 bp, 10 predicted proteins | sample YCmetagenome_FD_207642 | JGI IMG/M metagenome (GOLD analysis project Ga0310811, IMG submission 207642) | Soil microbial communities from experimental microcosm in Duke University, North Carolina, United States - YC | ecosystem: Engineered > Artificial ecosystem > Soil microcosm > Unclassified ...
TGTTCATGTATTGGACAGGGCAGTAGATGGATGCGTCATCATGACCTGCGATATGCCTGCTGTGACTGCAGAGCATCTGCGAGCCCTGATGAGCGGAGACGAGGTTATGGCGTCTTCGTATGGGGGGCGACACGGAGTTCCGGCATATTTTCCCCGCGAAATGTTTGCATCGCTGATGCAATTGCAGGGAGATGCTGGAGCGCGAAGCCTCCTCAAGGAAGCTCGCACGATTGAGTTATCCGGTGGCGAACTGGATATCGATACTGCAGAAGATCTCGCTCGTGCCCGCGAGCTATTTCAAGACGGCAAAAAGGCCGTCTTGGATTAGCGCTTCTTTGCAGCGGCTTTTTTGTGGGGCTTGCTCGTTTTCTTCTTTCCTTTACCGGGCTTATCTTTAGCGGGTCCTGATGGATTGATCGAGAGGATGAGCGACGGTGCAACTGGAGAGCCAAGGCCAGTGCAGGCATCCCAACCAGAGTTCGCTTTGAAGGCTCCATTGTTGCCCTGGGTGATATCCCGAAAGGACGTCTTTATTTTGGCCGGATAAACAACGGGATTGATAAAGCCTGCCGGTTTGCCGTTCTGCTGATTCGCCAACGCGATCAGGCCTGCCCAAAGAGGAGCAACGGCACTGGTGCCTCCGATGACCATGTTCTGTCCGTCGACCCGTATGCTATAGCCGGTCTGAGGATCGGCATTTCCAGCGACATCCGGCACTCCCCGGCCACCCCCGGAGCTAGTTGGTGAAGGGACGTGTGCACCGGACTGCCACGAGGGCTGGGGAAAGAAGTTGCTGACGCCGCCCCCGGTGGCACCTCCATTAAGGTCATTCCAGACCGTCTCAGAGGTGATAGCCCCATTGGTGCTTTGAAGGTTCGTTCCTCCACAGGCAAGGACGTGAGGACTCGAGGCCGGGAAGTCCACATGATTTTTGTTATCGGAGACTCCATCGGAGGAGCCATTGTCTCCCGAGGCGACGGTGATGGTGATGCCGAGAGCGGCTGCAGACTGGCAGGCCGCGTCGAGTGCGTTCATGGCCTGCGAGGTCCAATTGACTTCGGCAGATCCCCAGGAAATAGAGATGACGCTGGGTTTATAGGTTGTATCGTGAACCGCAGAGGCGATGGCATCGACAAAGCCCTGGTCGGTGTTCGGAGCGAAGTAAACCACGATCCGCGCACCGGGAGCCACTGCTGCCGCCACCTCGATATCGAGCATGACCTCGCCGTCGGCTCCGTTGGCATCGCCGGGGGAGTTCTTCCCTCCTGAGACCGAGACCGCAACGACCTTCGGAGTCTTCTGCCCTAGCGATTTGAAGTAGGCAGTGATATCGGCCTGTCGAAACCCTCCTCCCAACTCAACCAAAGCAATGGTCTGATTGGCGGCGGTTGCCTTCGCGGGAAAACCATAGAGCTGCCCGACCTGAACTGGAGTGTAGGAGATGCTTGCGCCTGCGTGTGGACGAGCGAATCCTCCTGCCTGTGCGCGCTCTGCGGCTCCCTGTTGGCCTGCGATGCGAAAGTGCGGCTGGGCTTGCGGACGGTTGTCCAGGCCCAGGACAGCGACTACATAGCCGGCAAGTTCCTCAGGAAGGTGAATCCCGCCTTCACGCACACGGCAGCTTCTGCCGTCCAGGCTTTTGTGCTTTAGCGAGACTCCGAACGCATGCTGAAGATTGGCTAGGGTGCCGGTGAGTTTGATGGTGCGACGACCAGGAGCTGGCGTACCGGGCTGAACCGTCAGGCCATACTCCTTGGCAAATGTGCGGACAAGCCTGACCGCGACAGGATCGGCTGCATGGCTGGCACGAAACTGCACTCGAGTGAGGCGCTCTCTACCGGTGGCATGTACGTTTTGCAAAGGAACTTTGCGTCGTACGATGACCGAAACAGTGGCGCGAGCTCCGCCGGGGACGGGTGTTTCTGCGACCGCGGGAGCCGCGGCAGATTTCTCGCTGCCAGGGAGAAGCACGCGGGGCTGGTTGGTGAAACGGGGGAGAGTCTTTCGGGGAGCCATTAAACTTCCTCCAGTTCGAATGTGATGCTCAAACGAGAACCCGAGGTTCGTATCCAGCGAGCCTTATGGTATGCCGGAACATGACTTCGAGAAAGTGGAAAAAGTATTGGATAAGGGCTTGATGAAAGGAAAGCTCTGGTTTTCAACGCTGGAAGACAGGTTTTAAGTATGATTCGAAGGGGAGAGCGAGACGGTGACAGAGAGAATCGACGCGCATCATCATCTTTGGCATTACTCGACGGAGGAGTACGGCTGGATCGACGATTCCATGGCAGCGCTTCGGAGGGATTTTCTAACTGAGGATCTTACGGCGGAGATGAGGCAAGCCAGAATCGATGGTGCGATCACTGTACAGGCCCGACAAACGATTGAGGAGACGCACTGGTTACTTGAGCTTGCAGCCAGCAGCCACGCCATTCGCGGAGTCGTGGGGTGGGCGCCGCTGGTTGAAAACTCTTTCCCCGACGTTCTGGATGAATTGATGACGGACGTAAAGCTAAAAGGACTGCGTCATGTGGTGCAGGCGGAGCCGGACGATAAATTTCTGCTGCGTAACGACTTCAATAAGGGAATTGAAACGCTGCGGCCAACCGGACTGATCTACGAAATTCTGATCTACGAGCGGCATCTGCCATACGCGATTCAGTTTGTTGACCGCCATCCCGATCAGGCATTTGTACTGGATCACATCGCCAAACCTCGGATTCGCGACGGAGTTCTGGAGCCCTGGGCAGCGGAGATGCGAGAGCTTGGCCGACGGCAAAATGTTTCGTGCAAGCTCTCTGGAATGGTGACGGAGGCCGACTGGACCGGATGGACTTTGGAATCTTTACGACCCTACCTTGATGTTGCAGTGGAGGCCTTCGGTCCTAAGCGTTTGATGGCGGGCTCTGATTGGCCAGTTTGTTTGGTGGCGTGTGGATATACCCAGTGGTTTGGGGTGCTTGAGACCTATTTCGCCGGATTCAGCGAATCCGAACGTCAGGCAGTCTTTGGAGGAAATGCTGCGAAGGTCTATCGGCTATAGGTCGATTCCAAGAGCCGAAGACGTGCATAAACATGTAGGATTTGTCGCAGACTAAGAACCGCTCAGGAGATGCAGATCGAATGCAGATTTCAGCACCCGTAACGAGAACGACGACAGGAACCCCGGCCGGAAAGCATTCGGTATTTCCGGAAGGGCACATGCTTCCGTTTGTGCTGGTGACGGTGCTGTTTTTTCTCTGGGGCATGTCGAACAACCTCACCGACATTCTGGTGCAGCAGTTCAAGAAGTCTCTGGAGCTGTCGCAGTTCAGCGCGCAACTGGTGCAGACGGCCAACTTCTTCGGTTACTTCTGCATGGCGATCCCCGCCGGCCTGGTGATGCGTCGCTGGGGCTACAAGGCGGGCATGGTCACGGGTCTGGTGATCTTCGGCCTGGGCATGCTGCTGTTTTTGCCTGCAGCTCTCCGTGGCGAGTATGCCATGTTTCTGATTGCGCTCTTTACGGTCGGTTGCGGTGCATCAATCCTCGAGACGGCAGCCAATCCCTTCATTGCGCAGTTTGGCGATCCGGTCACCTCAGAGCAGCGGCTGAACTTTTCTCAGGCCTTCAATCCGCCTGGAACCATTACCGGCGTGTTGATCGGAACCTACTTCATCTTCTCCGGAGTCGAGCCGAACGCTGCTCAGATTGAAGGCATGAAGGTGCAGGGAACCTACCATGCGTATCTGCACGGCGAGATCATGCGCGTGGTTCCTACCTACATGATCTTCGGCGTGGTTGTCTTGGTCTGCGCTCTGATTCTTGGACTGACGAAGTTTCCGGTGATGACCTCGGAGCATGAGGGAAAGGGCGAGGATCACGGAAGCTTTGCCGAGCTCCTGCGTAACCCGGCTATCTGGGTCGCGGTCGCCGCGAACTTCTGCAATGTCGGCGCGCAGATCTCATCCTGGAGCAGCCTGATTCCTTACATGAAGCAGTACACCTCGGTGAGTGAACGCACCGCTGCGCATTACCTGACTGCAACGCTGATCGCTCTTACACTCGGAAGATTTATCTCGACTCCGCTGATGCGGTACATCCGTCCCAGCCTGATGCTTGGCTTCTATGGTGTGTTCAACGCGGTTTTGATGCTAGCCGCCGTTTTGCGACCGGGATTGGTCGGAGCATGGGCCGTTGTGGCTAGCGGCTTCTTCCTGTCCATCATGTACCCCACCATCTTTGCACTTGGCCTGAAGGGGCTGGGCAGGAACACAAAGCTCGGCGGTTCTCTTCTGGTCATGGCCATCGTCGGCGGAGCGATCTTCCCACCCATTCAGGGATTGATTGCGCGGGAGACCGGCAGCATGGCGCTTGGCTACTTCGTCCCGCTGGTCGGCTTCATCGGGGTTGCCATCTACGGCTTCTACCAGATGACTCGGAGAAGCCTTCTCTCCGGGCCTGCGTATTAGGCAACTTTTGGGATCGAAGATTAGAAGTGTCGTAAGGTCTCGTTGGTGACCTGGGGCTTGTAGGTGGGGTCGGGCGGTAAAACCTCCGTCTCCACATTCTTCTCGAGTGAGCGGCTTACGATATCGCGCGATCCCAGACCCACGGCAAGCGAGAGCGTAAGCACGATCCCGCCAAAGAGGATGCCGAAGGCCAGGTCAACGACGGTCCCACCGATCTCCAGATGATCGAGCACGGTCGCGGCAGTGAGGACAAGAACGAGCCACTTAACGCCCACGGAGAGAAAACGTGCGTATTGCAGGCGTGCGTTTACGGCTTCGATAAGAACGGTACGGGCGAGATAACGGGCCAGAAAGGTACCCGCCAGCAGCAGAATGATGGCTCCTACCGAGTGAGTGAGATAGGGCAGCAGGAAAAAGGACATCTGTGAGTTGCCGGCGTACGCTGCATCAAAGGCTGAGATCCCGATAACAAATCCGAGAACCACGCAGGCCCAGAAGATAATGCGGGCTGCCAGCAGCGTGGGACCGTGTGAAGGAGCCCAGTCCAGCGGCACCAGCGAGTTGCGGGAGAGCCGCTCGTCAAAGCGGATGGTGGTGAGAAAGCGTCTCAATAATGCAGCCAGCAGGGCTCCGATGGCGGTGAGAATAAGAACGGCCAGCAAAAGCGCAAGCAGGCCGGGAAGAAAGTTGGCCAGTGTGACGAGAGCCCTGTGTGCAGATTGGCTCAGAGCGAGTTCGACTTGTTGCCACATGGGCAGATCTCCTTCCGGTTGAATGGCGGCAGCTACGGATTAAAGCGGTCGGGCCAGCGCCAACGCGATACGAGATAAGGTTTGTCGGTTTCAAAAGCCTGGGCAACGTCCTCAATATGCTGTTCGGGAGAGACGCCGCTTTGAACAAGGATCAGATGCGATGCAACCCAGGCCAGATACAGCGGCGTGAGGGCGCCCAGAAGATGGCCACGATTAATCGTCCGTAGCCGATACGCAAGAACAAAATCATAGACGATGCGCACCCAGAGACTGTCTGCCATTCGGAAGTTCTCCGGAGTCATCACAGATAACCGCTTCAGGCCAAGCAGGGTATGCGGCGGTAGCACCAGTGCCCAAATCTCATGCAGGTTCGAATACGCGAGGTGGAACGAGTCCAGCATGGGAGTGACGTCGAGTGCTTCCGTCAGTGGAGAAGTGGTTGGAATTGTCTGGGCTCCTACGACGGAACGCATCCGTTGCCAGAACGATGCCCGCACATCGATGTCGGCAAAGAGGGAGCTAAGGATCTGATTGAGAAGCGCATTCAGGTCCAATGAGGCGGGTTGCGGTATAGCGCGCTTTGGAACTTCAGCCTCGGCGATAGAGAAACCCGCTGCTGCTGCTTCTGACACTGGCCAGAGCAGAGCGTCTTCCTGATTCTGTGCGGTAAAGCGTTGAGCCGCGGTAGCCAGTCTCTCGGCCATGCGGAGAGAGAGGCCAACGTCGATCGCCAGAGGAAAGCGAGGACGGGAACAGAAGAGAGCACGCGTTAGCGGGTACAGGATTGCAGAATTGACCAGTCCCTCTCGAGGGCCGAGGTGGTAATGCGCAACGACGAGATCGGCCTGAGAAGAGAGAGTTTCGCGAGCGAGATTCCGTATCGATTCCGTCTCTAGCGTGTGGCCTCCAGCACCAAGCAGCAGGCAGACCGAAGCGTTATTTTCCAGCGCGAGCTTGTAGGTGTTGAAATAGTCGGCGGCGGTGAGCACCCAGTTCGTCGCCGATGCAGCTGCCGGAGTGTAGGAGAGCAGACGAAGGTTTGGAGCGGTCTCGATGCCGTTCGGTTGTGCGCTCTCAGGAAGAGCGACGAGGATGTTTTGTGTAGGAAAGGCAGCCGCGAGATTGGCCAAAGCAGGCTCGACCGCTTCAGGAGACATAGAGCTCAGGTGAATCAGCAGACTGGTACTGGCAGTCGAGCTGGTCTCCGGAGTGGCTGCGGCGGTATTGGTCGGCGTAGAGGCCATGTGACGTTGCAACGGTCCTTAGGTCCGTGTAGAGAGTCTAAAACTTTCTGAAGGATGAGATGTCCTTCTCTTTACAAAGATGATGCTCAAACGCAAATACCTTGAAAGAGAGATTCATGAACTGGGGCTATTGGGTGCCTGCAGCTCGAGCCAGAAGAAGCTGTAGGGAGCCAGTGTAAGGGGATAAGGCTGATCGGTAATCACGGGAAAGGGCACGTAGCCCAACATCTCCACCGGCGTCATGCCGCGGAACTCAGAGAGATCGAGCGAAACCGGCTGAGCAAAGCGGGAGAGATTCGCCACGCAAAGCACAGTTTCGGTTCCCGGAGAGGTCACGTTGCGCGCCGCACCGGTTGCTGTATCCTCCCGCGAGCGCGAAGTTGGGTCGTAGTGGCGAATATAGGCAAGGACCTTGCGGTTCTCGGGAGATAAAAACTCCAGCGTGCCACGTCCAAAGACCTGGAAAAGTTTGCGCAGCGCGATCATGTTGCGGGCCCAATGCAGAAGCGAGGACTGGTCGGCAAGTTGAGCCTCAACATTTACGGCCTGATAGCCATAAATCGGATCCATGATGACCGGAAAGCTGAGCTGCGCTGGATTAGCGGTGGAAAAGCCTGCATTGCGATCGGAGTTCCACTGCATGGGCGTGCGGACCGCATTGCGGTCGCCAAGATAGATGTTGTCGCCCATGCCGATCTCATCGCCATAGTAGAGAATCGGCGTGCCCGGAAAGCTGAGCAGCAGGGAGTTCAGCAGCTGGATGCGTTGACGGCTGTTATCGAGCAGCGGAGCCAGCCTGCGTTTGATGCCCGAATTAACGCGCATCCTTGGGTCAGCCGAATAGGCGAAGTACATGTAGTCGCGCTCGTCAGAGGTGACCATCTCAAGCGTAAGCTCGTCATGGTTGCGCAGAAAGAGTCCCCACTGGCAGCTATCGGGAATCGCAGGCGTCTGGGCCATAATATCGGTGATCGGAAGGCGATCTTCCTGACGCAGAGCCATGTAAATGCGCGGCATCAGGGGAAAATGAAAGGCCATATGGCACTCATCGCCGTTGCCGAAGTAGGGGCGAACGTCGGGCGGCCACTGATTGGCTTCTGCCAGGGTAAAGCGATTGGTGTATTCGTCGTCGATGGCGGCTCGAAGACGCCTGATGAGCGCGTGGGTCTCCGGCAGGCTCTCGCAGGTGGTGCCATCTCGTTCCACGAGGTAGGGAATGGCATCCAGACGTAGGCCATCGACTCCGAGATCGAGCCAGAAGCGCATTGCTTTCAGCACTTCTTCCATCACCGCCGGATTGTCGAAGTTCAGGTCCGGCTGATGGGAGAAGAAGCGATGCCAGTAAAAGGCCTTAGCCGTATCGTCCCAGGTCCAGTTGGACTTCTCCGTATCGGAAAAGATGATGGGCACATCCTTGTAGATCTGATCGGTGTGCGACCAGACATAGAACTCACGCTCCGGCGAGCCTGGAGGAGCAAGTCGGGCAGCCCGGAACCAGGGATGCTGGTCTGAGGTGTGGTTGATGACCAACTCGATCAGCACCTGCATATTGCGTTGGTGCGCCGCGGCTAGAAACCGCTTGAAGTCGTCGATGGTGCCGTAGCTGGGATTGACGTCGGTGTAATTGGCGATGTCGTAACCGTCATCCCGCAGGGGGGAAGGGAAGAACGGAAGAAGCCAAAGACAGGTGACGCCAAGATCCTGAAGATAATCAAGGCGGGAGATCAGTCCCGGAAAATCGCCAATGCCGTCTCCATTGGAGTCCTGAAAGGTACGAACGTGGAGCTCGTAGAGGATGGCATCTTTGTACCAGAGTGGATCTGTTGCGCTACCGGCCTTCTTCACGATGGTTTCAATCTCTCTCTTGTGTGGAGATGCCTCTTGGTGCGTCCCCGGTTGCAGAGTACACATTTTGAACGCTCATCGCTACGGGGGACAACCTATGCCCCCTGTCGGAGTTCTAACAGACCAAAGACTTAAGTCGTTCCTACTTCAACGTTTCACCCTCTGTTTTCCTTCGACTGAAGAGGTTTATGTTGCGTGTCCCTATTTCGACCTATCGTCTTCAGCTTCATAAAGAATTTACATTTGAGGATGCACGATCGATCGCGGACTATCTCCGCGATCTCGGGATCTCCCATGTCTACTGCTCGCCCTATCTGCAGGCCGGTCCGGGCAGCATGCATGGTTACGATGTCGTCTCGCACCAGGCTGTCAACGTAGAGCTCGGCGGAACCGAGGGGCATGAGCGATTCACGGCGCGCCTGAAAGAGCTGGGGATGGGGCAGGTTCTCGATATCGTTCCTAATCATATGTCTCTCGGCCAGGAGAACCGCTATTGGTGGGATGTTTTAGAAAACGGGGCATCCAGTCGGTACGCATCATTCTTCGACATCGACTGGCATCCTGTGGAAGAAAGGCTACGCGACAAGATTCTGATTCCGATCCTGAGCGATCAGTACGGGCGTGTCCTTCACCAGGGGGGCCTCCGCATCCTCCGCGCAAGAAACCGCTTTCAGGTGGAGGCCTCCGAACAATTGCTGCCTGTCGCGCCTCAGTCGCTGCAAATTATTCTTGGCAGGGCTGCAGAGCTATCCCGGTCGAAGACGCTCAGTTTTCTGGCGGCATCCTTCGGACGGCTTCCATCGCCTCCCTCGGAAGACCGCCGCAAGGTTCTTGCACTGCACAACGATAAGCTTGTTCTCTACAGCCTGCTTGAAAGGCTCTGCGAAGAAGAGCAGGGAGTCTGTGACGGAATCGAGCGCTCCATCGAAGAACTGAACAAGGATGAGGATGCGCTTGACGATTTCCTGAATCAGCAGAACTACCGTTTGGCCTATTGGAAAACTTCAGGACAGCAGCTGGGATATCGCAGATTTTTTGATGTCAACTCACTCGTCGGTCTTCGTGTGGAACGCGAGCACGTCTTTGAAGAGACGCACGCATTGGTTCTTGACTGGCTTGCAAGCGGTGTGTTGGATGGGGTCCGTGTTGACCACCCAGACGGTCTTCGCGATCCGAGGGAGTACCTGCTTCGTTTGCGGGAACGAACTCCCGAAGCATGGATCGTCGGAGAGAAGATTTTGGAGCCGGGAGAGTTTCTGCGCGAAAGCTGGCCGATTCAGGGAACGACTGGCTACGACTTCATGAACATCGCTTTGGGACTGCAGATCTGGCCACAGGGGCTCGAAGAATTGACTGGCATCTATCAAGGGTTTTTAGGCAAAGAGATAGCGGCCTCACTCTCCGACTATCCGGCACTCGCGCACGATAAGAAAATTAACGTCTCGCAGGAGGCGCTTGGAAGCGATGTTAACCGTCTGACCACGATGTTCGTTGAGATCTGCGAATCGAATCGCGACCGCCGTGACTATACGCAAGCCGAGGTGCGTCGAGCGATTCGCGAAGTCGCCTCCTGTATGGATATCTATCGCACCTACATTGTTCCCGACCGCAATGAGATCACCGATGAAGATCGCATGCACATAGCTCAGGCGGCGGAGTGCGCAAAAGCGCGCCGACAGGATATCGACGGTGACCTCTTCGATTTTCTTCGTGACGTGTTGACGATGGTTGTAACGGGTCGTCGGGAGACTGAGTTCGTGCTTCGCTTTCAGCAGTTCACTGGCCCTGTCATGGCAAAGGGTGTCGAAGATACGGCGTTCTATTGCTATAACCGCCTCTCCGCCGTGAATGAAGTTGGGGGTAATCCCCAGAGCAGCGGAGTTACCGCCAGCGAGTTTCACGCATACTGCGAGAAGATGCAGGCGACACATCCCTTGACGATGACCTCGCTGGCGACGCACGACACCAAGCGCAGTGACGACGTGCGCGCCCGCTTGATGGTGTTATCAGAGATGGCTCCACGGTTCAATGCATCGATTCACCGCTGGTCCCGCATGAATGCTCCCTTTCGAAAGCGATCTTCATCAGGCATGATGCCTGATGCCAACACGGAGTATTTGTATTACCAGACGCTGATTGGAGCGTGGCCATTATCTGTGGAACGCGCACAGGGCTACATGATGAAGGCTGTGCGCGAGGCTAAGCTGCAAACCTCATGGATTGCGAATAACAAGGAGTTTGAAGACACTCTGATGGAGTTCGTTGCGCGAACCCTGGAGCATCCGCCGTTCTTGAAGGACCTGGAGCAGTTTGTCGATCGCATCAAAGATGCCGGAAGAATTAACTCTTTGGCGCAGACCCTGATAAAACATACCGTTCCTGGGGTTCCCGATCTGTATCAGGGAACCGAGGTCTGGGATCTGAGTCTTGTTGATCCCGATAACAGAAGGCCGGTCGATTATGAGCGCCGCCGTCAGTTGCTGGCCGACCTGCGCGGACTCAGTGGAGACAACATCGCTGTTCAGATCATGCAACGAGCCGAGGAGGGAATGCCGAAGATGTGGGTGATCTATCAGGCGCTTCAACTGCGTCGCGAGTATCCGGAGCGGTTCGGCACAAATTCCTCCTACACCCCATTGGCAGCGGAAGGTTCACGGGGAGATCATGTCATCGCCTATCTGCGTGGAGACACAGTCGCAACCATAGTTCCGCGATGGACCACGAAGGTCTCAGGGGCATGGCGCGATACTTACGTTTCGTTGCCGCAGGGCATATGGAAGAACCGACTCACCGGTTCGAAGATGCAGGGTGGAAGAGTGGCCCTGCGAAATCTGTTGCGGGATTTCCCGGTAGCGTTGCTGGTTCGGGAGACTGTTCATGCATGAGTTTCGCGTCTGGGCTCCGCGAGTAGAGAAAATTGCGGTTAGGATCGGAAAAACTGACTATCCGATGCGGACTCTTGGTGACCGTGGATGGTGGAGCGCACAGGTAAAAGAGGCCGGCCCTGGAACCGACTATGCGTTTCTGTTGAACGATGATCCGAAGCCGTATCCGGACCCGCGTTCGATGTGGCAGCCACAAGGGGTTCATGGAGCATCGCGCATCTATGCCACAGGGCAATTCACCTGGAGTGACAGCCATTGGCAGGCTCCGCCATTAGCGAGTGCTGTGATGTACGAGATGCATGTCGGCACCTTCACGTCTGAAGGCACCTTCGATAGCGCTATCGAGAAACTCCCTTATCTTGCCGATCTCGGGATCACACACGTGGAGTTGATGCCTGTAGCGGAGTTCCCCGGAGACTTCGGCTGGGGTTACGATGGCGTTGCGCTGTTCGCTGTCCGTCATGCCTATGGGGGGCCGGATGGACTCAAGCGCTTTGTCGATGCGTGTCATGCACATGGCCTTGCCGTTCTGCTCGACGTCGTCTACAACCACTTCGGTCCAGTCGGGAATTACACCGGTATGTTTGGTCCGTATGTCACCGACCGGCACCGGACGCCATGGGGCGACGCCGTCAACCTGGAGTTTGAAGAGAGCGATCAGGTGCGTCGCTTCTTCTGCGATAACGCGTTGATGTGGATGGAGGAGTATCGCATCGATGGGTTGCGGCTCGACGCCGTGCATGAATATGTGGACCGTTCCGCCATTCACTTCATGGAGCAGCTCGCCATCGAGGTCGAAGGCCTCTCCGCAAGGCTCGGTCGCCACTTTGTGCTGATCGCCGAAAGCGACCTGAACGATCCTCGCGTCGTACGGTCCCGAGAGGGAAATGGCTATGGGATGGATGCTCAGTGGAACGACGACTTCCATCATGCGCTCTTTACCGTGCTCCATCCTTCGAGGGAAGAGAAGGGCTACTATGGCGACTTCGGCTCGATGGAGAAGCTGGCCAAGGCGCTTACGCAGGTCTTTGTCTATGACGGTACCTACTCCGTCTACCGTCGCCGGATTCATGGTCGTCGTGTTGAGGGGCTCTCCTCGCACCACTTCGTCGGCTTTATTCAGAATCACGATCAGATCGGAAACCGCGCAAAAGGCGATCGCCTGGAGCATATCGTTGGCCTGGATCGCGCGAAGGTCGCTCTCGGTCTTGTCCTTACCTCTCCCTTTATTCCTCTCTTGTTTCAAGGTGAGGAGTTCGCTGCTTCAACTCCCTTTCAATACTTCGCGCATCATGACGATCCAGAGATGGCTCGTTCCGTCTCGGAAGGACGCAAGCGTGAGTTTGCTGCGTTTGGATGGGCTCCTGAAGACATTCCTGACCCCGAAAGTCATCAGACTTTTGAGCAGTCGAAGCTGGATTGGAATGAAGTTCATCAAGGAATTCACGCCGAGATGCTTGATTGGTGCAAGCAATTAATGGTGCTGCGCCGTCAACAACCGTCGCTCCATGAAGGAGAATCCGGTCAGACCATAGTCCGTTTCGATGAGGACGCGCGATGGCTTGTGATGAATCGAGGGAAGATAGAAGTGATGGCCAATCTCGGAGACACGCCGATAAGACTCGGTGTTGAAGAAGGAAGCCATCTCATTCTGTCTTCCCATGATGACTTGCGCCTCGAGGGCTCTGCGCTCGTGTTGCCTCCCGCACGGTTTGCGGTTCTATCGATGATCTAGGACAGAGGGCCTATTTCACGAAACTGGCAGTTTTATAATAGTCGCCGATAACTTTCCGGATACTGCCCTGAAACTGGTCATTGTCCGGAAACTTTTCAATTTCCCCATCGTCTTTCAACTACAGACCCACAGCAAAAAATGGGCAGCCCTGGCATAGACAGCCAGTGGGCATAATCCAAGCAGCTTCGATGGATGGATAGAGACGATGCGCACCAGAATAGCCCTTCACGCAATCTTTTTGACAGCAGCTCTGACCTTGGTTGATGGAGTCGCCTTCCGGCCGATTTATGCGGCGGCACAGGCTCCTGCCGCGGCAGGCCGGCAGATCGGAACTGTAAAGGCTATCTCAGCGGATGCTCTGACTCTAGCGGTAGACGCCGGTACTCAGGTAAGCGTAAGCGTCCCTGAAGGGACCAGAATTCTGCAACTTGCCCCGGGCAGTACAGATTTGAAATCGGCTCAGCCAGCCACGCTTTCTGACGTTGCGATTGGCGATAGAGTCCTGGTTACGGGTAAAGCGGGCGACGACGGTTCCTTTACAGCTGCCCGCGTCATTTTGATGAAGTCTGCTGCGATCGCTCAGAAGAATGAGTCCGAAAAGGATGACTGGCAACGCCGTGGGTCTGGCGGCCTCGTCAATGCTGTAAGTGGATCGACGATCACGATCTCGGCAGGAACTCGAAAGATTCAGGTGGAGACGACTCCGGAGACAAAGTTTCGCCGGTATGCCGCGGATTCAGTGAAGTTTGAAGATACGAAGCCTGGAGCGCTCGATCAGATCAAAGTCGGCGATCAGCTCCGTGTACGCGGAGATAAATCGTCGGACGGCACTTCAATCAAAGCCGAAGAGATTGTGAGCGGGTCCTTCAAGAATCTGTCAGGGACGATCGCCACTCTTGATGCGTCGACCGGCACGCTGACTCTCAAGGACCTTACGACCAAAAAGATGATGACCGTGAGTGTCACTTCGAACTCTGACCTTCGCAAGCTTCCCACTACATTGGCGGCCCGGTTTGCAGCACGCGCCAAAGGGGGCGCTGCGGGTGGGCCGGAGGGTGGTCACGCTGGAGCACCGGCTCCTTCGGGATCGCCGAATGCCGGAGGCGCCGCACGTGGACAGGGCGATGGAGCGGGTGGACCCGGACGATCCGCTGGCGGCGATCTTTCGCAGATGCTGTCGCGTTTGCCCACGGAGTCCCTTACCGATCTTAAGGTAGGCGACGCTGTCATGATCGTCGCCTCTGACTCGTCTTCAGGTAGCGATAAGGTTACAGCGGTCACAATGTTGTCGGGGGTTGAGCCCATTCTGGCAGCAGCTCCCAGTGGCGGTGCTATGACGCTTTCTCCATGGAATATGGGGGGTGGCGGCGGAGCGGGTGGCGGTGAAGAAGGCGGTGGTGGTGGCGGCGGCCCGCAGTAGCCGCGCCATTTCAGCTGTAACTCGTACGGTTTCTTTTTTAGGAGAGAGAATGGGATTTCGCAGGACATTGAAGTTCTTTTTGTTTCTTTTGTTTGCCTTGATGCCCTTTGGAATGAGAGCGCAGCAACCCGCTGCTGCTACGGTTCATGGTGTCGTAACTGACCCTGACAGCGCCGTAATTCCAGGTGCAGCGATTACTTTGACACCAGCGCATGGTCGCGCGCTAACCAGCCAGTCGCAGGCCGATGGAGCCTACTCATTCTCAGGCGTAACCCCGGGGACCTATTCGGTCACCGTCACGATGAATGGGTTCGCGACCTTCGTGCGTCAGGGTGTACACGTGACGTCCGGTCAGTCCCTTGCACTCGATGTACCGATGGCTCTTCAGACCGAGTCGCAGGAGGTTCAGGTCACAGCGCAGAGTCAGCAGGTCAGTGTGGATCAGGACAGCAACGCAAGCTCCACAGTGATCAAAGGCAAGGATCTCGATTCACTCTCCGACGACCCGGATGAGCTCTCCTCCGAGCTTTCTGCGCTGGCTGGTCCCGCTGCTGGACCCAGCGGTGGTCAGATCTATGTCGACGGATTCACCGGTGGCCAGTTGCCGCCGAAGTCTTCGATCCGCGAGATTCGCATCAACCAGAATCCGTTCTCGGCTCAGTACGACAAATTGGGATACGGTCGAGTTGAAGTCTTCACCAAACCCGGTACCGACAAGTTCCATGGCTTTTACAGCGTCCAGGGTGGCGACAAGGCATTCAATACCTCGAATCCGTTTCTCGGTCAGAGCAACACGCAACCGGATTATCACACCGTTTTTATGATCGGTAGCATCAGCGGGCCCATCAACCGCTTCTCGTCCTTTACGGTCGGCGGTTCGCATCGCAACATTCAGGACAACTCGATTGTGAACCCGGGCGGATACTATGCCAGCTCGCCCACCTCCACCACGCCTTGCGCCCCAGGCGATCAGAACTGCACGTACTACTCCTCGTATCCGGAATCGGCTCGCGCGGTCTTCCATCCCCAGACACGCAGTGACATCTCTCCGCGTTTCGACTTCGCTCTGGGCGATAAGAACACGCTGACGGCTCGCTATCAGTACTACATCAACAGCTCGCAGAACAATGGCATCGGCAACACGAATCTTCCTGACGCTGGATATAACAGTGAAGCGGTCGAGCATACGCTGCAGGTAAGCGATACCCAGATCGTCAACGCACATGTAATCAACGAGACACGCTTTGAATATCAATGGGACCGTTCTACTCAAGACCCTCTGAACACGACACCAACGCTCTCCGTGCAGGGTATCTTTACTTCGGGCGGATCAAGCCAGGGCACTCAGCACAGCACGGCAACCCATATCGAAGTCCAGAACTACACCTCCATCGCGTTAGATAAACACTTCATGCGGTTGGGTGGAAGACTGCGTACGACGGGCGAATCCGTAACCTCGACTCAGGGACAGAACGGTACCTTTACCTACTCATATCTTCTCGATCCCTGCACCGACCCCAACCCCGGAATCAAGAGGCCGTCGAACTGCCAGCCAACTCAGCGGCCGTGCGATTCGATAAATGCGACCATCTCGTCGTATCAGTGCGGCATCCCCGGCCAGTACGCGATTACGCAGATCAACAAGCCTACCGTGCAGGCACGTCTCACGGATGTGGGCTTGTACGCCGAGGATGACTGGAAGGCGAAGCCGAATCTCACCATCAGCTTCGGTATGCGCTATGAGGCACAAAACGTCATTAATAGTGCTCACGATATAGCCCCACGTGTATCTTTTGCGTGGGGAATCCCGCGGGGAGGAGGTAAGTCTCCCGTTACGGTTGTTCGTGGCGGATACGGTATCTTCTACGACCGTTTCTCTCTGGATAACTATGTCAATACGCTGCAGCTCGATGGCACAGCCCAGGTACGGTCTACGTTTATCAACCCTGGAAGCACCTGCGGGCCGTCCAATCCGGCGGGTTGTGGCGCTTCCACTCCTAGCCGTGCGACGATCTACACGCTCGGCCAGGGCATTCGCAGCTCGTATACGCTCCAGACAGCTTTAGGAGTGGATCAGCAGCTTGGCCACATCGGCACGATCTCGGTCAACTATCTGAATGCGCGTGGTCTGCACGAATATCTCAGCCGCAACTTCTTCGATCCAAGCTCGGCTGCCTCGCCCTACAACTATCAGTTCCAGTCTGGCGCGGTGTACCGTCAGAACCAGGTGATGGTCAACGGGAATGCCCGCTATCATAACCTCAACTTGTTTGGCTTCTACGCGCTCAGCTTCGCTGACGCCAATACCTCGGGAGCAACGTTCTTTCCCACCAGCAATACCGACACTAAAATTGATTATGGCCGAGCCACCTTTGCCCGTCGTCAGTTCGGAGTCTTCGGCGGCAGCATGCAGTTCCGCTATGGCATCAATGCCAGCCCCTTTGTCATTGCACAGGGCGGAACTCCATACAACATCATCAGCGGTCTCGATCCCACCGGATCTTCAATCTATAACGCCCGTCCGTTCTTTGCGAATGGAGATCGCGGGAATTGCGCGAGCTCCTCGGACTTCAGCCCGACCCAAACCGGCAGCCTGACTCCTGTACCGATCAACTACTGCACAGGACCTGTCAATGCCACAGTCAATCTCCGTGTCGCAAAGGTCTTCGGCTTTGGAGAAAGAACAGGCGGTCCGGCAGGAGGATCGGGACAATCCAACGGCGGTCGTGGCAATCGTGGTGGTGGCGGCCGTGGCGGTCGTGGCGGCGGGGGTGGCTTCGGCGGTGGTGGACCGATGGGAATGGGCGCGGGCAGCTCTGGGCATCGTTACACTTTTACCCTCGGAGCGCAGGCAATGAACCTCTTCAACATGGTTCCTTACGCGACGCCTACCAGCAGCTTGAGTTCGCCTCGCTTTGGGCAGTTCACCTCGCTGGCCACTGGGCCCTTCAGCTCGCAGACTGCGGTACGTCGCATCACCCTGATCGCTTCCTTCAACTTCTAGGCGCACAAAAGAAAGGGGCGCGACTCACATTGGGTCGCGCCCCTTTCTGTGTACTTACGCCTCGATGTCGACGCCTACTTCGATGGCCTCTCCGGCTTCGTCAGCGGAGTGGTAATGTCGTCGAGGTAAGCTGACGTGCCGTTGACCCGCTCAAGAACGGGGTACCGT
>Ga0310811_10004497_pt1 | contig 17504 bp, 14 predicted proteins | sample YCmetagenome_FD_207642 | JGI IMG/M metagenome (GOLD analysis project Ga0310811, IMG submission 207642) | Soil microbial communities from experimental microcosm in Duke University, North Carolina, United States - YC | ecosystem: Engineered > Artificial ecosystem > Soil microcosm > Unclassified ...
TGCGCCCGCGGGCCACCTCGCGCTCGGCGTCCAGCTCGGCGAAGTGCGCCTTGCGCCGCTTTGCGAAGGCGGAGCGGGCCGCGGCGAAGCGGTTCCACAGCTCGTCGTCCGACTTGCGGTCCAGCCGTGGAACGGCCTTCCACTCGTCCACCAGGGCGCGCAGCCGCTCGCCGGTGGACTTCCACTGCCCGGACTCGGACAGCTGCTCGGCCTCGGCTACGATGGCCTCCTTGCGCTGCGCGGCCTCGACCAGCTCCCTGGCCCTGGCCTCCTTGCGCGCGCTGCGCCGCTGCTCGGCGAGTTCCTCGAGCTTGTCCAGGCGGCCGAGCAGGGCGGCGAGGTCCCCGATGGCGTGCGCGTCGGTGATCGCGCCGCGCAGCTCGGCGATCGAGCCGGCCGCGTCCTTCCCGCCGTCCCCGCGCAGCCGCCGCTCGAGCAGCTCCACCTTCGTCTTCAGGCCGTCGTACCGCGTCTGGTAGAACGCCAGCCCCTCGGCGGGCGTACCTGCCGCCCAGTTGCCGATCTCGCGTTCGCCGCCCTCGGCCGTGCGCACGAACACGGTGCCGTCAGCAGCCACCCGACCCCAGGGGCTGGCGGCCTCCGCGGCCTTGCTCGCGTCGGGGCCCGTCTCGGCCGCGCCGCTCACCGGTGTGGTGGCCTGCTCGCCGTCGGACACGGTTGTCCTCCAAAGTTCAAAACGGACGGACTCCCGCCCGCACCGGGCACTCTACATGCGAGTCCGGTACGGGCGGGAGGGTGAATCCCGCAAAACTGCTCAGCCCTGCTTGATCGTGACCTTTTCGATCTGCACGGATTCGTTCGGGGCGCCGTCGCCCTGGGCGTTGGCGTTGTTCGAGCCCTTTGCGGCGATCGCCTGCAGGACGTCGAGCCCCTTGGTGATGGTGCCGAAGGGGGTGTAGCTCGGGGGGAGCGGCGAATCCTTGTACACCAGGAAGAACTGGCTGCCGTTGGTGCCCGGGCCGGCGTTGGCCATCGCCACGCTGCCGGCCTTGTAGGTCACCGTGCCCGAGGAGTTCGGCGTGCCGAGCGAGGTGAGGTTCTCCTCCGGGAAGACGTAGCCGGGGGTGCCGGAGCCGGTGCCGGTCGGGTCGCCGCACTGCAGCACGTAGATGCCGCTGGTGGTGAGCCGGTGGCACTTGGTGTTGTCGAAGTAGTTCTTGCCGGCGAGGTAGACGAACGACTCGACGGTGTACGGCGCGTCCTTGCCGTCCGCGGTGAACACGATGTCGCCGCGGTTGGTCGTGAGGGTCGCGGTGTACGTGGTGGCGCCGGCCGCGCTGTAGGTGGGAACGCCGACGTTCTTGGCGGCCGTGCCGCACTTGGTGAAGCCCTTGGTCTCGTCGGCGATGGAGGTCACCTGGGGGCACGGCGTGCCCGATGCGCTGGCGGCGGCGCTGGCGCTGCTCGAGCTGGTGCTCGAGGCCGTGGCGGCCTTGGTGGGGGACGAGCCGGTGGTCGCGAGGACGCCCGCGACCACGCCGCCGATCACCGCGATCGCCGCGATGCTGGAGACGACGGCGACGCGCTGCTTGCGCTTGGTCTCCCGTTGCTTCTGCCGCATCTTGGCTTGCACCCGCTCGTAGCGGGCCCGCTCCATAGCCCGTTGGCGGTCCTTCGTGCTGGCCACGTCCGTGTCTCCTCGTCGCTGTCCGCGCTGTCGCTTGGTCCGCTGGAACACCCGTGTGACGAGTGTTCACTGCTCGTGCCCGACGGCCCCGCACGCAGTGTACGGGCAGAGGCTGAGTCCGCTTAAGAGACCGCGCCACTCGGTTTCCATTCGGCCGCCGATCGACCGTGGACCGGCGGCCGGTCGACTGTCGACTCGTTACTGGTTCGCTAAGCCCCTCGCCTCGCCGGTAGGCTGGCCCCGACTCCGCCCTCAGGCCCCAACCGGTAGAAATCAGGAAGCACGTTGCTTATCGCAGGGTTCCCGGCCGGCAGCTTCGGCACGAATTGTTATGTGATCGCGCCCGGGGCGGGCGAGCGCTGCGTCGTGGTCGATCCCGGTCAGGACGCCGTGGACGGCGTCGCCGAGCTCCTGCGCACCCACCGGCTGCGCCCGGCCGCCGTGCTGCTCACGCACGGGCACCTGGACCACATGTGGTCGGTGACCCCGGTGTGCGGCGCGCACGACGTGCCCGCCTACATCCACCCCGCCGACCGCTTCATGCTGGCCGATCCGCTCGCCGGGGTCTCCCCGCAGCTGGCCGCGATGGTCGGGGCTGAAACGTTCACGGAGCCGGACGGGGTGCGCGAGCTGGCCGACGGCGAGCCGCTCGGCCTGGCCGGCGTGCTCGGCTTCGATCTGGTCGTCGACCACGCGCCGGGCCATACCAGGGGGTCGGTGACCTTCACGCTGCCGCGCCTGGACGACGCCGGGGACCCGGACGTGATGTTCAGCGGCGACCTGCTGTTCGCCGGCTCCATCGGCCGCTGCGACCTGCCCGGCGGGGATCCGGAGGAGATGAGCGTCTCCCTGGCCCGCGTCGTGCTGCCCCGCCCGGACGACACGCTCGTCCTGCCGGGGCACGGCGGTCGCACCACGATCGGCCGGGAACGCGCGTCGAATCCGTTCCTGCGCTCCCTGCAGAGCAGCGGTTCACAGCTCCGTGGACCGAAGGGCGTCGACTCCGCGCGTCCCGGGCTGTAGTCCGCCCGACGACCTGAGACGAATCGAGCATCACGATGAGCACCTTTCGGGCGCCGAAAGGCACCTTCGACCTGATCCCGCCGAGCTCGGCGGCCTTCCTGGCCGTGCGCGAGGCGATGTCCGAGACCGTGCGGCTGGCCGGCTACCAGTACGTGGAGACCCCGGTCTTCGAGGACACGGCGCTGTTCAAGCGCGGCGTCGGCGAGTCCACGGACATCGTCACCAAGGAGATGTACACCTTCACCACCCAGGGCGGGGACTCGGTGACGCTGCGGCCGGAGGGCACCGCCTCGGTGCTGCGCGCCGCGCTGCAGGCGAACCTGCACAAGGCGGGCCAGCTGCCGGTGAAGCTCTACTATTCGGGTTCTTACTTCCGGTACGAGAAGCCGCAGAAGGGGCGCTACCGCCACTTCTCCCAGGTCGGCGCGGAGGCGCTGGGCGCCGAGGACCCGATGCTGGACGCCGAGCTGATCCTGCTGGCGGTCGAGGCCTACCGGCGGCTCGGGCTGCGCGAGGTGCGGCTGCTGCTGAACACGCTCGGGGACCGCACCTGCCGGCCGGTCTACCGGGCCGCTCTGCAGGAGTTCCTACGCGGCCTCGACCTGGACGAGGAGACCCGCGCGCGCGTCGAGATCAACCCGCTCCGGGTGCTCGACGACAAGCGCCCGCACGTGCGCGCGCAGCTGACCGACGCGCCGCGCATCGCCGACTACCTCTGCGAGGAGTGCAAGGCCTTCCACGGCGAGGTGCGCGAGCTGCTCACGTCCGCCGGCGTCGCGTTCGAGGACGACCCGAACCTGGTGCGCGGCCTCGACTACTACACCCGCACCACGTTCGAGTTCGTGCACGACGGCCTCGGCTCGCAGTCCGCGGTCGGCGGCGGCGGGCGCTACGACGGGCTGTCCGAGATGATCGGCGGTTCTGCGCTGCCGTCGGTCGGCTGGGCGCTGGGCGTGGACCGGACCGTGCTCGCGATGGAGGCCGAGGGCCTGCTCGCGCAGGAGGTCTCCCGGGTGCAGGTGTTCGCCGTGCCGCTGGGCGAGCAGGCGCGCCGGCTGCTGTTCGGCGTGCTCGGGCAGCTGCGGGCGCAGGGCGTGAGCGCCGACACCGTCTACGGCGCGCGGGGCCTGAAGGCCGCGATGAAGGCCGCCGACCGCTCCGGCGCCCGGTACGCCCTGGTGGCCGGCGAGCGCGACCTGGCCGATAACCTGGTGCAGCTCAAGGACCTGGTCAGCGGGGAGCAGATCCCGGTGGCCGTGGCCGAGATCATTCCTACGATCAAGGAGAAACTGTCGTGATCCGCACGCGCGAGGCGGGGTCCCTCAGGGCCGCCGACGCAGGCACTACCGTCACCCTGGCCGGGTGGGTGGCCCGGCGTCGCGATCACGGCGGCGTCACCTTCCTCGACCTGCGCGACGGATCCGGCGTGGTGCAGGTCGTGGTGCGCAACGAAGAGTCCGTACACGATCTGCGCAACGAGTTCTGCGTCGCGGCGACCGGCGAGGTGCGGCTGCGCCCGGAGGGCAACGCCAACCCCGAGCTGGCCACCGGCGAGGTCGAGGTCGTGGTCGACACGGTCGAGGTGCTCTCCGAGGCCGCCCCGCTGCCGTTCCCGGTCGACGAGCGTAAGAGCGCGAACATCAACGAGGAGGTCCGGCTCCGCTACCGCTACCTGGACCTGCGCCGCGAGGACATGGCGCACAACATCCGCACCCGCTCCCGGGTCACCAGGGTGATCAGGGACGTGATGGACGAGAACGGGTTCTTCGACGTGGAGACCCCGTTCCTGACCCGGGCCACCCCGGAGGGCGCGCGCGACTTCCTGGTGCCGGTGCGGCTGCAGCCGGGCAGCTGGTACGCGCTGCCGCAGTCCCCGCAGCTGTTCAAGCAGCTGCTGATGGTCGGCGGGTTCGAGCGCTACTATCAGCTCGCGCGCTGCTTCCGGGACGAGGACTTCCGCGCGGACCGGCAGCCCGAGTTCACCCAGCTCGACATCGAGATGTCCTTCGTCGAGCAGGAGGACGTGCTCGCCCTCGCCGAGAAGATCTACCAGCGCGTCTGGAGCGAGGTCGCGGGCGTCGAGATCCCGCTGCCGCTGCCCCGGATGACCTACGCCGAGGCGATGGCGCGCTACGGCTCGGACAAGCCGGACGTGCGCTTCGGCCAGGAGCTGGTCGAGCTGACCGAGTACTTCGCCGGCACCGCGTTCCGGGTGTTCCAGGCCGAGTACGTCGGCGCCGTGGTGATGCCCGGCGGCGCGGCGCAGACCCGCAAGGAGCTCGACGGCTGGCAGGACTGGGCCAAGGCGCGCGGTGCCAGGGGTCTGGCATACGTGGTCTTCGACGCGGAGACCGGCGAGGCCAGGGGCCCGGTGGCCAAGAACCTCTCCGAGGCGCATCTGGCCGGCCTGGCCGCCGCCGTCGGCGCGAAGAACGGCGACGCGGTGTTCTTCGCCGCGGGCGCGAAGACCGCCTCGCAGGAGCTGCTCGGCGCCGCGCGGCTGGAGATCGGCCGCCGCTGCGAGCTGGTCGAGGAGGGCCGCTGGGCCTTCCTGTGGGTGGTGGACTTCCCGATGTTCGAGCCGCTGACCGACGAGAAGGGCGAGTTCGCGGGCTGGCACGCGATGCACCACCCGTTCACCGCGCCGACTCCGGAGTGGCTCGCGGGCTTCGACCAGGACCCGGGCAAGGCGCTGTCGAACGCGTACGACCTCGTCCTCAACGGCACGGAGCTGGGCGGCGGATCCATCCGTATCCACCAGCGCGAGGTGCAGCAGCGTGCGTTCAAGGCGATCGGGCTGAGCCGGGAGGAGGCGGAGTCGAAGTTCGGCTTCCTGCTCGACGCGTTCAACTACGGCCCGCCGCCGCACGGCGGCATCGCCTTCGGCCTCGACCGCACGGTCGCGCTGATCACCGGTGCCGACACCATCCGCGACGTGATCGCGTTCCCGAAGACGGCCTCCGGCGGCGACCCGCTGACCGGCGCCCCCGCGCCGATCACGCCGGAGCAGCGCAAGGAGGCCGGGGTGGACTTCGTGCCGAAGCCCAAGCCGGCCGCCGACGCCGAAGGCGCCGCAGGCGCACCCGCGGCCGCCGCCTCGGCCTGATTCACGGTACGACGACGCCCGCCATACTGGTCCGACCGGAAATGGCGGGCGTCGTCGTGCGGAAATCCCCGCGACGGGGAATGTACGGGAGTACGGCAGGCGCGACAGCACGGCGACCACGCCGTGTCTTCGAAGTAGCGTCGCGGCCCGGCGTTATTTTGAAGACGCGGCCTAGATCCCGCGGCGGGCACCGGTGGCGGCCGTCCGGCGGCACGAGGAACGGAAGGTCCCGAATTTGTCCTGGCTAGTGGCGGTGGTCCGGCGGCTGTGGCGCGAACTGCTGGGCTTCGGCGTGGTGGGCGCGGTCGGCTACGTCAGCGACGCCATAGTGTTCAACCTGCTCTATCACCGCGTTCCCGCGGTGCTCGCCTCGGCGATAGCCGTCTCGCTCTCGACGCTGGTCGCCTACGCGGGCAACCGGTTCTGGACCTTCCGGCACAGAGAGCGGCGCGAGACACGGGCCGAGTTCGGCCTGTTCGTGCTCGTGTCAGTGGGCGGATTCCTGATCACGGTGGGCTGCGTGGGGTTCACCGAGCACGTGCTCGGCCTGTACTCGCGGCTCGCGGTGAACATCGCGCAGCTCGGCGCGGGCCAGGTGCTCGGCACGCTGTTCCGCTTCTGGGCGTGCCACCGCTACGTCTTCCCGGAACGAGGTCTGCCGCAGGACATCGGCGCCGCGGCCGGGGACGCGCTTCAGGACGCGCCGGAGGGCGAGCCGGCCGCGAGGCTCTGAGATCGTCGGAGCCGGCAGATCACCTGAGAACGCGTCAGGCCGCGCCGGTCCCGTTCACCGCGAACGGGACCGGCGCAGCCGTCATCACGCTGGTATTACTGCTTACTGCTGCTCGTACTACCGGAATGCCGGTACTACTGCTGAGCGGTGCGCTGGTCCGCGGCACCCGGCTGGGCGGGAACGGTGCCGAGGGCCGGGCCGACGGCGCGCACGAGGGCGTCGAGCTCGGTGCGCCACTTGCGGTGCACGTTCAGCCGGACCGGCTTGGTCTGGCCGGGCAGCTGGTAGTACACCTTGGACCAGACCGGGGCGATCTTGAGGTTGCTGAACTTGGCCTCGGCGAAGTGCTCGGCCGCGATCAGCTTGGTGGGCCGGTTGGTGAACTTGTTCGCGCCCACCACGACCACGGAGCTGTTCGTCAGCGTCACGTAGTAGATGTTGCGTACCACGGCGGCGATAAGGCCGACCAGCGGTATCTCGGAGAGCAGGGCGATCAGCCAGGGGCTCGGCCCGGTGATGGCCTCGAAGAAGACCGTCATCTGCTCACCGGGAGGTGCGATCTCGGTGAACTTCTGAGCGAGCTGCTGCTGGATCTTCGCCTTGCGGACGGCCATGTCAAGAACCTTTCATGATCGGGATGGGCGGCCACGGTCGCCGGATGTGCGCGGGAAGTCCGCGAAGCTGCGCCCCCCGCGTCCGCCCCGCCCGTCACCCGGGCCGCCGGAAATATACGGGCCCGTAGGACGCGTGCGCAACGCGTATGGTGGCGCGGCCGCGCGCGCCGTCCGCTCGTGCCGCCGCCCGGCCGCGCCGTTCATGGGATCGATGGTCGTATATAAGGAGCCGCAGTCAGGCTCGCGGTGCGGCGCCGTGGTATCTACCATTGCCCGCGTGTGGAGAACCCGGAGGCCCAGCAGGCGCCGCGACCGAATAGCGATCAGTCTGGTCTTCGCCGTGCACGGCACGGTCGCCGGGACCTACGCGAGCCGGCTGCCGTGGATCGCCGCGCACGTGCACGCCGGTCCGGGCGTGCTCGGCGCCGCGATGATCACCCCGACCGTCGGGGCGCTGCTGACCATGCCGCTGACCGCGCACATCGCGCACCGGCTCGGCGGGCGCACGGCGATGCGGCTGCTGCTGGTGCTGTGGACCCTGTCCCTGGCCATCCCGGGGGCGATGCCGAACGTCGGGCTGCTCGCGGCAGGCCTGTTCGTCTACGGGGCCACCTCCGGCGTCTCCGACGTGATGATGAACGGCCAGGCGGTGCGGATCGAGGCGCGCGCCGGCAAGTCGATCATGTCCGGGCTGCACGGCATGTGGTCGGTCGGCGGGATCGTCGGCGGGTTCTTCGGCGCGGCCTGCGCCGGCGCCGGGATCAGCGCGCTGCCCGAGTTCGCGGTGAGCGCGGCCGCGCTCACCGCCGCCGGGCTGGTCGCCTCCGGCCTGCTGCCCTCGGACGCGGAGCTGGTCGGCGGAGCCGACGCGGAGATCCGGCCGCCGCGCTTCGCCCTGCCGACCCGGGCGGTGCTCGGCATCGGCGTGGTCGGGTTCTGCGCGGTCTTCGCCGAAGGGTCGGGCTCGAACTGGTCGGCGGTCTACCTCACCGACGTCACGCACGCCTCCGCCGCGGTCGGCGCCTACTGCGTCACCGGCTTCGCCGCGACGATGGCGCTGGGCCGGCTCACCGGCGACCGCATCGTGCGCTCGCTCGGCCCGATCTGGACGGTGCGCCTCGGGGGCCTGCTCGCGGTGCTCGGCGCCGCCGCCGTCGTCGCCGCGCACAGCCCCTGGCTCGGCATCGTCGGATTCGCCGCGATGGGGCTGGGCATCGCCACCGGCGTGCCGCTGGCGATCGCCGCCGCCGGACGCAGCGGGCGCGACTCGGACGCGGCCGTCGCCGGCGTCTCCAGCATCACCTACACCGCGGGGCTGCTGGCCGGGCCGTCCGTCGGCGCGCTCGGCTCGGCCGTCTCGCTCGCGTTCGCCTTCGGCTTCGTCGCCGTGCTCACCTGCGGCATGGCCTTGGCCGCGCACACGCTGCGGATCGGGACGGATGCCCCCAGGCAGAACCCGGCGACCGAGCCCGCGCGGGCGTAGCCGGTTCCCGCGAACGCGTCGAGGGTCGGGCATATGGGGTCGGCGGAATTTGATTGGCCGCCGCGCCGGGCGCAGACGTAGGGTCGGTGCATGGCTCTCGAGGTACGCAACGTCGCCACGGAAGACGAGTTCGACGCGTGGTGCGATGCGATGGACATAGGCTTCTACGCTCCGCACCAGCGCGGCGACGGCAGGCGGCGGCGCGGACGCTTCCAGGGCTTCGAGCGGGTGTGGGGCGGCTTCGACGGCCGGAATGTGGTCGCCACCTTCGCCAGCGTCCCGCTCGAGCTGACCGTGCCGGGCGGCGCGCAGCTGACGATGGACGCGATCACCGGCGTCACGGTCTCGCCCACCCACCGCCGCCGCGGTCTGGCCAGCCGGATGATGGCCGCCGACCTCGGGCGGGCCAAGGAGCGCGGCGACGCGCTGGCCGGGCTGATCGCCGCCGAGTACCCGATCTACGGCCGGTTCGGCTTCGGCGCCGCGACCGAGGCGGCGCAGTGGACGTTCGACGTTCGCGGCGCGCGCTTCCGGCACGACCTGCCCGGCACCGTCGAGCTCGTCGACCCGCTCGTGGCCCGGGCCGAGGCGCCCGCGCTGTGGGACCGGATCCGGCGCGAGCAGCTCGGCGCGGTCAGCCGGGAGGGCTGGCGCTGGGACCTCGACACCGGCCAGAACACCAGGGACGGGTCCGCTCCGCGGGACGTGCTGCACGTGCTGTGCCGGGACGAGGACGGCCGGGTCGCCGGCTACGCCGCGTACAAGCTGTTCGGCGACCGCTGGACGAATCAGCGCCCTGACGTCGAGGCGGCGGTGTCGACGCTGATCGCGAAGGACGTGTTCCACGAGGCGCGGCTGTGGCAGTTCCTGGCCGAGCACGACTGGGTCACCCGGATCGTCGGCCCCGAGTTCGACCGCGTCGACTGCCTCTGGCGCGACCTGCTGGTGGACCGGCGGATGGTGGTGCCGTCCAACGCCTGGGACTTCGTGTGGCTGCGCGTGCTCGACCCGGCCGCCGCGCTCTCCGCGCGCACGTACACGTACGCGGACCGGATCGTGCTGGGCGTCGAGGACAAGGACGGCTACGCGCAGGGCACCTTCGCGCTGGAGACGGCCGCGGACGGCACCGCCGTGTGCGAACCGGTGAGCGAGACCGCGGACGTGACACTGGGCGCGGACCGGCTCGCCTCGATCTACCTCGGCGGCTTCACCGCGGGCCGCCTCGCCGCGCTCGGCCTGGTGGAGGAGCACACCCCGGGCGCCGTCGCGCGGCTGAGCGCGCTGTTCGCCGCCACCGGCCTCGCCCCGCACAATCCGATGATCTTCTGAGCCCGGCGGTCTGAGTCCGGCGATCGGCCGCGTCCGATGACGGCCGAGTCCGGCGGTTCTCCGCCGCTGGTCCTCCGGACCGGTGATCTTCTGGCCCGGTGCTGCGCCGAGCGCCCGCCGGGTCCGGCCGCGGATTCCGGCCGGGGATAATGGTGCGCATGAGCGCTTTGGTGTGGACGGCCGAGGGTACGGCCGGATGGCTGCGGGACCTCGACGAGCGGCTGGAGATCGCGGAGATACCCGCCGACCCGCTGCGCGACCCGCGGCTGTCCGAGGTGAAGGTGCTGATCCCGCCGCTCATGCGCAACTCGGGCGACGAGCTCTACGGCCTCAGGGAGCTGATGGAGGGCGCGAAGAGCCTGGAGTACGTGCAGGCGCTGTCCGCGGGCGTCGACGGCATCATCGGCTCGGTGCCCGACAGTGTGCTGCTGTGCTCGGTGCGCGGCGCGTACGACGAGCTCATGGCGGAGCTGCTGCTGGCCGGGATCCTCAGTGTCTACAAGGAGATCCCGCACTACGTGCACGCCCAGGCGGCGGGCGCGTGGCAGCCCAAGCTGCTGCGCGTGCTGGAGGGCAAATCCGTGCTCTACGTCGGGTACGGCTCGATCGCCCAGTGCCTGGAACGCTACCTCGCGCCGTTCGGCGTCACCTCGACGAAGGTCGCGCGCACCCGGCGCGAGGGCGTCGAGTCGCTCGACGCGCTGCCCCGGCTGCTGCCCGAGGCCGACGTCGCCGTGCTGCTCACGCCGCTGACCGATGAGACCAGGGGACTGGTCGACGACGCGTTCCTGGGCTGCATGAAGCCGGGCGCGCTGCTGGTCAACGGCGCGCGTGGCGCCTGCGTGGACACCGAGGCGCTGCTGCGCGCGACGCGCGAGCGCGGGATCCAGGCGTTCCTCGACGTGACCGACCCGGAACCGCTGCCCGCGGGCCACCCGCTCTGGAGCGCGCCCGGTGTGTTCATCACCCCGCACGTCGGCTCGTACGTCGCGGACAACCAAGAGCGCTGTTTCCGTGTCGTGCGGGAGAACCTCACCCGGTGGATCAACGGCGAGCAGCCCGAGAACAAGGTCGAGCACGGGTACTGACAGACCCGTCGCACCGGCCGAGGAAGGGCGCGGCCATGTCCGTGGAACGCCTCAGCTCCCTGACGCCGGAGCAGCTGCGCCGGCGCCGCAGGCTCACCCTCGAGGTGCTCTGGGTGTGCACGATCGCGCTCGTTCCCTGGGCCGTCTACCTGGGCATCGCGCTCCCGCACGAGTACAGCACCCGGCACTGGGACCTGGCCTGGTCCGGTTTCGACGGCCTGGAGATCCTCGCTCTCGGGGCCACCGCGTACTACGGCTGGCGCGGCCGCCAGGCGCTGGTCGCCACCGCGCTGGCCGCCGCGACGCTGCTGATCTGCGACGCCTGGTTCGACGTCTCGCTCGACCTCGGCACCCCGGCGATCTGGACCTCGCTCGCCTCCGCGGTCTTCCTCGAGCTCCCGCTGGCCTTCTTCCTCATCCACCGCGTCAGGCTGCTGCTGCGGATCACGCTGCTGCACCTGTTCCCCGAGGGCGACGCGCAGGGGCGGCCGATGAGCCTGACCCGGCTGCCGCTGCTCGCCACGCTCACCGAGCCGTTCGCCCGGCCCGGGCCGGATGATCAGACCTCGGAGAAGGACGCGGCGCGCGGCGGCGAGGACGAATACGACGGCGTGCGGAAGGCGGGCGGCGACGGCGTGCCGGGCGAGGGCGGCGCGGGTGGCGAAGGGGGCGCGCGGCAGCGCGAACGGCGGTCCGGGGAACCCGGCCAGCCCTGACGTTCGTTGATCCCCTGACGCTGCCGAGGACGGCGGCGCCTGCGCGACGACGCGGCGAGGGAGCCACGGCATGAAGGCTGAGGAGATCGTCGGAGCCCTGATGACGCCGCAGGGCCGGGCGGACCCGTACCCGCTCTACGCCGCCGCCCGCGCGCTCGGGCCGCTGAGCCCGCTCAGCGAGCTCCCGATGTACCTGTGCACCGGGTACGAGGAGATCAACGGCGTGCTGCGCGACCCCGCGTTCGGCAAGGACGAGTTCCACGAGTACTCGCCCGAGATGCTCGCCGAGCTCACGCCGAGCGGCGCCGTCGAGACCGTGCAGCTTTCCATCCTGGGCACGAACCCGCCGGGCCACCGCCGCGTACGGTCGCTGATCAGCTCCGCGTTCACGCAACGGCGCGTCTCCGCACTTGAGCCGGCCATCGCGCGGATGACCGACCAGCTGCTCGACGAGTTCGACCGGCTCGGCGCAGACGGCACTCCAGTCGACTTCATGGAGCTGTTCGCCTACCGCCTCCCGGTCACCGTCATCTGCGAGCTGCTCGGCGTCCCCGAGCAGGACCGCTACCGGTTCCGCCCGCTCGCGCACGACCTGACCGCCGTGCTCGAGCTGATGCAGGACCTGAACGGCCTCGGCCCGGCCGACGCGGCCACCTTCGAACTGCGCAGGTACTTCGGCGAACTCGCCGAGCGCCGCCGCAAAGAACCGCAGGACGATCTGCTCAGCGCCCTGGTCCAGGTCAACGACGCGCACGACGGCCGGCTGGACGACATCGAGCTTCTCGTCAACGTCGTCCTGCTCTTCGTGGCCGGATTCGAGACCACCACGAACCTGCTGGGAAACGGCCTTCACCTCGGCTTCCAGCACCCCGAGGTGCCCGACCGGGTGAAGGCCGGCGAGATTCCGGTCGCAGACTTCGTCGAGGAGGTCCTGCGCTACGACTCGCCGGTCCAGCTGACCTCGCGCGTCCCGCGAACCGCAGAGGCGAGGATCGGCGAGACGCCCATTCCGAGGGGCCATCAGGTGATGATGCTCATCGGCGCCGCGAACCGCGACCCGGCCCGCTTCCAGGACCCGGACGTGTTCGACCCGACCCGGCCGGACAAGGCCCCGCTCAGTTTCGGCGCCGGCATCCACTACTGCCTCGGCCAGGGCCTCGCCCGGCTGGAGGCGCAGGTGGCCTTCACCCGGCTGTTCGACCGCTTCCCCGGCCTCGGGCTCGCCGCCGAGCCGGTGCGCCACGACCGCCTGGTGCTGCGCGGCTACCACACGCTTCCGGTGCGGCTGGGCTGACACGCCGCCCGTCCGCCCGCCCGGCGGCCGTGCCGCGCGCGTTCGGCGCCCTGACCCACCGCGCACGGCCGATCCGCAGTACCCGCAGTCGCTTTGGGCTATCGTGGGTGGGCAAATGCCCACGTCACCTTCAGCCCCTCAGGTCGCAGCGGCCGCGCAGTCCGCCGCGGCCGTCGCCGCGCGCCTCGACAGCCTGCGCGGCCCCGTCGCGCCGCGCAGCCACGACGCGCGCACCATCGCGGCCCTCACCGTCAACCCCGGCTGCTCGCGCCGGGCCGTGCTGGACGCGGCGGGCGTGGACAAGCGCAAGCTCTCCGAGCGCATCGGCTTCCCGGCGCGCTACGGCCAGTCGCCCTTCGCGATCACCCGCGGGCTCGCCTTCGAGAAGCAGGTCAAGGCCGACGGCTGCGCCGCGCTGCTGGGGCTGCTGCGCACCTCGCTCGGCTTCGACGTGCCAGAGCACGAATACGTCGACCTCGGCGCCGACCCGGACGCGTCCGCACCGGCCGGCGGCGTGGACCGCCCCACCCGCTACGAGCGCACCCGCGAGCTGTTCGGGCGGGTCGCGGCGGGCGAGGCGCTGCTCGCCGACCACCCGCTGCTGCGCCTCGACGTCGGCGGGCGCCCGGCGTACGTCGAGCCGGACGTCGTCGCGCTCAGCGCCCGCCCGGCCGACGCGGCCGCCTCCGCCCCGGCCCGGCTCTACGTCGCCGAGGTCAAGTCCTTCGCGGTGATCGACGGCCAGGCCGACCCGGCGAAGGTGGGCGCCGCCGCCACCCAGGCCGCCGTGTACGTGCTCGCGCTGCGCCGGCTGCTCGCCTCACTCGGCGCCGACCCTGCACTGGTGGCCGAGGACGTCATCCTGGTGTGCCCCAAGGACTTCGCGAACGAGCCGAGCGCGCACGTGCTCGACGTGCGACGGCAGCTCGCCGCCGTGGAACGCCAGCTGGCCCGGCTGCCGCGGATAGCCGCGCTCATCGCCGACCTCGACCCGGCCGTCGACTTCGACCTCGCCGTCGACCCGCCGGCCGCCGAGGGCGAACCCGGGCGCGAGCACCGCGGCGCGGCCGAGCTGACGAAATCGCTGTCGATGATCGAGGCCAGATACGCCCCGGAGTGCGTCACCAACTGCGAGATGGCCTTCCACTGCCGGGCCGAGGCGCGCGCCGCCGGCGCCGCCGACGTGCTCGGCCGCCCGGTGCGCGACGCGCTCGGCGGCGTGGCGGGCATCGACGAGGTGCTCGCGCTGGCCGACGCCTCGGGCGCGCCGGGGGCGGCCTCCGGCGGGCACGGCGAGGCGGCGCGGCTGCTGCGGGCCGCCTCCCGCGCGTACACCGAGGCGCTGCTGGTCGCGCCGCGCGCCGCGGAATCCGAGCCGCCGGCCGCCGCATGAGCACGCTGACCGCGCTCGCCCGGGCCCGCGCCGCCCACGACGGCCGCGCCGTGCCGATCGCCGCGGTGCGCCACGTGCACCTGTCCGACGAGCCGTTCGTGCTGATCCCGCTGATGCAGGCGGGCGAGGCCGCCGCGCCGCTGGCCGTGCTGGCCGGCACCGACCGGGACGACGCGCACCTGCTCGTCGTCGGCCAGCCGCGCAACCGCGACCAGCGCTTCGCGTTCCTCACCGACTTCGCCAGGCTGCTGATTCCCTACGTCGAGCAGCGGCGCGCGCGCACCGAGACCGTCGAGGCGACCAAGAACCACGAGGAGTGGCAGCGCTGCACCGACGCCCCGCAGCTGATCCTGCCGAACACCGGCGGCGTCGACGCGCTGCGGCTGCTCGGCCGCTCCGCACGGTTCCGCACGCCCGACGGACCGTACCCCGTCGACCCGCTCGTCCCGCTGCTCGGCCGCCACCTGACCTGGTTCGCCGAGGACCGGGCCGCGATGCCCGGATCCAGCGTCTGCCTCGCGCTCACCGCCGTGCTCGGCCAGCACTGGGCCACCGGGCAGAGCGCGCTCGAGGATCAGCACCTGCCCGCCCTGCTCGGCTGGATAGACCCGCCCGCCGACATGACCGGCGCCGAGGCCGCGCTGCGCGCCGAGGACCCGGACCTGGTGCCGCCCGCCGGCCCGGTCACCGACCCGGCGTTCGACACCGGCGTGCTCGCGCCGCTGGTGCGCGCCCAGGAGGAGGCGCGCGCCGCCGACGACCAGCGCGCGATCGCCAAGGCGGAGGAGGAGCTGCGGTCCGCGCTCGGCGCCCAGCTGCGGCAGACTTGGGAGACGGTGTGGCGCGCGATCGACGTGCTGCGCACGCTTCCCGCCGCGGCCAGTGACGAGCTGCGCTGGCAGGTCGACCGCGGCCGGTTCACCGACTTCGTCACCGGGGTCGAGGAGGGTGCGCCGCCGCAGCCCAAGCGGCCCAGCGCCGTCGCCGCCGCGCGCCGCCTGGCCGACCTCGAGGCGGCGCAGCAGAGCTACGACCGCTCCCAGGCCATCGACGACCCGCTGGTGCTCGCGCGCTACCGCGTCGGCGGCGAGGCGTTCTCCGGCCGGATCACGTTCGTCGACGCCGAGCGGCAGGAGATCAAGGGCAAGCGGGCCTGGCCGCGGCCGCTGGTGCTGCTGCACACCGAGGACGACGTCATCCTGCGCCCCGGCGTGAAGCTGGCCAGCCCGTCGCGCGTGAACCAGACCGTCCGGCTGCGTGCCGTGCGCCCGCTGGAGGGCTCGGGATTCGAGGTCGAACTCGAGCTGCAGAGCGGCATGGGCCGCGGCAAGACGCCCGAGGAGGGCTCGCTGCCGGTGGTCGGCGAGGAGCGCTGCTACGCGACGTTCCTGGCCGAGCAGCGCGGTATGCGGCCCGAGCTGCCCGAGACGGATCAGACCCCGTGGACGCACGGCGGGCCGCCGTGGCCGTACGTGCCGCGCGCCGAGGAACAAGCCGAGGACTGGCACTGACCCCATGAACGCAAGCGCACAGCGTTCCGCCGAGGCACGCGCCGTGATCGAGGCCGTGGCTGCCGATCTGCTCTCCCGCGCCCACCGCGGGGTGATCGTCGACTCCCCGCCCGGCGCCGGAAAGTCCACACTGGTGGTGGAGCTGTCGGGGCGCCTGGCGGCGACGGGGGAGCGCGTGATGATCGTCGCGCAGACCAACGAGCAGGTCGACGACCTGGTGGCGCGGCTCGCGTCCGCGCACCCGGACGTCGTGCTCGGCCGGCTGACCGCGGGCGACTACGAAGTGCCCGAGCGGCTCGCGCCGCTGCGCGGTCCCGCGCTGATGTTCGCGTCGAAGCTGACCGAACTGGCGGCGGCCGACGTCGTGCTGGCCACGGCGGCGAAATGGGCGCTGGTCAAGGACGGCGAGTTCGCGTGGGCGATCCTCGACGAGGCGTACCAGATGCGCTCGGACGGCCTGCTCGCCGTCGCGCCGCGCTTCGCGAACGGCACGGCGCTGTTCGTCGGCGACCCCGGGCAGCTCGACCCGTTCGCCACCGTGGAGACCGACGCGTGGGCGGGTTCCGCGTGGGATCCGAGCGACAGCGCCGTGGCCGTCGTCCGCATGCACAACCCGCACCTGCCGGTGCATCGGCTGCCCTATTCCTGGCGGCTGCCGTCCACGGCGGCACCGTTGGTGGCGAAGGCGTTCTACCCGTTCACCCCGTTCGACGCGGGCAGCGACGCGCAAGACAGAAGCCTGACCCTCGGCGCACGCGAAGGCGGAAGCGCGGACTCAGCCCTCGAGGACACCCTGGACGACGTCCTGGACCGCGCCGCCGACGAGGGCTGGGCCTGGCACGGCCTGCCCGCCGCGCACGTCATCCGCACGGACGCCGAGGCGGTCGAGGCGTGTGCCGCACTGGCCGACCGAATCGTGCGCCGCGGTGCCGAAGCGGTCGACCGCGGTGCGGGATACAGCCGCACCGTTTCCCCCGACCGCATCGCGATCGGTACCGCGCACCGCGACCAGGCCGCCGCGGTCCGCGCCGCCCTGGCCCGCCGCGACCGCGCGCAACGCGGCCTGACCGAGGTGACCGTGGACACCGCGAACCGGCTGCAGGGCCGCGAATACGACGTCACCATCGTCCTGCACCCCCTCTCCGGCCGCCGCGACGCCACCGCCTTCCACCTGGAGACCGGCCGTCTGTGCGTGCTGCTCTCCCGCCACCGCCACGCCTGCATCGTCGTCGGCCGGGCCGGCATCGCCGACCTCCTCGACGCCCACCCCCACACCGAGCCAGTCCGCCTCGGCGTCCCCGTGAAGTTCCCCGACGGCTGGGCCGCCCACCAAGCCGTGCTCGCCCACCTCGGCGCGGCCTGATCGACGACGTTCCTTGGTTTTTGTCTGGGTGCTGATGCTGCGCCGGCTTCCCGTTGTGCCGGGTTCCCGTGGTGTGGGTGTGGGTGTGGGTGTGGTCGGTGGTGGCTGGGTTTCAAGATTAAAAGCGCCTCCGGCGGGCCGCTCCTCTGAGAGGTGTCCGCTGGTTGGGCTGTGGTTTGGTGGGTGGTTGGGTGGGGGTGGGG
>Ga0310811_10004498_pt1 | contig 17503 bp, 17 predicted proteins | sample YCmetagenome_FD_207642 | JGI IMG/M metagenome (GOLD analysis project Ga0310811, IMG submission 207642) | Soil microbial communities from experimental microcosm in Duke University, North Carolina, United States - YC | ecosystem: Engineered > Artificial ecosystem > Soil microcosm > Unclassified ...
GGGATATAGATAGACCTTTTCGGGTATGGAATCGAAAGTGATGAACTGTATCGGCCGGACAGTGATTGCTTTTGAAGACGCGGCGCTGGTACCGCAGGTCGTGGTAGCGACGACACTGAGGACGCCATCGGTAGCCGTTGGATACGGAAAGAAGCTGAGATCCACCTTGTCGCCGGACGGATAGGGCCCCCCGATAAAGACATTCGAACCACTGTACGTCCAGTGATAGGCTGCGCTCGAGTCGATCGGCCCTTCTATAAAATATCTGACTGGATTCGGGCCAACGGTATCGACATCCTGGCCGATGATGGCTCCGGGCGGGGATGGAGGCGGCACCATTTTCAGCGTTAGCTTCATTTGCGAAGTGGCAACCCCATCCGTTACGGTAAAGACCACACTATCAAGCCCGGTATAGTCAGCATCGGGCGTATACTTTGCCACCGATGGCTGGAAATTGCTGCCATCATATGTTACCTGGGGGCCGTTCAGGGCAACGGAGCCATGAAGCGGAGGCGTCGCGACCGACCAGCTCATCGTCTTATTGTTGGAAAGGGTTGACGATCCCATCAGGGAAGCGATATCCGTACCCGGGGAATTCTCACAGACACTCCAGCTCAGGACTGGATAGGCAAACTCCGGGCCACCCACCAGCACAAGCGTCTTCCGCACCGATTGGTTGTCAGGCGTCCCGTCGATCGCGAGGAAATTTATGGACTTCAGGCCGCTGGAAGGCGTGGCGACAGAAGACCGGTTATAGGTGACCGATCGTAGGGCGCTGGTCCATTGTGCGGTCGTAGCTGCCGAACCCGCAGATGCCAGGCTGAGCGTTCCCGTTGCAGCATTAAAGGAACCCGTTATATTGCCCATTGTTATGCCGTCATTGATAAAGCCGAGTATGGCCGCAGCATCCGGCACCATGGTAACGCTGACACCCGTCACTATAGACGCGTCTCCCGTAACGGTTAACTGCGGATCGACGACTACTGCCGTGAAGGGGCCGGCGCCCTCTTCATTGAAAAACGTGTTGGCGACGCTGGGAACGATACTGATGCCGGCGCGGGAGGACAAGGAGATCAGTGAGAACAGGACGGTCAGGGTTCGAAACAGGGTATTCATGTACGGGGCTTATGCCGGACAAGATAAGGAGGATCCGGGTGTCGTCAAAACAAAATCATAACACCAGCTCCATCTGAATATTACAGCGCTCATAGGGCGAAGGCGGTCCCGCTACTTTTCGGAATCCGAGCTTATGATAGAGATTTATGGCGGGTTTTAACGTGGTATTGCTTTCGAGATAGACGCGGCGCGCGCCGAGTGCCCGGGCTTTATCGATACAGGCCCGGCCGATCAGGAAACCGATGCCCAGTCCCTGCGCCCGGGGGGAGACAGCCATTTTGGCAAGCTCGAAACCTCCGTCGTCCATGGGAATGATGGCGCAGGCGCCAACGGGCTCTCCTTTATACAGGGCCATGAAGATATGGCCGCCCTTGTCGAGGATATACTCCCTGGGATGATCCAGTGCTTTATAATCACTCTCTTCCATCCGGAAATATTTTGTGATCCACTCTTCGTTCAATGACCGGAAGGCCGGTTGCATCGAAGGGGTATAATCCACGATCTGCACCTCGGCGCTCTCCCGGATCTTTTTTTCTTCCTGTACCCTTCGCAGCAGGCTTTTTTGCTCTAACAGGAATTCCCATTCCCCGATCGCACGCCAGAGGTCATGATCCGTCTCCTTCATCGCCTTTTCGATGGCGGAGGTGACGTCATCCAGCTGGGCCTGCATCTTCTCGCGCATGGCCTGACCGGCGGGGGAAAGCAGTACAAAATTCTTGCGGCCATCCGCCTCCCCCTTTTTCTCGATGATATAACCCTTATTAGCCAGCTCTCTTACGATCTGGCTCACGGAAGGATGAGTATGGCCTATTTCCCGGGCGATGTCGGTAATAGATTTCTCTTCCACCGATGAGAGGGAATAAAAAACGGGGAACCATTTGGGTTGAAGATCAACCTGGTAGAGATCATAGATGCCCGCGGCCTGTTCGGTCATCTGTTCGCTGAGACGGCGGAGACGGCTGCCAAGAGCCATTTTTCCTGTGCGTGTGTAGAAGTCCATATATTAATTACGTAAGTGCTTACGTAAATTTAAATATAATTTATTTATTGGGCAAAATTTTATTACGGCGCAGTTTGCGGCGGGCAGTTTGTGACAGGGCTGTTGTGGCGGCCCAGTTTGTGGCGGCGCAGTTTGCGGCGGGCAGTTTGACGGGCGGCGTAGTTTGACGGGCGGCGCTGGGATATTTTTTCCTACCTTACTGACCTAAAAAAAGACGATTACATGCCTGCTCCTTATATCCTTGCCCTGGACCAGGGGACAACCAGCTCGAGAGCCATTCTTTTTGACAAGAGTGGTCATATTCAGCAGATAGCGCAGCGTGAATTCCAACAGTTCTATCCCCAGCCGGGCTGGGTGGAACATGATCCGGAAGAGATCTGGTCATCGCAGTACAGCGTGCTGGCTGAAGTGCTGGCCAAGAACAACATTACGACGCGGGACGTCGCGGCCATTGGCATTACCAATCAGCGGGAGACGGTCGTCGTCTGGGACAGGAAGAGCGGCCGGCCCATCCACCCTGCCATCGTCTGGCAGGACAGGCGCACGGCCGCATATTGCGACCAGCTAAAAAGCGAGGGCCATTCCGGGATGATCCAGCAACGGACGGGGCTGGTCATCGACGCCTATTTCTCTGCGACAAAGCTGAAGTGGATCCTCGACCAGGTGCCGGGTGCAAGAGCCCGGGCGGACAAGGGCGAGCTGGCCTTTGGTACGGTCGACAGCTGGCTGGTCTGGAAGCTGACGGCGGGGAAGCTCCATATTACCGATAGCACCAACGCCTCACGAACGCTTCTTTTCAATATTCACACCCGGGAATGGGACCCGGAGCTGCTGCGTCTTTTTGACATCCCGGCTTCCGTCCTACCCGAAGTACGTCAGTCCAGCGAAGTATACGGCAATACGGCCAGCATCATGGCACCGGGCTCTGTGGGCATACCCATAGCGGGCATCGCAGGGGATCAGCAGGCCGCCTTATTCGGGCAGCTTTGTACACAACCGGGCATGGTAAAGAACACCTATGGCACGGGCTGTTTCCTGCTGATGCACACCGGAACGGACGCTGTGCATTCCCGCAACAACCTGCTCACGACCATCGCGTGGACGATCGATGGCAAAACGGAATATGCGCTCGAAGGCAGCATCTTCATCGCCGGTGCGGTAGTACAGTGGCTGCGCGACGGGCTACACTTTATCCGCAGTTCTGAAGAGGTGGAGGCGCTGGCTGCAACCGTCAGCAGCACGGAAGGAGTCTATATGGTGCCGGCATTTGCGGGTCTGGGCGCTCCTCACTGGAACCAGTATGCGCGGGGCAGCCTCTTTGGCATGACACGCGGTACGACGCAGGCCCATATAGCCCGGGCCGCGCTGGATAGCATCGCCTATCAGACCTATGACGTGCTGAAAGCGATGGAAGCGGACAGCGGCATTATCCTGAAGGAGCTGCGCGTCGACGGCGGGGCCACGGCAAACGATGCGCTGATGCAATTCCAATCAGATATATTGGGCGTGCCGGTGATCCGCCCTACGGTGACCGAGACTACGGCACTGGGTGCGGCATATCTGGCGGGACTGGGGACAGGGTATTGGTCATCGGTGAAGGACATACAGGAGCAATGGGAGGTCGACAGGCGTTTCGACCCGGCGATGCGGGAGGATCAGGCGAAGGAATTATTAAAGGGATGGCAGCGCGCGGTAAAGGCGGCTATAACGTGGGCGGATGAGCGATGAGCTGCGGCGCCGGAGCGGGTGAACGATAAGCGGCGGCCGATTGGCGGCGCAAAAGAATAATTATATGACACGACAAAATATGATCCAGGCTCTCGAAGCCAAGGGTCCGGCTTTATGGGATATATGTATTATCGGCGGCGGCGCAACGGGTCTCGGAGTAGCGGTGGATGCGGCTTCGAGGGGTTTCAGCACTCTGCTGCTGGAAGGTCTTGATTTTGCAAAGGGTACTTCTTCGCGCGCAACCAAGCTGGTGCATGGCGGTGTCAGATATCTGCAGCAGGGGAATATCAAGCTTGTGACAGAGGCGCTGCACGAACGCGGTATCCTCCGCAAAAATGCGCCACACCTTGTAAAAAATATGTCATTCATCGTCCCCAATTATAAATGGTGGGAAGGCCCCTTCTATGGCATTGGCCTAAAAGTTTATGACTGGATGGCCGGAGATCTGGGTCTGGGCAAATCGCGTCTGCTGTCCCGTGAGGAAACGCTGGAGCTGGCCCCCACCCTTGACGGCGAAGGATTACGCGGCGGGGTGCTGTATCATGACGGTCAGTTCGACGATGCCAGGCTGGCGATCCATCTCGCGATGACGGCGGCGAACCAGGGGGCGGTGCTGCTCAATTACTACCGGGTAGACCGCCTGGTAAAAGAAGAAGGCAGAGTAGCCGGTGTCGTTGCAACGGACGGGATCAGTGGAAAAACATATACCATCAATGCCCGGGTCGTTATCAATGCAACGGGAGTCTTTACGGATAGCATCCTGCGGATGGATGATGCGGACAGCGAGCCTGTCATCGCTCCGAGTCAGGGAGTGCACATCATGCTCGACAAGGATTTCCTGCCGGGTGATGCGGCTATCCTTGTTCCACATACCGATGATGGCCGGGTGTTGTTTGCCGTCCCGTGGCATGATAAGATCATCATCGGTACGACGGATACGCCGGTAGACTCGGTGGAAATAGAGCCCCGCGCTTTGCCGGAGGAAGTCGACTTTATTCTGAAACAGATAGGGCGTTACCTCCGCAGGGTGCCACAGCCTTCCGACATCCGCAGTGTATATGCGGGATTGCGGCCGCTGGTAAAGAGCAGCAGCAAAAGGACGGCTGAGCTGGCGAGGGATCATCTCATCCTTGTAGCGGAGTCGGGACTGGTCACTATCACCGGCGGCAAGTGGACGACTTACCGGAGGATGGCGGAGGATACCGTGAATACGGCGATTGAAAAGGCCGGGTTGCCGAAGAGGGATTGTGTTACGGCTGATCTGCCGATACATGGGTCGCCAGGTGTTGAACAGGATGACGCGGCATGGAATCAGCCCCTCCATTATTATGGTACCGATGCTGCTGCGGTCCGTGCTATCGTCAATGCACACCCGCTATTGGGAGAAAAGATCCACCATCGTTTGCCCTATCTCCGGGCGGAGATAGTCTGGGCGGCGAGAGAAGAGCTGGCCATGACTGTGGACGATGCGCTGAGCCGGCGTACGAGGTCACTGTTGCTGGATGCGCAGGCGGCTATCGATGCGGCTCCGCTGGTGGCAGCGCTGCTGGCGGAAGAGTTAGGGCGGGACAGGGCCTGGCAGGATCGGCAGGTAGAGGAGTTTAAAGAAATAGCAAAGGGTTATTTGGTGCAAAAAACATAAACCTATATATCATGACGCCATTCTTCGGCGAATTTATCGGAACAGGCCTGCTCATCTATTTGGGACAGGGTGTTGTCAGTAATGTTGTGCTGGAAAAAACAAAGGGCAACAACAGCGGATGGATCGTCATTAGTTTTGGCTGGGCGATGGCTGTTTTTGTAGGCGTATACTGTTCGGCGGCTTCGAGCAAGGCGCACCTGAACCCTGCGATAACGCTGGCCTTTGCGGTACAGGGGACCTTCCCCTGGAAGGAGGTTCCGCTCTATATCTGCGCTCAGTTCCTGGGGGCGATGGCGGGCTCGGGGATGGCCTGGTTAAGTTTCCGGCGTCACTTTTGGGCGACGTCCGATGCGAATACCAAGCTGGCGGTCTTTTGTACGGGTCCTGCCATACGAAGCTACAGGGACAACCTGGTCACGGAGATGGTCGCCACTTTTGTGCTGATGCTGGGGGTCTTGTTCATCGCGAAGCCATTCAGCACATTGGGTGCGCTGGATGCGCTGCCGGTCAGCTTGCTGGTATTGGGTATCGGGCTGGGACCGGGTGGCCCTACGGGTTATGCAATAAACCCTGCGCGCGATCTTGGGCCGCGGATCATGCATGCTCTCCTGCCGGTGCCGGGTAAACGGGATGCGGACTGGGCTTATGCCTGGATACCCGTATTGGGTCCCATACTGGGCAGCGTGCTGGCGGTGTTGGTTTTTAAAGTGTTGCAGGGATAAAAAAATCCCCGCTAAAAGCGGGGATGACTAATCAAATTCCTAGCCAAAATTATTCTTCTCATTCACTGGTATATACGAAAAAGGGCACGGTTTGGTTTTCACAGGTTTATTTTTTTCTTGAAAAATATCTCTTACCAATCATCGGAGTACGACTATCCCCCCTTGTGAGCCTGCAGGAGCAGTGTGCCCGCTTCCAGGAATCTTTCCAGATCGCGCCACCGCTGTAGTAAATTCCCTCTCTCCTCCGGATCACTAAACTCGGTGTTGTCCGTAGTCAGGCAGGTTTCTACCATTGCCCACAGGGTATGCCGGCATTCGTGTAACCGGTAGTCCTCAAAAAACTGTGCGATCACTCCCATAGGATCCCGCTTTTCGTCGTCCCGGAGCAGCAGAACCCTGTCGTACAGCTCTTTCTTGTCCAGATACTGTGACATACAAAAATATTTAAACATTAAGATTTAAATCGTGCCCGGTCAATCGGAGCCAATCAGGATCAAAACGGACACTTCACTTATCCGTGGGAGTAATACAAGAAAGGGAGAGTCAAAAATAGTGAAAATTAGATTGCGGATAAAATAATAGTACAGGCCTTTTCTATCTCTTCCTTACTGATGGTCAGAGGCGGGGCGATACGCATACATTGCGGAGCAAAAAGGAACCAATCTGTGAGCAGTCCTGCGGTGATGCAGGCATCGATGATGCGTCGGTTCTGTTCGAAGCTTTCGAACTCAACAGCGATGAGCAGACCGGCGCTGCGTACCTGCCGGATAGAGGGATGAACGAGCAGGCGATGGAAGAGCTGTTCTTTCTCATCAACGGCTGTCATCCAGTCCTCTTCCAATAATACCTGCAGGGATGCCAGGCCAGCGGCGCAGCAAAGCGGATGGCCGCCAAATGTAGTGATATGTCCGAGGACCGGAGCGTCTGTCAGCGTTTGCATTTTTTCCCGGCCGGAGATAAAGGCGCCCATCGGCAGACCGCCCCCAAGGGCCTTCCCCAGCAACAGGATATCCGGCACCACGTCATAGCGCGTGAACCCCCAAAGACTGCCTGTCCGGCCAAAACCTACCTGGATCTCATCCAGGACCAATAATGTCCCGGTCTGGTCGCAACGCTGTCTCAGCTGCTGAAGCCACTCTTTGTCGGGGGCATACACGCCTCTTTCGGCCTGGACGGTCTCGGCTATTACGCAAGCCGTCCGATCCGTAATAACATCCAGGGCTGCGGTCGTGTTATAATCAACGTGCCGGATGCCCGGCAGCAATGGCCGGAAGGCATTACGCCAGTATTCGTCGCCGATGATGCTCAGCGCCCCCTGGGTGCTGCCATGATAGGACTGATTAAAGGCTATTATTTCGGTGCGGTTCGTGAGGCGTTTGGACAGTTTCATCGCTCCTTCGGTCGCCTCGGCTCCGCTATTGGTAAAATACACTGAATCCAGGGAGGAGGGGAGATTCGCAGCCAGTAACGCAGCATATTGAACCTGTGGCGACTGTACCAGCTCGCCGTAGACCAACAGGTGCAGATAGCGGTCGGCCTGTTCTTTTATAGCCTCCACGACCCGGGGATGGCGATGTCCGGTATTACACACGCTGATCCCGCCGATGAGGTCCAGGTATGCTTTACCAGCAGGATCATATAAATACAGCCCCTCCGCCTTTGTTATTTCCAGGGCAAGAGGGCTGGGCGAAGTTTGTGCAACATGACGCAGGAACAAACGTTGATTTTCGGTATTCATGGAAGTGCAAAGTAAAATTATTTTTTTAGCGATTTTTTGCCGAAATTCCACTACGAACAAAAAAACTCCTGATATGGCTATCATACTACCGGTCGAAGGACATACTCCCGAATTTGGAAAAGATTGTTTTATTGCTCCCAATGCCACTGTTGTAGGCAAGGTAAAGATGGGTGACAAATGCAGCGTTTGGTTCAATGCAGTGGTGAGAGGCGACGTCAACAGCATTACCATCGGAGACAAGGTAAATATCCAGGATGGCGTGATCATTCACGGCACCTATCAAAAGACAAGCGTCACTATCGGCAACGAAGTATCCATCGGCCATAATGCCATCATCCACGGCTGCACGCTCAGTGACAAGGTATTGATCGGCATGGGTGCTATCATCATGGACAATGTCGAAGTGGGCAAGAACTCCATCATCGCTGCCGGAGCGGTAGTGACTGAGGGGACAAAGATCGAATCGGGGACCATCTATGGCGGCATCCCTGCCAAAAAGATCAAGGACATCCCTGCGGATCTTATTTCCGGGCAGATCGAACGTATTGCCAACCACTACTGTATCTATGCCGGCTGGTTCAAGGACGTGAATGAGGCGCCGCAGCCTGAACTGCAGCGCTAAAACGGAGAGGGGGCAAAAACACCTACCCAGTTACCACGAGGTGAAAGGTCAAAAGACCGTGCAAAAGGCTCATTGGCACGTTAATTTACTGATCCTCACTTGCAAATTCAGGATAATATTTGTAGGTTTAATACCGTTATAATGATGTCCCATGAAACCGACCAAGACAAGGATGAAACGACCCAAAACCATAACCCTCTTCTTTTTTCTGGCTATTTTATTGACCGGTAATTCTTCATGTGGGTGGATGCACAGCATGTTCGGGCCTAAATATGGCTGTCCAAGTGATGGGAAGAATGTAGGGGCCGAAAGGATACTGAGCGGAGAGAAGGTTCCAAAGTCGCCAAAGTTCAAGGCATAGCGTACAAACCCTAATATAAACGATAAAATCCCTACTCTATGAGCCCTTTAACACTACGTACCGATTTCGGCTGTACGGAAGCCGTGATCGACGATGACTGCGGCCTGAAGCGCTTCTATGAAGTCGCCAACATTCTCTCCGATGATCTCGACATCAAGTTCACGCAAAAGACTGATGATTTCGATTCCCTGATGTGGGATTTTCTTTACAAGGGGCATATCCTGACCCTTCATTACAATATTTACACGGGCATCTCGATCTATCCCCGCAAATTCCGGGAAGCTCCCCGGAAGGATAATGACGCTGTGGTAGAGGTTGCGAAATTCCTGGAAAGCAAATTATTGATCAATACGGCCAAACGATACATGTCCTAAGGCTGAAGAGTAGATTGTTCTAACGAATGTTTGCTGAATATTGCAAGATGAGGCCCGTTAACCACGGGTCTTATTTTTTTGCCTTATATTGGTGCTGAATCCAACTTATCGACTGCATGGTTTCATTCAAACAGCCTCAGCCATTCTATACCAAGCTGGCAATGGTACTGATCAGCCTGATCGCTCTGTTCTATATCGCTATCTGGGGCAAGACATTCCTGGCTCCACTCCTGTTCGCTCTTCTGTTCTCGGTCCTGCTCTTACCCGTGGCAAATTTTATAGAGAAGAGATTCCACTTCCCGCGTAGTATGGCTTCGCTCTTATCCGTGTTGCTGCTTGTCAGCGCACTGGTCGGCCTTTTTTATCTCGTGGGTGCGCAGATCAGCAGCCTGGCGGATGACTGGCCCCAGTTCAAGCAGCAGGTACTGACCTCGGTCAACAATCTGCAACAGTGGATCTCGATGAAATTCCATGTCCGGATCAAACAGCAAAACAACTATGTCAACAATGCTGCCTCGAAGCTGATGGAAACCGGCTCGTCGATGATCGGTGATGCACTGGTCTCCTTATCCTCTCTTGTACTCTTCCTTGTATTCATCATGATCGACACTTTCTTCCTGCTTTATTACAGGAGGCTGATAGTACGATTTCTCGTAGCGGTGTTCAAAGAAGAGAACTCTGTCATCGTCTATGACATCATCGCACAGATCCAGACGAGGATACGGCAATATATTCTGGGGCTCGTACTTGAGATGGTCATCGTGGCGGCCGCTACCTGTCTGGCCTTGTGGATCCTTGGGGTCAAATATGCGATACTGCTGGGGCTGCTTACGGGTCTGTTCAATATCATTCCCTATATCGGCATCTTTACTGCGACGCTGCTGGCGACCCTGGTGACGTTTGCCACCGCGGGCGCGACAAAATTGCTGCTGGTCATCGGTACCATATTGGGGATTCACCTGATCGACTCCAATGTCCTGTTACCCGTTATTGTCGGCTCGAAGGTCCGGGTCAATGCATTGATCACGGTGCTGGCGGTCATCATTGGGGAAGCTGTCTGGGGGATACCGGGAACCTTTCTGGCCCTGCCTGTCGTTGCGATAGCCAAGATCATCTGTGATCGTATCGATAGTCTCAAGCCCTGGGGGATGTTGTTTGGAGACGAGCGTGATGAGAAGCAGCCTGAGCCTTTGAAAGAAGAGATAAAGGAGCAGGGGCATGATGTGGCGAATGTGCCGGAGGTAGTGAAATAAGCTCGATGAGCAGAATCGCTGCCAGCAAGCCCGCCGTATTCTGCGACATGGAAGTATAACAGCCGGTGATCTTCAGCAGATCGCCAAAACTATACAGGTGGACATTTACCTTGCCGGATATCTCCAGGTATTTATAAATTGCCCCGATCACCAATGTCAAAGTACTCAGGATGAGCAGCGAACGTTTTCTTCCGATATGAAACGTCATATTACAAATGACGTAGACTGAAATAGCTATGAGGAAGCTCATGCCCATATGAGCGGAAAAATGAAGCAACTTCTCATGGTCGGACAGAGAGTCGGGGAAAACAATCCCAAAACAAATAATGCCTGCTAAGAGCATTCCTCGTACCAATCGTCCTGTCGTCTTATTCGCTTGTATAGATCCTGTTTTCACAACAATTGATTTTTAAGTACCGTTAGACGAAACTCATGCCATAAAAATAAGGGAAGGTTAAAGAAAGTCTAATAATTATTTTCTTCGATCGAACCCAATATGGAACAATAACTTATGTATCTGTCCCCGGCTATCTTCCCTTCGCGTACGGCGTCCTTGACCTTACAGCCCGGCTCTTCGAGGTGCAGGCAGTTATTAAATTGGCATTGCCCTGCGAGGGCACGCATTTCGGGGAAATAACCGGACAGCTCCTGCCGGGAGATATCGACCAGGCCGAACTCGCGCATGCCGGGTGTGTCGATGATCTGGCCAGGGTTTGGAGTGGAGTTGCCGGCGACCGGCATAGGCAGATCGAACATCTCTGCAAACGTGGTGGTGTGGATCCCTTTGCCGCTCCATCCGCTGACACCCTGTGTTTTAAGGCGCAGGTCCGGGAAGAGGGCGTTGAGAAAGGAAGACTTCCCTACACCGGAATGACCGCTGAGAAGGCTGATCTTACCTGCCAGCAGCTGTTTCACTTCATCCAGCCCTTCCCCGGTGTGGACGCTCAGCCGGATGAGGCGATACCCCACGGCCTCATACATCTCCTTCCAGGCGGCGAATTTATCTTCTTCTTTTTTGCGGTAAAGATCGCTTTTGTTGAACAGCAGCACGGCCGGCACATGGTATGCTTCGCAGGTAACCAGCCAGCGGTCGATAAAGCCCTGTGAGGTCCGGGGTTCTTTTAATGTGACGACCAGCAGGGATTGATCGATATTGGCCGCAACAATATGATGATGCATCCGGTGGGAGGGTGACTGGCGATTGATATAATTTTTACGGTCGTGGATCTCCGTTATGATGGCAGTCCTTTCCTCTTCGTTCTCTTTTTCCAATCCGACATCATCTCCTACGGCAAGCGGATTGGTGGAAGTGATGTCATCCAGTTTGAACAAACCTTTGAGCCGGGCATTCCACACCTCCCCTTCCGGTGTCTTTATGACATACCAGCTGCCGGTCGATTTGTATACTTTTCCTGTCATGGCGTGAAAATTACGGGAATTTCCGCAGAACAGCCCATCTCAGGATCAGCTCCAGCAGAAGTAAGAGTGCTGCGGCAAGGGCAAAGGGATAGAACTGTTCGGAGTAGCGTCGCAGGGTCGAGGTTTCTATTTTGGATTTTTCAAGCTGGTCGATCTCACTATAAATATTCTTCAGGCTTTCGTTATCCTTGGCCCTGTAGTAACGGCCGCCGGTCTCGGTGGCAATCTGGGTCAGCAGTTTCTCATCAATATTGACCTTTTCTTTTTGGTATACGACGCCGCCGGGGGTCTGGACAGGCACCGGAGCATATCCCTCTGTTCCCATACCAACCGTATAGACTTTGACGCCGACGGACTTGGCAATCTCCTTTGCGGTGTTGGGGTCGATCAATCCGCCGTTGTTCTCTCCATCGGTCAGCAGGATGATGACCTTACTTTTTGACGGAGAACCTTTCAGGCGATCGACACCCGTCGCGAGGCCGGAGCCGATGGCGGTGCCGTCTTCGAGCAGGCCGCTCTGTACATTGAACAATTGTGTTTTAAGGACGGTGCGATCTGTCGTCAGGGGGCACATGGTAAAACTCTCACCGGAGAAGATGACCAGCCCTATGCGATCGGTGGGTCTGTGATCGATGAACTCCGCTGCGACATTCTTTGCGGCTTCCATGCGGTTGGGCGTGAAATCCTGTGCCAGCATACTGCCGCTGATATCGAGGCAAAGCACGATGTCGATGCCTTCACCCGTCACCATCTGTTCGTCATTGCGGGTCTGTGGCCGTGCAAGGGCGAAGATGATACAGCAAATGCCAAGCAGGCGAAAGACAAAGGGCAGTGGCCGAAGCATATTCCTCCAGGACCGTGTGCTGCCAAACTGCCGTACGGAAGACACCAGCACTGTCGCCTGGGCATCAACTGACTTTTTCAGCTCCCAGTAAATGAGGAGCGGCAGGATAGCGAGAAGCCCGAAGAAGGAAGGCTGGCTGAAATAAATATGTTGATACCAATCGTACAGCACGTATTACTTAATTGTTTTTTTCTTTTTGATTTTGATCAGTTGGCCCGGTTGATCGATCCCCTTTTGGCGTCCCGCTTGATTGGGCAGTCTTTGAGGCTTGCACTGCCGCTGCGGCTGATTGAGCGTTTTTCAATGCCTGCGCCTGTGCCGCTGCCGCCGCTCTCTCCCCGCTGGCCGCCACTTCTTCGAGGGCTTCGACGGAGCTGCGGATCGTCCGGTAATGCTGGTCATTGTCGGCCGCCTCCGGCTGATACTTTGCAAACTTCACAAAATCGCTCATCCGCAGGGTCTCTGCCAGGGCCGAGAATTGTTCTGCCGCCATCGGCAGACGGCGCAGCTCACGGATCAGCTCTTCGCTGGTCTCGGCAAGACTGGAGATCTTCAGCCGCCGCAGCAGGTATACCCGGAATATTTCCCCGAGCCGGCTGTAATAGACCTTCACTGAACCATTCTCCGGCAAATGCGCCAGCTCCAGTTCCTTGAGTTCTGCCAGCGCCTCCTCATAAGGCGAAAGCTTTGGAGCCTGCACGGCAGATGTCAGCTTCTTCAGGACCTTCTTTTTCCGGATCAGCCAGATGACAAGGGCCAGTGCGATCAGCGCCACAGCCGCCACGCCCCAGACGATCCAGTGCGCGTAAGGATTTGGAACTTCGATGATCTCCTTGATGTCGTGATAATCTTTTGACGGATCGATCTTCGTATACCCTATTTCGATGCGGATGGAATCGGTAAAATATTTTTTGTTCCCCTCTGTAAAAGCAAGGCGCGGAATAGCGTAGGCGCCCGAATCAAAACTCGTCACGGTCATATATTGCCGATAGGAACGTCCGTCGCTGCCCTGAGTCGAATCGACTTTTCCCTTTTCAACAAATTCAAAATGCGGCAGGCTGTCCAGATCGGGCCATATAAGCGGGACATTACCCTGGACGGTAGCTTCCAGCATAAGATGTATCGGCTCGCCGATGAGAATTTTCTGCTTGTCCACCGTAGCTTTCAGGACTGGGACAGCCGCGGAGTGCCTTTTCTGTGCACGAAGCATCAGGGCGGGCAACAGGCATACAACTACGGCAATGGTATATACTATTCTTCTTCTCATGAACTATCCCGGCCGGTGACGTCCGACGAAAAAACGCTGTAAGACCTTTACGTAATCTTCGTCCGTACGCAGATGCAGGAGGTCGCAGCCGGCCTTTTGGAAAATGCTTTTACATAACTCCGTCTGGTTAAAAAAAGATTGTTGGTAACTCGTGCGGACCAGGTAATCGTTGGTGTCGACCCATTTGCGGCCGCCCGTTTCTGCGTCCTCTGCCTCGATCAGCCCGATGGCAGGCAGCTGCATATCCATCTTATCATATACTTTGATGCCTATGAGGTCATGTTTTTTTCCGCCTACTTTCAGTGCGTCCTCAAAACCATTGTCGTCCAAAAAGTCGCTCAGCATGAACACAATACCTTTCTGCCGGGCCGAGCGGTTGAGGAAACGGATCGCTTCGCCAAGATGAGTCCCCTTTCGTTTGGGCTCCATGGTCAGCAGCTGGCGAACGATATACAGCACATGTTCCCTGCCCTTTTTCGGAGGGATATAGGCTTCTATCCTGTCGCTAAAGAAGATGACCCCGACCTTATCGTTGTTGTTAGTGGCCGAAAACGCAAGGACGGCACACAACTCTGTGATGAGGTCTTTTTTCCGGGCGTGTACGGTGCCGAACAAAGAGCTGGCGCTGACATCTACCAGCAGCATCACCGTCAGTTCCCGTTCTTCCTCGAAGAGTTTGCTGAACGGATGATTGAAGCGGGCCGAGACGTTCCAGTCGATGAACCGGATATCGTCACCGGCAGCATATTCACGTACTTCCCGAAAGCTCATACCTCTTCCTTTGAAAGCGCTGTGATATTCTCCCGTAAAAAGATGGCGAGTGAGCCTTTTACTCTTTATTTCCAGCTCCCTCACTTTCTTCAATATTTCGGCAGTAGTGAGCATGCTTCTTTCGATTATGGTATAGGTATGACTTTCAGTACTTCGTCTATTATGTGCTCGACGTTGACGCTTTCTGCTTCGGCTTCATAGGTCAGCCCAATGCGGTGGCGCAGGACATCTTTGGAAATGGATCTGACGTCTTCCGGTATTACGTAACCGCGTTTGTTCAGGAAGGCGTTGGCCTTCGCTGCCAGTGCCAGGTTGATGCTGGCCCTTGGGCTGCCGCCGTATGCTATGAGAGGCTTCAGCTTTTCCAGCTTATACTTTTCCGGTGTGCGGGTAGCAAATACGATGTCAAGGATATAATGTTCAACTTTTTCGTCCATATAGATCTGGCGGGCCAGTTCTTTGGCCTGTGTGATCTCCTGCATGGACACCACCTGCTCCACCTGCGCGGATTGAAGGCCCTGTACATTCTGACGAATGATCAGCTGTTCTTCCTGTTTGGTGGGATAGTCGACGATAACCTTCATGATAAACCGGTCCTGCTGGGCTTCCGGAAGAGGATAGGTACCTTCCTGTTCGAGCGGGTTTTGTGTCGCCAGTACGAGGAAAGGCTCTTCCAGTTTATGACTGGTGTCGCCAAGCGTCACCTGCCGTTCCTGCATGGCTTCGAGGAGGGCACTCTGTACCTTGGCAGGTGCGCGGTTGATCTCATCGGCCAGGACGAAGTTCGCGAAGATGGGTCCTTTGCGTACGACAAATTCATGCTTCTGCTGATTGTAGATCATCGTGCCGATGACGTCAGCAGGTAAAAGGTCGGGCGTAAATTGTATCCGGCTGAACTTTCCGTGGATGGCTTGAGCCAGGGATTTGATACTCAATGTTTTGGCAAGACCGGGAACTCCTTCCAGGAGAATGTGGCCATTACTCAGCAGGCCTATGAGCAAGCGGTCGAGCATATGATGCTGGCCGACGATGACACGGCCTACCTCGTCCCGCAGACGATCGATAAAAGCTGCCTGGTACTGGATCTTAGTGTTTAACTGTCTGATATCTTCTGCTGTATAAAGCATAATATTATTACTATAGGGCTCGAAAATAAGGATTTTTAACCGGCAAGTAGCTTGCCAATTTTTATGGATTGTCCGAAGGTCAATTTTAATATCAATTTAATTACATATATAAGCAATAATTATCCCTTTAAGGAGTTTAAACCTCGAGGCTTTTGTGCCTTCCAACCGTAACCACCGTGAGAATGACCTCAAAATCGACGATATTCCTATTCATAGCCGTAACACTGGCAACCAGTTGTTCCAACAAAGGAGCCGCGAAGAAGGATGTCGATCTGTTGACAGCCACTCCATGGAAATATGAGATGGCAGGATTTGGTTCAGGTGACGATGGTAATTTTGATGCCCTGGATCCCACCATTGCGGGCAGTGAAAAAGACAATACCATTATTTTTCGGAAAGACGGAACCGGATATACACAGCAAGCTTCGAGGAACAAAGATAGTTTTCCTTTTATATGGGCTCTACAGAACAATGACAGCACTATTTACTTCCAGGATCAGTACTATAAGATAAGGGTGCTGAGCAAACATCGGCTTGAGATCTATGCGGATCAGCGGCTTGGCGGCTCGAGCACGCGGTACACGATCGTGCTCAGGCATTGAGCGATGCGCGGGTGCCGGCGGCCTCAGCGACGCGCGGGCCTGGCGACGGCGACGCTCTGGTCATGTGCCGGCGATGAGCGGGTCATGTGCCGGCGACGCTCTGGTCATGCGCCGGCGGCTTACGACAAATATTTCCCGACGATCGGCACTCTCCTTCCGACCCCAAACGCCTTACAGCTAACCCTGATGATCGGACAGAATTGATTCCTTTTATATTCACTCATATTGACGAGCCGGAGGATACGTTTCACCACGGCTTCGTCGATCCCCATCGCGACAATCTCTCTCGGCCCCTGTCTCCTCTCGATATATTGATACAGCACTTTGTCGAGGACGTCGTACTCGGGCAGACTATCGCTGTCCTTCTGACCCGGCCGCAGCTCGGCGGAAGGCGCCTTTTCGATAATATTTACAGGGATGACCTCTCCCTTGCGATTGATATAATGGGCCAGCGCATATACCTGCCCCTTATAGACGTCTCCCAGTACGCTCAGGCCGCCGGCCATGTCGCCATAGAGGGTGCCATAACCCGTTGACAGCTCGCTCTTGTTGGAAGTATTCAGCAGCACATAACCGAATTTATTGGCCAGACCCATGAGGATATTACCACGGGTGCGGCTTTGCAGGTTCTCTTCTGCCAATCCAAAGGGCAGGTCGTTGAACACCGGCTTCAGTGTATGCAACAAGGCATCGTATACTTCGCGGATGGGTATGATATCGTAGGGATTGCCGAGGTTATGGGACAATTGTTCCGCATCGCTGACGGAGTGCGATGTCGAAAACCCGGATGGGAGCAGCACGGCACGGACATTATCCTTACCCAGCGCCTCACAGGCCAGCGCGAGAGTGACAGCGCTATCGATGCCGCCGCTGCTGCCAAGAATAGCTTTTGTAAAGCCCATCTTGAAGAAATAATC
>Ga0310811_10004499_pt1 | contig 17503 bp, 13 predicted proteins | sample YCmetagenome_FD_207642 | JGI IMG/M metagenome (GOLD analysis project Ga0310811, IMG submission 207642) | Soil microbial communities from experimental microcosm in Duke University, North Carolina, United States - YC | ecosystem: Engineered > Artificial ecosystem > Soil microcosm > Unclassified ...
GTTTTGCCAGGCTCTGTACGTACTATGATGACACCAAAATATTCGTATTCTTTTACATCAATAATCACAGGTTTCATCTGTTCATGCAATGAGTTTGTATGATAGTTTTTAAGGATGCCAATAATGTGACCCTTCTTACTCCAGGCAGATACCCATTTGCCGATTGGATTTTTTAATCCCATTTGTTTAACAGCTTCTTCATTAACCATAAATGCATCGGCAGAATCAGTTGAGTGCGCTCTTGAGAAGTCACGACCATCGACAATTTTTAAATTCATGAGCTTTATAAAATCAAAGCCTACTGATGCTGGTTTGAATCCAACAGATTCACCTTTTTGTTTACCTTCCCATTTAATGGCATCATCTCCATCGCCAGTCTCAGCTGATCCATCATAATCATCAACAACAAATCCCATAGCATGAGGTGCTTCCGTACTTCGGTCAACCATAACGATGCCTGGCATGTTGGTGGCTTGCTCTTTAAAGATGGAGTATTTGTTTGGGTTTGATAACTCACCTTCGATACGAATGTAAATCAGATTTTCACGATCGTATCCCAAATGAGTATTTTGTATGTAATCAGCTTGTCGTGAGATAACGATGGTAGCAATGAGTAAAATAATTGACAGGCTGAATTGAAAAACCGAAAGACTTTTTCTAAACCAGATAGCAGACTTTGTAAAGCGCACAGATCCTTTTAGCGTACTCACTGGTTTTAATGATGAAAGAAAAAATGCGGGATAACTTCCAGAGACGAATCCTGTAATCAGCATCATTCCTGTTAAGAATATCCAGGCATTGGAATCTGCAATAGGTAGTGTAATCTGTTTGCCTGTAAATGTATTGAAGAGTGGTAAAACAAATTGGAGCAATAAGAGAGACGACAAGAAAGCCAGGAAAGAAAGAAGAATAGCTTCACCCAAAAATTGTCCAATTAAATTTGATCGTGAAGATCCTACAACTTTTCTAACACCAACTTCTTTAGCACGCTTGGCTGATCGGGCAGTAGCCAGGTTCATAAAGTTGATGCAAGCGATGATGAGTATGAACACAGCTACTCCACTGAATATATTTACATATTCAATTCTTCCGCCTTCAGGTTTGCCATTCACAAAATGATCATGCAGATACTGATCTCCAAAACGTTGAAGACCAAGTTCAATTTTTGGATTCGCATTTTTATCAAGACGAGGCTGTACAAAACTATTGATGCTGGCTTCTACATTTTTAATGTTGGCTGTTTCTTTTACCTGAACAAAAGCTCTTGCATCATTAGAGGACCACTCAAGTTTTTTGAGATGAGCTTCCCAGTTAATAAGAAATTCAAATTTCAATGTGCTTTCGGCTGGTACGTTTTCGAAAATGGCCGTCACTATAAAATCTAATTTGTTCTCATAGCGAATACTTTGTCCGATGGCTTTCTCAGGACTATCAAAAAACATTTCAGCCATTCTTCGGGAAATAGCAATGCTGCTGATGTCATTTAATGCCGTTGCGGGATTTCCTGCTATAACCTGGTAACTAAACATGTTAAAGAAATCACTGCTGGCGCGTGATCCTTCAAGCTTATGAAGTTTGTCACCTACCTGGAAGGTTTCAGCATGTCCCCATGGAAGTTCATAACCTGTAGCATAAAATGCCTGGCGTTGTACTTCAGGAACTGCTTCAGTAACTCCTTCTAACGGGAGAAAAGTTTTTTTATCTACAAAACGAATGGGTGTAGCATAATTGCCATCAAGTTGATTACTGCTGCGTAGCGTTTGATAAACACTATAGAGTGTGTTTCCGTTGGCGTGAAAATTGTCAACATGCTTCTCATCCTGTACCCATAGGAAAATTAACATACAGCATGTCATACCCAGGGTGAGACCCATTACATTGATGAATGAGTATCCTTTGTTTTTTAAAATATTTCTAACGCCAATTTTAAAATAGTTTTTAAGCATACCATAGTGGTTTAAATTTTTATATCCTTCAGCGGGTCTTATAATACTTGGTCTAAAAAGAAGTATAACATCAATTACAAATTTTAGATCGGCTTTTTTCTTTCCTGAATTTTTTAATCTCTCATCGTACAACTCCATCAAATCTCCTTCTATATATTTCTTCAATTTCGGATGGCAGAACCATCTGAAGAAATCTAAAAATATCTGCGGCGGATGATGTTTCAATTTTAATAACTATTAACTACTGTCTGTTATTTGCGATTTTAGATTTACGAAGTACGATTACTAATAACCGAATAATGACCATTAACTATTAACTCCTATTCTGATTTCAAACTCTTCACTGGATTTGCCAGTGCAGCTTTTATGGCCTGATATCCAACCGTGCAAAAGGCAATTAACGTTGCAACCATTCCAGCTAAAACAAAAACCCACCATTGTATATCAATTCGATATGCAAAACCCTGCAGCCACTTATTCATTAAGTAATAGGCAACTGGCGATGAGATGACGATGGAGATTATGACGAGCTTTAAAAAGTCTTTTGACAGAAGTGTTACAATCTGTGTTATGCTCGCACCAAGTACTTTGCGTACACCAATCTCTTTTATTCTTTGTTCGGCAATGAATGTGGCAAGGCCAAATAATCCCATGCATGCAATGACGATTCCGATTACAGTAAAGTATTGAATGAGCTGCGAGGTGCGTTCTTCTTTTATATAATTCTTTTGAAAGTCTTCATCCAGGAATGAATAAGAGAATGGAGACTCAGGATTTATTTTCTTCCACTTTTTCTCGAAGGCTGTTATTAATTCGGTATAGCTGGTGCTTTTAACATTTGCTATTAAGTACTGATTGGGTCCGCCGAAAAATGGAGCAGGTGTAAGCATCAGGGGTTTTATTTTTTGATGCAGACTTTGAAAATGATAATCCTTTACCACTCCAATTACATTCATAGCGTGTTTCTGATTCTGAAACTCATAAAATATTTTTTTACCAACTGTGTTGTCTGGAGTGTATCCTAACTGTTTTACAGCTTCTTCATTTAGAATCACAGCGTTGGTATCATCAGCAAATTCCTTTGAGAATGCTCTGCCTTGCAAGAGTTTGATGCCCAATGTTTCAATATAGCCAGGCTCAGCATAGGTGGTTTGTACATCTACATTTTCAAGTGCTGTTTTTCCTTCTCCATAGAAGAGCATGCTTGTAACGCTTTCAATGCCGGGGTATGTACCTCCTTTGGTAACATTAACTACTTGTGAATTAGCAAGCAGTTCATTCGCTAATGTGGTACTGTTTTTATTAGCCTCATTAGTTTGAATTGGAAGAATGATCTGTTGATTTTTATTAAACCCTAAACCTTGATTGCTCAGGTACTTCATTTGCTGACTGATGACGATAGCGCCAAGAATCAGGATTATTGAAATTGTAAATTGAAAAACAACCAGGCTTTTTCGTACAGCGACGGCTGAAATAGTATTCAGTAATTTTCCTTTAAGTACGGTTACTGGTTTAAATGATGATAGGTAGAAAGCTGGGTACGTGCCAGAGATTAAACCTGTTATGATTGTTAAGGCGAGCAACCATGCAAACACATTAGGTACTTGCAACAAAGAGAGTTCCTTGCTGGTTAACTGATTAAATATGGGCAGTAATAACTGAATGAGTGCTACAGCCAGAAGTAAAGCAAGCAAACTCATCAAAACTGATTCACTTAAGAACTGACTAACTAAAGCACGCTTTCTTGCGCCTACTACTTTTCGCAAGCCAACTTCTCTTGCTCTTTTTTCACTACGTGCTGTGCTGAGATTCATGAAATTGATGCAGGCAATAAGAAGTAAGAATGCTGCAATTGATGTGAAGATGTATATGTATTTGATATTGCCGTTGGTGGCTACTTCATAACCATAATCAGAGTAGAGATAAATGCTTTCTAATGGTTGAATGAAAAGTTCCTTTTTGGTGCCGGTTGCTTCAAGATCTTTTCCTCCGTTTCGTTTTAAGAAGTCGGCAAGCTTGTTTTCAAAAACTGTTGCGTCAGAGCCTTCTTTTAATTTAACATAAGTGTGAAATATACTATTAGAAGCCCAGTCGGTTTGTGCCTGTACCCAACCACCAATATCACCATTGGTCATTGAAAGAAGTAAGTTAGCAGGTATGTGTGATTTATTTTTCGTGTCTTTGAATACACCCTTGATTGTGTAATCAAAATCGCCAAATGAAAGACCTACTTTTAATACATGACCTACCGGATTTTCATTTCCAAAGAATTTTGCAGCAACCTGTTCTGAGATAACAATTGTATTAGGTTCTCTCAGTGCTGTGTTTGGATTGCCATATTTAAAATCATAATTAAAGAGTTCAAAGAATGTAGAGTCAACATAGTAGGCATTGTTTTCAAAAAACTGTTTCCGGGTTTGCTCATCTTTCAATAACATTCTTTCGGCACCAGGAAATCGTAACAGCCTTGTTGTTTGCTCTACTTCAGGAAAATCTTTCTTCAGCCCTTCAGCCATAGGTGCGGGATTAGCGACCCATTTTTCATCTTGTACTACTGATGCAATACGATAAATTCGGTGTCCATCTTTGAAGTGTTTATCATAACTCAACTCATCCATGACATACAGCATAATCAAAACACAAGTGGCCATACCGATAGCTAAACCAGATACATTAATGAAGGAAAATGCTTTGTGCTTAAGTATGTTACGAATGCCTACTTTAAAATAATTTTTGAACATGCCGTAGTTGTTTAGTTGTTGATATCCTTCTATTGGTTTAATAATGCCCGGCCTGAATAGCAGCAAGACATCAATGATAAATCTCAGGTCAGCTTTTTTCTTTCCTGATTTTTTTAATCTTTCATCATACAACTCCATCAAATCTCCCTCTATGTATTTCTTCATTTTCGGATGGCAAAACCATCGGAAGAAATCCAAAAACATTTGTGGAGGATGATGTTTCAATTATTTACGATTTCAGATTTACGATATACGATTTTACCTAATCACTATTGACCATTGACTGATGACTAATAACTAATCTTTAAATTCAAAGCCATCTTTGGTATTGCTTTCCACAATTCATCTCTGGTGCTTTTGGTGTGTTCCATAGCTTTTTTACCAAGGGCGGTGATCTGAAAATATTTCTTTGGACGTCCGGCTCTTTCTTCTGTTGCTTCTCCATCACGCGATTTTAAATAGCCTTTATCTTCCAACCGCTTCAATGCAGTTTGAAGTGCGCCAACGCTAACATTTCTTGAAAGCCTTGTTTCAATTTCTTTCTTAATGGATACACCATAGGCGTCCTCGAAGAGTATGCCTACTGTAAGCATAACTACTTCTTCAAACTCTCCCAATTGATATTTCTTCATGGTTGAATAATTAATTCCTATTTGTAGTATTAATAAGTGTGCCAAATCTGGAAATGGCAAATAGGAGCGTGTTTTTGCATGATGGATGCGCTGCTATGTTCGTAATTGAACAACGTTTGAGCGTTCACGATCATTGCCAGGTAGATGCTGGTAGGGAGAATAGTTATCAGTTAATGGTCAATAGTCGATGGTCTATAGTCCATAGTTTGTTGTTATTAGCCATCGTTTAGTCTGTTCAAGGTTCTTGTGTTTGTCGCAGTCTTGAATTTTTTTTGAACCTTAAACTAATTATCGGAAATGTTAATACCTGATCAACGTCAAGCCTGAAGGGCTGAAATGATTATAGAATTTGTGGTTGTTTTTTCGAACCCTGAAAGGGTGAAATTGTGTCACTCCTTCGGAGTTCAGGCTCATCGAAATTTCAGAATCTCTATAATCATTTCAGCCCTTCAGGCTTGATTGTTAAGATTGATCTGATCTGAGGAGAATTATTTATTATCAGTTAGTGCTGGTGCTAGAACCTGTATCTGAGCGTTAAGCCTGTTCGTTGTGGAGTTGCATTGAATCCAACATACAGACTTTCTAACCTTCGATCATATTTATGATGGTTATGGGCACCAATTATCCATAATGGAATTCCTGCGCCAAGTCCTCCAACACCCAACAGAAAGGCAAGAGCGCCTGCTTCCGGGTTGCCTGTAGTTTTTGTTCCATAAGGAGTTTGAGTGATTGTGGCGTTAGAAAGTGTAACGATACCGCCAATGACAAGAGCACCGCCCAGTACAGTCAACAGTGTTCCTCTGCTCTGCATTCTTCTGTATTTCTCAGATTTTTGTAATAAAAATAATTTATCTCCCTGCTGATTTTGCTGTGCGTAGCAATGAATAGAAAGAACGGACAGAAAGCAAATGAGCAAAAATACCCTCATGATAGATTCTTTAATCCTCTAAAGGAAAAGATATTTCATGAGTTACGCAACAGGTATCTGCCGCAGGAAGCGTTGAGTATACCGAAACTTCAGATCAAGCCTAGTTTTTCTGTTTTTTTAACCAGTTCAATAGCATTTTTCACGCCTACCTTCTTCATCAGGTTAGCACGATGAGTCTCTACAGTGCGTGGGCTTATAAACAGTTTGTCGGCCATCTGGAAGCTGGTGAGGCCTTCGGATATTAATTTGACAATCTCAACTTCGCGGCTTGTAAGTTTTACTTCAGGCTCTTTTTGTTTTTTCTTGATTACGTTATTTGAATATTTCTTGAAGATTACTTCTTGTACATGGCTGCTAAAATAGGTTTGTCCTTTTAGCACGGTTTTAACAGCATGGGCAAGCTCGCCTCCGGTTTCATTTTTTATTACATATCCTTTCACACCACACTCCATGCATCGGCTTATATAGTCTTCATCGTCATACATGGATAGGATGATGATCTTTGCTGTCGGATCATCTTTCAATATTTGCTGTGTTACATCCATTCCGTTCATATCTGGCATAGAGATATCCAGAATTAATAAGTCAGGTTTTAGATCTTTATATTGTGAAATTGCCTGAGTTCCATTTGTGGCTTCACCAGTAACAAGCAATTCTTTATTTTTTGTAAGCAAAGATTTTACACCATCACGAATCATTGAGTGATCATCGGCAATTAATATGGTAGACTTTTGCATCTAAAAAAAATTTATGTGAAACGCATTACCAAATCATACAGTACTTATACAAAATGTTAGTTTTAACATGAGTTGAATCCGGTGGATTGTCACAATGAAGAGTTGCATGGAGCAACTCATAAAATAAACCTGGAAGGTTAAAGCTGATGTTAATTTCATTTTGAAAGGTCTTTGTCTTTTTTAAGTTACAAAAACAAATTCAAATACAGGCAATTGAATTCAACAATCGACCTGGAAACCTGATTAATTGGTTGTTTACTTAAGATGAATAAGCTCTAAATGACCATTTCACATCACATCTAAGGACATTTACGTAAGTGTTTCTACGCGCGATTGAATTGACTAAAGTGTTGCCATATCAATAACAAATCGATAACGAACATCACCTTTCACCATTCTTTCGTATGCTTTCGTGATATCTTTTATATCAATCAATTCAATATCACAAATGATGTTATGCTTGGCGCAATAATCCAGCATCTCCTGTGTTTCGGGCAAGCCGCCAATACCAGAACCAGCAACGCTCTTGCGCAAATCCATAAGACTGAAGGCGGGTATCTCTGCAGGTTTAGGAGGGACACCTACCAGTATGTGTGTTCCGTTAGTGCGCAACAATGATAAGTAAAATTTAAAGTCGTGTGGTGCTGAGACGGTGTCGATGATAAAATCAAAGTAGCGTGTAACTTCTTTAACTTGTTTCTTATCAGAGGTAACGACAAACTTATGTGCTCCAAGTTTTTTAGCGTCTTCTTCTTTTGAAGCCGAAGTGCTTAACACAGTAACTTCAGCACCAAAGGCAACTCCAAATTTAACAGCCATGTGGCCGAGTCCGCCCAAACCAAGCACGGCAAGCTTGTGTCCTTTACCAACTTTCCAATGTCTGAGTGGTGAATAGGTTGTGATGCCAGCACACAGTAGAGGAGCAACAGCGGCAAGCGATAGTTTCTCTGAAATGTGTAATACAAAATCTTCATGAACAACAATGGTGTTTGAATACCCACCATAAGTTGGTGCGCCATTTTTTTCACGAGAGTTGTATGTTCCTACAGATCCGTTAAGGCAATATTGCTCAAGACCTTCTTTACAATTATCACATGTTCTGCATGAATCAACCAGGCAGCCTACACCTGCGAGATCACCAGCTTTGAATTTTTTTACATGGCTACCAACCTTCGTAACTTTTCCTACAATCTCATGACCTGGGATCATCGGGAAGATGCCTGGAAACCATTCATTTTTAATTTGGTGTAAATCAGAATGACATACGCCACAATATTGAATATCAAATTGAACATCGTGAGGACCTACTTCTCTTCTTTCGAAATTCCAGGGAGCAAGGTCAGTGGTAGGGCTTTGTGCTGCATATCCTTTTGCTTGTATCATAGTACTCTTCGTTAGTTTATCATGAGTAAGATACAAAATGACCGGGAAGAATGTGTTGTTAAACTACAGGCGGTTTTTGCCGGAGATTGTAAGGCATAAATTGAATACTATCGGCTTATTCTATTTTTCTAAAAATTTTAGCATCTTCTTCAATAAGTTCAAATTTCTTATTATCCATAAGATGGATCATTGTATCAAAAAATCCAATGATCAGATACCCTCCGGGATTTAAAGCAGCGTGGAACTTCTCAAGTAGTTTAACTTTGGCAATGTTGTCAAAATAGATCATCACGTTTCTACAAAAGATTATATCAAAACCATTGGGAAATGGATCTGTGATTAAATTCTGATAACTGAAGTGAGCATGGTTAATAAGCTCTGGATTCATGACGACATGTTTTCCATCGGGGGTATAGTATTTTGTGAAATCGCTAAAGGGACTCACTTCTTTATAATTCGTTTCATTCTCTATCATTTTAATTTTGTGATAGATTCCTTTCTTAGCTTCTTCAATGGCGTCTTTATTGAAATCTGTGGCTTTTGCCGTTGTCTTATTAATAAGGTTTGTCTCTTTTAATAATATACCCATAGAGTAAACTTCTTCGCCTGTGGAACAGCCCGCATGCCAGACAGATAGTTTGTCTTTCATACTGTATTCTTTGGGCATTCGTGTTTTGAGTCTTCTCCATAGTACCGGGTCGCGAAACATTGAAGTCATGCCAACACTTATTTCATTCATAAATACATGAACAAACTCTTTGTCTTTTAGAAAATGTCCCCAGAGATCGAAAGCAGATTCCAGATTAAAGCGATTAAGAACACGAATTATTCTTCGTCGTAATGATTTTGGTTCATAGCATGTGAAGTCAATCCCATAACGCGTGAGAATACTTTGTGTCAGAGAGTTTATCTCTTCTTCAGAAATTTCCTGAACTGCTGTCATTTTAGTTTATAGCAAATGCTGGTACTCTATCCTGAACTTCTTTTACAAGAAGAAAAATTACTTTTCCGATATCGCCATTAAGGTTGCGGGTAACAGTAATGCTTACTTCATAATTTTTCACATCAGATTCACCAACGAATGGGAGAAGGAAATTTGTAAAATCATTCGTGAGAATTTTTTCCTTGTTTTTGTTCCAGGCTTCATGATAATCAGGCGCCAGAAAATCAAGTATGTTTTTTGAGCGGAGTTCTAACCTTGATAAACCGAAAAAACGAAGTGCTTTATCGTTGGCAGTCTTACATACAAAGTCAGGATTAAATTCAAGAACAGGTATGGTTGATTTCAATGCCTGCACCATGGCATTCAAGTCATTCAGCTTCTCTTTTTCCTGCGTGGTGAATTGGGCAAACATCATTATTTTTTCAGGCTTGTTGCCTTCTATTACCATGGGATTAAATGTGCCTGAAAGCCAGAGTTCTTTACCTGCTTTATTTTTCATTTTAAATTCACCTGAAAAGAATTTACCAAGCCTGAGGTTTTCCCACATCATGACAACATTAGGTTCATCGCCCATGATGTGTTCAAAATATTTCCCTTCCAGTTCTTGGTTAGTATAGCCCATTACTTTGGCAAAAATTTCATTGGCGTTTTTAAAACGTCCGTCTACACCAAACTCTGCTGAGGCAATGGTGTTATTCACGCCATTGAGGTAGCTGTTTAATTCCGCCTGTCTGCGCTCAGCTTCTTTCTCTAATCTTTTTTCGTTTGATACATCTTGACCGAACTCAATGATCTTTTCAATCTCACCATTCAAATTCAAAACAGGATAATCAATGAGCTTCATGAAGTGCCTGTTACCTTTTTTATCAAATCGCGAAAAGACACCGCTTTGCAAACCGTGTTCATCGATAGTATCTAATATTTTATGGAACGTAGTTTCCTTTTGAGAAAGAATGGTATAAGGTTTCCCAATCAACTCTTCACGTGTATAGTTCAGTAGTTCGAGATAGTTTTCGTTTATGTCAATTAATATTCCGTTTTTATCCAGTTCAACAATGGCATTTGAACGACTCAGCGCTTCCATCTTCTGGTGGAAATCCATGGCTTTAAGTTTAGTCTGTGTTATATCAGACTGAATGGATATTAATTTTTGAATAGCACCATGTTCATCTTTCACAGGATTTATTGCCAGCGACACCCAATATGTTTTGTTTCTCTTGTTATAGTTAAGGATCTCTTCATAGATAGGTACGCCCGCTGCAATTTGTTCTCGCAACTTTTGTATAGTTCTCTTATCTGTTAACGGACCTTGTAGAATGGCTCCCGGTTTTTTGCCGATAACTTCTGAAGGTTCATAACCTGTCATTTTAGTAAAGCCATAATTTACATACTCAATCAAGCCATGATTGTCTGTTATAATAACGGAGTTGTCAGTGTTGTTGGCTACTAGTGATAGTCTTTCAAATTCTTTCTCTTTAATTTTCTTTTGCGTGATATTCTGAATCATGCATAAAAGTTTTGCAATGTTATTACTGCTATCATAAATAGGAGTAAACGTTACACTAAGCCATAACTCAGCGCCGTTTTTAGCTCTTGTCCGAAAGTCACCTGATTTGTGTACGCCCTGGAGAATTTTATTCCATGAGATATCAAGATTGTCAGCACCTACAATTAGCGTATAATCTTTTCTAGATAACTCCTGATGATTGTATCCTGTAAATTCTTCTAAAATAGAATTGTGGCGAATGATTTTACCCGTAGTGTCAAGTTCAGCTGTGGCAAGGGTAGAGTCAATGGCGTTTATAATTCCAGAGAGTTCTGTTTGCTTTCGCGACATCTCTTCCTGCGTGGCCGCGAGCTCTTCCAGGTTATGCCGCATTTCTTCTTCCCTGGATTGAAGCTCATGCGTAAGCGAATTGGATTCTTCCAGCAGATCTTTAGTATGCTCCATCGTTTTTAGTGAAACAATTTCTGAAGCGATATCTTCACAGACAGCTTTCAGGAATTCTATTTGATATGGCTTCAATACTCCTAAAGAAGCTATTTCAATAGCGCCACAAAAAACTTCATTAAAGATAAGAGGTGCAACAACAATGCTTCGTGGTGTGGCTTCACCAAGGCCGGAGCTTATCTTGGCATAAGTCTTTGGTACATCGGCAACAAGAATAAAATCTTTTTCAAGCATGCATTGACCTAGCATGCCCTGACCTTCATAGATTCTGCTTTCGAGAATCTTTCGTTTATCATAAGCATAACAAGCTGTTAGCTCTAAAAATCTTTCGTTCTCTTCATTTTCATATTCAATAAATAACGCTCCCTGGTTTGCCTCCAGATATCTGACAAGATTGCTGATGATACTATAACCATATTCTTTTACTTCACTTTTATGACGAAGAATTTCACTGAAATGCGTAAGCCCTTGCGTAATCCATGTACGTGCTGCATCTTCTTCTTTTATTTTTTGCATTTCTGTAGTGATGTTCAGCAAAGCTTTCCCGATAGGATCGTTAGCATCCAGAACAAGATGATCTGTATTTTTTTCTGGATGAGCCAGGTTAGTGATGAACTCCACAGAGTTATTAATTTTATTCAATACCTGATCCTGATTTTTTTCCAGCTTTTCCAAATTAGCAAACGACCATTGTGTTTTGTTCGCCTCACTTTTGTTAAGTGTAAGATTAGATTTCAGTACCAGTTTTTTAATAAATCCCAGCCAATGACTTAGAATGAAGATTGAAAATATAGCAGTTGCCAGAATAAGGCACGATACCACCCATTGACTCCCGCCAGAAAGTGATATAATTATGCTGGCAGCGGAGGCAATAAATAAAATGGAGTACGCGCTAACAAGGGTCTTTTTCATTTTACTAGGCTGTTATCTTTTGTTCAGGAATCATTTCGAAAATTTTGCTACTGAGCTTCCAGATAAATTGAGGGTGAATTCTTTCTTTTTTATCGAAGAGAAAAGTTGTATTGCAAAAAATCATACTGGTAGGATCGCTGCTTGATATTTCACTTAAAAATTCCTGAAGTTCTGAAGCATGTATCTTAGTGAGGTGAGGTACGTCTCCATAAACTTCGAGACCCAATGTATTTGAGATCTCAGCAATAACGGAAGCTGAAATGATGTTATCAATCTCGAGCAGAAAAGCCTCATTGATTGATTTGTTTGATGTTGTATTATTTAGCGCTTTAAATATTTCCTGGGTTTCATCTTCACTGAAGATCAGAAAACTTTTGCCAGTAATGTCGCCAATGATTTGAGTTATCAAAACATACAGGTCGCCTTGCTCTTCTGATATATAAGAGTAATCATCCTCGTGGCGGACAAGAATAGATTGTGAATTTACAATTTTGACATTTCGGTTTGTAAGCATAGAAAAGGAAGTGGCTGCTTTATCAAAGCCCATGTTCAATATGTGAATCAGGAAATTTTCACGACTGCGTGTACGCATAACAAGTTCAGTTTAATGTGAAGTTTTTAGAGATTTTACCTGTAGTACTCAGGCTAAATATGAATTGAAGGATGTGCGGAACATTCAGTACAAGGCATACATTTCCACTTCCTAAAATAGTGACACCACTAATAAATTTTATTTTGTCGACAGGCCTCATAAGGGGCTTCTCTACAATTTCTTTTTGTTGAAGGAGCTTATCAACAACAAAGCCTACTGTGCGGTTATTGAAGCTTACCACTACAATTTCAAGTTTAGCTTCTGGATGGATGTTGTCAAACGCAGCCTGAAGAACGTTGAAGTTGTAACCAGATTTTTCTACCTGCTGATCAAAAACATCTTTTAGAAAAACAACTGCAATGTTTTTGCCGAGATGAGTTGCAACAAGGCCGCCACCTGCTTTATGGAGATCTGACTTATACAATGAGATTACGGATTCAGTATATGCTAATGGTATAGCAAATACCTCCTGACCTAGTTCAAAAAGGAGTGATGATTTAACAGCCATTGATGATGGAAGTGTAAGCTGGATAACAGTACCTTGTCCTTCCTGGCTCGCTACACGAATGGTACCGCCAATAGAATCTAATGTTTTCTTTACGACATCCATTCCAACCCCACGACCGGAGATGGCAGTTACTTCATCCATAGTAGAAAACCCGGCTTCAAAAATTAACATGCTCAGGTCTTCTTTGGAGAGCTTCTCTGCATCTTCTGCTGTAATTAAATTTTTAGTGATAGCCTTGCTCTTGATTCTATCGTAGTTGAGACCTTTTCCATCATCACTAATTTCAATCAGTACGGCATCAGTTTCGTTTCTGGCACTTAGTGTTACCACACCGGCTTCGGGCTTGCCAGCCTTTAATCGTTCAGCAGGAGATTCGATGCCGTGGCCAACGCAATTTCTGATGAGATGAATCAGTGAGTCGCTGATTACTTGTAAGACATTCCGATCAATTTCAGTATCGGCACCTTCAAGTTTTAGTGTTACATTTTTATTTTCTAGTGTAGCGGCATCGCGTACAACGCGGTGAAATTTGTTAAACAGAAAACCTACCTGTACGAGGCGCACGTCCATAACTGAATATTGCAGGTCAGAACTTATTCTGCTAAGACGTGCATATTCATTTGAGGCATGTAAACCAGTACCAGCTTGTGTTGCCAGAATTCTATCTTTCTCAATGATCAACTCACCAACCAGGTTCATGAGATTGTCCAGCTTGCGAACAGGAACTTGTACGAGATCAGAAAAAGAAACTTTAGTATCTGCTTCGTCTGTTGATTCTGTTTCATCAGAAGGAGTTGAAGCTTCAGTGAGCGACTCAGCTAAAGGAGTTGTCGCATTAAAGGTATCGGTAGGGTGATACTGACTTGGTTTAATATCATCTTTCGTTTTTTTAATCAGAATTTCCAGCTTTGTTTTGATGCCTTTATACTTCACATCAGATTTGTCTTTAACGGCGCTGATGAGATTTCCTAAAACATCAACAGCTTTAAATATAGACGAGAATAGACCTGCCTGTAAAGAAATTCTACCATCACGTACTTCACCAAATAGATCTTCCAACACATGGGCCATTTCAGCAATACCCTGATAGCCCATACCTGAAGCGTTACCTTTTAATGTGTGCGTAATTCTGAAAAGAGCGTGAATAGTGTTTTTGTCACTCTGATCTTTTTCAAGACTGGTGAGCAGCCTGTTCATTTCTTCAAAATTATCCAGTGCTTCTGCCAGAAAAATTTCTTGGTATTCATTCTCTTTGTCTCTCATAACATTTCTTTTGCCAGACAATTTTTATAAACAGCTGATGAGATATCCTGGAATTTGTTTAAGGCTTACAACCTGGCTGGCTGCGCCTAACTCCCACGCTACCTTAGGCATTCCATAGACAACTGATGACTCTTCGTCTTGTGCTATGGTTATGCCTCCTGCATTTCTAATTTTAGTTAATCCCGCCGCACCGTCTTTGCCCATGCCGGTAAGGATAACACCAATACTATTTTTCCCATAGGTATCGGCTACTGATTCAAACAGACAATCGATGGAGGGATAGTTGAACTCTACATATTTTTTTCCGGTGAATGTAAACATCGGTGCTCCCGTTACCAGATTTTTTTCAATGCGCATGTTAGCTTCACCGGGAGCGATGTAGACAGTTCCACCTTTAATGGGTTCTCCTTTGTGTGCCAGGTGTACAGGTAGCTGTCCCTGATCGTTTAGTCGTTGTGAAAAAGTTTCCAGAAACCGATGAGGCATGTGTTGAGCGATAACAACCGGAATTTTGAGATTAGTTGGAATGTTATTCAGAATATGTTCTACTGCACCAGGCCCGCCAGTTGAAGCACCGATGACAATAATTTCATAATTGAGAATTCCGTCGAAGCTATGATGATGACTGTTTTGCTTGGCAAGTTGTTTAGCTTTTAACAGACTGATATCAGTTCGTGATGCTTCTTTGATCAGATCCAGCAAACGATAATCGCGAATACGAACACTATCAAGATCAGTAGGCTTGTCTATAAATTCAAATGCACCATGTTGCAATGCATCAAATATCCTGACGTTGGTTTTCTCCAATGAACTTAACAAAATAATAGGTACAGGATTTTTCTCCATAACAGAGTTTACCACATACATGCCATCATAGTCAGGCATGACCATATCGGTTATCACTACATCGGGTTTCAATTCCAACGCCATCTGGCATCCTTGTTGTCCGTTATCAGCAACACCAACGAGTTCAATTGAATCATCGCTGGTAATGATGTCGCTTATGACTTTGCGCATAAAAGCAGAGTCATCAATCAAAACTGTACGGATACGATTAGGTGGCATAGAGTGATTACGCTTTAGAAATAACTTCTACAAGTTGATCAGTAGTGAAAGGTTTTACCACGTATGCCTTTGCACCCAACCGAAGCCCTTCGTTCACAACAGACTCTTGTCCTACAGCACTGATCATCACAACTTTTGATTTTAGTCCTTCTTCCTGATATACTTTTAAAATATCTGTGCCAATCATATCTGGAAGAATGTTATCCAATGTGATTAAGTCTGGCTGTAATTCGAAAGCCAGATCAATTGCTTCTTCGCCATTGGCAGCTTGCCCCACAATATTGTAACCACCGCCCTCCAAAGCATCTTTGATTAGGGTGCGCATGTACAATGAATCATCTACGATTAATACACTCTTTGCCATGATTAATATTATTTAGTTAGTTAGTAAATTTTATATTCTTTGATCTGTGGCGTCTTCACCATGAGCAGACCAGTTTCACTTTCAAATCTTGCCGTACGACAATAGGTTCCTCCAATATCTAGGGCTGCTACATAAATTCTGTTTTCGGTTAAGCAACGTAAAACAGATTCTGCATTGCGTTCACCTGTCTGTGAATTCAGTCCTACAACATTGGCACCACCAGTAACTTTAGCCCGTAATGTTTGTAGTGTACTGCCTCCGTGTTTTAACTGTATAAGAATTTCATTTACAGCATTCCTTACATTATAAAACTTGGAATCACTGAGTATACCTTTTTCAGATTCTGGCAAAAAGATATGTGCTCCTGCAGATAATCGCTCGACACGATCTTGTATGAAAAGGCCAATGCATGAACCGAGTCCAAAACAGGTATAGCTTGCTTTCTTTGATGAAACGGCAACATCGCCTATTGATAAATTGAAATTGATCATGCTGCTACTGCTGTTTTCTTAAGTGTATTTGTCATTTCCTGATCGATTACTTTAAAGATGTCAATCAGTATGATCAATCGTTCACCTGTTTTGATAATACCTTTTATATAATTTGTTTCGGCATGAGCATCGTTGATAACACTAACCGATTCATCCAGGTCTGATGCATTTACAGAAACGGTGTTGGGAACTTCACTTACCAGTAATCCCATTTTAACATCTTCACTCTCTACAACCAGTGTATACTTGCTCCCTTTGGTTTCCATAGCTCTTGCAAGATTGAAGCGTTCTTCCAAATCGAAAATGGCAATCACATTACCTCTGATGTTGGCAACACCTTTAACAAACGAAGGTGTCTGTGGCATCTTCGTGATGTTGGGGGTAATGACCACTTCTTTGATCTGATCGATGTGCAAACCATACTCTTCATGGCCAAGCTTGAACACTACAATTTGCAGTAAGCGTTGAGAAGTATTGGTTGTTGTTGCTATATCTGCCATAACTTTTTAGTTGATGAGTTAACAGAATCTTTATTCTATTTCTTCAGTTTAAACTGTTGTATACCGGCTTGCAACTCTGCAGCTACAGCAGACAGTTCATCACCAGCTTTAGCAATCTCTACCATGCCACCACTCATCTGCTGACTTGAGCTCGCTACCTGCTGAGTACCAGCAGCGGTTTCTTCTGACACTACTACAATTTGCTCTATGTTTTTTACCACTGTGCTGATGGAGTCTTTCTGCGTGCTGGTAGCGGCCTGAATTTCTTTCGATGCATTAAAAGTCTCTTCACTTGATTTTGCAATTTCCTGAAAGATCACTTCCGCTTCTATACTCGATTTATTTCCTTCCTTAACACTTGACTCCATGGTTTCAATAGCTTTGCCAGCAGCTTGTGTATCCTTCTGTACATCGCCAATTATTTTTTCAATTTCAACAGCCGACTTACGAGAATCTTCAGCAAGTTTTCTGATCTCTTCAGCGACAACAGCGAAGCCTCTGCCTGCATCGCCGGCGCGTGCTGCTTCTATGGCTGCGTTCAATGCCA
>Ga0310811_10004500_pt1 | contig 17501 bp, 16 predicted proteins | sample YCmetagenome_FD_207642 | JGI IMG/M metagenome (GOLD analysis project Ga0310811, IMG submission 207642) | Soil microbial communities from experimental microcosm in Duke University, North Carolina, United States - YC | ecosystem: Engineered > Artificial ecosystem > Soil microcosm > Unclassified ...
CGCAACAATCTGGACCTGCCCGTTGCGCACGATGTCCCGCGCGGCGGCAATCCATTCAGTTTCGTCGCCTAAAGGCTGTCCCGTCAGATCCCGCAGCTCATTCAGGCTCGGCTTGATGGCCCAGACGCCTGATTGGAGCGCCGCGGCAAGTGCCGGGCCCGATGTGTCCAGTACGACCCGCGTGCCGCGCGTTGCGGCAACGCGAGCGAGCCTCGCATAAATATCAACGGGCGCGCCAGGAGGCAGGCTCCCACTCATGACCAGATAACGCGGCGGCACTTCCAGTTTGTCGATTACGTCGGTACAGCGCTGCCACTCATCCTCCGTGAGCGTGGGACCCGGAAGCACGAAGCGATATTCCAGTCCAGAGCACTGCTCGAAGACGCAGAAATTCTCGCGCGTCTCTTCCGCGATTTCGATGCACTCGCCGACAAATCCTTCCGCATCCAGCAGGCGCCGCAAAATCTGGCCCGTTGCGCCGCCCGCGAGATAGACGCCGGTGCAGTCTCCACCCAATCGCTGTATGACACGCGCGACATTGATCCCGCCGCCGCCGGGATCCCGCCTCGCCGCAGTGCATCGGAGCTTGTGTGTGTCGATAATCCGTTCGATCGTCGTGGCGATATCGACGGCGGGGTTGAACGTGACCGTAACAATTTCTGCCATGAGCGGTAAGCTTCCAATTCAATTCGGAACTGCACGCAGCTAGACCCTGGGAACTGACTGCGCGGCTTTTTCGGCGGCGGCAACGCGCTGCTTGACCGCAATGAAGCTATCGGGACTCACCGACATCGAGTCGATGCCGCATTCGACAAGAAACCCGGCGAACTCAGGGTGGTCGCTCGGCGCCTGGCCGCATAAACCGATGTGCACGCCGGCCTTGTGCGCTTGAGCCACGACACTCTCGATCATCCATCTGACTGCGTCGTCCTCTTCGTCGAACAACTCGGCCAGTTCAACGGAATCGCGATCCACGCCTAGAGTCAACTGCGTCAGGTCGTTGCTGCCTATGGAGAAGCCATCGAAGCGTTGCGCGAAAGCCTTCGCCAGAACAACGTTAGACGGAATCTCGCACATGACATACACCTCAAGACCTGCCTCTCCGCGTTTCAGGCCGTTTTCCGCCATGACCTCAAGTACGCGGTCGGCTTCTTTCGTCGAGCGGCAGAAGGGAATCATCACAATCACGTTGTTAAAGCCCATGTCGTTGCGCAGGCGGCGAATAGCCTGGCATTCGAGGTCGAAACCTTCCCGGTAGCGCGCTGAGTAGTAGCGCGAAGCACCGCGGAATCCGAGCATCGGATTTTCTTCCTTCGGTTCGAACTCGGACCCACCGATGAGATTGGCGTACTCGTTCGTTTTGAAATCGCTCATGCGAACGATGACGGGATGCGGGTACTGAACGGCGGCAATCCGTCCCAGACCACGCGCGAGCCGGTCCACGAAATACTCTGTTCGTGGCTCGTAGCCGGCCGTCAATTCCGCAATGGTCCGTTTTGCGTCCTCGTCCTTCAGCGTGTCGTAGCGGACAAGGGCCATCGGATGAATCTTGATATGGTTGCTCACCACGAATTCCATGCGAGCCAGTCCTACGCCGTCGGCCGGGATTCGCCACCAGCGGAAGGCCGCAGCCGGATTGGCGAGGTTTAGCATGACCTTGATGCGCGTGGTCGGGATGTTTTCAAAATTGATTTCCTCGACCGTGTATTCGGCGGTGCCTTCATAGACGAATCCCTCGCGGCCCTCGGCGCAGGAAACGGTAACGTCTTGCTCATCGTGCAGCACATGGGTCGCGTTGCCCGCGCCGACGATAGCCGGAAGTCCGAGTTCACGGCTCACAATCGCAGCGTGCGACGTACGGCCGCCGTAATCGGTCACGATTGCGCCAGCACGTCTCATCAGGGGCACCCAGTCGGGGTCCGTCGTTCGCGTCACAAGAATGGCACCGTCCACGAAGCGATCCATCTCGCGCGGACTTTCAATCACGCAGACCGCGCCGGCCGCGACGGCCTCGCCGATGCTCACACCGGATACAAGCTTGCGACCTGGCTTCTTGATCCGATAGGTCTTCACGGAACTGGCCTCCTTGCGAGACTCGACCGTTTCCGGCCGGGCCTGGACGATGAAGATTTCATCGGTACGACCATCTTTAGCCCATTCGATGTCCATCGGCTGCCCGTAGTGCTCTTCGATCACGCACGCCCATCTAGCCAAGGTGAGAATTTCCGTATCGCTCAATACGAAAGCGGCGCGCTCGGCCTTCGAGGTCGGCACATTCCTGGTGGGACGCTCGCTCTCTTTCGTGTAAATCATCTTGAGTCCCTTGCCGCCTCGCTTCTTTCCGATGATGGGCGACAACGTCGGGTTGGAGAGCAGGGGTTTGAATACTTCATACTCGTCCGGATCGACCGATCCTTGCACGACGTTTTCGCCGAGGCCCCACGCGGCGTTGATCAGTACAATCTTCTCGAATCCGGTTTCCGTGTCGATGGAGAACATGACCCCAGCACCGCCGAGATCCGAGCGCACCATGCGTTGTACGCCGACCGAGAGGGCGACCTTCAGATGGTCAAATCCTTTCGCCTGCCGATAGCTGATCGCGCGGTCCGTGAAAAGCGATGCGTAGCAGCGCCTGCAGGCATCGAGCAACGCACGTTCACCCCTTACGTTGAGAAAGGTTTCCTGCTGTCCAGCAAAGCTCGCGTCGGGCAGATCCTCCGCTGTCGCGCTCGATCGTACAGCCACGTCCATATCGATCAACCCGGCACGACTGTTCAACTCCGCGTAGGCGCGTCGAATGGCATGAGCCGTCTCATCCGGCCATTCGCCGCGCAGGATGGCGCGACGGATGGTATGTCCGGCTTCTGCCAAAGTGACCTTGCCGTCGGCAAGTTCACCGAGCACGGATGACAGTATGACCGTCACGTCGTTCGCTTCGATGAAGTGCCGGTATGCATCGGCAGTGATTGCGAACCCTGATGGGACCTTGATGCCGTGCGCCCCAAGATTGGCCACCAGTTCGCCAAGCGAAGCGTTCTTGCCACCGACGCGAGGAACATCGGTGCGCCGCAGTTGTTCGAACCAGACAATGTGCTTATCGTCCATCTGTTACTCCTTGCAGCGACGGTATGCACCGATATTCCCGTAGAAGGCGAAATATCGGGAGCAAACGTCACCTTGCGCCGGGCCTGTCGACTCTGGTCCGGACGTCAAATCGTAATGAAGCCCTGAAACGTCCACGGAAGCTTCAACTGGGAGGTATGGTGCGGCTCATCAAGGGGCCCATTGCAGGAACCGGAGAAGCCAGGACCGCCGTCGGACGAAAACACCGGCACAAATGAATAGGCGTCGTTGATCGTGACCAGAAAATCGGGGTTGAATTGAGAAGGGGCGTAAATCGAAACTTTTTTAAAAAACTGCAGCGATTGCTGATCGAGAAGGGCGCTCGACGCAGAAGTGACCAAGGGCTCGGCAGTGTCATAGTGCGCGGGTAACTCGTAGCGAGACTTTCCTTGGGTAATGACTTCTGCAGGCGTGTATGTGAGTTGTACGTCCGGATAGCGCAAAACGTAAACAGGCGCCGCAACAGGCCCTTCCGGTCCGACTAGAAGGGGCGGAAAGGCCCAAAGGCCCAGTGTCAGCGGGCCAGCCCGCTGCGCAAAATATTCACCTAGCCAGTTCATTGTGTCTCCTCCTGTCGGGATGTGGGCATCAAGGCCGATTGTCGGTCTCGATAGCGTCCCGTATTTACGACGTAACAGAATCGGCAGAGCAAACCGGCTGGTGTGCTTCGCTTTGCCGTGACTGTTTTCAGAATAGTCGCGCGCTCGTACGGTCAGTTGATGTGCATCAATCTTGGGATGACTGCCGCCGCTAACGGTACAAAGGGTGTGTGCAAGTGCTGTCCGGACTGATCGCGCTTGACTTGCATCAATCCAATGCCGCGATCCCGGGACTATGGTTCACGCATCCGTTATCAGATCCTTTCGCAATCACTGCACTCATCACGTGCCACGAAAGGACGTCTAGCGGCAGGAGATAGCGATGAAATCAGATCAGGAACTCAAGCACGACGTGGAGCAGGAGCTACTTTGGGATCCCGCGCTCGATGCCAGAAACGTTACCGCTTCAGTGGTCAACCGTGTTGTCACCCTTGAAGGCTCCGTAAAGAGTTGCGCGCAAAAGCTCGCTGTGCAAAAGGCTGTGCAGAGGGTCTCTGGCAGTCGTGCGGTTGTACTTGACCTCGTGGTTCGTGTGCCGTCCCCACTGAGACACACGGACGAAGATCTCGCTGCCGCGATTCTCTCAACTCTGCAGTGGCAGGAAGGGATCCCGGATAACGCCATACGCGTGGTTGTGGAACACGGTTGCGTCACGCTCACCGGTACGGTGGCGTATGGATACCAGCGGCAGGCGGCCGAAGTACTGGTCAGTCGAATGCGTGGGGTTGTCGGTGTTGCCAACCAGATCGAGGTGCGAATCGATCCGGTGGCAGCCGATGTGAGTAAGCAGATTGCCGACGCATTGCAGCGGCGATCGCGGCACGAATCAAACGACATCTCGGTTGAAGTGCATGAGGGCGTCGTAAGGTTGACCGGCGTCGTCCAATCCTTACTTGACAAGCGTGTCGCGTGTGGCGTCGCGTGGGGAACCAAGGGAGTCCGGTGGGTGGTGGATCAGTTGAGCGTCGCGTGAATTGCGACGCGGTAGCCGACGCGCATGGCAGCGGCAGTCCGTCCATTTTCACGGACACCAGATCCACTGCGGGAAGTGTTCGCGACATGCAAGGCATCCCTCCACTTGATCGGGATCAGGGAAGACGCTGCGTGGCCTCCTATGCTGTTCGCATCTACAGTGACTGACCATGAGAGGCCCGGACATGACCACGATCCAGGCACGATCGAAGCGGAAACAAATGCGCCGTGACAAGTAGCCTCAGGCGCATGTCTACGACAGCTACCCGCCGCGCGAGCGACACGTGGGCGCATCGCGCTGCCCCGATTGCGGCGCGATGTATGACCAGGGCCGCTGGACGTGGCACATCTCGGCTGAGCAACTGCATCAGTTGCTATGCCCTGCTTGCAAGCGCGTTCACGAGCAGGCGCCGGCTGGAGAAATCACCCTGGATGGAGATTACCTGCTGAACCGGCAAGACGAAGTGCTGGCTTTGCTCCGTCATCAGGCCGACGGCGAGAAGCAGGAACATCCGCTTGAGCGGCTCATGGAGCCGGAGCATATCGTCATGCAGACGACCGGGCCGCACCTGGTTCGCCGTCTCGGCGCGGCCATGCTGCATGCGCATCAGGGTTCGCTCGAGATCAGCTACGGAGAGAACGAAGGGCTGCTGCGCGTTCGTTGGGCCCGCTCAACGGGCAAGTGACTGGGCAGCGCTGTTTCCCCGGCTGTATGACATCCCAGGCGCGCAGTGATGAACGAGAAATTCAACCTAGCCAGTGTACTCGTACCGATCGGGATGATACTTTTGCAGTCGGACGGCAACATTTGTCCATGCTATATCCTCTGCTGAAGCCAGGGTGAAGGCACAGCCTCTTGGCGAGACTCCTCAAATCGTCGATCAGTCAACGTTCTTCCAGACGACGTAATACATCACTGCAACAGTAGCCACGGCAACCAACGCACCGAGCCCGCATCCGATTCCGATTGCAATAAATCTGACCATTGCCGGTCTCCAGGGACCCTTATCGCGCCCGGCAAATAGGGCGATCACAATGCCGATTGATGAGATCATGCAGGTTACCTAGCGTGGGGACCTGGATGCGGTTGTACGTATTGGGTACAAGCTTATGAGAACCTTATGAGAGCGAGGCGAATTCTGGGGCCAAGACGACAGCGAAGGCGATCGACGCGCACTTCTATCGGTGATCACCATGAAAGAGACAAGTACAACGGGTCAATTCGCAATGGCAGGTTGTCGACGAGATCGACTCATTTCGCTCCCGCGCGAGCCACCCGTGAAAGCCAAGCCCGCGAGTGACCCACTGCGGAACCCGTCAGACGGCCTGCGGCGATTCGGCAGGCGCGGGGTTGCATATTGCGTCCGCTGAGGAGGGCTTGCTCTCGGTGGCGGAAAGCACCGGTAGAAGACCCTGCAAGGCTTGAGCAATCGATAGCGAAAGCAGGTAACGGCCGTGGTCGCTGGGTTTCCCGCTGGCGTCATAGGTGCTGTAGCCCAGTCGGGTAGTGCCATCGTCCGAATAGTCGCCTGTGTCCGCAATCAGAAGACTGACGATCGTCTCGCCCGGCTTCTCGCCATTGCAAGGCTGGCAAAGGCGAATCCGCGCGAAGAGTTCGGGAGGATCGCACGAGCGGTCCACCATCTGCTCATAGACGGTCGAAAGCGTTAGACCATGAAGCGTGACGGTAAAGCCGGGCCGGTCGCTCAACGCCTTGTATACGATGCCTTTGAGCGCAAATCTTGGCTCCTCGTTGGGGGTCTCAAGTGCAAGCGCAAGAGCCCGCACGGCGGCATCGAGCGCCGTCGCGCGGTCCAGCAGATATACAACTTCGTCGGTCTGGTGGGGCATGGATAGCTCCGTCTCAGTCGTCGGGTTTTTGCGAAAGCGCGGTTGGACAGTGAATCCGGCCAAGTTCAAGGCACCTCTGTCCGCCGAAGGAATTGAAAAAGACCCTGCGGCATGTGAGCCAAAGAGCAGGCATGTTTTGCGCGGCTGATTCCAGCTTAGACGTCACGTGAAATGGGAGAGTTGATACAGGTCAACGTGCTGGAAGTCGGCAATATCTAGCGGCATTTCCCGCTCGCAAAATAGGGGGCTGCGCGAAAATGCGAGTATCCGCAGGTAGAGGTCTTCGATCTTTAGCACGCGGGCACCTGACTCTAGTTTCTATGTGCGCCGTCGGCCGGCATGGGCAATAACCCTACGAAGCGCTCAGCATTGCTGCACTCGCTCAGGCGCGGCTCCACGCGTCTATATTGTCTATCCGTGACGTGCGTCGGCTTACGCCGATTGCTACGACGCCTGGGCCCTGCGAATGTGCTTCGGGAAGACGGCCGGATGACTCTGGCCGCAGTACGTAGGGCGACGGCCGAACACGGCGTGTCGGGCGACACTGAAATCGACGAAACCGAAAGTGCGGGAGACAACATCGCGAGCCGCCTGCAGCGCTGCGTGCGACGTCAGGGTGGCGATCTTGTCGTGATGGGCATGCGGGGCAAGCATGGCGTGGGAAGGGCCGTGCTCGGCAACGTCGCCAAGCAGTTCCTGCGCATGGCGACTTGCCCAGTCATGCTGATCCGATCCGAGACAAGCCTGTCGCAGTGAAGCCGCGTACTGAACATCAACTTTGCCGGTCTATCTGGATTGGTATACAGTCAATCGTTGACCGCCACGCGATGGGCGCGCGTTGCTCCATCCGTTCCTCATGGGTCTGCCGCCAGTATGAAATACAAAGACTATTACGAGACCTTGGGTCTTGAGCGTAGTGCGTCGCAGGAGGACGTCAAACGCTCATATCGAAAGCTCGCGCGCAAATACCACCCTGACGTCAGCAAGCACACTGATGCCGAAGATCGCTTCAAGGAACTGGGTGAAGCCTATCACGTGCTCAAGGACCCGGAGAAGCGCGCAGCCTACGACCGCCTGGGCAGCGAATGGCGCAACGGCCAGGACTTCCAGCCGCCGCCGAATTGGGACGAGGGCTTCGAATTCCGCGGCGCGGGCAACGAGGCCGCCGAACAAGCCGATTTCCACGATCTCTTCGAGAAGATGTTCGGCGGCGCGCGGGGTGCGCATCCGCGGCAGCGGCCTTTTGATGTGCGCGGCGAAGACCATCACGCGAAGGTACTGATCGATCTCGAAGATTCTTATCGCGGTGCCCAGCGTTCGATTTCGCTGCAAATGCCTGTGATCGATGAACACGGCCATGTTTCGCTAGAAACGCGTACGCTCAATGTATCCATTCCAAAGGGGATTCGCGCAGGCCAGCACCTGCGGCTGAGCGGGCAGGGAGCCGCAGGCGCCATGCCCGGAACTGCCGGCGATCTCTACCTGGAAATCGCCTTTCGGGAACACCCGCCCTTTCGCGTGGACGGGCGGGACGTGTCGCTCGAGTTGCCGGTCGCACCGTGGGAAGCGGGCCTCGGCGCGCAGGTTACCGTGCCGACGCCTGACGGTTCGGTCGAGATGACGGTGCCAGCAGATTGCGCGGGCGGCAGGCGCTTGCGGCTCAAAGGCAAGGGCATTCCAGGCAACCCGCCTGGTGATCTGTATGTGATTCTGAACATCGTGCTGCCGCCGGCGGATAGCGACACTGCGAAGGCCGCTTACGATGCGATGCGGCAGGCGTTCAACTTCAATCCTCGCGCGCACTTCTATCGGTGATCATCGTGAAAGAGACGAGTACGACGACCTATTTGCAAGGACAGATTGTCGATGAGAACGTCGAGTTCACCCTGGTTGAATTGAGCCGGGTGAGCGGGGCATCGGAGGAGGAACTGACGCTCTGGGTGTCTGAAGGCGTGTTTGAGCCAAGGGGCGAGCAGCCGCAGGAGTGGCGCTTCAGCGGCGCGGCGCTGCGGCGCGTGCGGACCGCGCAGCGGCTGGCACACGACTTTCAGATCAACCCTCCCGGCGTCGCGCTAGCCCTCGATCTGCTCGACGAGATCGACGCATTGCGCGCGTGCGTGAAGCGCCCTCGTAGAAACTAGGCGAGCCTGTGCGTGATGTCCTGCTGCACGGCGACCGCCGGGGCCGTTTCGAATGATCCGGGCATCAGTCCTGCAAACGCGGAGCTCTGAATCTGGAGTTGCAACGCGGTTATTCAGGACAATAGCCTGTATTTCCTACCTCTGAGCAAGTTGGGTAGATTGGGCCGCGAAGGCGTCGTTGATAACGAGGTCATACGTTACCTGGCTGAATCCTGGATTATCATCCAGCAGTTTTCTCTCCAAGGCTTCGCAATCAGGACGCTTGTCAAGTGCTGCCGAGACATATGCCCGTGCGTCCTGGTTCAGACGCCTGACTCGCGCTATCGCCTCGTCTATCTGTTGCAGGGTCTTGTTCGGGTAGATCTCCGTAACAATGATCGGAGCGGAGGGGGATGAAGATTCCGGCGTTATGTCGACTAGGCTATGGTTATAGCGCTCGACACGAAAGACACCATCCAGGAACTCTCCCTCTGACGCAATCTTCAGCGCGTGATCGCGCCCTGTAACTGACGGTGGTTGAAGATCACTCATGGCCTCTCCCGATTTCATGGTGAATGCCTGTTTGTTTAGACTAGCAGATCCTGGCGTGTAGGGTTACGTTGCCCAAAAACAGGACCACGATCTAGTCTGACCGCCGGCGCAGTAGCTCGTCGGTTCAGGATTGACCAGGTCTGGACGAAAACGTAAAAGCCCGCTACGGCGAAGGTCATTGACGATGTCCTCTCGTCCGGTGATCTAGCGAGGGAATCCGAGCGCGAGCGCAGAGGCAGTGCACGACGAAAGCCGCCCCAGTTTATAGATATCGAATCTCATTCGTGCTCGCGTCCTGCCGATAAAGAACAAAGATGGGCGCAAAGTAGTCCGTCCTCGGCATATCGATCTGGAACGCGTACCAGACGAAAGCGCGCTCCTACAGAAACGACCACTCCGTTCTCGTTGGTGAATGCGGTAGTAGCGGTGACTTCGAGGTGCAGCACCAAGGCACTTGCCCGAATCGGCCCAACGGATCACTCCTGAAAAAGCTCACCATTGTCGCGCCGTGATTTTCAAACTGTCGGTCCATGACCGGGAGGTCGAAGGCGCAGTCGCACGTGGCGCCCTCGAAGAACACTTCTGGCTGCCGTCCGGCGCCGACGCGACGCGCATGCTCCGGACGTTCGAAAACGGTCGCAACGCTTCGTCGCGAGTCGCACAAAGGAAGTTAATCGCGCGACCGGACGAGCCGCTATGGCTGACCGTTAGCGAATTCGTGACAACGATTTGGTTGACGATGTTTCTCATGGCCAGGACGGACGTCAGACTAATACAACGAAAAGCACGGTGCTCTATGCCGAAGCCATCTCAAGATGTCGTGATGGCGGCTAAATGCGGCTGTCGTGTTTTTGGGGGCGCAGTCCAGTTCCGTGAAGGTCGGGCGAGCCACGAAATCACCCAGGACATGAGCGCCTGCCGCGGGATAGGTGAGATCGTCTTCAGTCCTTGTCCTTGTCCTTGAGACGAACGACGGGGTTCATGCGTTCATCTATCCATTCGATTGCCCATTTGTGCGCATAGGCTATTGCATCCGCCTCGTTGCCAAAATCCCCGAGGTCGCCTGACTCGTGCACTTCGTCCAGACCGGCCTCCGATAAATCTTGGCAGGGTTCTATCCTCGCTCGGGCGAAGTACCGACCGAGCGAAAACTCCGGAGTTACGTCAATGTCGCATGTCCCATATAGAAAATGCATGATTCATCTCCAAGTCATACCATGACATCGGGTCACGAGAGTGCCAAACTGAACGATATATCCGCAGCGTCAGGACTGCATGACGCAAATCAAACGCAGACTATCTTCGCGCTGCGACGGCCAAGCCCACAGGGCTAGATGTCCATGGCCGCTTCGCCTTCTTTTCGTTGGGAATCGTCTCGAAAAACATTCTGTGGCTCACATCGACGGAACCACGTTGGCCATGAGCATGATCAGCTGGCGAAACGGGTGGGACGGTGGTGGATACGGCGCCAGTTATACTGAAGCCGATGACGAGTAACTGCCAGGACAGCTACCTATAGTGACCGAGGGCTCGCCAACCGCGATCGCGCGCAAAGGTCTGTTGTTTGATCCGAACCTGACGTCCCGAATGTTGGTCCCAAAGTAGGACGGGGCGACCGTTGGCCGGGTGCCGTCTCATGCAATGAGCATACGCAACTTGAACTTCGCAATGCTGCGACCGGCAGCACCCGACGCAGCCGCTGGATCCCGCACTTGCTGAACGGCAGCTTTCGAGGGCGAACCGCCATTTCAGCCACCGCGTCGCCCGACACGCATCCCTGCTTGAAGAGGTGCCAGCAAGCACCCGATGCATGTGCAAATACCCGTTTTGTCTTTCGAAACGCGCTGCTACCATCAGGCTGTATTGCGCGGTATAGCGGCTTTCACGCCTTGCCTGGTCGCAACAACCTGCGTTCCGCGGCAACGACTTTCCACGAACCACGTTTCGGGAGGGGTCATGTCGCGTCATTCATCCAGACTGGCGACCCAGTCGCCACTGACACCGCGCAAGGGGCTGCCCTTTACCTTGGTGTTTGCCGGCGCGGCACTTATCGCGTCCCAGTCCCGGCATTCAGCGTGGAAGCGTGTTCCGCGCCCGCTGCCGCTTGTACTATGGGTGCCGCTCGCGCTCGCCGCGTGGTGCATGCCGATGGCCCACGCGGCCGGACCGCTGCCGCAGGGCGGCGGCTTCGTCCGGGGCCAGGGCGCGATGAGCGGCGGCCCCACTTCGCTAACGATCGACCAGTCCTCGTCCCGCGGCGTGATTGACTGGCACAGTTTCTCGATCGGCAAAGGCAACACCGTCACGTTTGACAACGGTTCGGGCGCAACGCTCAATCGCGTGACGGGCGGCTCGCCTTCGGCAATTCTCGGCAGCCTGAATGCAACAGGCAGTGTCTATCTGATCAACCCGCAGGGCGTCCTCGTGGGGCCGACTGGCATTATCAGCACGGGCGGACGTTTTGTTGCTGCAACGCTCGACATTCCGAACAGCGCATTCATCACTGGCGGGACGCTGACGCTCGCGGGGTCATCGAACGCAAAGGTGGTAAACCTCGGCAAGATCAGTTCCAGCGGCGGGGATGTCTTCCTCATCGCACACGATGCCGTAGTGAATGCAGGCTCGGTGAGCGCACCGAACGGCACGGCCGAATACGTCGCGGGACAGCAGGTGGTGTTGTTTGAATCGTCGAGCAGCAGACAGGTATTCGTGCAGATAAGCAGCAAAGGAGCCGTGGTCGATCGCGGTGCCACGCAGGCCGCGCAGATCAATCTCGAAGCGGCCGACGGCAATATCTATGCGCTTGCCGGCAGTGGCTCGCGTATCCGCGCGACGGGCACGGCCATGCGCGACGGCCATATCTGGCTGGTGGCCGGCGATGGTCACGTCACGCAGCAAGGGATCATTGCGGCGAAGAACGTCGATGGTAGCGGCGGCACCGTCGATACGCTCGCCAACACACTCACGCTGGCAAGCAACGCAGCAGTGCAGGCAGGGCTCTGGAATGTCTCGACGCCAAATTTCACCGTCAACAGCGCCACGGCCGGCGCTTTCGTGCGCAGCCTCAATGCTGGCACGTCGGTCGATGCAACCGCGACCGGCACGAATGGCGCAAGCGGCGACATGACCATTGCGTCCAATCTTGTCTGGCAAGGTCCGGCGTCGTTGGCGCTCGTGGCTTTTCGCAATGTGACGATATCCCCAGCGACAACACTCAGGAACACCGGCAGCGGCAACCTGAGCTTGCGGGCGGACGCGGCGAGCATCAACAACACTGGCAGCGTGGCCAACCACGGCACGATCGACTGGTCGGGCAGCACGGGTCTGGTGAGTTCGTTCTATGACATGAACGGCAGCTACAGCCCCGGAACCATCCTCACGAATAGCGCGTGGACGGCCGCGCCGTATAGCGGTCTCGTGACGCAGGTGACCGGGTACAAACTCGTCAATTCGCTGAGCGATCTGCAGAACGTATCGCTCGATCTTACCGGCAACTATGCGCTCGGCAAGGATATCGATGCGAGCGCAACGAGTGACGGATCATATGCCCCTATCGGCAACAGTATCACGCCGTTCACGGGGCAATTTGACGGCCAGGGGCATACAGTCAGTTCGCTGACGCTTCAACCTTGGTTCCCTGCCGAGATGTTCACCCCGCCGTTAATCGGCATGTTCGGCGTCATCGGCGACAAGGGTGTCGTCCGGAACCTGAACGTCGACGGCACCGTGGTTGCGGCACCGTTCGTTGGTAACGAAGGCCAGGTCGGCGACATGGGCATACTGGCCGCCATGAACAGCGGTACAGTTGTTCGCGTAAGCGCGTCCGGCAGCATGCATAGCGGTGCACCTTACTATGGGGAGGACTTCACGGTGGCCGGGGGCCTTCTGGGAGTCAATGTCGGCACGGTCTCCCGTTCTTCGAGCAGCGTCGCGTTGATTGCAGGTGGCACCTTGGGCGGCCTCGTGGGCGCGAACGGTGGTCTGATCGTCCAGTCGTTCTCTAGTGGCCCGTTAGAATCGTTGAGCTACATCAACGTCGGCGCAGGGGGCCTCGTGGGTAACAACGAAGGTACCATCAACCAGTCGTACTCGACGAGCCCGACGCTACTTCGTGGCTACTGCCGCGGCAGTATCGGTACCCCATGCGGTGGCGCGGGACTTGTCGTCATAAACTACGGGACAATCAGTCAGTCGTTCGCGACCGGCCCGGTTACGCAGCCGTTCTATCAGCCCATCGGAATTGCACGGACGAATGACGGCATTATCGCGAACGACGTTTACTGGAACAAAGACACGACGACAGCCGCGGTCGGCGTCGTTTATGGCACGCCGATACCAGCGTCGAACGGGCTCACGACCGCCCAGATGAGCACACCGGGATCGTTTGTATCTTATGATTTCAGCCCGACGGGCGCATGGGCAATGCCTGCCGGAGCGACACATCCAGTCTTGCGCTGGCAACTGGGACAATGAAACCACTTCGCCGCGATTCGTCGAGACCGGCGGCGTCGCCTCTGCCGATGCTGGGCCGAAGTGCACTGGTGGCGAACCACCACTATGCGCTGGACAACATGGCAACGCTCGTCATCGTGTTCGCACACTGAGACCTCAAGTGGCTCACGCAACCAACGCATGTCCGCTCTATCAGGCGGCGTCCCGTCGATAACTGTTGCTGCCGTTACCGCTGCGACTCGCGCAGAACGGCGAGCTGATCCTCAACGGGGATTGTCGACAATGTGCTCATCTCGTGAAAGCTCCCGACCTTCGCAATGACGCGAGATCACCGGTTAATGTCGAGTGGATTGCTGACCATGACAGCGGACTGGGAGCAGCGGGCTATCCGGGCTCCTCGCGTCAGCTCTCGGTGCAGCGGGCTATCCGGGCTCCTCGCGTCAGCTCTCGGTGCATCGCGCCACAGCAGGAACGGCACAATACAAACCGGGATGCGCATGCACGGCCGGTACGTGAGCACCTGCACGCCGGTCTCGATTACCAGGACAGGCTGGTTCGCTTCATGGAAAACCACGACGAACCCCGGGCGGCCGCGACCTTCGCAGCGGGCATCTACCAGGCCGCGGCCATCATCACGTATCTCTCACCTGGCCTGCGTTTTTTTCACCAGGCCAGTTCGAAGGCTGGAGAAAACGCATCTCGCCGCACCTGGCGCGCGGACCGCAGGAGGAGGTCGATCTTGAGTTGCGAGGATTCTACGACCGCCTTCTGGCCGTGCTGCGGCAGCCGGTCTTCCGGGACGGTACGTGGAGCCTGCTCGAATGCACGCCGGCATGGGAGGGCAACTGGACCTGGGATTGCTTTGTCGCGTGGACCTGGCAGTGTGAAGATGGCGAGCGGCGGCTCGTTGCGGTCAACTACGCCGACAATCAGAGCCAGTGCTACGCACGGATTCCACCTGCAGACGTAGCCGGCCGGACGGTGCGCATAAAGGACCTGATGGCGGGTGCCGGTTTTGAGCGCGACGGGGATGCCATCGCGTTGCGCGGTCTTTACCTTGATCTGCAGCCATGGAGTTACCACGTTTTCGAAGTGACCGCATCGTGAACGCCGTGGACTTTGCGTGCCATTGGCAATTGATTCGATCGAGAGCCAGGCGAAGCATCGCCTTTTACGCATCGGTCCCAAGTCTGGCGCTTACGTGGGTTGATTGTGATTTAGTTTGCTCCAGATCAATCTGGGTTCGCCGACCTTGCCTTATTTATTGTTCATTGAGACATTCGGATCGGAGTCGAGAGATGGGCTTACTCCATGGATTATTTGCGCGTCAGCGGGCGCACACGGTTCCAGATGCGAGGACCAGCGAAGCGGTTGCTCGTGTTCTTGCAATGAACCCTAGATTAAAGTACGCGCGCCACTACGAAGAGAAGCTCACGCGTGCGGTGACTATGTCACTGCGCTACGCGGACAATCTTGTCGCTTCGCTGCCGCCGCTGCGCGATGCCAACGCCGACGCATGGGCGTCCGATCCGGCGATTCGTGCCTTCTTTGCGACGCGCGACGATCTGGCTCAAGCCTTTAGCCGGTCCGAAACCTTGCGAGCTTATTTCGAGAGACAGGCGGATTTGACTGAAGCATATGCCGTCCTCGGGATGGCGATGACCGAGCGGCACATATTGGGCGTCGCAATGGAAGGAAACTCTGTTCGTCATGACGTGCCGCAAACTACGCTGTGCTTCAGCGACCATCGCATCAGAATCTGCAGCGATTCTGATGCGTCGTTACGTGCAGAGATTACACGCCGGATGATCGATCAACTGGCGTTGGAAGGCCTTGCAAGTCTCACTGCCAGGCAACGCGATCTGGTGAGGCAATCGCGAGCATTGATCAAGGAGCGTGTCGCGCTGTTGGAACGGCAAGGCACGGGTCTGCGGGCGGTCGTCGGCGCGCCTTTAACTACCGAAACAGCCGAGCTGGATCGACTTCAAGCGCAGATCGACAAGAATACGCAAACACTTGCCACTCTCAGAGTGCCGGGGACGCTAGCCGAGCTTGAGCTGGAGTGCGTATGCAATGTGTTCTCTACACCGTCCGATCGCCTCTACGTTCAGAGCAGAGGCGTGCGCCTCGACATGATGAATGTAGTCCAGCCCGAAGGAGGTGAAGCGGGCCAGGAAATCGAGTTCCAGTTCGCACGCATTCCAGGCAATCCCGCCATAGTGCGAGCATTTGTGCTTGTGCGATTCCCGCGTCGGGAGCTGCTGCCGGGCGGGCTGAACATCGATGCGGCTATACGGGCAATCTGAGACCGTCATTAACAGCCGACACGCGGATTTATGGCCGCATCGGTCGCTGTCTGCCAGCGTTTCTGCCGTTTCACATATTGGCTTCTATGATTGATGTTCCCGTCTTACGCGAAGGCGAGGCGAAGTGGACGGAGGAAACCGCGACCACACCCACGGTACTGATGCCCGGCTATTTCACTCGCGACCTGACGGCACTGACGGAAAGGATGGTATACGCACGCGGCTGCTCTACGGGGACGAAGCGTCCGGAAGACGAAGCGGTCAGTGCCGAGCGTATATGCGTTGGCGACGCCTTCCAGGAGTCGGTCACACCCAGGCACAGGGCTGGTCGTGGCGGTGGGACTTCTTTTCATGGCAGTAGGCACGATATTGCGCCGCGTGCATCATGGCGCTGCGGGCGCACTCTGGGTCTCACGCGCGGCTTTCGAAACGACCGTGTCACTTTCGCTTGTGGCACGATCCCGATTTCAAATATTCAGAGCGGAGAGCGGGACGACGCGCCTCATTGAAAAGTCTCGTCGCTGCATCGTCATTCGCCACCTGTTTAATTAATTGGACCGACCGGCCATTGATGAATCGCTGGATGGCGAACTTGCCGGTTGGAGTATTGCCGCTTCTGCGGTGCGCCGCTTTCACCCGATGGGCAATGCCCGCGCCGAACTTCTCGCACCAGCGGCGAATCGTCTCGTAGCTGACCGTCACGCCGCGCCCGAACAGCCGCTCTTCAATGTCGCGCCGGTCATCCGCATTTTCATCACAGGGACCGCATGAAGCATGTTGTGCCGGTGTCGACTGTATGGCGCGGCGATCTGGATGAGAGGCCGCGACAAACAAGAGGAGAATGTCGCGGCGACGACGTTGATGATGCCAATGATTGGCGCTGGCAAGCGTGTTGTTGATTGACGCGCGTTTATTGATTGATGCTGTAAGTGTCGCGTCGTCTTGCGACGTCAGCCAGTCTTGTCATCATTCGTTCTCCTGGCGCTGCGGCACGCCACATTGTTTGGCGTGGCGAAGTGCGCGTGGGCATTTTGCAATTTCTATGGACCGTCAGCAGTTGTTTTGGCCGGAAATCGACCAGGATATCGACATCCCCTCGCTGTTTTCGCACGAGCCCAAGACTGCGCATCACTAAGTGCTTCTTTAACACTGCGTCACACGATTGTCGATACGACGCAGCCAACTGCGCCCGTGTAACGCGGCCTGCAATATTTTTGACGGAAGGCACAACTATGGCGACCGGCACTGTGAAGTGGTTCGACGACGCGAAGGGCTTTGATTTCGCCTGACGAGGGTGACGACGACGCAGCGACTCTCCGTCTCCTCGAAGCGCTGGCGAACGCCACCCGCTATGAGTGCAACGCTTCGAGCATTAGGGCACTTTCCACCGGGACAGCAACCGCCGCTTTGCCGCTGCAAGGCAGCTTCGCTACGCGGTCACCCCTACGCTGGTCGAATCGCCCAGGCGTCAAGGCCGGCGAACGATATCAAGTTTCTGGGCACCGCAATCGTCGACGACCCTCTCC
>Ga0310811_10004501_pt1 | contig 17501 bp, 14 predicted proteins | sample YCmetagenome_FD_207642 | JGI IMG/M metagenome (GOLD analysis project Ga0310811, IMG submission 207642) | Soil microbial communities from experimental microcosm in Duke University, North Carolina, United States - YC | ecosystem: Engineered > Artificial ecosystem > Soil microcosm > Unclassified ...
CCTGCGGTCGCTCGTGCAGGACGACCAGCTGGCCCAACGGCTCAACCTCGGCGCGATCGTCGGGACCCTCGTCCAGCAGGCGGCGCAATGGCTCTACGACCTCGTGGGCCGGCCCGATCCGAACGTCCTGCTGAACGCTCAGGCCGCCGTGGGGATCCTCGTGGCCGCCGCGATCGTCGCGCTGCTCGTTCGCGGCACGCGCGAGCGCATCCGGCGGGAGACCACGCTCGGGACCGTCGCGGGTGAGCATCGGGCCGATCCAGCGGTCCACCTGCGCGCGGCGGACGAAGCCGTGCGGAGCGGCCGCGCGCGCGACGCGATCCATTCGCTCTACCTCTATGCCTTCGCGACGCTCGCCGCACGCGAGATCCTGCGTTACGACCCGGCGCTCACCGATCACGAGCTGCTGCGTCGCGCCGCGCAGCTGCCGCGGGCGGAGGCGCTGCGCGACCTCGTGCAGCTCCACGAGCGCGTGTGGTTCGGCCTTCGCGATGCGACCCCGCCGGATGTGGCGCGCGCTCGCACGCTCGCGACGGACGCGATCGGATGAAGCGCATCGATCCGCTCGCCGTCGCCGCGCTCGTGCTGTTCGTCGCGCTCGCGGCGCTGGCCGTGGCGTCGAACGGGGTCGGAGGCGGCGGTTCGAGCCCGGCGTTCGGCCGGTCGGCCTCGATCTACGACCAGTCGCCCGGCGGCGCGTCGGTGCTGCGCCGCTACCTCGAAGCCCTCGGCATCACGGTCGTGCCGGTGCAGGGCGACCGCTTCGCGCCGTCCGGCGCGGGCATCACCACGCTGTTCCTCCTCGGGCCGACGGACCCGATCGAGGCCGCGGACCTTGTCGCCCTGCACGACTTCGTGCGGCTCGGCGGCACGCTCGTGATCGCGACCGATCTCGGGCTGAACGAGCGCCGGCTGCTCGACGACTTCGGCCTCTCGCCGCGTGGCGGCACCGTTCGCGGCGGCGACATCCCCGTGCGGAGCATCGCGTTCGCGGCCCCGCCGGTGCGGACGATGAACGTGGACTTCGCCCTCGCGCTGCGGCTGGCCGACCAGGCGACGCCGCTCGTCCTCGATGACGGCGCCGCGGTGATCGGTCTTTCCAGCGAGGGGCGCGGACAGGTGTTCGCGATCGGCTCGCTCACGCCGTTCGTGAACGCGGGTATCGGCCTCGCCGACAACGGCCGTCTCGCGGTCGCGCTGACCCAGGGCGCCGCACGCGTCGGGTTCGACGAATATCACCACGGCGCGCGGCCCGCGCCGGATTTCGCCGCGCTGCTCGAGCGGACGTGGCTGGGCCGCTCGCTGCTCGCGGGCTTCGCGCTCGCGTTCGCGTACCTGGTACTCACCGGCCGCCGGCTCGGGCCGCCACTCCCGCTCGACCCCCGCCCGCCGCGGTCGAGCCTCGAGTACATCCGCAGCTTCGCCGGGCTCGCTCGCCGGTCCGGGCACGGCGAGATCGCGCGCCGGCGTCTGCGGGACGACCTCTCGCGCGAGCTCGCGAAACGGGCCGGGCTGGATCCGCGCACCGATTTCGATCGAGTGGCCAACGCGATCGCGGCGCAGTCGCCGGCGCACGCGGCCGAGGCCCGGCGCCTGCACGCGGCGCTCGCCGGTAGATTGCGTGACGACGCGCTCGTGCGCGCCGCGAACGACGTGGCGCGGCTCATCCGCGCGGAGGAGACGACGTGACGCTGAGCGAGACCGGCGAGACGTTCCGTGCACAGGTGCACCGGATCGTGATCGGGCAGGAGGAGACGATCACGCTGTCGTTCCTGGCGCTGTGCCTCGGGGGGCACGTGCTGATCGAGGGCGTACCAGGGACCGCGAAGACACTGCTCGCGCGTACGATCGCTCAGCTCGTCGGCGGCACGTTCAAGCGCATCCAGTTCACTCCGGACCTCATGCCGAGCGACATCGTCGGCACCTCCGTGTACGAGATCGCGACCTCGTCGTTCCGCATGCGGCTCGGACCGATCTTCGCCAACATCGTCCTCGCGGATGAGGTGAACCGCGCGCCTGCGAAGACGCAGTCGGCGCTGCTCGAGGCGATGGAGGAGAAGCAGGTCACGCTCGAGGGTGACGCGCGCCCGCTGCCCGATCCGTTCCTCGTCCTCGCGACCCAGAACCCGGTCGAGTACGAGGGGACGTACCCGCTGCCCGAGGCCGAGCTGGACCGGTTCCTGTTCAAAGCGATCATGCGGTACCCGGACGCGACCGAGGAGCATGCGATCCTGCGCGCGCACGATCAGGGACAACCGCTGTCCGAGGTGGGCGGGCTGGAGCGCCTTCCGGCCGCGGCGCTCGCGGACGCGCGTGCGGAGGTCGACCGGGTGACGGTCGAGGACTCGGTCCTGGACTACGTCGTCCGCATCGTGGCCGAGACGCGCAAGTCGCCTGACCTGCTGCTCGGTGCGAGCCCGCGCGCGGGCGTGCACCTGCTGCGTGCGGCGAAGGCGTCGGCCGCGCTCGACGGCCGCGACTTCGTGACCCCCGACGACGTGAAGTCGCTCGTGGCGCCGACGCTCCGCCATCGCGTCGTCCTGAAGGCCGAAGCCGAGATCGAGGGTCTCGACGCCGACGCGGTCCTCCGTCGCGCGCTCTCGCGGCTCGACGTGCCGCGGTGAAGCGGCTGCGGCTCCCGGGCATCATCCCGCGGCCGCGGCTCCTCGCGCTCGCGCTGGGCGCCGCCGCGCTGCTCGCGCTCGGCACGCTGTCGCCGGTGTTCGTCGCACTCGCGGTCCTCGTGCTCGCGTCAGCGCTCGCGCTCGCGGTCGCGGACTACCGGCTCGCACCGCGGCTGGGCCCGACCGAGATCGCGCGGATCTCGGAACCGCAGCTGATCATCGGCGCGCCGAACCACATCGGCCTGGAGCTGCGGAATCCGACCGTCCGGCCACTGCGGCTGCGCGTACGCGACGAGGTCCCGGTCTCGTTCGCCGTCGCCCCGCGCGTCACGAGCGCGGTCCTCGAGCCGGCCGCATCGGAGACGGCGGCGTACGTCGCGCGGCCGCGGTACCGCGGCTCGTTCCGCTTCGGCGCGCTGCATACGCGGCAGCGCGGGCCGCTGGATCTCGTTGAGCGCCAGAGCGACATACCGGCGGACGCGCCGGCGAACGTGTACCCGGATCTGCGCGAGATCCGGCGCTACGAGGTGACCCTGCGCCGCGGCCTCGCCTACGACGCCGGCCAGCGCCGCGCGCGCCTGCCGGGCGCGGGCAGCGTGTTCGAGCGCTTGCGCGAGTACGGCCCCGATGACGATCCGCGTTCGATCTCCTGGCCGGCCACCGCGCGGCGGGGCCGGCCGATCAGCGTCGAGTACGAGACCGAGCGGCAGCAGCGCGTGCTCATCCTCCTGGATGCCGGACGGATGATGGCGAGCACGCTCGGCGAGCTCACGAAGCTCGACCATGCGGTGAACACCGCGCTCATGCTGTCGTACGTCGCGACCGCGAAGGGCGACGAGGTCGGGCTGCTCGGGTTCGCCGATGACGTGCGGAGCTACCTCCTGCCGCGCCGCGGCCGCCGGCAGTTCCTTCGCCTGACCGAGGAGCTCCGCAAGCTCGAGGTCACGACGACCGAGCCCGACTATCGCGCCGCGTTCGAGTTCCTTCGCTCGCGCACGTCGCGGCGCGCGCTCGTGGTGCTGTTCACCGATCTCGTCGACGTCGAAGCGTCGCGGTCGCTCGTCTCCGCCGTGAACCGTCTCGCCGGGAACAACCTCGTGCTGTGCTGCCTCCTCGCCGATCCGCAGCTCGCGGAGGTCGCATCGCGCGCGCCGCGCTCAACGACCGAGCTGTACGAGCGCGTGATCGCGGAGGAGGTGCGCGACGCGCGCGCGCGAGCCCTCGCGCTGCTGCGCGAGCGCGGCGTCCACGTGGTCGATGTCCCGGCCGAGCGACTCACCGTGGCCGCGATCCAGCGCTACCTCGAGCTGAAGAAGCGCTGGTTGTGAGTGAGCGCGATGTAGCTCCAGAGCGCGAGTCCGGTGCCGATGCCGATCGCTGCCTTGACCGCCGGCAGGAGCGTGGTCGGTGAGACGAACCCCTCGATGAGGCCCGCGCAGACCAGCGTCACGACGACGAGCAGCATCACGCGCATCGACTGACCGCCGGCGATCCGCAGCGCGTCACCGCGGCTGCGCTGGCCCGGATGCAGGATCGCCCACGCGAGCCGCAACCCGGCGCCGCCGGAGAGGAAGATCGCCGACAGCTCCAGGAATCCATGGGCCAGGATGAACGTGAGCAGCGAGCCCGCCACGCCGGCTTGCTGCAGGATCGCGAAGATCGTCCCGAGCTGCGTGCCGTTCAGCACGAGGATGTACGCGGTGTAGAGGCCGGCGGTCATCCCCCCGGCGAACGCCGCGATCGACACGGTCACGTTGTTCACGATGATCAGGGGCCCGATGCTCGCGCGGAGCTCCGGCGGGATCTCGGTGCCCGGTGTGCGCCCGATGATCTGGCGGCGCGCCTCCTCGCTGAGTGCGGACGCCGCGACATCCGGCTGGATCAAGCCTGCCGCGAACGTGACGATCGCCGGCACCACCACGAGGGCGAACGCGACGAGCGTGAACGGCATGGCCGCGCGCGCCGCGGCGGGCAGCTCTCGCGTGACGAACCGTCGCAATCGCCGGCCGCTCGCCGGCGACTCGCTGTACACGAGCGCGTGCGCCGCGGCGACCACGTCATTCAGCCGTTCGGCGACCGTGTCCTGCGCGAAGTCGCGCCGCGCGACCGCGAGATCGCTCGTCGCGCTCCGGTACAACGCTCCGAGCTCGAGCACCTCGTCGGCCCCGAGCCGCGCGACGCGGCCGCCGGCCCGTTCGACCAGCGCGCCCAGGCGTGCCCAGCGCGCGCGGTGGTCCTCGACGAACCGGTCGATCGATTGAACCGCGCGCATCGCGCGACCGTACCATGCTGACGTGGCGATCCGGGTCGGGCGGCTCGAGGTCGAGACCCCTGATCACGTGGTGCTGCGCTACACGCTCGCCGGCGTGGGCAACCGTGGCTTCGCGGCCGTCGTGGACTTCGTCATCGCCGTCCTCATCACCGTCGGCCTCGAGATCGGGTACGAGCAGATCGGCGCGCCTGGCGCGTCGACGGTCGGCGGGTTGATCCAGCTCCTCCTGTTCGTGCTCGGCTGGAGCTACTTCATCGTGCTCGAGTGGCTCTGGAACGGCCAGACCGTCGGGAAGCGCTGGTCGGGCCTGCGCGTGATCAACGAGGACGGCTCGCCGGCGGGTTTCGTGGCGGTGTTCGTCCGCAACCTCGTCCGGATGGCCGACTTCCTTCCCGGCTTTTACGGGCTCGGCCTTCTGTCGATCGTCTTCACCTCGCGGTCGCAGCGTCTCGGCGATCTCGCCGCCGGCACCTTCGTCGTCCGCGCTCCCAAGCCGCGGCTGGATTGGCTGTCGTTGCGCACTGTGACGCGCGCGGGCGTACCCGTGCCCGCCGCCGGCGTGCGTCAGCTCTCCGGCGAGGCGCAGCGGATCGTGCGTGAGTTCGTGGCGCGGGAGGGGACCCTCCCGGATCGGGATCGGGCCAGGCTCGCGGCGCAGATCGCGTCCCGGATCCGGCCGCTGGTGACGGGCATTGACGCGGCCGACGACGTCGCCTTCCTCCGCACGCTCGCGGCGACGCTGCGGGAGGCGGGGGAGCGACGGTCGTGAACGAGCTCTTTGGGATCGTCATCCTGGTCCTGCTCATCGCCGGGTTCAGCGTCCTGTCCGGCGGCGGCCGGAGCGCGAGCGAGCTGCGGATGCGCCGCCGGTGGGAGGCCAACTTCGAGTCGGAGATGCGCCAGATCCGTCCGACCGACGCGACCGGCGTGCTCATGTGCCGCCGCTGTGGCGCCTCGGCGTCGGAGCGCGCGGGCCGCTGCCCCAGCTGCGGCGCGGTACTCTAGATCCACCCCCTCCCGGGAGGGGATGCCAGTTGGAGGAGCCAGTGACCGAGCCGACCGCCGAGCGGACCTATTCCCTGCCCGGGATCCACTGCGCGGGCTGCGCGGGGACGATCGAGGAGGCGCTCGAGCCCGTCGAGGGCGTCGAGTCCACCGCCGTGGACCTCGAGGCGAAGATCGTGCGCGTCCGCGGCTCGGCCGACGACCGCGTACTGCGCAAGGTGCTCACCGCGGCCGGCTACCCGCCGGCCTGAGCATGACCACCGCGGTCCCAACGGAAGATAAACGCGACCTCGCCATCACCGGCATGACCTGCGCGTCATGCGTGGTGAGCGTCGAGTCCGCGCTGCGATCGGTGCCCGGCGTCGCATCGGCGGACGTGAACCTCGCGACCGAACGCGCGACGGTGCGGCTGGCGCCGGCGACCGACATGGCCGGCCTGGTGCGGGCCGTCGAGCGCGCCGGCTACGGTGCGCTCCCGATCCCGTCCGACGAGCGCGAGCGCGCCGAGCACGCCGACGCGGAGCGCGCCCTCCGCCTGCGCTACGTCGCGGAGCTTCGACGTCGCCTCGTCGTCGCGGCGGTGCTCGCGGCCGCGACCATGGCGCTCGCGATGGCCGACCTTCTCATCCCGTCGCTCCGCGGCGCGGCCTGGCGGCCGGTCGCGCTGTTCGCGCTCGCCACGCCGGTGCAGGTGTGGGCCGCCGCGCCGTTCTATCGCGCGGCCTGGAGTGCCGCGCGCCATCGCACGACGAACATGAACACGCTGGTCGTCGTCGGCACGACGGCCGCCTACGTGACTTCGGTCGCCGCGACGTTCCTGCCGGGCGCGTTCGTCGCGGCCGGGCTCGATCCGACCGAGCACCTCTACTACGAGACCGCGACCGCGATCGTCGCGCTCATCCTGGTCGGCCGGTTCCTCGAGGCCCGTGCCCGCGCCCGCACCGGAGATGCGATCCGCGCGCTGCTCGCGCTCGGTGCGAAGACCGCGCGCGTCCGCCGCGCCGGGGGCGCCGAGGAGGACATCCCGATCGCGGCGCTCGCCGTCGGTGACGTCATCGTCGTGCGCCCGGGCGAGACCATCGCGGCTGACGGGCTGGTCGTCGCCGGAGCGTCGGCGGTCGACGAGTCGATGGTCACCGGCGAGTCGATGCCGGTCGACAAGGGTGCGGGCGACGAAGTGACCGGCGGGACGCTGAATCGGACGGGCGCGCTCCGCGTGCGCGCCACCAAGGTCGGCCGCGACACGGTGCTCGCATCGATCGTGCGGCTCGTCGATGAAGCGCAGGGCTCGAAGCCTCCGATCCAGCGGCTCGTCGATCAGGTGGCATCGGTCTTCGTGCCGATCGTGCTCGCGATCGCGCTCGGCACGTTCGTCGTGTGGCTGGCGTTCGGTCCGTCGCCGTCGTTCGGGGCGGCGCTGCGCGCCGCGATCGCGGTCCTGATCATCGCCTGCCCGTGTGCGCTGGGCCTCGCGACGCCGACTGCGCTCACCGTCGGGATCGCGCGCGGCGCGAGCCGGGGGATCCTCATCCGCGACGCGGAGGCGCTCGAGCGCGCGCGGTCGGTCGACGTCGTCGCGTTCGACAAGACCGGCACGCTGACCGCCGGCCGGCCGCAGCTCGTCGACCTGATGGCCTGCGCGGACTTCGGCGAGGACGAGGTCCTCCGGCTGGCAGCGGGTGCCGAGCGCGGCTCGGAGCATCCGCTGGGCGAGGCCCTGGTCGAGGGCGCTCGCGGCCGCGGCCTCGCCGTGCCGGAGGCCTCTTCCTTCATCTCGCTGCCGGGCGCGGGCGTGCACGCGACGGTCGATGGCCACGACGTGTGGCTCGGCAACGTGGAGCTCGCGCGCGGTCACGGCTTCGCCGACGTGCCTGAGGCGACGCTCGCCCGCCACGAGGAGGCCGGCCGAACGCCGCTGGTCATGACCATCGACGGCAAGCCGGGTGCGATCTTCGCCGTGGCCGACACGCCGAAAGCGTCGGCGCGTGAGGCGATGCGGGTCCTGCGCGCGCGCGGCCTGCGTACGTTGCTCGTGTCGGGTGACACGCAGCGGACCGCGTCGGCGATCGCGCGCGATCTCGGCATCGACGAGGCGCGGGGCGGCGTGAAGCCGGCCGAGAAGTCCGAGGTCATCGCCGAGCTTCAGCGCGCGGGACACCGGGTGGCGATGGTCGGCGACGGCGTGAACGACGCGCCGGCGCTCGCCCGCGCGGATCTGGGTATCGCGATCGGGAGCGGGACCGATGTGGCGATCGCGTCAGCGGGGGTGGTGCTGGTCGGGGGCGATCCACGCGGCGTGCCGCGCGCGCTGCGGCTCTCGCGCGCGACGGTCAATGCCATCCGTCAGAACCTGTTCTGGGCGTTCATCTACAACGTGCTGCTCATCCCGTTGGCGGCCGGCGCGCTCTACCCGTTCACCGGCTGGCTCCTGTCGCCGGTCCTCGCAGCCGGCGCGATGGCGCTCTCGAGCGTCACCGTTGTCACGAACTCACTGCGGCTGCGCTCGGTGTCGCTCGACTAGATCCGCCCAAGCGCGAACCGTCGTGATAAGAGGGCGAGCAGCGCCTGGTAGCGCCGGCGCAGGATCCCCGGCCGGAGCGAGCGGGGCGGTAACCTTCACCGGCACGCCGAACGGGAACACGCCGATCGCCGCGCGCATCGCAGTCGGACGATCGGCGTGGGTGTCGGCACAGCCGTCGGCGCGATCGCGTCCTTTCGCCAGGGTCAGTCGCGGTTGGCCTACTCGGTCGGCTTGTGCGCGGCCGCGCGCTTGGCGGCAAGGCGGACCCGAGCGAGGAGCTCGGCGGGGTCCCACGGCTTGATGATCCAGTCGTCCGCGGGTCCGAGCTGCGGGACGATCTCCGTGAACACATCGCGCCGGCTGGTCATGAAGATCACCGCCGGCGGGCGCTCGACCGACTCGCGCAGCTCGCGCTGCAGATCGAGGCCGGAGTCCGAGCCGAGATTCACGTCGAGCAGCACGACGTCGGGCGACTGCGTCGTCGCGGCGGCCAGGCCATCACGGGCGTTCGTCGCCACCTGGATCTCGAAGTCGTGCTGCGCGAGCACGCGTCCCAGGATCAGCGGCAGCTGCTCGTCGTCGTCCACGATGAGGATCGTCGTCACGATGCCATCGCCACGCTGACACCGCTCACCAGCTGCTGGCGCGAGAACGGCTTGGCCAGGAAGGTGCTGCCGCTCGCGAGCTGGCCGCCGGACGGGTCACCGGACATGAACATGACATGCAGATGCGGATAGATCGAGCGCAGGTGCGCGGCGAGCTTGTGGCCCTGCCAGTCGGTGAGGAACAGATCGGTGAGCACGAGGTCGATCTCCCCGTGGTGCGCCGCGCACAGTCGCAGGGCCTCGCTCGCGGTAGCGGCGTGCAGGACCGTGTAGCCCTGCGCGGTGAGGATGCGGTGCGCGGAGAGCCGGAACGGGTGCTCGTCGTCGACGACCAGGACCGTGCCGCCGCTTGTCGGCGACGAGTGGGCCACCGGAGGCGTCGGCGAGAGGGCCGTCTCGACCTTCGCGTGCGCCGCGAGCCAGAATCCGAGCTTGTCAGCTGACATCGGCCGCGCGAAGACGTAGCCCTGCGCCGCGTCGCACCCCATGGCCGCGAGCATCTCGACCACTGCCTGGTCCTCGACGCCTTCCGCGATCGTCTCGAGTCCGAGCGCGTGGCTGAGCTCGATCGCGGCGCGGACGATCGCGGACGTCCCCGCGTCATCGAACAGGGGCGTGATGAACGATCGGTCGATCTTGACCGCGTCAAGAGGCAGCTTCTGGAGGTACGTGAGCGACGAATAGCCCGTCCCGAAGTCGTCGACCTCGATGAACACCCCGAGAGACTTCAGATCGCGGAGGCACGCGATCGCCTGCTCCGCGTCGGCCATGACCTCGCTCTCGGTGACCTCGAGGGCGAGGAGGGCGGGATCGACGCCGGATGCCCGCAGGAGCGAGCTCAGGAGCGCGGGAAGGCCGGCCGACCTCGCGAGGGCCTTCGCGCCGACGTTCACCGCGATGCGGATGGGGCGGCCCTCGTCGGACCACGCACGCGACTGGCGGAGCGCCTCGGTGAGCACCCACTGCGTGAGCGGCACGATGAGCCCGCTCTGCTCGGCGACAGGGATGAACTCGCCCGGAGCGAGGAGCCCGCGCTCGGGATGCTGCCACCGGACGAGGGCCTCGACGCTTCGGACACTGGTGCTCGGAAGCTCGACGATCGGTTGGTAGTGGAGTCGAAGCTCGCCGTTCGCGATCGCGGCGCGGAGCCCGTCGAAGGTGTCGAGCCGGGAGAGTCGCTCCTGCTCGCTACGAGCCGTCGCGACGACGACGGAGCGGCCCTTCACCTTGCCCTCTTCGAGCGCGATCTCCGCACGCCGGACGAGCTCGACGGCCGTGTTCGCGTGGTCCGGGTAGCGGGCGACCGCGACATGCGCCTCCAGCCGGACCTCGGTGCTGGAGAGCTTGAAGGGTGCCGTGACCAGGGCGAGCGCGGCCTGCGCGCTGGCGAGCGCCGTCGGTCCCGCGGGGAGCCAGAGAAGGAACTTGTCCGATCCGATCCGGGCCACCCGGTCGTCGCTGTCCGTGTAGCCGCGCAGCCGGTGCCCGATCGCCTTCAACAGGTCGTCCCCGGTCTCGTGTCCGAATGTCTCGGTGATCTGACGGAACTGGATGATGTCGACGACGACGAGATCCGAGCCGGCGCGCTCGTTCGTGGTCAGCGCTGCCTCGAGGACCTTGACGAACGACGCATGGTTCAGCAGGCCGGTCGCGGCATCCATCGACATGAGCCGGGCGATGCTCCGGTGCGCGCCGCGCGCGTAGGACAGGAGCCAGCCGACGAGGGCCACCGCCACCGTGGTCGGCACCATGGTCCGCAGATCCTGGCCGACGACATTGCCCTGGATGGCGTACTCGGATGTTTGGATGGCCCCGACGGCCACACTTGTGATGAGCACGACCGGTAGCCCGAACGACCAGCCCGCCACGAGCACGGGACCGAGGATGAGCACACCGGCCGCCGGCCCCGCGAGGTGATAGAGGGGGGCGAACAGGAGCACGAGCGCTCCCACCGAGGCGATGAGCGCCAGGTACGGGGCGTGGCGTCGCAGCGTGCGCATCCACGACAGCGTGGGCTGATGCACGTGAGCGGGAAACGTATCAATGCGGGGACCTGAGCCCCTGCGTGTGCAGGGGGTCGTTGGGCCTACCCGAGGATGCCCAGCTCCTGCGCGCGGAGGACGGCCTCGAGCCGCGAGTGGGCTTGGAGCTTCTCGAGCACCGTCTGGACGTAACCGCGGGCCGTGTTGGTGCTGATCCCGAGGTCCGCGGCGAGGACCGCCGTTTCCTTGGCCGCGGCCATCGCGCGCAGCACGTCGAGCTCACGAGGCGTCAGTGACCCGGCTCGCTTCGAGCGCGCCGTGCGATCGACGGCGCGCTCGCGCGCCCGCCGGAGCAACGCGCTCAAGGTCGCCGCGGGGATGAGCATCTCGCCGGCCGCGACGCGGTGGATCGCGTCGGCGATCTCCGCGACACGGGCGGTCTTCATCAGGTATCCGGACACGCCCGCTTCGACCGCGTCCAGCATCTCGTCGTCGGTGCCGCCGCCGGTCAACATGACGATCTTCGTTCCCGGCTGGCGCGCGAGGATCTTCGCGGTCGTCTGTGCGCCGCTCGTCCCGGGCAGCCGTTGGTCCATCAGGATGACATCGGGCTGCAGATCGTCCGCGAGCCGCACCGCCTCCTCGCCCGTGCCCGCGCTGGGCGTGAGCTCGAGCCCCACCTTGCGACCGAGCACTTCGCGGAGGCTTTCCGCGAACGCGGCGTGGTCGTCGACCACCATGACCCGGAGCACGTCGCTCACTTGGCGGTAGCCGGACCGAACGTCCTCGCGATCGCGTCAAGCAGGTCGCGACGGGTGAACGGCTTCTGCAGGAAGTTGCTCCCCTCGGGGAGCGCCCCCTGTTGGGAGATCACCTCCTGCGAGTAGCCGGTCATGTACACGATCGGCAGTCCGGGACGCAGCTCCTTGGCGCGGCGACCGAGCTCGATCCCCGAGAAGCCCGGCATCACGATGTCTGTAAGCAGGACATCGACGTCCTTCTGGACGTCGCCGAGCACCTGCAGGGCGTCCGCGGGGTCCGACCGCATGAGCACCTTGTACCCATTAGCGGTAAGGATGCGCGCCGCGGCCAGGAGCACGGCACTCTCATCCTCGACGAGCAGGACCGTGCGCCCGGCGCCTCCCGCTGCGATGACCGGTTCCGGGGCGGTGCCGACGCGTGCCGCAGCCTCGTCGGTCGCGGGCAGATGGATGCTGATCCGCGTGCCGAGGCCCGGCTCCGAATAGATGCCGATGTTCCCGCCGGCCTGGGTGACGATGCCATACACGGTGGCGAGCCCGAGGCCGGTGCCCCGGCCGGCAGCCTTGGTGGTGAAGAACGGCTCGAATGCGCGCGAACTGACTTCCGGGCTCATCCCGATCCCGGTGTCGGAGACCGACAGCCGCACGTAGCGTCCGGGCGTGACGCCTGGTCGTCCGGCGGCGTACTCGTCGTCGAGATCCACGGTGGACGTCTCGACGACGACGCGGCCACCGGTCGGCATGGCATCCCGCGCGTTCACCGTCAGGTTGAGGAAGATCTGTTCGACCTGACCCGGATCGGCCAGCACCGACGGCAGGTCCTCCGAGAGCTTGAGCGTGAGGTCGATGTCCTCGCCGAGGGTCCGGCGCAGCATCTCCTCGACGCCCTCCACGACCGTGTTGAGGTTCAGCACCTGCGGGTTCGCGGCCTCGCGACGCGCGAAGATGAGCAGCTGTCGAGTCAGGTCCGCCGCGCGCATTGCGGCCCGCTGGATCTCCTCCACGTCGTGGCGCAGCGGTCCCTCGGGAAGCTCGTCGGTGACGAACTCCGCGTAGTTGAGGATGACCGCGAGCAAATTGTTGAAGTCGTGCGCGATGCCGCCGGCGAGCTGGCCGACGGTCTCGAGCCGCTGGCTCTGCTGGAGCTGCACCTCGAGGTGCTTCCGTTCGGTGAGGTCGTCGATGACGACCATGCGGGCGTCGTGCCCGTCGTACACAAGGTGGATCGAGGTGACATCGACGTCGATGAGGCTCCCGTCTTTGATCCGATGCTTCCACGGCCCCGAACGCCGCACCTCGGGCTGATCGCTGAGCTTGCTACGCAACGGGGGCGCCTGATCACTGGTCAGGACGTGCGCGACCGTCATCGCGCGGAACTCGTCGCGGGTGTACCCGTACCGGCGAACGGCCGCGTCGTTGACCTCGAGGAACGCCAGGGTGTCCACGTCGTATACGAACAGCGGTTGCGGGTTCCCGGCGAACAAGAGTCGGTAGTTGCGCTCGGACACGCGCGCCGCAGCCTCGGCGCGCCGTCGCTCCGTGATCTCGCCATCAATGGACGTGACGAGTGCGTTGAATCGTGAGGCCACTCCTGCGATCTCCGCGGGCCCGGACGCCGTGACCGATCCTGGCTCGAGGCGTTCGGCGCCGCGACCCATCGCCGCACTCAGCTCATGCAGGGGCTTGGTCATCGAGCGATAGAGCAGGAGGGTGCCGACGAGAAGGACCGCCAGGCCCACCAATGGCACGAAGATGGGCTCGACGAACAGGACGGCGGCGAACGCGCTGACCGTGTAGAGGGCCAGCAGCGCGCAGAGATACACGCTCAACGGTGGCCGCGATCGGCTTACCGCCGTCCTAGTTCGCCCCTGTCCCGACTCCGCCGTTGCGCCCACCCATCTGCTCCGCGCCGACTTGTGCGGATCGTCCCGCTGGGCGAAACTACAGGGGGAAGACAAGGAATGCCGAACCCGAATTCACCTTCGGTTCGAGGTCCCGAGCGCCGCAAGACCGCCCCGCGCCGCGATACGGCGAGCAGTCTCGAGCGGCTACTCGACGGAGCCCTGAAGGTATTTGCCGAGCGTGGGTATCACGCCGCCAACATCCACGAGATCTGCACCAGGTCATCGGTCGGGATCGGCACCTTCTACGCGCATTTCGACGATAAGAAGGAGCTCATCAGGCGGCTGATGACGGAGCGCGCGGTCGCGCTGCTCGGCGCGATCACCAGCGACGATCTGCTCGACCCGCCATCGCTGTCCCGCCGCGTCAAGACCTACCTCGACGATCCCATGGCGGTCGGATTTTGGGCGGCGTGGCGCGAGGCGACCCTGGCTGACGAGGATCTTCGGCGCATCGACGCGCGCCTTCGGATCGATCTGGTCAAGAAGATGGCGACCTCGATCCGGGGCGCGCGACTGAAAGCACACACCGATCGGCGCTCCGTCCTTGACCCGATGGAGGCCGCCTGGGTGACCTTCGCAGCCACCCGCATCCTGGCCAGCCACGATCGTCGAGGCGCCCCGAGCCTCGATGCCGCCGCGCGGATCATCCGGCACCTCGCGCTCGGAAGCGCCGAGGACTAGGCGACACGCTCCGCGTACGCGCTGTAGCCGCCCTCGAAGACCCGCACGGCGCCCTCGTCCAGGGCGACGACGCGATCGACGACCCGATCCAGAAAGTAGCGGTCGTGGGACACCACGACGACGGTGCCGGTGAACTCTTCGAGCGCCGCTTCGAGGACCTCGGCCGAGGCGATGTCGAGGTTGTTGGTCGGCTCGTCGAGCAGCAGACAGTTGACGTTCGAGTACATCAGGCCCGCGAGCTGCATCCGGCTCTTCTCGCCGCCTGAGAGCGTCGCGATCGGCTGCTGCGCCGCGGCGTAGGGGATCAGGAACTTCAGCAGCTTGGCGACGGCCTCGCCCTCGGTCATCGGGCGGATGTCGCGAAGGGTCTCGATCGGCGTGCGCCGCGCATCGAGCGTCTCGTGGTGCTGCGCGTACCGTCCGCGCTCGATGCTGGGCCCCACCCACACCGTCCCTCGGTCGGGCGCCCGCTCGCCGCTCATCAGCGACAACAGCACCGTCTTCCCCGAGCCGTTCGGGCCGATGATGCCGACGCGCTCGCCGTTCTGGATCACGAGCGACGTGTCCGCGATGACGGGCCGGCCGCCGAGTGTGAGCTCCGCGTGCTCGAGCCGGATCGCGATCGCACCGCCCCGGATGCGCGGGCGGAACGAAAGGGCCATCCGCCGGCGCTCGAGCACCGGCCGCTCGACCTTCTCCATCCGATCGATCTGACGCTGCTTGTTCCGCGCCTGCTTGATGTGCCGTTCGTCGACGACGAGGCGCGCCCACAGCTCGAAGCGCTTCACCGCGGCCTCGAGTCGCGCGATCTCCTTCTGCTGCGACGAGTAGTCCTGCTGCTGGCGCCGCAGCGCGATCTCCTTCTGCACGACGTACGCGGAGTAGTTGCCCTCCCACAGGATCAGCCGGGCGCCGCTCGCGGTCGGCTCGAGCTCCGCGATGCGCTCGACCGTGTCGTCGAGCAGGTAGCGGTCGTGGGACACGATGACGACCGCGCCGTCGAACTCCGCGAGCAGGCGCTCGAGCGTCTCCTTCCGGGCGAGGTCGAGGTGGTTGTCCGGCTCGTCGAGGAGGAGGAGATCCGGGTCGCCGATCAGGCAGGCCGCGAGACCGACGAGCTTGCGCTGGCCGCCGGAGAGCGCCGCGAGCGGCATGTCCCAGTGGTCGCGCGGGATGCCGAGCTCCCGCAGCAGCCCCTCCGCGCGGTTCCGCAGGCGGGGACCGCCGGCCCGCTCGAAGGCGTGAAGCAGCCGCTCATGGACCTCGAGCGCGTCAGTGAGCGCGGCCATGTCGGCGTTCACCGCCGGGTCGGCCAACCGGGCGCCGACCGCGGCGAGGTCACCTTCGATGCGCGCCAGGTCGGGGCGCGCTCGAAGCAACGCCCCGATGACCGGCAGGTCGCTCGGCGCCTGCTCCTGCTCGAGATACGCGACCCGCAGGTCGCGGGGGCGCGTCACGAGGCCCCCTTCGGGTGGCTCGAGCCCCGCGATCGTCCGGAGGAGCGTCGACTTCCCGCTGCCGTTCGGACCGATGAGCCCGATCCGGGCGCGATCCTCGATCGTCCACGACAGGTCCGCGAGGATCGTGCGGTCCCCGTGCGCGCGCGTCACGTGCGCGAGGTCCGTGACGATCATGCCGCCATTTGACACCCATCCGGACGCACGATGGAATGAACGCGATGGCCGCGATCGACACCCCATTCCCGGTCACGCGCCCGCGGTACACGGGCATCCTCGAATGGGTCACCACCGTCGATCACAAGAAGATCGGCATCCTGTACCTCTGGACGACGTTCTTCTTCTTCATCGCCGGCGGGCTGCTCGCCCTGCTCTTGCGCGCGCAGCTCGCGTCGCCTGACGGGACGGTCCTGACCGCCGAGCAATACAACGGCGCGTTCACGATGCACGGCACGACGATGATCTTCCTCTTCGTCGTGCCGGTCTGGACCGGATTCGCGAACTACATCATCCCGCTGCAGATCGGCGCGCGCGACATGGCCTTCCCGAAGCTGAACGCGCTGTCGTACTGGCTGCTGCTCGGCGGCGGCATCATCCTCTACTCGGCGCTGCTCGTTGGCCCGCCGTCATCCGGTTGGACGTCGTACGTGCCGCTCTCGACGCTGCCGTACTCGCCGAGCCACGGCCAGGACCTCTGGCTCCTCAGCCTCACGGTCCTTGGCTTCTCGTCGATCTTCGGGGCGCTGAACATGATCGTCACGATCTTCGCGCTGCGCGCGCCGGGCATGACCTTCTCCCGGATCACGTTGTTCACGTGGAGCGTGCTGGTCACGTCGTTCCTGCTCGTGCTGGCGATCCCGTTCCTCACCGTCGCCGGCGTCCTGCTGCTCTTCGATCGCCTTGCGGGCCTCAGCTTCTTCGCGACGTCGGAAGGGTCGGACCCGCTGCTCTGGCAGTTCCTGTTCTGGTTCTTCGGCCACCCCGAGGTCTACATCATGGTGCTCCCCGGGTTCGGGGTCGTGAGCGAGATCCTCCCGGTCTTCTCTCGCAAGCCGATCTTCGGCTACAAGATGATCGCGTACTCGAGCGTCGCGATCGGGTTCCTCTCGTTCTCCGTCTTCGTGCACCACATGTTCGTCGCGGGCGTCGACGAGACGCTGCAGGTCTTCTTCATGATCTCCACGATGCTCATCGCGGTGCCCACCGGCGTGAAGATCTTCAGCTGGCTCGGGACGATCTGGCACGGGTCCTTGCGATTCAAGACGCCGATGCTCTTCGCGCTCGGCTTCATCGCGACGTTCACGATCGGCGGCATCTCCGGGGTCTTCCTGGGCTCGGTGCCCGAGGACGTACAGCTCTCGGACACCTACTACGTCGTCGCCCACATCCATTACGTCCTGTTCGGCGGCGCGGTGATGACCGTTTTCGGCGCGATGTACTACTGGATCCCGAAGATGTCGGGTCGCCTGATGAACGAGCGGCTGGGCCAGATCAATTTCCTGACCATCTTCGTCGCGATGAATCTCACCTTCTTCCCGCAGCATCAGCTCGGCATCGAAGGTATGCCGCGCCGGGTGTTCCACTACCCGCAGGCGCCGGAGTGGTCCCTGCTGAACCTCATCTCGACCATCGGCGCGTTCCTCATCGCGTTCGGCGTCGCGATCTTCCTGTGGAACTTCTTCAGCAGCA
>Ga0310811_10004502_pt1 | contig 17500 bp, 17 predicted proteins | sample YCmetagenome_FD_207642 | JGI IMG/M metagenome (GOLD analysis project Ga0310811, IMG submission 207642) | Soil microbial communities from experimental microcosm in Duke University, North Carolina, United States - YC | ecosystem: Engineered > Artificial ecosystem > Soil microcosm > Unclassified ...
AGCTGATGAAGTCGCGCGTGGCAGCGAAGCCCAGGCCCTGCACCTTGGGATCCCTGGCCTCGTAGTGGAATTCATAGAGGAAACCCGGCTTGGGCTTCTGGCCCTCGCGCAGCCGGATCGTGCGGCCGTCGACGAAGGCCCATTCGGTAGCGGACAGCTCCAATGGCGGGTCCGATGCGCGCTCGCGCACGGTCAATCGGGCGCGCGTCTGGTCAAGCGTCGTCGCCTCGTGTGAAAGCTTGAACGCTTCGAGCACACCGACCCGCGTGCCGGACACGTATTCCTCGCGCACGCGCTGCACGATCGGCTGGCCGTCGTTCGTCGCAACCGGCGCCGTGAGGGCAAGGCCCATATTGGCGCGTGGCGCGTCGGGGTCCCAGCCCGACCAGACGAGCGTGAAGCCGCGCCGCAGAGGAAAGCCGTTGCCGAGGTCGGCCACCGTCTTGGGATCGTTCACGCCTTGCGGGCCGTCGGCGATGTTGCCGAACAACATCTTGCGGCCGCGATTGTTCACCTCGTAGAGGATGCGGCCGTTGCCCTTGGCCGGATCTTTCGGCCGCAGGATGTAGACGTCGGTCGCATACTCGACCCGGCCGCGTGCGTTGCGCGGCGCCTTGTCGAGGAGGGCGATCGCCTTGTTGGCGGGATCGTCTGGGTCGACTTCGCCCTTGGCCGTGCCGATGACGCGCTCGTAGGCCCCGACGTCGCCGAAGGCGGCATTCTCGGCAACGGGATCGATCGTCTGAATATCGAGCGAGAGTAACACGAGACAGCCGCGCTCAGGGCGCCGGGAAGTTCAGTTCTACGCCGACGCCGTCTGGATCGTAGAGGAAGATCTGCGCGGCTCCCGTGCGCGGTACGATCTGTTCGCGGAACTTCACGTTCTTTGCTTTGAGCCTGGCGCGCACACCTTCGATGTCGGTGGCGGCAAAGGCGATGTGGTCGAACCGGCCGGTATCTTCGAACTTCTTCTTCGTGCCTCGTACGACGATGCCCTCTCGCGGCTGGCGGTCACCCAGCAGATGCACGGTGGCGACGCCGCCGGAATAGAGCCAGTAGCCCGGGAAGCCGAGTGGCGGCCGGTCGCCGTTCTCCAGCCCCAACACGTCGCAGTAGAAGTCCTTGGTGGCCTCGAGGTTGGACGGCTCGATCGTGTAATGCTGCAGGACACCAAGCGGCATCGTTCGCTCCCTAGACGAAGGTGAGGTCGGCATTGGCGCCCATCATCCAGGCACCGACGGTTTCGAAATGAGAAAGCCGCCCCTGCAACTGCTGGGTCACGGTATGAATGTCGCGGAAGCGGCGCTCCAGCGGATGGTTCTCGAAGATCGCCGTAGCCCCTGCGGCGTTGTAAGCGAAGTCGACGGCCTCGCGCGCCTTATGAATGGCGTTGGTCGAGGTCATGCGGATCAGGATGCGATCGTCCACCGAAAGCCTGGCGCCGCCCGAGATACGCTTCCAGACGTCGGCCATTGATTGCAGCAGGTAGGCGCGAGCGGAGCGGATCCCAACTTCGGCCTGGGCAAGATTGGTCTGCACCACGGCGTTGTCGCGGATCGGGCTCGTCTTGCCGCGCGGGATCTTGTTCTTCGCGACATCGACGAAGGTGTCGAGCGAGGCGCGGGCGATACCCAGCGCCACGCCGGCGAAGCCGACCTCGTAGCAGGTCATCGCCGGCAGGCGGTAGAGAGGGCCAGCTTCACGGCATTCTGCTTCGGCTTCACGCGTGATCGTGTCGCGGGTGATCGAGTGGTCGGCGCGCACGAAATGGTCGTTGAGCGCGAACTGATCGCTCGCCGTGCCGCGCAGGCCCACGACATTCCAGATGTCGGTCCACTGCACCTCCTCGGTGCGGACCAGCATGGTGCGCTCGACCTGCTTGCCGTTGGCGTTCAGGCGCGGCGACCCATCGGCCTTCCAGATCGGGCAATGGGCGCCGAGCCAGGTGGCGTGCCGGCCGCCCGAGGCGAAGGCCCAGACACCCGTCACCCGATAGCCGCCCTCGCATTCTATCGCCTTCACTTTGGGGCCGGGGCCCCAGGCGAGAACAGCGCGAGGATCGTTGCCGAAGATCTCATGCGCCACCGGCAGGTCGAGATAGGCCGCGGACATGGCGCAGCCACCGGCCTGGCTCAGGCACCAGGCCGTCGAGGCATCGCCGCGGGCGATGGTCTCGATCACATGGAAGAAGGTGATGGGATCGGTCTCGATGCCGTTGGACGAGCGCGGCAGCAGGAGGCGGAACATCCGCGCCTCGTGCAGCTTGTCGAGCAGGGCCGGTGGCAGCCGGCGCATGTCCTCGACCTCGTTCGACGTGGCTTCGACGAGGGGCCGCAGCGCCTCTGCCTGCGCGATCACGGTCTGGTCCCCGGCCAGGTCGGCGGAAGTCGGAATGAGCGTGTCCAAGTCAGTCCTCTCCGAATGCAGGCTTCGGGCGGTCGGTGGTTGCCATCAGCTCCCGGTCGATCTGCTCATTCGATTTGCCCCGGGTTTCGATGCCGAAGAAATAATAGACCACGCCGGCCATCAGGAACCAGCAGCCGAGGTAAAGGAACGCGGTCGGAATTTGCGGCAGCGGCACATCGGGCTTGAGATAGTTGCCGGAGCCAACGATCAGCGCCAGCCCGACCGGCCCCAGGATCTTCCCGATGCCGCCGAAGCCGTAGGCCGAACCCATGCCGCTGGTCTTGAGGTGCGAGGGCCAGATTTCGGCGCCGTAGGGCCCGACGATCGCGAAGCCGCCGTCGGCGAAGAACATCGCCGCCGCCAGGATCAGCCAGAAGGCGGAAACACCGAACAACATGGTGTCGTGGTTGTAGCCGGCGAGGATGATCAGAATGCCCGCGCCGAAACCCAGGAGGCCGCCACAGTTGCGCCGCCCGATCCGCTCGGACAGCCAGGAGAACGATACGCGCCCGACGAAGCCGACCACCGTCAACAGAAGCATCATCTTGGCGGCTTCCTGCGGGCTCACCTTCAAGAGCAACACGAACAGTGCCGGGGCCCAGAGTGCGATGCCGTAGACCCCGGTCTGCGCGCCGGCATTTCCAAGCCAGGAGACGAGCAGGCTGCGCGGATAGCTGAAGAGGTCGAACCAGTTGGTTTTCACCACCCGGGCCTCGTCGGGGCTCGGCGCCGGCAGGCTCTTGGGATCGACCTGCAGGGCCCAGGCGAGGGACTTGCGTGCCTCGTCGACGCGGCCCTGGCGAGCGAGCCAGCGTGGCGACTCGGGCACCCACAGCCGGACCAGCAGCACCAGCAGTGCCGGCAACACGCCGATCGCGAACAGCAGGCGCCACTGCGCCGCGCCCATGAAGGCACCCAGCACGGAGCCGAGGCCGACGCCGATCGGAATGATGCAGGTGACGAGTCCGCCGATCCAACCGCGCTTGGAGGTCGGCATGAACTCCTGCACCAAGGGCAGGTCGACGCAGTAGAGGCCACCCACGCCCAATCCGACGAAGAAGCGCATGATCGTGAGGTAGATCCAGCCATTGTCGGGCGTGAAATAGAGCAGGCCGGTGGCGATCGAGAAATTCAGCACCGTGCCGATGAACACCTTGCGCCGGCCGATGCGATCCGCCAACCAGCCCCACCCGTAGGCACCAATAATGGCGCCGATGCCTGAGCTCATCAGCACGATCGCCGACTGGCCGAACGTGAGCTTCCACGGTCCGATCAGGAAGGCGAGCACGAACGCGATCAGGAAATAGTCGAAGAACTCCAGCGCATCGCCGATGATGGCGGCGGCCAGGATTTTCTTTTGATTGCCGGTCAGACGTGTTTGTCGATCGAGAACCTCGAACATGGGCTGCCCCTCCGAACGCGTTTTTCTTTGAGGCGAAGGTCCGCGTGTTCCTGCCGCCCAATTGACGAAACGCTACGCTTTCGCCACCGGACACGGAAGCGTGAGCGCAAGCTCAGTTTGCCCGTCGAAACGCAGCGCTGCATTGCAGCGACAGCCTTGCTAGGAAGGCTGCCGAATTGGGCTGTTCGCGAGGAGGAAACGACATGCATTGGATCGATCGCCGCAAGCGCTTCCGCGCTCTTCTTGCCGGACAACGCTGCGTCCACCCCGGTTCGGTCTATGATGCGATCTCCGCGCGCATCGCCGAGGATCTTGGCTTCGAGGTCGGCATGTTCGCGGGCTCCGTGGCGTCGATGGCGGTGCTGGGCGCTCCCGACCTGATCGTGCTGACGCTGTCGGAGTTTGCTGCCCAGGCCTATCGCATCAATCGGGCCGGCAATCTGTGTCTGCTGGTCGACGCCGACCATGGCTACGGCAACGCACTCAGCGTCAAGCGCACGGTCGAGGAACTCGAAACCGCAGGCGTGTGCGCCCTCAGCATCGAGGATACGGAGCTGCCGCAGCCCTTCGACGCGGCGAAGCCGCGACTGGTCGGCCTTGCCGAGGGCGTGGGCAAGATGAAGGCGGCACTCGCCGGCCGCCAGGATCCGGCGCTCTGCATCGCCGGCCGCACCAGCGCCATCCAGATCACCGGCCTCGACGATGCCATCGCCCGCGGCAAGGCCTACGAGCAGGCAGGCGTTGATGCGCTGTTCTTCGTCGGCGTTCGCACGCGAACAGAGCTCGATGCGATCTCGTCGGCCACCACGCTGCCGCTCATCCTCGGTGGCGCCTCGCCCGAGCTTACCGACCTTTCCTATCTGGCGTCGCGCCGCGTGCGCGTCGCCCTACAGGGCCACCAGCCATTCGCGGCGGCGGTGAAGGCGGTGCACGACACCTTGAAGGCCCTGCGCGAGGGGACGCCGCCTGGCAAGCTCACGGGCATTGCCGATGCCGAGCTGATGAAGCGCGTCACGCGCGAGGGCGACTACACCCGGTGGACGAAGGACTTCTTGAGCTGAAGTCTCAGCGTCTGAGGTTCTGCCGTGGAGACGACGAGGCCCGGTCGCCGTTGGAGCGCAGCTCCTGGTGCGGCTCCCTGGGCGGCGCATGTTCATGATTTTCCTCGCCGGCCTCATTCGCAGTGGAAGATGGTTGGCCGAGAGCATCGTGCGCCAGCATTCGGCGTACGGCAGCGTCGTGTCCAGGATTGAGCTTCTCGGGGACAGGCTTTGTTGCCATGGCAGCACCCGTGTGAGGTCAAGGCATACGCAAGCGACGCCGTTTATAACGCGGGCCCGTTCCGCTCCTCAAGACACATAACGGGTGACAGGCCAGTCACAAACGTCTTGAGTCATTTCATGACAGATTTGTTCGACCTCGACGGGAAAGTGGCGCTGGTGACCGGCGGCAGCCGGGGGTTGGGCTACCAGATGGTCAAGGCCTTCGCCCAGCACGGGGCCGACATCTTCATCACCAGCCGCAAGCGCGACGCCTGCGAGAAGGTCGCGGCGGAAGTGACGGCGATGGGGCGACGGGCTGAGATTTATGCGTGCAACGTCGCCAACTGGCACGAACTGGACGGCCTTGTGGAGGCGGCCTACGCCGCCTTCGGCAAGGTCGACATCCTGGTGAACAATGCCGGCTCCTCGCCCCTCGCGCCTTCTTCGCTGGAGACGCCCGAGCAACTCTTCGATCGCATCGTCTCGTTGAACTTCAAGGCGCCGTTCCGCCTGATGTCGCTGGTCGGCAGTCGCATGGCGGCAGGCGAGGGTGGCTCGATCATCAATATCTCGAGCGCCGGCGCGCTGCGGCCCCGGCCGCAAATCGCGCCCTATGCGGGCGCCAAGGCGGCGCTCAATGCCGTCACCGAGGCTTTCGCCTTCGAATATGGGCCGAAGGTACGGGTGAACACCATCTCACCCGGCCGTTTCCTGACCGACGTGTCGAAGGCCTGGAGCGAGGAACACAAGCTCAACAGCACGGCGGCGCTGAAGCGCAGCGGCCGGCCGGAAGAAATTGTCACGGCCGCGCTCTATCTCGCCTCGCCGAGATCGAGCTTCACCACCGGGTCGGTCGTACGTGTCGATGGAGGGATTGCCTGATGAAGATGAAAGCTGCCGTCCTCACCGTTTGCGGTGCGCCGCGCCCGTTCGCCAAGAGCAAGCCCATCCACGTGCTCGACGTCGATCTCGATCCGCCCGGCGAGGGCGAGGTTCTGGTGAAAGTGGGCGGCGGCGGGCTCTGCCATTCGGATTTGTCGCTGATCAACGGCGATCGCCCGCGTCCAACGCCGATCGTGCTCGGCCACGAAGGGTCGGGCGAGATCGTCGAGGTCGGCGCCGGCGTGCACGACGTGAAGGCGGGCGATCATGTCTGCTTCACCTTCAACGTAAGCTGCGGCCGCTGCCGGCGCTGTCTCGAGGGCCGGCCTTACATTTGCGAACGGTCGGTCGCGCCGCGGGCCGCCGGCCAGCTCCTGTCCGGCCATCATCGCTTGCATCACGACGGCAAGCCGGTGAACCATCAGTCCGGCGTGTCGTGCTTCGCCGAATATGCCGTCGTTGACCGCGGTTCGGTGGTGGTGATCGACAGAACCCTGCCGCTCGACCTCGCCGCGCTGTTCGGCTGTGCTGTCGTCACCGGTGTCGGCGCGGTGGTGAACACCGCTCAGATCCGGCCCGGCAGCTCGGTCGCGATCGTGGGTCTCGGTGGCGTGGGCCTGAGCGGATTGCTGGGCGCGGTGCTGGGCGGTGCGGCCAAGATCGTTGCCATTGATCTTTCCGACGAGAAGTTGGGTCTCGCCCGTCAGCTCGGCGCCACCGACACGGTGAATGCGAAGGATGCCGACCACGTGAAACAGGTGCACGACCTCACCAACGGTGGCGTCGACTATGCCTTCGACCTTGCCGGCACGATCAAGGCGATGGAGACGGCTTATCTCGTGACCCGCTGGGGCGGCACGACGGTGTCGGCCGGCCTGTCACCGATCAGCGCCGATTTTGCCTTCAAGCAGAGCAGCCTGGTGAGCGAGGAGAAGACCATCAAGGGCAGCTACATGGGAAGCTGCGTGCCGGTGCGCGATATCCCGCGTTTCATCTCGCTCTACCAGCAGGGCAAGCTGCCGGTCGACCGCATGATGAGCAAGCGCATCGGCTTTGCCGAAATGAACGAAGGCTTCGATCGGCTGCAAGATGTCGCCACCGTGCGCCAGGTCCTAGTCCCGCACGGATAGAGCGAATCCAACCTCGCCCTGAGGAGCATCGCGTAAGCGCATTCACATGCGCGGCAGCGATGCGTCTCGAAGGGTGGGCAACAACATGGTACGGGATCCCACCCTTCGAGACGCGGCCTGTGCCGCTCCTCAGGGTGAGGTGATTCTGGGTCAGTGGATCTCGAAGCCGAGGCTCGCCAGCGCCGTCCGCATCTTTTCCCGTCCGTTCATCGACTTGATCGGGCCGAGCCGGTTCAGCACACGTTGCGTCCAGGTCGCGGCCTGCAGCTCATGGCGCTGCGAGAATTTCGTCATCTCGGCGTCGTAGGCCTGATGAAGCGCCGCCTTCTGCTCGGGATCGTAGCGCTCGTGATGAAGCACGATCCCCTGCGGCAAACGCGGCTTCACCTCGCCTGCAGCCTTCTCGGTCGCGTAGCCGACGCAAAGGCCGAACACCACGAAGGATTGCTTGGGCAGACCAAGCAGGCTGGCGACGCGCACTGGGTCGTTGCGCATGGCGCCGATATAAACCGTGCTGAGGCCGAGCGATTCGGCGGCCACGACGGCGTTCTGTGCCGCGAGCGCCGCATCGATGCAAGCCACCATGAAGGTCTCGAGCCACGGCATGCACTCGAAATCGACCTTCTCCTGGTCGGAAATGCGCTGGTTGCGCGCCATGTCGGCAACCCAGGCGATGAAGAGGGGGCATTGCTCGATGTGCTTCTGGCCGCCCGCGATCTCGGCCAACATCTTCTTCGTGGCGGGATCGGTGATGGCGATCGCTGACCACCACTGCATGTTGGAGCTGGTGGAGGCTGATTGCGCCGCCGCGATCAGTGTCTCGAGCGTGCCCGTTGGCACTGGATCCGGCTTGTAGCCGCGCACCGACCGATGCCGCAGCAGGCTGGCGATCGTCTCGTTCCAGGGACCTGTCGCCGGGATCGCGGCGCCGTATCGCTGGCCAAGGGCGTTGTTCTTGTCGGAATGCTCGGGAGTCAGCGCGTCCATGCGGTGCTTGCCTGCGGCTTGTGGCGGGTGACGGCGGTCACCAGCGCGAGAAGGATAAAGACCACGACGATGGCGTAGATCATCCGCGGTTGACCGTGGTCCATCAGCCAGCCGTAGGTGAGCGGCGCGATCATGCCGCCGAGGTTGAAGCCGGTGGTCACGAAGCCGAATACCTTGCCGAACGAGCCCGGCGGCGTGACGGCGCGCACCATCATGTCCCGGCTGGGTTGGATCATGCCGTTCAGCAGGCCGCCGATCGACATCACCAGGACCAGGACGATACCGGGCAGGGCGACCCAGCCCATCAGGATGGCCATGGTGGACGTGCAGGCAAAACCGATCGCCGCCACGCGTTCATGATGCGGCGTGCGGTCGGCAATGATGCCGCCCAACAGCACGCCGAGCGCGCTCATCAGCAGGAAACCCGACAGTGCGACGTTGGCGATCGAGGCCGGGGTGCCATACATCGCCTTCTGGCTCACCACGGTGTAGGTCTGGATGCCGCCGTTGGCCATCGCGAGGCACAGGAAAAAGAAGAGATTGCGCAGGATCGGGGCGCTCAGCAGCAGGTCCAGCCCGACTTTGTGCCCGGTCTCCTTCGCTTCGGGTGCGACCGTCTTGCGGGTGACCTTCGGCAGGACATGGCCGGCCACCACCAGCAATATCGCCGCTGCAAAAGAAAGGATCGCGGCGGCGAGGAAGGCGCCATGCCAGTCCCAGATCGCGGCACAGGCGATGACGAAGGCGGGCGTCACGCCGCTGCCGGCATAGCCCGCGAACGTATGGATCGAGAACGCCTTGCCAATACGCTTGCCATCGATCGTGTGCGACAGGATCGAATAGTCGGCCGGGTGGTAGACGGTGTTCGCGACACCCAACAAGGCGTAGGCGATGATGAAGGCCCAGTAGCCAGGCACAAGTGCGGCGACGGCGATCGCCCCGGCACCCACGAGGAGGCCGCCCGTGAGCATGGCGCGGGGCCCCACGCGATCCACCAGGAAGCCGGCCGGCGTCTGCAGCAGGGCCGACGCGACATTGAAGGCGGTAAGGGCAAGCGCAATGTCGATATAGCTGACGCCAAATGCTTCTCGGACCTGACCGAAGATTGGCGGCAGCAGCATGATGTGGACGTGACTCACGAAGTGGACGACCGAGATCAGCGTCACGATCTTGGCGTCCTTGCGCCAGCCTTCCGCTTGTTGCGGGCTGGCAGCGACGCCGAATGATTCACTCGTCGATGACATTGATACCCAAAGTCCCGATACCGGAGATCTCGACCTCGACCTTGTCGCCCGCTTTCATCCAGAGCGGTGGCTTGCGCCCCAGACCGACGCCGTCGGGCGTGCCCGTTGCGATGATATCGCCTGGCTCGAGCCAGGTGATGGTCGAGAGGTACTCGATGATCGTGGCGACATCGAAGATCATGTGATCCGTCGTGTCGTGCTGGACGACGGTGCCGTTCAGTCGTGTGGTGAGCTCCAGCGCCTGCGGATCGGTGATCACGTCGGCGGTCACCATCCACGGCCCGAGCGGACCGGTTGCCGGGAAATTCTTGCCGGCCGTCACCGAATGCTTCTGGAAGTCGCGCACGCTACCGTCGAAGAAGCAGGTGTAGCCCGCGACGACCGACAGCGCCTGTCCCCGCGGCACATGCCGGCAACGCGTGCCGATCACCACCGCCAGCTCGCCCTCGAAATCGAAGGCGATCGAAGAGCTGGGCCGGATGATGTTTCCGTTATGTGCCACCAGGGTATTGTGCAATCGCGAGAAAACGCTGGGCTGGGGCGGTAGCTCGCGGCCGACTTCGCCGGCATGGCTTGCGTAGTTGACGCCGATGCAGAGGATCTTGTCGGGGTTGGGAATCACCGGCAGCAGTTCGACCGAGTCGAGGGCGATGTCGGCTTTCTGGTTCTTGGCCGCCGTCGCCAGGGCCGCGAGCCCGTTGTCGGCCAAGACGTCGCGCAGCGTCGCCCAGCGTCCGTTGAGCCGCGCCGACAAGTCGACGATCCCTTCCTCGACGACAGCGCCAAACTTCTGAACGCCCGCCTGGCGAAAACTAGCCAACCGCATCGGCCGACCATGCCAGCAGGCCGCAGCGTGTCAAGGCACGGAGGTGTGACGCTGGCCTGCAGGGCCAGCCTCCTTCCTCAGGCCGCCTTCGACCGCGGTCGTGTGGGATAGGCACAGTCGGCGAGAGAGGTTTTGTCGAGCTCCGCCAGGAATGCCTCGCGGGCGTCCGCCAGCCGCTTGCGCAGCCGACAGCGAGGCGTGAGCACGCAATGACCGCCATCGGTTCGGAAGCATTCGACGATCGGCTGATTGTCCTCGAGGTCGCGCACGACCTGGCCGAGACCGATCGACCGGGCAGGGCGGGCAAGCTGGAAGCCGCCGCCCGCGCCGCGCTGGGTCCTCACATAGCCCGCGGTGGCCAGTCGCTGAACGACCTTGATCAAGTGGTGCCGAGAAATCTCGAACTCTTTCGCGATCTCATCGGTGGTGAACGAGCGGTCGGGCTCGCCCGCGAGCCGCATCAAGGCGCGCAGGCCGTAATCGGTAAAGGCTGTGAGGCGCATTGTCGCTCCGTGTGAACAGGTATTGTAAATACCTGTTTGTCGATCTCAAATAGGTACCATGAATACCGATTTGATGCGCGCGGACATTGTGGCGCGCACCGGGATCGACGAGCCGATGATCGAACGGCTGGTCCATTCCTTTTACGCCAAGGTGCGGGAGGATGCTCTCCTGGGACCGGTGTTCGCGGCACGCGTCGAGGATTGGGATGTCCATCTTGCCCGCATGTGCCGTTTCTGGTCGTCGGTCGCGCTGATGTCAGGCGCCTACAGCGGCAATCCCATGGCTAAACATGCGCCGCTCCCGGTCGATGCGACGCATTTCGACCGATGGCTAAAGCTGTTCGAGGCCACGGCGACGGCGGTCTGCCCACCGGTCGCGGCGGCGCATTTCATCGAGCGCGCGCGGCGCATCGCTCAGAGCCTCGAACTCGGCATTGCTGTCGCAGCGGGCAAGCTCCCGGCCAGAGGCGAGCGCTTCTACCGCGACGGCGCACCTGTGCCTGCTTCAAGGAGGACCTCATGATGACGCCTGCCAATGACCTGTTCGCCCGCAACCGTACGGTGGGCGAGATCGCCGCCAGCCTGCCCGGCGCGACCGAAGTGTTCCGCCGCTTCGGCCTCGATTTCTGCTGCAAGGGCAACGTGGCGCTCGACGAGTCGGCCCGCCAATGCGGCGTCGATGTGGGCGAGGTCGAGCAGGCGCTGTCGGCACTTCCCATCGACGGCAAGGCGGAGGCGCCGTCGGCGACGATCGAGCTGATTGACCACATCCTCGCCCGCTACCACGAGGTCCACCGTCGGGAACTGGGGGAACTGGTGCAGCTCGCGCGTAAGGTCGAGAAAGTCCACGCGGGCAATCCCGCGGTTCCGCGCGGCCTTGCCGATCTCCTTGACCACACCCGGCAGGAGCTCGAACAGCATATGGCCAAGGAGGAGCTGATCCTGTTCCCGGCCATGGCGAAGGCGATGTTGGGACTGGAGGCGCCGATCGCCCGCATGCGCCATGAGCACGACGACCATGGCCGGACGCTGGAGGCGCTGGAAGCGCTGACCCACGATTTCACGCTGCCTTCGGGCGCCTGCCGGACCTGGGAGGCGCTCTATGCCGGGGCCTCGAAGTTCGCCGACGATCTCAGGCAGCACATTCATCTTGAGAACAACATCCTGTTCCCGAGATTTGCCTCCGCCAGCTCGTCAGTTCAGCAAACGGGCAAGTGCTGTCGATAGGCCGACGCTGTCGACCGGCGCTGGTGGGGAAAAGGCGCCTGACTTGGCCTTCGCAGGCTTCTGACGTGCCAGGCTCTCCGCCATCGAGATGGCGCAGGCAACGCCGTCGAGCAGCGGCACATCGACCTTGTCCTCGAGCCGGGCGGCAAGGCCGGCGAGGCCGGCGCCGCCCAGAATCACGACCTCGGCGCGATCTTCCTTCACGCAGGCCTGGCAACCCTTGGCCAGCAGCGCCATCGCCGCTTTGGGATTGCGCGCGATGTCGGCGCCGGTCGGTGCCACCGTCCGCACGGAGGCAAGCCGCGAGGCAAGGCCCTGGCTCGTTACGAACTCCTCCAACATCGGCTTCCAGCGCTCGCCGCCGGTGACGATCGAAAAGCGCCGGCCAAGCGTGCAGGCCTGCATGACCGAGGCCTCGGCCATGCCGACCACCGGCACCGGGGCGATCTCTTTCAACGCGGCGAGTCCGGGATCGCCGAAGCAGGCCAGTACCACCGCATCCTTTCGCCCCTTGTCGTTCGCCAGGGCATCGAGGGCAGCGTGGCCGGCAATGGCATAGGCCGTGCGCGAGGCGATGTAGCGTGGACCGAAGACGCCGGTGACCGCACGCAGGGTTGTGCCCTTGCTGGCAAACCGCTGGGCTGTCTTCAGGACGAGGTCGGTGATCGAGGCCGTCGTGTTGGGATTGATCAGCAGCAATTCCGTCATAGCTGCATGACCTCTTTCAGCCGCGCGACGTCATGGTTCTCGCCGATCGACAGGGCGCAGATGCGCGAGATGTGAGTCATCGGCAGACCGCTTTCCGCCCGCCAGGCATTGAGCTGGGCCTGGGCTGCGCGCAGATCCTTCTTCGAGGTCGCCGTCGCGCTGAGCGGCACCCCCGAATCGCGGAGGCAGAGCAGGACGTCGCCCGAGAGCACGAAAGCATCCCAGCCGATGAAGCGCAGCAGATACTGGCCGCTATGGCCGCCCAGCCGCGCCCCGCGCTTGGCGAGCACGTCCAATAGGCCCACCTGATCGTCGGCCGGCCAGCTGGCGAGGAATTTGCCGAAGCTGCCGTGCTCGGCCGCGATCTCGGTCACGAACTTGGCGTTCTCGCGCACCGAGCGGATCTTCTGCGGGTTGCGCACGATGCGCTTGTCGGAGGCGAGCTTCTCCCAGAACTCAGCGGGCTGGAACAGGAGGCGCTTGGGGTTGAACTCGAGGAAGGCCTCCTCGAAGCCGGGCCACTTCTTGTCGATCACCTCCCAGACGAAGCCGGCCGAGAAGACACGGCAGGCCATTTCCGACAGCACGCGATCATCGCCGAGCTTGGCCAGCGCTTTGTGGTCCGGCTTCTTGGGCAGCAGGCTCGCCAAGACCTTCTCGCCACCCTTGCGTTTGGCCGCGCGCTCGCGGATGCGCTTGAAGGGGATCTTCGCCATGTCAGGAGGACCTCAGTCGAGCCAGCCGTCGAAGAAATCGAACACGCTCGCCTTGAAAAGCCCGTGGCCGATCAGGGAGAAGTGATCGCAGCCCGGTACCGCGACGGCCTTGGCGCCGGGAATGGCGTCGGCCAGGCCCTGCGGCGGGCCAGCGAGCTGGTCGCGCATCCCGGCAACCACCAGCGTGGGCCGGTGGATCGCGCCCAGCGCCTCTGGCGTGATCGCTTCGCGTGGCCCGCGCGAGCAGGCGGCCAGCGCCAGCCGGTCCTCCTTCTGCTCATCGGCGAAATGGCGGAAGCTCTTCAGCATCGGATCGGCGATCGCCTCGGGCGAGGGGGCTTCCATAGCCTGCGCCATGGCGTCGGGATCGCGCGCCGGTTCGAAGATCCGGCCGCCGACACCGCTCACCACGAGATGGTCGATCCGGCTGCCATCGATCAGCGCGGTGGTGAGGGCGATGTGCGATCCCATCGAGAAGCCCAGCAGATGAGCCCGCTCGACCCCGGCATGGTCCATCAACGCGAAGACATCGCGCGCCATGGCCTCGCGGGCATATTTTTCCGGCTCATGCGGCTTGGCGCTCTCGCCGTGGCCGCGATTGTCGAAGGCAAGGCCGCGTAGGCCTTTTGCCGCCAGCGCGTCGTACCAGCCCATGCGCTTCCAGTTCTCGTAACGGTTGGCGGAGAAGCCGTGTACCAGCACGATCGCCTTGCGCGCGTCGGTCGGACCGAAATCGTCGTAGGCGAGCGAGAGCCCATCGGACGTGAACTGAGCCATGGCTTTCCCTAGCCCGCGACCGGACGGGCGACAAGGTTGATCACGTCCGCCAACTGTCGGACAAAGGCCGAAACAAAGGGGAGCAAGGGATGGCGGCGAAGATCGGCAAGACGGTGGGCGAATCGCAGCCATTCTGGCCGGAGGGTCTCAAGCGGCCGCGCGGCCTCGACGCCAAAGGCGCACCGAACATCCTGGTCGTGCTGTTCGACGACGTCGGCTTCTCCGATCTCGGCTGCTACGGCTCGCCGATCTCGACACCGACAATCGACGCCATCGCGGGCCGCGGCCTGCGCTACACCGGCTTCCACACGACGGCGATGTGCTCGACGACGCGCGCGGCGTTGCTCACGGGCCGCAACCATCATTCAGTGGGCGTCGGCTGCCTCGCCAATTTCGATTCGGGCTACCCGGGCTATCGCGGCAAGATTGCAAAAGAGGCCGGAACACTGGCCGAGATGCTGCGTCCACACGGCTATCGCAACTATATGTTGGGCAAGTGGCACGTGACGCCGCTCACCGAGTCGGGCGCGACCGGACCGTTCGATGGCTGGCCCCTGGGCCGCGGCTTCGACCGCTACTACGGCTTCATGGATGCCGAGACGGATCAGTACGCACCCGAGCTGGTGCGCGACAACACGCCGGTCGATCCGCCCGGCACCTTCGCCACGGGCTATCACCTGACGGCCGACTTGGTCGATCAGGGCATCCGCTATCTTGCCGACCACATCGCCGACAATGCCGACGTGCCATGGCTCACCTGGCTTGCCTTCGGTGCCTGCCATGCGCCGCACCAAGCACCGGTGGATCTCATCCGCAAGTATGACGCCCTGTTCACCGAGGGTTGGGATGTCGAGCGTGACCGGCGGCTGGCACGGCAGAAGGAAACCGGCGTCGTGCCAAAGAATACGCGGCTGCCGCCACGCAACGATCTGGTTCGTCCCTGGGCCGAGCTGCCGGAGGGCGAGCGCGGGCTCTACACGCGCCTGCAGGCGGCTTACGCCGCCATGCTGGAACACGCCGACCAGCATCTCGCCCGGCTGGTGACATTCCTCGAAGAGGCGGGTCAGCTCGACGACACGATGATCATCGTCATGTCCGACAACGGTGCCAGCCAGGAAGGCGGACCCTTGGGCATGGTCAACGCCATGGGCCCATACAACCTGCGGCGTGAGCCGATCGAGGAGAAGATCGCACGCATCGACGATATCGGCGGCCCCGACACGCATTCCAACTTCCCGTTGGGCTGGGCGATGGCCGCCAACACGCCGCTCCGGCGCTACAAGCAGAACACCCACGGCGGCGGCATCCGCGATCCGCTGGTGATCTCCTGGACCAAGGGCTTGCCGGCGCGGGGCGAGTTGCGTCCCCAGTTCTGCCACGCCTGCGACCTCGTGCCGACGTTGCTCGAGGTGGTGGGTATCGAGCCACCGGCGGTGGTGAACGGCGTTCATCAGATGCCGATCGAGGGCACGAGCTTTGCCGCCAGCCTCAAGGATCCGGCCGCGCCGCCGAAATCATCGCCACAGTATTTCGAGATGTTCGGTCATCGCGGCCTGTGGCGGGATGGCTGGAAGGCCGTGGCCTTTCATCCGCAGGGCAGTGCCTTCGAGAAGGATCAATGGGAGCTGTTCCATCTCGACGAGGATTTCTCCGAGACCAACGATCTGGCGCACGCGGAGCCCGAACGGCTGAAGGCCATGATCGAGGAATGGTGGCGGCAGGCGGAACGCCATCAGGTCCTGCCGCTCGACGATCGCTTCGCGCCGCGCTTCGCCGACAACGCCAAACGCTTCCATGGCCCGCGCAACAGGTTCGTGTTCCACGCCGGCATGGGCCATGTGCCGACCGATGTGGCGCCCGACGTCCGGAGCCGGACCTATACGATCGAGGCCGATGTGCGCGTCGACGGTGTGGCGACGGAGGGCGTGCTGATCGCCCACGGCGACATGACCTGCGGCTACTCGCTCTATCTCAAGGACAACCGGCTGACCTACGACATGAATGTCGGTGGCGTGCACCACGTCGCCATATCCGACCGTGCGGTGCCGGCCGGGAACCGGCGACTCGGCCTGCGCATGCGCCGCAACAAGGGCATGAACATCGCGACCTTGCTGATCGATGGCGATCCGGCCGGCGGGTTCGAGGCGCAACTCGGCTTCATCAGCTTCATCTCCTGGTCCGGCCTCGATATCGGTCGCGACCGCGGCAGCCCGGTGTCGCATTACGAGGCGCCGTTCTCCTTCACCGGAAAGCTGCGCAAGGTCACCGTCACGCTCGGCGACGATCAGGCGCTCGATGGGGCGTCGGCGGCATCGGCGGTTCTCGCACGCGAGTAATTGGAAGGAAGGTCGGGCGGTGGGCGCTACGTGTTTGCTGTGTTCAGGTTCCCGAAGGGTGTGACCAACTGATTCAAGATGTTGGGCAGCAGATATATGCAGATACCACGTATGCCCTTCGGTTGTGACCGATTCGAGACAGCGGTGCTTTTTGCTTTCGCAGAGGCGAAAATTTCCTAGGTTCGACCGGCGATTGGAGCCGGTGATGCCTGACGGTTTGCACTTCGACCTATCCGGAACTCAGCCGATGACGAGCGAAGCGCAGGCTCCGAGCGCGTATTCGCTGCCGCGCCGCCGTTCGCACAACCGTTTGTGGCGCTGGACGCTGCGGTTTGCGTTGCCGCTCCTGACCTTCCTCACCGGTCTTGCTCTTTATTGGATCTGGTTCGACCACGCATATGGCGGGACGGAATGGACGACGTTCGTCGTCGGCCTGCCGCTGGCGATCGAGGGCGCGGCGGTGGCGTTATGGTCGGTCAGCGCCTGGACCTCGAACGACCTGCTCTGATTCAGCAGTCGACGTCGGCGACAAAAGCTGGCGGATGAGCTTTGTCGTGTCTCCTATTCTCCGAGCGCTTTGATGATAGCCTTGGCCGTCTCGAGCCGACGGCGCGGGCGTTGGCACCGGAGCCGCGCATTTCAAGCATCATCGCGCTGACGCAAGAGGCGCCGCGGCTCGTCGTGGAATCGTCGACCGCGCCTTGTCTCAGCGCGGACTCGTCCGCGACGTGGTGGCGACGTTGCCGATGTTTTTGCCGGCGCTGGCGACAGTGTCCGACACCGACCTTAGTTGCCACGGTCCCAAACGTCTTGCTGAGCGCCATGCGAAGCGTTTCAGTCTCGTCGTCCTCAAGCCTCCGCTTGCCATCCGAGACTTCAGTGTGTCCACCGTGATCCACAAGCGCATGGCGGACGATCAGGCAACGACTTGGCTGCGCCGCCAGCGGATAGAATTGTTTGCTGACAAAGCAACGTAGTTGGTCACTCGGCAAATATTGTAAATGAATGCAATTCCCTACACAGAACGCCGACCGATTCGACGCGTCGTGCGATGACAATCCCGGTCGCTTTCCGCATTGATTGTTGGTCCTGAG
>Ga0310811_10004503_pt1 | contig 17500 bp, 16 predicted proteins | sample YCmetagenome_FD_207642 | JGI IMG/M metagenome (GOLD analysis project Ga0310811, IMG submission 207642) | Soil microbial communities from experimental microcosm in Duke University, North Carolina, United States - YC | ecosystem: Engineered > Artificial ecosystem > Soil microcosm > Unclassified ...
TTGCCTGGCCACGACGTCGAGGTTCATCGACAGGCGGGCATTGGGGGCGGTTCGTCCGCGAGGGCTGGCATCGCAGCGAAGACGAGCGCCGAGGTGTACGGGATGAACCGCATTGTTGATCCCCTTTCCAAGGGCCGTGGAAACGCTATGAGTATGACGGCTTGATGATACGATATAACATTACAGAATTTCGGTCCAGGGACGGACCTGCGATCGGTGTCGAAACCTGCCGCCCGGCGGGGACAAGACAGCGCGAGCGGAGTCTGCCAGCCAGCCTGCACCGTGCATCGGTTCGCTGGTCGTTGGTGGGTTCGCTTGCCGGGCACGCAGCGCTGCTGATTGCGCTGCTGTCGCTCGCTGGCAGTGTGATGTTGCCGAACGCGCAGGAGCCTGCGTCGGTCGCGCTGGTGCTTGAAGCGGCGGCGCCGGCGGCGCCTGTGCCGGAGCCGCCGTCACCTGCGCCCTCACCGGCTCCAGCTGCCGCACCAGCGGTGACGCAACCGGCGCTGCCGCCGCAAGAGGCGCCGACGCCGGCGACCCCGGAGCCGACACCGCCGCCTGAGGCGCCGCCGGTACCAGCGCAGCTCCCGCCGCTGCCGCAGGCGGAGCCGGTGCCGGCGCAGACCCCACCACCACCGCCGGAGACGGAGCCACCGACGCAACCACCCCCAACCGAGGCACTGCCGTCGCCGACGGAGCTTCCGCCGCCGGCGGCCCCCGGACCACCGCCGCTTCCGGCGCGGCGCACACCGCCGCCGCGCGCTGCCACGGTGCCGCCTCGGATAACGCGGTCTGCCCCTGCCGGTCCGGCGCCAGGCGAGGCACCGCGGACACAGACCGCGCCCCCCGCGGGTTCGGCGGCGGCAGCGTCAGCGCCGCCGGCGCCGATCGCTCCGGGGTGGCAGAGTGCGGTGTCGGCTTGGTTGGAGTCCCACAAGACCTATCCCGCGGAGGCACGGCGGCGCGGTGAGGAGGGGCGCGCGACCGTGCGTTTTACGGTGCAACGCGATGGCCTTGTCGTAGCGGTTCAGCTTGTCTCGGGGACGGGTTCGACGATCCTGGATGACGCGGTGGAGCGCATGCTGCGTGGTGCACGGCTACCGGCGTTTCCGCCGGGGATGGATCAGGCGGAGGTCACGCTGACGGTGCCGATTGGCTACCGGATGCAGTGATGTGCGGCCGCTTCGAGTGGGAGTTGGGTAGGAAACATCGAGGCTGTGGCTGCCCCCTCCCCCAACCCTCGGGTCAAGCGCCCGAGGGCAGGCCCCCTCCCGCAAGGGGGGGAGAAATTAGAATCTTCTCCGGTCGCGGGATCAGTTGGCGCGGGCACGTCCGGGGGCGGCACTGTGACAGGTGCTGCACAGGCCTTCGGCCTCGATCGTCGCACCGCTGATGCTGAATCCGGCCGCCTTCGCCGCGCGGGCGAGGACGGCCGAGACATCGTGGTCCTGCATCTCGATGACCTTGCCGCACTTCTGACAGATCAGGAATTGCGCGGCGTGGGTGTGAGTGTGGTTCTCGTCCTCTGCGCTGTCGGCGATACAGCCAGCGACGCAGCCGACAAAGGCGGAAAGCCGCTCCACACGGTGGATCAGGCCGTGCTCGAGCAGGAAGTCGAGCGTGCGATAGACGGTGGGCGGAGCAGCACCGCGCCGGGTCTGGCGCAGTTTGTCGAGCAGGTCGTAGGCGCCCGTTGGCGATGCCGCATCCAGGATCATGCCGAGGATGTGCCGGCGCAGTTCCGTCAATCTGGCACCGCGATGCTCGCAGACAGCTTCGGCGCGATCCAGCAGGTTCTCGGTCCGTCTTGAGAAGTCACCCGTCATTGGGACATTGTGCACGAATGTGAGAAGGTTGCGTAGTTTACGTTATAGCATTACATTGTGGCTCATGTTGATGAGGTCAATCCTGCCACGCCTCCCGCGGCGATGGCTGTTCCTGTGCCTAGCGCTTGCCGGACTGCCGGCTGGGCGGGCGGTTGCACAGCCGATCAGCATCGTCGCGGCGGAAAACTTCTATGGCGACGTGGCAGAGCAACTGGCGGGATCCAACGCGACTGTCAGCAGCATTTTGAGCAAGCCCGACCAGGACCCGCATCTGTTCGAGGCAAGTCCATCGGTGGCGCGGCTACTCGCAGGCGCCTCGATCGTGGTCTGCAATGGGGCGGACTACGATCCTTGGATGACGAAGCTGCTGTCAGCGTCGCGATCACCCAACCGAACGGTTATCGTGGTGGCGGACCTGGTGCATCGGAAGCCGGGCGACAACCCGCATCTCTGGTACGATCCGTCGACCATGCCGGCCTATGCGAAGGCTCTGAGTGCGGCATTGTCGCAGCGCGACCCTTCCCACCAGGTGGATTACGATCAGCGTTTGCGGGCATTCCTGGACGCGTTGCAGCCGCTGCAGGCGAAGATCGCCGAACTGCGCGGCAAGTTCAGCGGCATCCCCGTCACCGCGACCGAGCCTGTGTTCGGCTACATGGCGACCGCGCTCGGCTTCAAAATGCGGAATGAACGGTTTCAACTCGCGGTCATGAACGACACTGAGCCGCGCGCGTCGGACGTCGCAGCGATCGAGAACGACCTGCGCAAGCGCCAGGTCCGCGTGTTGTTCCATAACAGCCAGGCGACGGACACCGCGGCGGAACGGCTGGTTCGGATCGCTCAGGAGTCGAAGGTTCCCGTCGTCGGGGTGACGGAGACAGAGCCGAGCGGCACGACGTACCAAACATGGATGATGCAGCAACTGGATACGGAGTTCGTTGGTGTGCTGGGACCGAACGGTTCCGGCAAGACAACGTTGATGCGCGCCATCCTGGGGCTGCTGCCGCTGAGCAGCGGGACAATTCGGGTGCTTGGCGGGACGCTGGCACGCGGCAACCCAGCGGTGGGCTACATGCCACAGACACGCGCGGCGTTCGACCATGTGCGGCTGACCGGATGGGATTTCGTGGCGAGTGGCGCGCGAGGGCATCGATGGGGATTGCCGCTGCTGGATCGAGAGGCGCGGCGCGATGTGACCTGGGCACTGGATCGCGTTCAGGCGCGCGATCTGGCGTCGCGGCCGTTGGCGGAAATGTCGGGCGGGGAGCGGCAGCGGTTGCTGTTGGCGCAGGCCCTGCTGGGGCGTCCTCGGCTGCTGTTGCTGGATGAGCCGCTGATCAGCCTGGACCCACATCACCAGCAGGCCGTGGTGGAGCTGACGCGCACATTGCAGCAGGAGCTGGGGATCACAGTGCTGTTCAGTGCGCATGAACTCAATCCGCTGCTCGGGGCGCTGGATCGCGTGCTGTATCTGGGCAACGGGCATGCGGCGCTCGGCACCGTCGATGACGTCATCACCGGTCCTGTGCTGTCACGCCTGTATGGTTCTGATATCGACGTGGTGCGCGTGAACGGACGCATCTTTGTGATGTCGGGCGGTCATGATGTGGAGCGTGACGCGCATCAGCACGATCATGGCGCTGACCATGTTCACGTATGACTTCATGCAGAATGCGTTCGCCGCCGCTGGGATCGTGGCGGTGGTGAGCGGGCTTGTCGGGTTCTTCCTGGTGCTGCGTGCGCAGACTTTCGCGGGACATGCGTTGGCACATGTGGGGTTCGCGGGTGCGACCGGGGCCGTGCTGGTGGGGATCTCGCCGCTTTGGGGGCTGATCGCGCTGACGGTGGTTGGCGGGGTGGGAATGGGATTGCTCGGCGACCGGTTATACCAGCGCGATGTGGGTATCGGCATCGTGTTGGCCATGTCGCTGGGGTTGGGATTGTTGTTCCTGAATTTCTTCACCGCCTACGCGTCGCAGGCCACTGCGTTGCTGTTCGGCAACATATTGGGTGTGGATGCGGCGACCGTCTGGACGTTGTTGCTATTGGGCCTTGCCGCGGTTGCCGCGCTGGGGGCGATCGCACGGCCACTGCTGTTTGCCAGCCTGCAGCCGGAACTGGCCGAGGCGAAGGGCGTGTCGCTGCGGATGGTATCAGTGCTGTTCCTGGTGATCGTTGCGGTGGGCGTGGCAGAGTGTGCGCAGATCGTTGGCGTGTTGCTGGTGTTTGCGCTGATGGTGGCGCCTGCCGCGGCGGCGCAACGATTGACCTCGCGTTTCTGGGGCGGCGTCGCATTGTCGGTGGCCCTGGCGCTCGGACAGGCGTGGCTCGGGTTGGTGTTGGCATACGTGACGGACTGGCCGAGCAGTTTCTGGATCACGATGCTGGGCGGCGGGGTCTATCTGGTTGCGGTGCTGCGACCTTGGTTGGTGATCCAGCGTGCCGAGGACAGTGCGGGGGAACGTATTGCCAGCCGTAGCGCGGACGTTTAATGGTCCCATCACGTCAGGTTGAACACCGCATGGCATGAAATCGGCAATCGGCCTTTTCGTATCGTGGCTCGCGGCCTGGTGTCAGGTCGTGATGGTTGCCGCGATTCCGCTGGGACCGTTCATTGCCAGCAGCGCACCGCTGGGCGAGGTGCCAATATGCCATGCTGGCGCTGACGACCAACGCGCTCCGTCACAGCCGAATCACCCACAGCACGACTGCATCTTGTGCGCGGTGTGTGCGTCGCACGGGGGCACGATCGCGATCCTATCGGAGTCCCCTGCCCTTCCCGCTCGACAAGTCGTCGCGGTCGCGCTTTTGGATTCCGTGCAGCCGCGCGCACCGCCCGTGCGCGGTGTATTCGCCGCACAACCTCGAGGGCCACCTTCGCTGATCTGAGTCCGGCTATCCGACCGATCAGAGGAGGTCCTTGTGTTCACCAACAGGTTTCTGGCTGTGCTTGCCGGTGCAGCGCTGCTGCCGGCGCACGTCGCGTTTGCTCATGGCTTTGCTGGGCCGCATATGTTCATCAGCACGCTATTGATTGACGATCCCAATGTGGCTGATGAGGCCAGTGTTCCGACGTTCATGTGGCTGCCTCAACCGACCGACGGCGATACGACGCCGGCATTGTATAATCTGGCGTTCGAATTCGATAAGCGGATCACTGAGAATTTAGGTTTTTCGGTAAGCGACGACTACAATTGGCTGCGTTTGCCTGGCGCCAAAACGGCAACCGGTTGGGGGAACCTGGAAGCCACTCTGAAGTACAAGCCGTATGTCAGCACCGAGCATGAGTTCATGGTGTCGGTCGGCGTGTCGCGCGAGTTTGCCCGCACCGGCGCGATCGGCTTCAACGGCGCTGTGCTGGACAATGACGACAGCAGTTCCACCACGCCGACGATCTATTGGGGCAAGGGGTTTGGTGATCTGCCAATCGGGTACCTGCGGCCGTTCGCGCTGACCGGAACTCTGGGTTACACGATCGCCGACAAGAAGCTGAAGATTATCGGCACCGATCCGGATAGTGGTGACGTGCTGTTCAACAACGGCATCTCCAATGGGTGGTCCGGCGGCCTGTCGCTGCAATACAGCATGCGGTACTTGCAGAGTCAGGTGAAGGACCTCGGTTTGCCGGAGTTCGTCAACCGACTGACACCTGTGGTGGAGGTTGCCTGGTCATCGTCCGCGAGCAGGCCGAGCCAGGACAGCACGCAGTATCTGTTCGGTGTCGGTGTGAACTACACGGAGAACTGGTACGCGGTCGGCGTCGAGGCGTTGATCCCTGGCAACCGGCAGACGGGGTCGCATGTCGGTGTGATCGCGCAGTTCCATCTCTACTTTGACGACCTGCTGCCACACAGCCTGGGCAAGCCGATCGTCGAGTGGTTTCAGTGATGCGGCGGGTGTATTTGCTTGCGGCCGCGGCGCTGTGCATAACGTCGCCCGCTTTCGCGCACGCCATGCTGGAGCGCGCCAGCCCGCCGGTCGGCAGTGAAGCGGCCAGTCCGCCACACGAGATCGTGCTGACGTTCACCGAAGGAGTGGAGCCGTTGTTCAGCAGCATCGAAGTGCGCAACGCGGAGGGCACGGTTGTGACAACCGGCAAGCCTCATGTGGTGGCTGGTAGCGCTCGCCGGCTGGCCATCGACCTGCCGGCGCTGAAGGGCGGAAAATACACCGTGATCTGGCACGTCACCTCGGAAGATACCCACAAGACCGAGGGGAGTTTCCAGTTCTCGGTGGCGCGGTAGACTGACGCCATGGATCTGCCCTCGGACAGCGTTGTGGCGGCTGCGGATTATGCCGCCCGGCATTGGCAATTTTCAGACCCGGCGCCGCTTCGCCTCGGCAGCGAACGGCACCGGCATGCGGCGTGCTCGATGTTTCGTGAAACGTTCAATCCGTATAAGCCCGCGGTCATCGACTGGCCGCAGCTTGATGCGCCAGCGTTGGAACGATTGACCGGACTGCCGATATGGAACATCGCCGTCCAGACCGAAGGCAAGGCACGATTGCGCATGCTGTCCTATGCCAATTCGTTGCAAGATGCGGAATGGCGCGAGGCGATCGGACAGAACGGGTGGGAGGAGGGACGGCACAAGGAGGTGCTGGCCAACCTTGTGCAGGCCTACGGGATCAAGCTGGATCCGGAGCCGCCTTACCTGGAGCCTCGCGATCCCGAGTGGGCGTATCTCGTCACCGGCTTCAGCGAATGCATCGACAGCTTCTTTGCATTCGGGCTGTTCGAGCTTGCAAAGCGATCGGGCTACTTTCCGGGCGATCTCGTGGAAACGTTCGAGCCGGTGATCCAGGAAGAGGCGCGCCACATCCTGTTGTTCGCCAACTGGCTGGCGTGGCATCGGCGGCGGATGCACTGGTGGATGCGGCCGTGGTTCGAGATGCGCGTCGCAGCCGTGTGGGTATTCCTGATCTGGGAGCGGATCGGGCTGGCGAAAAGTGTCGATACAGGCGGCAGTCAGCCAGCGCAGGACAACAACTTCACGGTCAGCGGCAGCAAATCGGTAAGCGATGTCGATATCAAGCCCGGCGCGCTGATGGGCATCTGCCTGGCCGAGAACGATCGGCGGTTCGCTGGTTATGATGCGCGGTTGCTGCGGCCGACCACGGTGCCTCGGCTGACGCGATTCGCACGGTGGTTCCTGCGCGGATAGCGGATGACGGCAACCGCGATCATGGCGACGGCGCTGCGCGACGTACATGTCACCGCGCTGGTGTCGTTGTTCGGAACGCTGCTGTTCACCGCTGTGCTCGCGAACGATGTGCGGCTGCGGCGTGTGCTGCAGCGAGTGGCGCGCATCAGCGCGGTGTGTGCTCTGCTGGCCGGGCTCGCGTGGATGGTTGTCGAATCGTCAGTGATCGCCGGTGCGGACAGCGTTGCGGCAGCACTGCGTGCCGCGCCTGTGGTCGCGTTCCAAACACATTACGGACGTTGGTTTGTCGTTCGATGCGCGTTGCTGGCTGTTGTGGCGCTGTTGCCGTTTGGACAGCGTGCCGTGCTTGTCATCGGATTGGCTCTGGCCGGAGTTGCGCTGGCGATGCAACCTCTGCTTGGGCATGCCGGGGCTATTGGCGGCGGGGTCGGTGCGGAGTTGATTGCATCCGAAACGTTGCATTTGCTCGCGGCGGGTGCCTGGCTCGGCGGATTGCTGCCGCTGTTCATCGCGGTGCGTATGCTGCCGCACGAAGGCGCGGCGAACGCGTGCCGGGGTTTCACACCGATCGGATTCGCCGCCGTACTGTTGCTTGCCGGAACCGCGGTGGTGCAGGTCGTGGAACTAATGGGCGGCCTGCCCGGATTGTTCGGCACAAGCTATGGCCATGTCGCCTTGGTGAAACTGGCGGTGTTCGTCGCGTTGTTGTCACTGGCGGTGCTGAACCGGTTGGTGCTGACTGAGCGAGTTGCCAGCGATCCATCGGGTGCAGCGCGATGGCACATGGGTTTGTCGATCCTGTGCGAAATGGTGTTGGGGGTGGCAGTGATCATCGCGGCCGGCCTGCTGGCATCACTTATGCCGGGGACGCACGAAGAACCGGTGTGGCCGCTTCCGTGGCGGCCCAGCATGGCGGCATTCGAGGATCCTTCGCTGAGGCGTGGGTTAATGCTGGCGTTTGTCACCGCTGGTGTTGGGATTGTCGTGGTGGCCGTCGGGATGATCTGGCGGCGGTATCGCAGGGAGGCATTTTTCTCCGGGCTGGTGATACTCGCTCTGGCGCTCCCACAACTGAACCCGCTGTTCATCGAGGCGTATCCTACGAGTTTCTTCACCTCACCAACCGAATTCTCGGCCTCTGCCATCGTGCATGGTGCAAAATTGTTCGTTGCGAATTGCGCTGTCTGTCATGGACTCGATGCGCGTGGAGACAGCTTGGCCGCGAAATCGCTGCCGATACCACCAGCGGATCTGACCGCCGAACATTTGTGGATGCATAACGACGGCGAGCTTTATTGGTACGTCGCGCATGGCTTCCCGACACCGGGCGGCGGTGTTGCAATGCCTGGTTTCGACAGCACGTTGTCGAGCGAGGCGATCTGGGACCTGATCGACTATCTCCATGCGCACAATGTTGGACAGAGCATGCGACTGACCGGAAAGTGGTCGCATCCGCTGCCTGTGCCGCAATTCGACGCCGTGTGTCCGGGAGGCCGGACATTGGACCTGGATGACCTACGCGGGAGAGTACTGCGAATTGTTGCGGCTTCGGACGAGGAACCGACGGAGCCCAACATGGATGCTACGACGATTTTTCTCGAGCCGCATCACGCCGCCAAGGTAAATGGCGCGGCCTGTGTAAACGCCGAGCCGGAGGCGTGGGTCGCCTTCGCGATCATTCTGGGGCGCAAGCCCGAGGACCTGCTCGGTTGGACAATGCTGGCCGATCAGAATGCCTGGCTGCGTGCCGCGTGGCATCCTGGAGGGGCTGATGATTGGAATGATCCACGCGTGCTGACTGCCGTGATACGCGACATCATGACGCACCCGCTTGTCATTGTGGGTGCCAGCGGGCACGTCCATCAACGCTGATTGAGCGGGTACGAGCGGTAGATGACTGGCACGGTCTTCGGCACGGCGGTATTGTCAAAGGAGCGATTTGGGAACACGGACGTGGTTTTCACCATTCAAACGGCAACGCTCAACATTGTCATATCGTCTGCCGGTTCCTGATCAGGCACGCCGTGGCGAGTGCCCAGCGCCTGCCGCCGCGTGTGCTGCCAGCGATTCACGTGGTCGAAGGGGGCACGGTCGATACGGTCAGCCAGAATCGCGATGGCTCGCAGGACCTGGGACTGATGCAGATCAACACGCGCTGGCTGCCAGTGCTGGCGCGACACACCAGGCACGATGAAGTAACGGTGCGGCAGGCGTTGCGGCGTTGCTGCAAAACCCGTGCTTCAATATCGCCGTGGCGGGAGCGATCCTGCGGCTGGATCTGAACGAGACCCGCGGCGATCTGCTCGCGGCCATCGGCGACTACCACTTGCACACGATTACGCTGAACTACCAGTATCAGTCGCAGGTAATCGGCGCTGCGTGGTCGCTGTTCGGCCAAGGCACGCGCGCCAGGCAGTAAGCCTTCGGCAGCTCGGCGCGCGCCGTCGTAGCATTATTTCTACACCATGCCTCGCAAAGACTGCGCGCTTCGGGGCTATCCCCTGCGCTTGCGATAGCGCCGGATCAGCGCATTGGTCGAGCTGTCGTGCTGCAGGTTCGGTTCGGCGCCGGGCGCGAGTTCCGGAATGATCCGCTGGGCCAGAACCTTGCCAAGCTCGACACCCCACTGATCGTACGAATCAATTCCCCAGACCGCGCCTTGCGTGAACACGTTGTGCTCATACAGCGCCACCAGCGCGCCCAGGCTGTGCGGTGTCAGCGCATCGGCCAGGATTGTGTTGGTGGGACGATTGCCCTCAGTCACGCGGAATGGCGTCTGGAACGCAGGGGACCCCTCATCAGTCAGTTCCTTCGCAGTCTTGCCAAAGCCCAGCGCCTGGGCCTGCGCGAACAGGTTCGCCATCAGCAGGTTGTGCTGGTCGGTCAGCGGACTGAGCGGCTTGCAAAAGCCGATCAAGTCGCAGGGAACGATCTTCATGCCCTGGTGCAGTAATTGGTAGAATGAATGCTGCCCATCAGTACCTGGCTCGCCCCAGATGATCGGCCCGGTCTGCACCGACATCGCGTGACCTTGCAGATCGATGTGCTTGCCGTTGCTCTCCATCTGGAGTTGCTGGAGATAGGCAGGAAAGCGCCCGAGATGCGAAGAATAGGGCATCACTCCGACAGTCTGTGAGCCGAAGAAGTTGTTGTACCAGACTGTCAGCAAGCCCATCAGCACCGGCAGGTTGCGCTCGGGTGGCGCGGTGCGGAAGTGATCGTCCATCGCGCGGAAGCCTGCGAGCATGTCGTGGAAACCACCGGCGCCGACGGCAATCATGGTGGACAGGCCGATGGCGGAATCCATTGAGTAACGGCCGCCGACCCAATCCCAGAAGCCGAACATATTGTGGGTGTCGATCCCGAACTTGCGCACGGCTTCGGTGTTGGTGGACAGCGCGACGAAATGCTTGGCGACGGCCGCGTCACTGCCGAGCGCTCCGACCAGCCATTTGCGCGCGGTTGCCGCGTTGGTCATCGTCTCAAGCGTGGTGAACGTCTTCGAGGCTATGACGAACAGGGTTTCGCCTGGGTCCAGGTCGCGTGTGACCTCGGTGAAGTTGGCTCCATCGACGTTGGACACGAAGCGAAAAGTCATCGATCGGTCGCTGAACGGACGCAGCGCGAGATAGGCCATCTCCGGCCCGAGATACGAACCGCCGATGCCGACATTCACGACGTTGCGGATGCGCTTGCCGGTATGACCGAGCCAGGCGCCAGAGCGCACGCGCTCCGCGAAGCTTGCCATCGCATCGAGCACCTCGTGCACATCGGGCACGACGTCATGGCCGTCGACAAGAATGCGCGTATCCTTCGATGCCCGCAGTGCGATATGCAGAACAGCACGTTGTTCGGTGATGTTGATCTTGTCGCCACGGAACATCGCATCACGGCGGTCGGTGACGCCGCGCTCCTGCGCGAGCTGCAACAGCAGACGAACAGTTTCGTCCGTGATGCGGTTCTTCGAATAGTCCAGATACAGACCCGCACCTTCGACTGTCAGGCGTTCGCCACGCCCCGGATCGTCGGCGAAAAGCTGCCGCAGATGCACGTCCTTGATTTGCTGGTAGTGCGCCTCCAGCGCGTGCCACGCCGCCGTTTCCTTCGGCCGCTGCATGTCTGCCATGGTGGGGTCCTCCGTGACGGCTAGCTGAGTGCCTTGCTCTTGGTCTCAATTGCGCCGAGCAGATCTTTCCAGGAGTCGACGAAGCCTTTGGCACCTTCGTCTTGCAACTGCTTAGCCAACGCCGGTACATCGATGCCGGCACGGGCGAAGCTCGCGAGCACCTGCTCTGAATCGTCGCCATCCGACCGCATCGGCTTATCGACCTGGCCGTGATTGGCGAAGGCCAGCAACGTTTCCTCGGGCACCGTGTTGACGGTGTTCGGCGCCGCCAGCGCGCCCATGTAAAGCACGTCCGACGCCTGCGGATCCTTGTTGCTGGTGCTGGCGAACAGCAGGCGCTGCGGTCGAGCCCCGAGGCCTTCCAGCAACTGCCAGCGGTCGGAGTCCAGAAGATCGCGATACGCCTTGTAGCATTGCTGCGACATCGCGATCCCCAGGCGATCCCTGAGTTCGGCGGGCACCTTCTCCATCGTCGCCTTGTCCCAGCGGCTGACGAACACCGAGGCAACCGAACGCACGTCAGGGTTGAGACCCGCAGCGACGCGACGCTCCAGGCCGCGCATGTAGGCATCTGCCGCCGCGACATAGTGATCGCGCGAGAACAGCAGCGTCACGTTGACCGGCACGCCGGCGAAGATCGTTTCCTCGATAGCGGGCAGGCCCTCGATCGTGCCGGGAATCTTGATGAACAGGTTCGGCTTATTGGCCTTGGCGTGCAGGCCTCTCGCCTCCGCAACTGTGCGCGCGGTGTCGTGCGCCAGAAGCGGCGAAACCTCCAGCGACACGAAGCCGTCCACACCGGCCGTGCGCTGGTAGATTGGTGCGAACAGATCCGCGGCCTGCGTCAGGTCTGCGATCGCCAGCTCGAAGAAGAGGGCCTCGTCCGCCTTACCCGCACCAGCGAGCTTCTTGATGTCGGCGTCGTAGGAATGGCTGCGGGCGATCGCATGATCGAATATCGAGGGGTTCGACGTCAGACCGGTGACCGAGAGATCACTGATGTATTTTTTCAGCGTGCCGCTGGTCAGCAGGTCACGGGTGATGTTGTCGAGCCAAATACTCTGGCCCAGCGCGTGCAGCTTCTCTGTCGCTTTCACGGCTTCATCTCCTTTGTCATTGCTTCACGAGATCCGGCAGATCGAGCTTCACAAGATCGCCGATGCGGTCGAGTTGAACGTCGCCGTGCGGATATTGGGCCAGGATTTCCGGATCAACCGCGTAGTGACCCTGCTTGGGAAACACGGTGGTCAAGCGATCGCCCCAGATTTTCTTCATCGTATCGAGGATTCGCAGCTTATCGTCGATCATGACGTAGTGCTTGGCTGGATATAGCCGCTCTACGTCGTCCAGTTCCTCTTCCTTGTGGATATAGATCAGCACATGTCCATCGAACGCGCGCCATAGGCCAGAGCGATCCACCTTGCGCGGCTGGAACACGGCGTCGCCATCGGACAGTATCACCACGGGCGCCCATTGCTGGGCGTGCTTCACCGCATCGAGCGCACCAGCGTAAACCCGGTCGGGGAACGGGTAATCCACCAGCCAGTTGGATATGCGCAGCAACCGAGGATCATGCAGATCCTCCAGCCGATAGCGTTCCAGCGCGCCGAGGTAGTCCGCGTAACCCAATTCGGTGCGGAGGTTCTCAAAGATCTCCCAGTAACGATTGCGCACCTGGGCGCCATGCTCGATGCCGATATGCACATCAAGATCGGCCTGCACGCGATCGTTGTTGAGCAGCGTGTTGTCCACGTCGAACAGGAACACGAGGTCGTGGATCATGATGCCTCCGATGCCGGCTGCGGAGCGCGCCAGGGACCGTCGGCGCCGATGAGTGCCTCGGCCTCCTGTGGACCCCAGGTGCCCGACTGATATGGATAGACTGGCGTGGCATTATCCAGGATTGGCTCGACGACCCGCCACTGCGCATCGACGATGTCGTCGCGCGCAAACAACTCGCCGAGACCGCGAACAGCGTCGCCCAGCAGGCGCTGATACGGCGGCTGCATGGTCGGCGCGTGTTCGGTCAGGATCATCTCAACGTCTTCGCCGATCATGCGTTCGCCGGGCAGCTTCACGCGAACGCCCATGGCGATCGAGACGTCTGGGCTGATCCGCATCCGCACGTGACCGGACGTTTGCGGCACCAGTTCCTCGAACGTCTCGCGAGGCGGGCGCTTGAACAAAACCAGCACCTCGGTCGCCGTGATGGGCAAATTCTTGCCGGCGCGGATGTAGATTGGCACTCCCGCCCACCGCCAGGTGTCGATGAACAGCTTCAGGGCCACGAAAGTTTCCACGGTGGAGCCACCGCGCACGCCGGGCACCGCCTGGTAGCCAGCGTACTGACCGCGCACGACATGCGCCGGATCGAGCGGACGCACGGCCTTCAGCAGCGCCGCCTTCTGGTCGCGCATCGCCTCGTGCTCTTCGCCCGTCGGCGGGTCCATCGTGAGCTGCGCCAGCACCTGCAGCATGTGGTTCTGGACGACGTCGCGAATTGCACCGGTTTCGTCGTAGAAGTGGCCGCGATCCTGTACGCCGAAATCTTCCGCCATGGTGATCTGGATGCTGCCGATGTGGTCACGATTCCACAGAGGCTCGAATATGGAGTTCGCGAACCGCGTATAGACGATGTTCTGGACAGGCTCCTTGCCCATGTAGTGGTCGATCCGGAAGATGTTCTCCTCCGGGAACAAGCCCTCCAACAGGCGGCTCAATGCAAGTGCGGTCGCGCGGTTGTGGCCGAACGGCTTCTCGATCACCAGACGGGCATTCTCGGCGCAGCCGGAGCGGGATAGCGCCTGCGACACCGTCGCGAACAGGCTGGGCGGCACAGCCAGATAGTGCAGCGGATGCTGCGCCTTGCCGAGTTGCTTGCGTAACTCGGTAAATGTGGCGTCATCGTTGTAGTCGCCATCGACATAGCGCAGCAGGTCCATCAACCGCTGCTGCACCTTTGGATCACCACCACCGTGGTGTTGCAGGCTGTCCGCCGCGCGCTCCTTGAGCTTATCCAGATTCCATCCGGCCTTTGCGACGCCGATGATCGGGACGTTCAGGCCTTCATCACGCACCAGTCCAAGCAGCGCGGGAAAGATCTGCTTGTAGGCCAGGTCACCGGTGGCGCCAAAGAAGACGATGGCGTCTGATGGCTGGTCAGCCATCGACTAACCCTCCTTTGCCGCGGGCTTTTCGATGTGGCCGCCAAAGGCGAACCGCATCGCCGACAGCAGCTTGTTCGCATATTCCGACTGGCCACGTGAATCGAAGCGCGCGAACAGCGCTGCGTTGATCACCGGCGCAGGCACGCCTTCATCGATGGCGGCAAGCGCTGTCCAGCGACCCTCACCGGAATCCGAGACGCGACCGTGGAAGTTTTCCAGATCGTTGTTGTCGCGCAAGGCACTTGCTGTCAGGTCGAGCAGCCACGAAGCGACCACACTGCCGCGACGCCACACCTCGGCGACCTGCGATACATCGATCTCGTACTGATAATGTTCCGGGTTGCGCAGCGGTGTCGTTTCCGCATCGACCTCGTGCTTCTGCATACCGACATTGGCGCTCTTGATGATGTTGAACCCTTCAGCATACGCGGCCATCAACCCGTACTCGATGCCGTTATGGACCATCTTGACGAAGTGGCCGGCGCCATTCGGACCGCAATGCAGATAACCCATTTCGGCCTGGCTGAGCGCACCGGTAGCACCCGGCGTCCGTGGCGCGGCCTCCACACCGGGAGCCAATGAACGGAAAATGGGGTCGAGATGCTTCACGATCGCATCCTCGCCGCCGATCATGTGGCAGTAGCCGCGTTCAAGTCCCCACACGCCGCCGCTGACACCGACGTCGACGTAGTGGATCTTCTTTGCCTTCAATTCACCGGCGCGGCGGATGTCGTCGTGGTAGTACGAGTTGCCGCCTTCGATAACGATGTCGTCCGGCTCCAGCAACGGCACCACGGAGTGCAGCACGGAATCCACCGCCGCCGCTGGCAGCATCAGCCACACGGCGCGCGGCTTGGTCAGTGCCTTGATGAAATCCGGCAGGCTGCTGGTGCCCTTGGCACCCTTCGCGACAGATTCCTGCACAGCGTCCGCATGTGCGTCATAGACGACGCAGGTGTGGCCGGCCTTCATCAGGCGCTCAACCATATTGGCGCCCATGCGGCCGAGGCCGATCATGCCAATTTGCATCGCTTATCTCCCGTTATTGTGCGCTTGCTGACATGGTCTGCCTGGCTGCGGCGACCACAGCGTCGACGGTGAAACCAAAATGTTCAGCCACCACCTTGATCGGCGCGGACAGGCCGAACGTGTGCATGCCAAGAATGACGCCTCGATCACCGGCGTAACGATGCCAGCCCAACTTGGCCCCTTCCTCGACTGTTACGCGTGCCTTTACCGATGGGGGCAAGACGCTGTCATGATACGCCGCATCCTGCTCTTCGAACAGTTCCCATGACGGCATGCTGACGACGCGCACACCAACACCTTCGGCGACCAGTTTGTCGCGCGCCTCGAGGCACAGCGACACCTCACTGCCGGTGCCGATGAGAATCACGTCCGGCTTGCCATTCGGCGCGTCCGTCAGCACGTAAGCACCCTTCGCCAGCCCCGCAGCCGGCGCGAACTTCGTGCGATCGACGGTCGGCAACGCCTGGCGGGAACAGATCAATGCGACCGGGCGATGTTGCAGATGCATGACATAGCGATAGGCCTCGCTCATCTCATTGGCGTCAGCCGGCCGGATCACGACCATCCCCGGGATCGCCCGCAGCGACAGTATCTGCTCGACCGGCTCATGCGTCGGTCCATCCTCCCCCACGCTGATTGAATCATGCGTCCAGATATGCAGCACCGGAAGGTCCATCAGTGATGCAAGCCGGATCGAGCCCCGTGCATAGTCGGTGAAGATCAGGAACCCGGAGCCAAATGCACGCAGGCCGGTCAGCGTCATGCCATTGACCATGGCACACATCGCATGTTCGCGGACACCGTAATGCATGTTGCGGCCGTTGTAGCTGCAGGGCTGAAAGTCGCCGGCCTCCGGGAAACCCATATGCGTCTTGGTGCTTGGCGAGAGATCCGCCGCACCACCAATCAGCCAGGGGATACGCTGAGCAATCGCATTCAGCACCTTGCCGGAGGATTCGCGCGTGGCCATGCCTTTGGCATCCGGTGGGAACACAGGCAGTGCCGTTTCCCAACCGTCCGGCATCTCACGCTTGCTGATGCGGTCGATCTGATCGGCCAGATCGGGATGCTCGGTGCGGTAGCGCGCGTACATCGCCTCCCATTCGCTGCGCAGCTTTGCGCCACGAGCACCGATATTTGCAGCGAAATGTTCCCGCACGCCGTTCGGCACCACGAAGAACTGCGTGGGATCGAAGCCGAAGAATTGCTTCGTCAGCTTCACTTCATCATCGCCAAGCGGCTCGCCGTGCGCCTCTGCCGTGTCCTGGCGATGCGGCGCGCCGTAGCCGATATGGCTGTGCACGACGATCAGTGTCGGCCGATCATTGGTGCGCAGGAAATCGCGGTAGGCCTGCTCCACCAGCGAGATGTCGTTCGGATCGGTGACACGCAGGATGGCCCAGCCGTACGCCAGGAAGCGTGCGGCGACATCCTCGGTGAAGGTGATGTCGGTCTTGCCCTCGATCGTGATTCGGTTGCTGTCATAAATCCAACACAGGTTGGACAGCTTCAGGTGTCCGGCGAGCGACGCGGCCTCGCTGGAGATACCCTCCATCATGTCGCCATCGCCGCACAGGACGAAGACGTTGAAGTCGAACACGTCGAAGCCGGGGCGGTTATAGGTCGTGCTCAACCATTGCCGCGCGACCGCCATGCCGACGCTGGTGGCCACCCCCTGGCCGAGTGGCCCGGTCGTCGTCTCCACACCGGATGTCCAACCATATTCCGGATGGCCCGGGCAGCGACTGCCGGCCTGGCGGAACGTCTTGATGTCGTCCAGGGTGACGGCGTCGCGGCCCATCTGCTCATAGCGCGGGTTGTCCGCTTTGACGGCGGCCAGATGGATCAGGCTGTAGAGCAGCATGGACGCATGGCCGCTGGACAGTACGAAGCGGTCGCGATTGATCCACGATGGTTCCGCCGGATCGTACCGCAGCACACGCTGCCAAAGCGTATAGGCTGTGGGGGCGGCATCCATCGGCGTGCCGGGATGCCCGGATTTCGCCTTCTGTACCGCGTCCACCGCCAGCATGCGGATGGTGTTGATTGCGAGCTGATCCATGTCTGGAAGACCTGCCATTTCGACCTCTCCTGCTCATGACAGCCCGTCATGCGGCAACAGGCTTGGACAATTCAGGCGTCACCGAGTACCACGAACGCGGACACCAGTCACCCGGTGCAGCCGGC
>Ga0310811_10004505_pt1 | contig 17498 bp, 21 predicted proteins | sample YCmetagenome_FD_207642 | JGI IMG/M metagenome (GOLD analysis project Ga0310811, IMG submission 207642) | Soil microbial communities from experimental microcosm in Duke University, North Carolina, United States - YC | ecosystem: Engineered > Artificial ecosystem > Soil microcosm > Unclassified ...
GGGCGAAGTCAGCCTTCGGCGCGGTGGCAAAGGGACTGTTGCAACAGTCCCTTTGCTTTTTGGTTGGCTGAGGGCGTTTTTGCTCTCAACGCCCCAAATCTACCTCATTTTCGAGATACAAGGGCGACGCTCCCGCCGAGCCGACTTTGTTTTTCGGAAAGCTTGAACTGAATCGCCTCGTAGAGGCAGGGGGCCGCGGATGCCGAAGAGGATTTACTGGGATGTTCCGAACCGTTGGGACCCTCGATAACTTTAGAGGACGCGGGGATATTGGAAAAAGCCCGTCAATCGGGTCCCTGTCCATCGCCGATTCCGGGCCTTGGAAAACGAGTCATCCCAGCTTGGGTAGGGATGCCCCTCTGCCGTGAAGGCCGGACACATGGTGGACACCTGTTCGGAGACATGGTGAACACATTCATTCTTGGGGGATTTAGAGTAGAGGATGTAGCGGAATTTGGGCTCGAGAGGGGACGGCAGGGCGTTGGAGCCAAGCTACATTTCTTATGAGGCGTTCTTCCATGACTTGGATCCCCATCTTTTTCCCCGCCTCAAACCGTCCACCAAGTCTCCGAACACCTGCCTACCATGTGTCCGGTCTTTACACTCGGCTGGGGGGCTGGCTTCTTTCGATCGGCCAATCTGCTTTCCCTCCAGAAGGGGGGACGAAACTACACGGGAGATCCATTAACCGAGGGCTTGGAATTTACTGAAGCGCCTCGCATTGGGATATGCTTTTTGCCCGTTCCTTCCCCCCGCCAACGGGCAAACGCGTCCACCATGTCTCCGAACAGGTGTCCACTATGTGTCCGGCTTTTCCGTTCCGCCCCTGTTGGATTTTGGGGAAATTTCCTGTCCTTGGCCTGAACTTGAAACTGGGGATGCTCGGCAAATAGTCGGACGCCAATCCCGCGACTGTGGGAGCGTCCCTACCCAAGTCGGGGGGAAGGGTTTGAGCGGAGCTTTGTTCCCGGATGGGATGGTGCCCACGTTGAGGTGGAGCCTCGGGATGGTGTGCGGGTGTGCGGGGATGGTTGTTTCCCGTGGGATGATGCCCGGGCTTAGACGAGGTGAAGTCGGACGCCAACGGAGTGGCGTCCCTACCCGGGAAAGGGAGCTGGCTTGGGCTAGGCGGAAGTCTGCTCCTGCTTGTCTTCTGCCTGGCGCAGGGGAGGATGGAAAGGCTTGGGGATCGTGGGATTTCCGGAGATCGGGAGATCCCAAGCGAGACCGATTTATTGGCGGCGAAGGGTGTTGGTGATTTTGCCGCCATTGGATGTGGAGGCGATGCTCACGAGGGTGTTCCTGCCGACGAATCGTAGCGTGGCTGTACTATTGTAGGTGCCATTGAGGTCGCGAATGTGCTGCCTGGCATAGATGGTGCGCCCTCTGATCGACCATGTCCCCGAGGAAATGATGACGACTTGCCCTTGGAAAGTGGCGGTCCCTTCCGACTTCCCGTTGGCATACAGGTATGTTTGTCCGTAGATCGATCCAAGTCCGGGAAAGGTGATGACTGAGCGCTGCGAGATGCCGCCGTTGCCGTATTTTCGCAACTGTAGCGTCGATGTTCCTTTGTAGGCTTTCCCTCCGAAATATTCGACGCGAGTGCCCTTCCAGGTTCCAACGATGTCGCTGTAGTAGAGGGTCGCTGAGGCGGAGTGGACGAGGAGGAACGCGAACAGCGCGAGGAGTTTCTTCATTGCTGCAAACTATCTATTGGCCTCAAATAAAAACAAGCTCCTCTGGTGCTTGATAGATTGTAGTCGAACTCTCCCTGGATTTCCCAAGGATGGCGGGTCGTCCTGCGATTGGATGGGGTACGGTAAGTGGCCTTGGGAATTGATTCAGGTCTATACCGCCATCGTGCGTGTGAGTTGCGATAAAATTGTCTTACGAGTCTTTCGGAATTTTGCTGCTTTTTCTGCCATGCGCTTCGATCGGGTTTTTCTGCTGTTTCTCTTGTTTGTCGCGGCGATGGGATTTGCGGGGTGTGCTTCGGTGAGCGTGGAGCACTCTCGCGAGGCTGCGCATCGGTTGAGGTCGCCGGCGGTGATCTATGTTTCTCCGTTTGTCCTGTCGGCTGCGGCGAGGGAGGGGCTCCCCGAAAATTTGCGGGCGAAGACGGTCCGGCAACTGGCGGAGGGGAGCGTGCGCGCGATCAATCACTATGCGGGGAAGGCGGTGCTGCTGCCGGGGGGATACCGTGCGAAGCTCTCGCGATACTGGGTGGTGGAGGGGCGGATCGAGCGGGTGGAACTGGGCAAGCGTGAGCTGCGAGGGACGATTGGTTTTGGCCTCGGGGCGACGAAGTTCGAAACGTCGGTGCAGGTTTTCGAGGTCCGGGATGGGGTTCGCCAGTCGATCATGGAGTTTCGGACGACGGGCGGATCGAATAGTGCGCCGGGTGGGGTTTTCACGTTGCTGACGGGGACGTTCGTCGCGGCGGCGGTGAATGCGGGGACGGGGATGCTCCCGGGGCTGTCGGCGGATGTGGAGCGGACGTCTTACGAGATCGCGGCGCAGCTTTCGGAGTTTCGTTTCCAGAAAGGGATTCTTCCGCGCCGCTACAAGCACATCCGAGCCAAGCAGGAAGGTACGCTCTCGCCGCAGGTGAATGTCGATCGGGTGCTGCCTGGGGTGGTCTATGTGGGGGGGTAGGAATTTTGGATTTTAGATTTTGGATTTTGGATTTCAGAAGTCGGCTCGAGGGAGATTGCTTCCTTCGCTTTGATTCGGTCGCTCCCGCTCCCCCGCCTTTCGGGCCGCGCTTTGCGCAGGCTGTCCCGAATGCTCTGGCATTCCGATGTTTGCCCTCCACGGAGAGATGCGCAGACTGGAATTTTCTCCGGATCTTTTCGCGCTCTTTGGATCCTTGGCGGTTGGTTCTGGTGGCTTCCCCCGGGGTGGGCTGGCGGGGGTGGATTTTACGTCACTGGTGACGTGGAAGTGAGACTGCCGCTCGTTTGACGGTCTACCCGTTGGTGGGGAATCTATTTCGGTCGCGCGCTGCTTGGTGGGCGCGTTTTTCAAACCTTCCGAATTGCCGAATACCCCGATGAAATTACCTCTCGTCCTTGCCACGGCGCTCTCCTTGAGCGGTCTTGCCTCCACCACCGGCGCCTATGGCGCGATCACTTGGGATGCGGATGGCGTGACGACGGGGCCGCAGGATGGCAGTGGGACGTGGGATAACGTGACGACGAACTGGTGGGATGGGTCGACGAATGTGATCTCGCGGGTGGGGGTGGCCAATCTGGGAAGCCTGACGATGACGAGCGGCAGCCCGACGGTGAATCTGGCGAATACGAGCACGATCGGCGTGGGCATGGGGGTGTCGGCGAATAGCGGCATCCCGGCGGGGGCAACGATTCTGTCGATCACGCCGAGCACGAGCTTCACGATGAGCGCGAACGCGAATGCGAACACGACCCAGGCGGTGACGGCGGGCGAGAACGTGACGGTGGGCGCGGGGAGTGGCGCGGCGGGGACGATCACCCTGGCGAGCGCACAGCAGATCAACAGCCTGACGCTGAATGCGGCGGGGAGCGGCAATTATACTTTCGCCGGGGCGACTCTGACCCTCGGTGGGGCGTCGGCGACGCTGGCGGTGAACTCGAGCGCGACCTTTGGCAATATCCTGAATGCGGTGAACACGAACTCGGGCGTGCAGGCGACGATCGCGGCGGGCCAGACGCTGACGTTGCAAAAGGGGGGGACGGTGCTGGCCTCGACTTTCACCGGGGCGTCGGGAACGGTCGCGGTGACGGGTGGGACGACGACGGCGGGGAATGCGACTTACAATATCGGGTCGGCGAGCGCGGGGACGGGCGGGTTGCAGATCAGCGGCTCGGGGACGGCGGTGAGCTTCGGTGGCGGGTTGATCATTGGTGGTTCGAACGTTGGCGGCTTCGCGACTGTGGGTACGGGGGCGACCTTGACCAGCAACCTCGCCTCGGGGCAGCTCTCGATCGGGCGGAATGCGGGAGCGGTGGGCCGTTTGGTGGTGGATGGCGGCACGCTCAACTCCTCGAGCACGAACGCGGCGTCTTTTTTCATCGGGCGTGACAATGGGACGGGCACGCTCCAGGTGCAGAACAACGGCGCGGTCTCGGTGACGGGAGTGATGCAGATCTCTTCCACGGGTGGCACGGGCACGCTGAATCTCTCGAGCGGCACGGTCTCCGCGGGGACGATTGCCTTCCATGGTGCGAATGCGGCGACGGGCGGCTCGGCCACGGGCTCGAGCACGATCCTGATGACGGGCGGCAATCTCTACGTGGGGGCGGGCGGCATCGTCGATCGGTCGACGAATACGGCGGTGACGACCTACTCGATCACGCTCTCGGGCGGCACGGTGGGCGCGAGCGCGGATTGGAGCTCGGATCGGAATATGACGCTGGCGACGACGAACGGGAACGTCACCTTCCGCGCGGCGGACGCGGCCAACGCGGCGGGGCATAACATCACGCTGAGCGGGGTGCTCTCCGGGAGCGGCGGGCTGACGAAGGAGGGAGTGGGCTCCCTGACTCTGAACGGGGCGAATACGTATGCGGGGCTTACGCAGGTGAATGCCGGGGCGCTGACCCTCGGCAGCTTCAGCTCGATCAGCGATACGGGGTCTCTCGGCCTGGCGGATGGCTCGACGCTGAATCTGAATTTTGCCACGGGGTCGGAGACGGTGGGCAGTGTCTTCAACTCGACGACGGGGACCTTTGTCGCCCCGGGTACCTATGATGCCGCTACGCTGATGACCGCCCTCGGCGGCACGGTGAACGTGACGAGCGCGGGCGGCACGCTGACGGTGACCGCGGTGCCCGAGCCCTCGACCTGGGGGCTGGCGCTGGCGGGGCTTGGCGCGCTCGCCGTGTACCGCAGGCGTCGCGGAAGTGTGAACTAAACAGTGAAAACTAAACGGGATTTACAAGATTTACGGGATTAACAGGAAGGCAGAAGGGCAGAAGGGCAGAAGGGCAGAAGGGCGCGGAGGGGAGATAAAGGCCGATGGGGCCTATAGGACTGATAAGACCTATAGGACCTATGAGTTTGTGGTGGAGGGGGCGATCCGAGGCGGGAAAGGGCGCCTTTTAGTTCACACTCGAGCGGCGGAGGGCGGTGTCGAGTCGCTGATACAGGGCGGCCAGGCGGGTGCGGCCGGGGGGCTGGACGGGGAAGCGGTGGAGGACTTCGCTGACCAACGGTGGGGCTTGCTTGACCGCCCATGCGAGCTCTGTCTCGCCGGCGGCGGGGCCGTCCGAGAGTTCGCGGGCGAGGGCGGCGTAGACGGCGGGGCCGAGGATGTGGCGGGCCTGATCGGCGGTGGCGAGGGGATGCAGGTAGGCGGAGGACGCGGCCATGCAGGCGGAGCGGGCGGCGGCGGTCGCGGCGGGATCGCTGACTTCTTTTGCGGCGCGGAGGGCGGCCATGGAGAGCTTGCGGAGAAGGGCGGCGCGCTTGCCGCCCCGGGCGAACTCGCGGATGCCTTCGAGGGCTTCGCGTGGGCGCAGGTCGGAAGGGGCCTTTGCCTGGAAGATGGACTGGACGCGCTCGGCGCTGCCGGCGGCCCATCCGCCGATGGCGCGGAGCTCGTCGAGGTGAAGGATCATCGAGTGTGAACTAAACAGTCCCGCAGTCGCGGGACAACGCAAGCGTTGGAGGATTGACAGAAGGAAAGCGGCGATGGCCCTGGAGCGGACAGAGAGTCATGCCATTCTTCGCGTGCCTTGTTGAATGTCTCATTTGTGGGATCGGATCGGCGCGGCTCATTCGAGGGCCTGGGTTTCAAGGAAGGGTCCATAGTCTGCTCATTCGGGGGAAGGTCACGATCGCGGCAAAAGTCACGCCCGAGAGGAAACATGCGACGCAGAGGATGATGGAAGTTGCGTCGATCTGTGGCCACAATCTCCCGCGCAGGAGCATGCACCAACCCCAGAACACCAGGATGCCAACTCCGCCCGCGTAAAGGGGGCGCAGCGGGGCCTTTTGGAAACGTTCGGAGGATTGATCCAGGATCAGCAGCACGAGTATGGCGGGGATCATTGCCGCGATTCCCCAGCACAATACCATAGCTCCCCAAGCCAGTGCCGAGTCCAGCATCGAGGTCCATTCGGGGATACCGAAGTGCAAAAAAGGAGGGTGGCCGGAGAGGATCGAGAGCCCGGCTACGCAGGTGCCGCACCCGGTAGCCCAAGCCGCAAGGAGGCCCAGCAAGAGCCGGAAAAACAATCCCAGCAGGGAGAGGCAGAGCCAGCAGCCAAGCCCTGCTTGCGAGGGAGATGTGGCCAGTTCGCTGAATCTCACGGAGTGCATGAGGAGTTGGGCCGGGTGGGCACGCGGGTGAAGTCCGTCACGTGCGGGAAGGTCACGATCTTCGCGAAGGTGGCTCCGGAGAGGAAGCAGGCGATGGGGAAGATAATGGTGAAGGAGTCGACCTGCGACCAGTGCCGGAAGCCGAAAAACACGCTCCAACCTAGGATGACCAGTAGCCCGATCAAGCCGGCGTAGAGTGGCCTCCAAGGGGTTCGTCGGAAGCGTTCGGAGCATTGGTCCAGGATCAGGAGGATGAGGATACCGGGCAGCATCGCCGCGATGGCATAGAAACTCACGATGGCCACGCCTTGAAAGAGTTCGCCCGGGCTGTTCACCCGGAAAACGGAGAGGCCGAACTGACCGGCGAACCGACATGCGACACTGCCGATGCCGACAGCTCCGGCCGCGAGGATCCCGAGCAGGAGCCGGGTGAGGAACTTTCCTACGCCGGGCCACCAGTCCGGGACCTTGCGTGCGGGAATCGTCGTTGGTTCCGTCAGCTCCGTTCGCTCCGTGGGCAGCCATTGGTGATTCATGCGCTGGGAGACTGGCGGGAGCGGATGAAGATTTGATGAGCGGTTGGTGAAATCGGTGTCAAACGTGGATGCCAATGAGTTTTTACGGAAGGTCGCGAACCACGCCCACAACGCTATGCGTAGTGAGGCCACACCCACAACGCTACGCGTAGTGAGGCGGGCAAGCGGGCGGGCCACGCCCACAACGCTGCGCGTAGTGAGGCGGGCGGGCGGGGAGCGCGAAGAGCGCCAAGGAATACCGGGCGCCCGGGTGAGCGGGGGAATGGCCCGAGCATTTGTGCGCCGGGGGGGGTGATCTGGAGGCCTTTCTTGGGAGAAGTCGGCGCGGCGGGAGCCTTGCCTTCCCTTGGGCGTGCTTCGCGCGGGCTTTTGGTTGAGGGGATCCGGGCTCGAGAGAGCTATCGTTTGTCCGGTGTGCCAGGTGTGCCTGGGGAACCGGAGGGCATGGATGATTTCAGCTCGAGACTGCGGGAAACAGGGTGGCGTAGGATAGGCCGGTCAGGAGGGCGGTCCAGGCGGAGAAGATGATGAACCGCCGTTCCGGCCTGGGCGTCGCGTATCCCAAGGCCAGTGCGAGGATGCTCATGGAAAAACCAAATCCGACCGCGAAGGAGATGCCGTAGGCGACGCCGAGGATCGAGAAGAGGAGCGCGGTCACGGTGATGGTGCGGACGACCAGCCCATGCCACTCCGGGAGGCGGCGCGGGCAGATTCCCCGGAGCCCTTGGTCTACGAAAAAATAGAAGACCACGCAAATCGCCAAGGCCCCTTTGGTTGCGGGCCAGAGCATTTCGAGGTCTTCCAGATTGTGGGGGAAATCCGGTGGCATTGTGGGGGGCTGCGCGGCAAGTCTGTTGGACGAGGCGAGGCTCGGTGACAACGGTTTCATCTCCCATCCACCACGTCATGTTCAAAAAAGCTGTCGCATGGTTTGCCGCACCGCGCCGAACTCGTCGAGGGGCCGGATCGTCAAGGGAGCGTCCCTCGCTTGCCGATGCGGGGGAAGGTCACGATCTTTGCAAAGGTCGCTCCTGCGAGGAAACTGGAGATGGGAAGGACAAACCAGACGGGGTGAAATGGTCGGGGCACGGGGCCGCCGCAGAAGAGCGCAGTCCATCCCAGGATAACGGCTACTCCGATAAGGCCGCCGTGGAGTGCTCTATACGGGGCGGTTCGGAATGGCCCGGAGGATTGATCCAGGATGAACACGATGAGGGCGACGGGAACCAGTGCGATGACCGCGGGAAGGAACATCATCGGCGCGCACGTGATCACGAGCGCGATCCACGCCGGTATGGGATAAGATTCCTCAGAGAGGGCGGTATGGCGACCGATTAGAAACGGAGCGGCGCAAAGCATAATGCCGCCGACGCCGACGGCTGCCGCCGCGAGAGTTCCCCGGAGGCCGAGGAGGCAGATTCGCAGGCAGGTTTTCAGTCGCGGCGATTCTGAGGCGCGCTGATGAACGGTTTATGAGCGCCTGATGAAATCGGCGTCAAAACGTGGAGGGTGGGGAGTTTACAGAAGGTCGCGAACCGCGCCCACAGCGCTACGCGTAGTGAGGCCACGCCCACAACGCTACGCGTAGTGAGGCGGGCAGGCCACGCCCACAACGCTGCGCGTAGTGAGGCGGGCAAGCGGGCAAGCGGGCAAGCGGGCGGGCAAGCGGGCGGGCAAGCGGGCGGGCAAGCGGGCGGGCAAGCGGGCGGGCAAGCGGGCGGGCGGGCGGGCGGGCGGGGAGCGCGAAGACGCGAAGACGCGAAGGGATGGTTGTCGAGGGAGTTGGTTTTTCGGTAGGGGGGATAATGCCGATGATACTGGGGAGCTGGCGGGAGTCCGGCTCTCGTCGCTGCGCGGAGGGTGGGGATCTTGCGCTCTCTCGCAGAAAGCCTGGAGGAAGTATCGTTTGCCGTGGGCGGCGGGTGGGCCTAGGAAGGATGGTGACGGAGGAGATATGCGTTACCAGTCCCTGATTTTTGCGGCGATCACGGTTCTGAGCTTCGGCGGGTTGTCCGCGACCTGGGGCGCCTCGCCGTCGGGGGCCGGACACGAGCGGGCCTTGATTGCGCGGATCAAGTCGACGCCGCAAACGGGGCGGCAGGATGACGAGAAGCTGGCGGCCATCGTCGAGGCGGGGAAGGAGAAGCATCCTTCCCAGGAACTGATCGACGCCCTGGTGGATGCGACGTCGTTCATCCCGAAGTCATCCCGGAAGTACGACCTCGATCCCATGATGGCGCCCAAGTACGCCCTCGATCCAGCGGAGCAGGTGCTGCTGGAGTTTCATACGGGGATGATCATCACTCCGGTGATCGAGAAGATCCCTGCCGAGGAGTGGCGGCCTTTTCGTCTGAGGCTGGTGGTGCTTATGCTCGAGCTTCCCATCGAGGAGAGACGGAAGAGTGTCGAGGCTCTGACCCTGGCGGCTCGGGAGGCGAAAGATCCGCAGCGCAAAGCGAGGCTCGAGGAGGCGCTCCGCAACTTCCATCGAGGCCTGGGGGCGATGCATTTCGATCTGTAAGAATGCGCGTGAGACCGTTTTCCTTTGCCTTTCCCTTCCGATGCCACGACTGATCTGTAGTCAGGTTCGCTTCTACTCGCCTGCGGATGAGGCGGGCTTTTTTGCCGCCTTGGGGGCCGTGAAAGCGATTCGGAAGATCCAGGGCTGCGGTGATTCATTGGTCGTCTCGGTGCCCGCCCGCCTCTCGGAAAGCTCTTTGCGCGATTTGATCGGCATCTTTCACCGCTACCGGATCGAGATGGGACAGCTTGGCCAGTTCAGGAACGATACCAACGAGGGGTGGTTTTACGATCGCGAGGCGTTCTGGTTTCGGAGCGTTTTTGGCCGTCGCTCGGGAACGGGGGCAGCGTCGGAATCCTGACGATGCAAACGGGCTGTGGGCGGCTGAGTTTTCAGAGGGGGGCGCCGGTATCCAGCGACTATCGTTTCGGATGTGCTGGATCGCGCCCATTGGTAGAGTGTCCGGAGAGGTCCGCAATGACGGCGGGCGGTCCGATCCAATGAATTTTGCTTTCCCCCGATGAGAAACATCCTCGTCCTGATCTTTGCCTTGCATGCGCAAATGGCGATGGCCGACGCCGCTTGGGAGTCGTATCTCCCGGACCTGCAGGCGAAACATCCGTCGGACTCCGAGCTGCGCGACAATGCGGCGGTGATCCACCGCCTGACCGGCCCGTTGCAGAAGCAATCGGTCTCCGATCCCGCCGGCGTTCCGGAATACCAAAAGGCGCTGGATGCCATCACGGCGAGGTATGGCCAGAGGCTTACGCTCGAGCTTCTGAAGGTCTGCAAGGGTGGGGATGAGGAATTGTCGCAGGTTTTGTACGGGAATCTGTTGAAGCTGGAAAATCGCGAGGATCTTCCGCTTCCGGAGATGGTGGATGCGATGCAAAGGCTCCCCTGGCTTGCCGATCCTCCGCCGTCGATGCAGAGAAAGTATTATTATCCGAGTGTCGTGATCGACAGGCTCTCGGGGGACGTGAGCGGCGCGCTCAAAATCCCCGGCCGGGATCGTCCGGACTTTCGCATTTTGCGAAACGATCCTCAGGATTGGTATCGGCGATGTCTGGTCCTCGCGGAGGCGCGGGCCAAAGATCCGGCCGTGTCGGGAGCGGTCAAAAAGGCGGAGGGAATTTTCACTTTTGTCCGCGATGAATCGGCCTCGAAGGCCACGACTTTGATCGTCGAGCTGGATGGGAAGAAACCGCCGGTATGGACGCACACGTGGCCGGATTCCCCGGATGGCCGCAACCCGATGGATCTCTCGCAGATCGTCGATGGAAATGTCCACGGGGACGATGCGGCGTTCCTGATCGAGACGGAGGATGATCTCCTGTGGGTGAAGGCCACGAGATCCGGCGGAGGGTGGAGGACGGACTTCGCCCAGCCGATCCACGGAGCCGTCTCTGCGATGCTGAGATCGAGGACGGTCGCCCTGAATGGCTGCGATCGCGTGGTCGTGGGCGATGACGAGGGGGTGGCGGCGATCTTTACCCGGAATGAAGCGGGCGAAGTGTTCAAGGATGGGAAGCCATTCCGCAACGAGAAGGAGTGATCGATAGCGCCGGTGGCCGGGCGGAGTGTGATGGAAAGCTCCGCAGATCTACGCGCAGCGGGTCGCGCGTTCCCGGCCCGCACGGTCGGCCGTCGCGCTTCGGCATGGCGCGGCCTTTCTTCTTTTGGGGGGAGGAGGCGGTTGGGACTGGCTGGGGGGCCGTCACCACCACCACGACTTGATGCTTTTCCAAAGCTCGTCGCCGTAGAAGCCGGCGAGGATTCCGAAGATCAGGGCGCCGATTCCCATGTAGAGGAACAGGGGCGTGAAATCGGTCGCGTATCTGGCGGAGGACTGGGTGTAGGCCCCCAGTCCCAAAACGGCGCCCATGACGAGGCCGCAAAGGCCATGAATGCAAAAGTGGGCGAAGTCTTTGGGGGGCCAGTTGGGGCGGCGGCTCATGGAGGAATTTCAGGCGGTGAGAGGGGCTTTTTTTTCGCTGGAGTACAGGGCCACGAATGAAATCGATATCGAGGAAAGTTGGTCGCGCAATATGGGCGTGAGAGAGAGGATGCCTCGGATCTCTTTCTGATCTAACTTCGAGTGCGGAGGCGCACGGTTGGTATTGCTGGAGCGATGCAGGGGTGTATCCGATATACTAGTACGATGGTCATGTGCGGAAATCGGTTTTTTGCGGTTTGGGCTGGCTTGTTTGTCATGTCCCACGCTTTGTTGGGCCAAACGATTGATCTCGCGGGTGATGACACGTTGAAGGGGGTTTTTGCTTCGGGTTTACGGCCTTGGAGGTATGGGGGCACAACCACAGATCAGTGCGAAATAAGTGATACTCGGGTCACGTTGCTGTTGCCAGGGGGGCGGAAGATTTCGAGCTTCCCGGTGGACAACGGATCGTTCCGAGTGTTTGGCGACTATGCGCTCAGTCAGGCGAACTTCTCCAGTGGTCTCCAAGGTGTCACTGAGGCCGCCGCGCTGGCTAAACAGGTCGCAGGAGAACTGGGCATCTCTTCCAAGGGAATCGAGGAATTGGCCGCGCAGGCGAATCCGACAAGATTTACGTCACCGCGCCAATGGGCCGGGGAGATATCCTTGGGGCAAATAAACGCCTTTCTGCGATTTATGCCCATTCCGCGGTTCAATGACGTCAAGGCAATGGTCGAATTGCGGTTGAATTGGAAGCGCCCTGCAAAAGGAGCCCGATATTGGATGGAGAGGATGCCACCACCTCCAGGATATGAGGAGGTGGGTTTTGGGACTCCACCACCGCCGAAGGGGCCGCAAGTGCCGAATCCGGGCCCGGGATATCACGAAGCATTGATTCGAGCGAAGAAAGGCGACCGGCCGGCTCCGAGGGGGACTTCTTCAGATACACCTACACCCGCGACATCACAATCGAACGCAACATCTTCGCCTGCAGCCGCAGAGAAACCCTTGTCCTGCTTCCCGATGGTCACAGTTGTATCCGCTGTGGCGGCGGTTCTCGGAGGGGCGGTGTTCTTCTTCCGCCGGCGGAAATAGCCAACGTCTGCCGTTGCTCATTTTTCGTTGCCGTGCCCGTTCACAAAAAGCTCGAGTAGTTCGACAACTTTTTGCGGCTGACGGCTCGTCAACTTGGTTGCGGCCTCGACCAATTCACCGACGCCCCACCGGTCCGGTGGATATGCCCGGGCTTCGAGGCTTCATTCAATGAGCGGTGGTGTGGTCTTCCGCGTTTGTGGGCGGGGCGGGCGTGAAGATGACGGTGCCTTCGCCGATCTGCATCTGGAGTCCGAGCCGCTCGCCCAGCACCTCCATGATGCGGAGATGGGAAATCGACTTCGTCGTGGAGTAGGTGATGTGCCGGCTGGGGATCTTCTCCGGCCATTTGATGGTGATCCGGTCGCTGGCGGTGAGCCCGTAGTTCGCGGTGATCGTTTCCAAGTAGGCGACGACGTCTTTCGTGGAGGCGTCTTCGAGGGAGAACTCGGGGCAGACGCTTTTTTCGAGCATGGCCCGGGTGGCCGCGACGCTTGGGACTTTTCGCGGTGGCTGACGTTTCGCGGGGACGAAATAGGGCGATGCCGGGTCGCTGCTCTCGCTGATCTTGATCCCTTTCCTTTCCTTCGTGAGGACGGGAGTGATCGTGGATCGCGAGGTGCCGTCGGAAAACTCGAGCATGTCTCCCTCGTGCAGGGTGATGGCGCGGAGGGGAAGGGGGGCTTGCGGCCGGGCGCCGTTGAGAAGGATATCGACGACAAACGCAAAGGGGGTGAAGTTGATCGTGACCGCCGAGTCGGTGAAGGTGACCGACTGAATATGGCTCAGGAAGGGCCGATCTCCGGCGTGGGAGGATGCGAGCAAGCTCCCGAGGGCGAGGAGGAGGGGGAGGAGTTTTTTCACTTTGGGGAGAGTGAACTAAACAGAATTTACAGGATTTACGGGATTAACGGGAGGGTATGGGGAAGGCAGGTGCGGGGACGCGAGCCTGATGGTCTCGCGGACGGAGTGGGGGGCGGGCGGGCTGCTCAGGCGGTTTTCTTTTTTGGTTTCGGAGGGGGTGTTTTCCACAAAAGCTTTCCCCGGTCGGGTGAGACGATCTGAAAGAGCTTGATGCTGGGATGTCCATCGGGATCGACGGCAATGAAACAGACGGGCTGGCCGGCGGAATCCGAGATGGTAAGCCCCTGTCCCAGGTCATCGGAGAGGCCAATTCCCATGACGATGTGACCTTCCTTGTTTTGGAAGTTTACGGTGGGATTTCCGCTGGCGTCGATGCAAACGGACAACCCGGCTCTGGAGGGAGCGCTGCCGTGGATATTCAAAAAGACGAGATCGTCGACGGTGGCGTCGAAGCACGCTTTCACCCGGCCTTCCGTGTCTTCCAAGACGAACCGATTGGCCCGGATTTCTTGCACTTTGCGCTTCGTTGGCATGGTTGGTTCGGATTTTTTAGGGATTGATGGCGGTGATCACGTAGGAGCCGCCGTATCGGCTGGCCTTGTCTGCGACAAAGGTGAGTTCGAAATCGAGGCGCCGTGGCTCGAGCATGCGGACCAAAACCTTGTTGTCCGCCAGAGGGAACCAGAAGAGGCCCTTCGGTTTATTCGATGCCTGGAAGACAATTTTCTCGGGATCTATTTTATCCAGGGCCTCGAGGAGGCTTTTTTCGTTCCATGCATGTCTGGAGGTCTTCCTCAGGCTTGGGAGGTCGGCCCCGACGATGATTCCATCATGGGCGTGCCGGATCGTCTGCTCGACACTGCTACTCGGGGTGAGCGCATCGGCGTAAAGCGATGCCGCTTGAACGAGGAGCAGGACTAGAGCGGTAAAGAGGAGCTTAAGTTTCATCCGGTAGTGTGAACTAAACGTCCCGCAGTCGCGGGACCACCGCAGCGGTGGGACAAGATTTACAGGATTAACGGGCGGAAGGCGGGCTGTTCCAGCTTACTCGGGACGGGGGATTTCCATGCGGTGTGCGTTCCCGGAGTCGGTGACTCCGTGGGCGCACTTGAAGAGGCTGGACGGGACGCGGAGCGAGTAGCTGTCGTCGTCGACCTTGATCTGGACGGTACCCCAGCCGCGCCCTTTTTCCGATGAGCCATCGCGGTTGAACTTAAAGATGTCGCTGCGGCTCACGTCGTCCTCACGGAGGTGGATGGTGATTTTGCGGCCGGTGATCGTGGACCCGGGCCACTCGATCTGCATCGAGGTGACCGGGGCCTCCAGCTTCCAAGGATACCGGCTCCGGCCGGCCGGGGTGCTGTCGCGATAGAGGATGATCTCCGCGCGGGCATCGCCAGGATTGCTGAGCCGAAGGGAAAACCGCCAGTGGTTCTGAGGCTCGCTCAGATCGTAGTCGACATGCAGCCAGGGGACGAGGATGTCCTTGTCAGTCAGGTTCTTCATGGCTGGGGGAAACTCTGGATAGGATCGATCGGCGTCCGTGGGCTCGGGATCAGCCGGATTGCGGATGAAGCCGTAGGGGAGCTCGAGCCAGTAGGTCTGGCCGGCCACGTGGAGCTCGATCCAGGCTTCGTCGAGAGCGTTCCGGCTCCAGGGAAAGGTGTAGTCGAGGTTGTAGGTCATGCCCCGGCTGCCCCCTCCCGTCCATCCGCGAGGCGACTCAGGCAGAGTGACTTTGCCGTCGCCCGTGTGGAGCTTGACGACGATGTCGGAAGGCTTGGCAATCGGCTCGGGCAGCCCCGAATAGCTATCGGTATCCCACAGCAGAAGGAACTGAAGTTGTCTCTTCCCGCCCATGCTTCCGCCGGACTCGACGATGACGCTCATGCGCCCGTTCCTGGTCCCCAGGGTGGTGAGCGGTGGATACATGATCTGATTCCAGATGGCCGACTCCGCGAGGAGGGACGAGACGCCGAGAACCAATGCGACACAGGCGAGGGCGCGGAGCAGCCGGGAGGGGAATGAGGGGGGCATACGGGAGCGGAGTCTTCGGTCTAGACTGGCGGATGGTCGAGGTGGGGGGAAGTCAAAGCCGACATCAGGACGAGGCCCGGACTGCCATCAATCGAGGTGGGTGAAGGTGTGGGTGCTCACGTCGTAGGAGATGCGGCACTCGATGCCGTCGCCGCTTTTTTCGACGTGCGATCCTCTCAGGACAAGCGTGAGGAGGTGGCTGTCCTTGCTCCACTCGGCGGAGGTGATGCCGGTGTGATAGAGGGCGTTTTTTTTCAAACGGGAGTGGGCGTCCGAGATCGCCCAGAGGGAGTCGTCGAACCCGACGATCTGGGAGACCCGGCCGCTGGGCTCGACCTGGTACAGGAAGCCGATATTTTCGCCGGAGCCGGATTTCTGGATGCGGAGGATCCATTTCGAGTCGGGGGAGATCTGGTAGTCGCCGGGCCAGGGATATTCTTCCAAACGAACCGGCGGCAGCCCGGGGTCGTGGAAGTTGATGGTATCGATCCATAGGTCGCCCAAGACTTCATCGATCTGGAATTTTCCATTCGGGGCGAGGCCGATGGTTTTGCCATGCAGGAGGGCGGCGGTGGCGAGGAAAATGGCGGCGAGGCGGGGCAGCACCGAGGCGGGATTCATATTCACCGAAACGTCAGGCTCGACTCTGCTTTCTCATTTATTCGTGAGCGGACTCCAGATGAGATTCCAGAGCCTGTTCCACGGTGGTGATGGGATGTGCTCGCTTCCAAATGATCTCCAGATCTTGCTTCGTAAGAGAGTAGTTCAGATCGGGCGGCATCTGTTTGTAGAAGGGAGGACTTCTGGGATCCATCATGATCCAGATCGGAGTTTTGGCGTCGGGAGCGAGAAGGCGGACGACCGAGTATCCCTCAACCTCCATAAATTGGATCTTTTCCTTGCGGCTGGAGTCCGCCGTTGGAGGTGCCGATTCCAGCGATTGCAGGATGCTCCATTCGTGTTTGTCCGAGCCGCTCTCGCGGCCGTCACCCGGCCGGGAGCAGGAGGACAGCGCGATGACGGAAAGGACGTAGAGGAAGCGCATGAGGTCTGGAGCCGCGGTTTGGCCTGGCTTTCGCGTAAGTCGATCGTATCCGGCTCAAGCCTTTATTGGATTCGACCGCAGAGCAGCCAGTTGCTGCCTCGCGGGGATGTGAGGACGACGAAGTCATCCTTCGGGGAATCGGGGGGCATGTGATAGGTGAAGTTTCCGCTCAGGTCGGCTTTGGTGAGATAGTTGCCTTCCAGTAATCGATCGAGGGTGTCGGGGTAGATCGGTGTCCGGCCGGAGCTTTTCGAATCGAGTGCGTAGGTTTGGATGGCAAGACCGACTACCCTCTCCTGATTGAGGGTCTCGACCGAGTCTCCGCGTGCTCGGAGATGGGATAGGATCGGGAACGTGAGCGCGGCGAGGATCAAAACAATCGCCATCACGACGAGGCACTCGGTAAGGCTGAAGCCTGGGGAGGGAGTGTGGCTTTTCTTCACGGGGGGAAGCTCGGGCTGGAGTGTAAACTAAACAGAATTTACGTGATTTACAGGATTAACGGGAGAGGAGGAGCTCTACACGGGAAATACGGGATCTCACGCGAAGGCGCGAAGACGCGAAAGGAGGGAAGTCGGCTCAGCGGGAGCTTCGCCCTTGTATCTCGAAAATGAGGTAGATTTGGGGCGTTGAGAGCAAAAACGCCCTCAGCCAACCAAAAAGCAAAGGGACTGTTGCAACAGTCCCTTTGCCACCGCGCCGAAGGCTGACTTCGCCCTAGCACCGGCTCCTTTTGGGAGCCGAGTACGTATGGGAGACTGAGCCCGGTGCGGTTCTTTGGTTTGAACTTGAACAGTTGCCGGAACGGTCCGCCGTCCAAAGCGGGCCAGTTCGCATCAACAAGGAGAAGTTTAACCATGAACCCTCGTCCCGTCCACCGACTCTGTTATCTCGGCGTCGATATCGCTCAAGACCATCTCGACCTCTATGGCCAAATCCCGGACCTGCCCTCACGCATTGCCAACACCAAAACCGCCCTCAAGAAGCTGCTCAAGCTTTTGCTCCACCACGGGGAGGTCCACATCGTCTGCGAAGCCACCGGAGGCTGCGAACGTTTGCTGGTCACCGCCTGCCATCAGACCGGCGTCGCCATCAGCATCCTCAACCCTCACCAAGTCCGTCAATTCGCTGGGGCCAAAGGCCAGCTTGCCAAGACCGATG
>Ga0310811_10004506_pt1 | contig 17496 bp, 15 predicted proteins | sample YCmetagenome_FD_207642 | JGI IMG/M metagenome (GOLD analysis project Ga0310811, IMG submission 207642) | Soil microbial communities from experimental microcosm in Duke University, North Carolina, United States - YC | ecosystem: Engineered > Artificial ecosystem > Soil microcosm > Unclassified ...
GCCGGACTCATCGAAGCGCGGCCCGGCCAGGGCACCTTCGTGCGCGAGCAACAGGTGGCGAGCGCGCGTCCGGACGCGGATTATGGCTGGCAGAGCCTCGCCCTCGGTTCCCCCCGCGCGGTCGCCGACGGCCTGAATTCCCTTCTCCGCATGCCGATGCCGGACGTCATGGCGCTCAATCTCGGCTATCTGCCGGAGGAAAGTCTGCCGCTCGCCCAGCTGGCTGCTGCCGGCGGCCGAGCGCTGCGCCGGCCGGGCGTTTGGGCGCGCGTGCCGATCGAGGGGCTGGAGGCGCTGCGTGCCTGGTTCGCGTCCCAGGCCGGCGATGCCTTCACGCCGGGCGAGGTCACCATCTGCCCCGGCACCCAGGCCGCCAATGCCGCCGCCTTCCGGGCGCTCGCCCAGGCGGGCGACCCGGTGCTGATCGAAAGCCCGAGCTATACCGGCGCCATCGCCGCCGCGCTTGCCGCAGGCCTTCGCCTCATCCCCGTGCCGACGGACGAGGAGGGCGTGCGCCCCGAATTGCTGGAGGAGGCCTTCGTTCGCACGGGCGCCCGGCTGTTCTACTGCCAGCCAACCTTTTCCAACCCGACCGGTTCCGTGCTGTCACCCGCGCGGCGCCGTAGCGTGCTGGATATCCTGGGCCGCGCCGGCGCCTTTCTCATCGAGGACGACTGGGCGCGGGATTTTGCGCTGGAGGGCGAGCCGCCCCCGCCCCTCGCCCAGGACGATGCCCATGGCCATGTCGTCTATATCCGATCGCTCACAAAAAGTGCGGCGCCGGGCCTCAGAATCGGCGCCATCTGTGCCCGCGGTGCCGCCCTCGAACGACTGCGCATGGCGCGCCTGGTTGATGATTTCTCCGTTCCGGGCCTGATGCAGGAGACGGCGCTGCAGTTGGTAACCGCACCGGGCTGGCCGAGGCATCTGCGGGCCCTCAGGGCCGAACTGCGGCACAGGCGGGATCTTCTCGCCGCCGCCGTGACCCGCCATCTCGGACCCGGCGCGCTCCGTCGGATTCCGGCGGGTGGGCTGCATCTGTGGATGAGCCTGCCGCCCGGCGTCTCCGACCTCGACATCGCCCGCCGCGCGGCGGCCGCGAGCGTGTTGGTCGGCGCCGGCCGCCACTGGTTCCCGGCCGAAGCGCCCTCTCCCTATCTGCGGTTGAGCTTTGCCGGCGCCCGGCCGGACTGGATCGAAACCGCGGTCGGCACGCTCGCGGCACTCATCGCCGATCCGGGCTGAGTGCCGACCGCGGGCGCGGATTTCACGAAAGCCCAAAGATTGCCCCCTGGCCTTTGCCCGGAAAACCGCGTCATTATTGAAGAGAGCCGATCCGTGGGGCAAACGATCCTGCCCTGAGCACCGCCCTGAGGGAGATGTGGTATCTTTGGCGCCGCCCGATGATTCGCCACCGAAGAAATCCCGCCTGTCCGGCTTCATCGGCCACCTGCTAAGACTGCTTTCCTTTCTGGTTGCGGCCGCAATCATCTACGTCTTCTTCACGCAATGGAATGTCTGGCAAGGCGAGGAGCGCTACCAAAGCACGACCGACGCCTATCTGCAGACGAACCTGACGCCGCTCGCGGCCCAGGTATCTGGCTATGTCAGCCGCGTCCCCGTGCAGGATTACGCGACGGTGATTGCCGGGCAGGTGATCGCCGAAATCGTCGACAGCGACTACCGCGCGCGGGTGGCCCAGGCAGAGGCCGAGGTGTCGGGCGCCGAAGCCGCGATCGCCGAACTTGCAGCGCGGCGCCCGCTGCTTGAAGCCAATCTGGCGGCGGCGCGCGCCGTGGTCGCGGCGACGGATGCCAATCTCGCGCAGAGCGGCCGGGACGTCGCCCGCCAGCGCCGGCTGTTTCGTTCCGGCTCCGCCTCGCAGGCCGACACGGAGAAGATTTCCACCACCAATGCGGAATTGATCGCCCAGCGGCAGCAGAATCAGGCACAGGCGGACGCGGTCGCCCAAGAGATCAAGTTGCTGGATGTGCAGGAGCGCCAGGCGGAAGCGACGCTTGCCGCGCAAAGGGCTGCTCTCCGTCTTGCGGAAATCAATCTCGGCTATACCCGCATTACCGCGCCCACGGCAGGGGTGATCGGCAAGCGGCAGGTGCTGCCGGGGCAATATGTCGCACCCGGCACGCAGATCACGACGCTCGCGGAACTGCCGCTCGTATGGGTGAGCGCCAATTACAAGGAAACCCAGCTCACCCATGTCGCGGTCGGCGATGAGGCGACCGTCACCGTCGACAGCTTTCCGGACCATGTTCTGCGCGGCAGGGTGGTGGCGATCTCGCCCGCCTCGGGCTCCGAACTCGCCCTGCTGCCGCCGGACAATGCCACCGGCAATTTCACCAAGATCGTCCAGCGCATCACGGTGAAGATCGCGATCACCGACGCAGACGGACTGGCCGACAAGCTCCGCGCGGGCATGTCGGCGATCCCGTCGATCGATACGCATTCGACGCTGGCCATGCCATGAGCGACGGCGCCCTAACCGTCGCGTCGCCCGCACCCGCACCGCCGGCCGAAATGCCGATCCCCTGGCTCGGCCTTGTCGCTGTTCTGCTCGGCACCTTCATCTCGACGCTCACCGGACGCCTCTCGACCTTCGGCCTTGCCGACGTCCAGGGCGCGATCCATGCGGCTTATGACGAAGGCGCCTGGATCACCACAGCCTTCACCGTCGCGCAGATGTTGATCACGCCCTTTGCCGTCTGGGTCGGCAGCCTCTACGGGCCGCGGCGGATCCTCATCGTCGCCGCCATCTCCTTCGCGCTGACATCGGCGCTCATTCCCTTTTCCCAAAACCTGCCGACGATGCTGGTTCTGATGTTCGTCGGCGGCCTCGGCTCGGGCTGCTTCATTCCGCTGACGCTGAGCTACATCCTGCGCAACATGCCGCTCAGGCTCTGGGCTTACGGCATCGTGCTCTATGCGCTCAACCTCGAACTCTCGCTCAATATCTCGGCCTCGCTCGAGGGCTGGTATGTCGATCACCTCTCCTGGCATTGGATCTTCTGGCAAAACGTGCCACTGGCCCTCGGCATGGCCTGCTGCTTGCATTTCGGCGTGCGCTATCAGCCACCGGCACCGGCCGCCATGCACCGCGATCCTTACGGCCTGCTCTCCTGCGGCCTCGGTCTCGCTCTGCTCTACGCCGCCCTTGACCAGGGCAACCGGCTCGACTGGACAAGCTCGGGACTGATCTGGGGCCTTGGCCTCGCCGGGATTTTCATGCTCGTCGCCTTCGTCATCCACGAGAAGACGACCCCCTTCCCGTGGCTCGACTTCCGCGTCGTGATCGGCCGGCCGATGCCCTATCTCCTGCTGATGATCGCGCTCTTGCGCCTCACCATTCTTTCGACCGCCTTTCTCATCCCCTATTTCCTCGGCGGCGTTCGCGGCTTCCGGGCGCTTCAGGTGGGCGACACGCTGATCTGGATTGCGATCCCGCAACTCGTCATCTGTCCGGTCGCGGCCCTGATGCTGCGCCGCGCCGATCCGCGCATCCTCGCGTCCCTCGGACTTTGCCTCGTCGGGGGCGCCTGCCTGATGGTTGCCTATACGATTACGCCAGTCTGGGGATCGGACCAGTTTCTCCTATCCCAGCTTCTGCAGGCCGTGGGCCAAAGCTTCGCGCTCTCGGGCATCGTCTTCAACGGCGTGCTCAACCTCCGGCCGCAGGATGCGCTGTCCTTCGGCGCCATGCTGCAGATCGCCCGGCTGTTCGGCGGCGAGCTCGGCCAAGCCCTGGTCGCAACCACGGCCCGGGTGCGGGAGCAACGCGCCTCGAACCTGATCGGGCAGCACCTGCGTGCTGGCGCCCAGAATGTCGACGAACGTCTGGCGTTCTACGGCCATATCATTCAGCAGCACGGCGGGCAGCCGGCGGCGGCGCCTGAGCTTCTGGCGCGGATCGTTCGGCTGATGGCAACGACGCAGGCGACGATCGACGCCTTCGTCGCAGTCGCCGCCTGTGCGGCGTTCGGCCTTTTCGTCATGATCGTGCTGCTGCCGAGACCGCCACGAACCCCGGCCTCGCATCGTCCCCTCTTCCGCAAAGGCTCGGCCGGATGAGCCCCACGCGCGCGCCAATGCTCGTTCTAACGGCCTTTCTTGCCGCTTGCACTCTTGGCCCCGATTACCGTCCGCCCGCACCGCCCGTGGGATCAACCGCGCCGCTCACGGGCTCGGACGCGAAGACCGCAAGCGCCCAGCCCCTGCCGCCCGGCTGGTGGCGGCTCTACGACGATCCGCGCCTCAACGATCTCGTCGAACAGGCCTTCGCCGTCAATGACGAGCTGAAGGTCGCCGAAGCCAATCTGGCGGCAGCGCGCGCAATCTTCGAGGGTGCCCGGGCGCTGCAGCTGCCGCAGACGGCAACCGAGGGCAGCGCCACCTACGGGCGAAATCCGACGCTCGACACCATTCTTGAAACCGAAGGCCATGAGCCGCAGGACAGCTGGCTATTCGACGCTACCTTTGACGTTTCCTACGAGCTCGATCTCTTCGGCCATGTTCGCCGTTCGGTAGAGGCAGCGCGGGACAATGCCGAGGCCGTGGCCGCCGCACGGGACGGGCTGCGCGTGACCATCGCGGCCGAAACGGCGCGCGCCTATGGCTCGGTCTGCGCGCTCGGCGAGCAGCTTGCGGTAGCTCGGCATTCGCTCGGCGTCGTGCAGGATGAGCTGCGCATCGTCGAGAACCGCCGGGCGGCAGGGGCGGGAACTGATTTTGACGTTGTTCGATCAAAGACACTGGTCGCGCAGGTGAAGGCGATCCTGCCCCCGCTCGAAGGCCAGCGTGAAGCGGCACTCCTCGAACTCACGGCTCTTCTCGGCCGCACCCCGGCCCGCGCCCCACGCAAGGTTCTTGATTGCACAACACCACCGCAATTGACCGAGGCCGTGCCGGTGGGCGACGGCGCGGCCCTGCTGCAACGCCGGCCGGACATCCGCGAGGCAGACCGCAAGCTTGCCACGGCTCTGGCCGAAATCGGCGTTGCCAAGGCTGATCTGTTTCCCCGTGTCACGCTTAATGGCTTTTATGGCGGGGCCAGCAACCAGATTACCCTGCTCGGGTCGAATTCGGGCCTCGCCTGGGGTCTCGGCCCCGCCATCAGCTGGAGTTTTCCGAATCTCGCGGGGCCGCTCGCCCGCCTCGCGCAGAGCCGGGCCGCCGCGCGTGGCGCGCTCGCGCAATACGACGCGACGGTGCTGACGGCACTCAAGGAAACGGCGCAGGCGCTGGCCGCCTATCGCGCCGAACTCGACCATCACGCGGCCCTCGCCGCGGCCGCGAGCGAAGCCGGGCAGGCGCTCGGCATGGCGCGGGATCAGTTCACGGCCGGCGGCATCAGCCATCTCGACCTGCTGACGACGGAACAGACCAAGGTCGCGGCCGATCAGGCGGTCGCGGCTTCGGACGCCGCCCTGATCCAGGATCAGATCGCGCTGTTCAAGGCGCTCGGCGGGGGCTGGGAGAGGCCGGAGGCCCATCCGCGGCACGGGGCGTCCAATGCCTCACATTAAGGATCATTCAGAAAATGTTCTTGCCTTGTTCCCGTTTTATTCGCTAGCCTGACGTCGTTCTCACAACGAGGTGCACGTCATGCTTGATCCTTCGCTGCGTCCCGCCGAAGACCAGGAAGTCGTCCAGGAACTCGCCTTCGTGCTGCGGAGCTGGCCCGGCGCCCGCGGCCGCCGCCGCAAGGATGAGCAACTCGCCCGCATCACCGCTGAACGGCTGGTCGACTATCTCCACCTCTCGGGCTTCGAGCTGCTGCGCCGGCCGCAGGTCGCGATGGACATGAACTATGTCGGCGGCGGAGAAGGCTGAGGCAGCCAGGGGCGGCAGGGGGCCGGCTGCCCCTGTTCACCGTCACGCCGGCAGAAGCGCCTCAACCGTCTTCTGCAGTAGCGCGAGGTCGGCAGGCCGGGAGAGCCGGTGGTCGCCGTCCTTGATCAGCGTCACACGCACATCCTGGCCGGCAATCCTGTCCGCGAGGGCGAGTGCAGTCTTCCAGGGCACGTCCTCGTCCTGCTGTCCCTGCAGCAGGCGCACCGGACAGGCGAGCGGAATGGCCGCGCCCATCAGCAGGTGACGGCGTCCATCCTCGATCAGCGCGCGCGTAATGGGCAGCGGCGCGTCATACTGGCTAGGCGCATAGATCACCCCCTTCTCCATGAGGTCGGAACGCGCCGCCTCCGGCATGCTGTTCCACATCAGCGTTTCGGTGAAATCGGGCGCGGCGGCGATGCCGACATAGGCCATGACCCGGTCCGGCCGGGCCAGCGCGAGATTCAGGCCGATCCAGCCGCCCATGGAGGAGCCGACGAGGAGGAGCGGACCCTCGGTCAATGCGTCGATCACGGAAAGCGCGTCCTGGGTCCAGAGGCCGATGGTCCCGTCCTCGAAGCGGCCGCCGCTGACCCCATGGCCCGAATAGTCGAGCCGCAGCACGGCCTGGCCGCAGGTGGCCGCCCACCTGGCGAGAAACACCGCCTTGCTACCCTCCATGTCGCTTTTGAAGCCGGGTAGGAAAACGATCGTCGGGCGCTGACCCGCCTGTCGTTTCCACGCCAGTTCCACCCCGTCGGCCCGCTTGAGTCGCCCGGTCTCTTCCGTCATTCAGCCTTCTCCCGATCCCCTTCCTCAGGCGCGCCACCGTCGGATGATGCGTCCTCGCGCTCGGCGCTCAACCGGTCGACGCGCCGTCCGTCCATGGCCAGCACTTCGAAGCGCCAGCCGCCGAAGGCAATCCGGTCGCCGACCTGCGGCACCCGGCGCAGCAGCGCCAGCACCAGGCCGCCCGCGGTGTGATAGGTGCCGCGCGAGGGCACCTCACTGATCGAAAGCTTTTCCATGAGCTCGTCGAGCGGCATCAGCCCGTCGAGTTGAAAGCTCGTCTCCTCGGTCTTGCCGACCTCGCCGCCGCCATGCTCGGCGATGTTCTCATCGATCTCGCCCACGATCGCCTCCAGCATGTCTGCGGCGGTGATGAGACCCTCGATACTGCCGTATTCGTCGATCACGAAGGCCATGCCATTGGCATCGCCCTTCAGCCGTTCGAAGGCATCGAGCGCCGTGATCGCATCCGGCACGATCATCGGCTGCAGAATCGCCGCATCCAGGCTGAGCCTGCCGCCACCCAGCAGCTGATCCAGCAGCCCCTTGGCCTGAACGATGCCGATCGCATTGTCGACCGAGCCGTCCCCCACCACGAAGCGGGTATGCTGGCTGGACCGCAGCTTCGTGATCACCTCCTCGGCCGGTGCGTTGCGGTCGATCCAGGCGATTTCTGTGCGCGGCGTCATGATGGCGCGCACCGGCTTGTCTGCAAGACGCAGGATTCGCTCGATCATGAGCTTCTCCTCGCTTTCGAGCACGCCGGACTGGGTGCTTTCGGCGAGCAGCGCGCGCAGCTCCTCTTCACTCGGCACTTCGGGGCGGCTGCCGGAAATGCCGAAGAGCAGCAGGATGCCGGCCGAGGTCTTGCTGAGCAGCCAGATCGCGGGTTTCGTGATGCGCGCGATGACGATCAGCATCGGCGCGGCCCGTGCAGCGACGATTTCCGGCCGTCTCAGCGCCAGCTGCTTCGGGACCAACTCGCCCAGGACCATGGTGAGGAAGGTAACCAGGACCACGGTGAGGAAGAAGGCGATGGCATGGGCGAAACCGCCTGGAACGCCCAGATGCTCCAGCGCCCCCTCGACATCGCCGGTGATGCGCTCGCCGCTGAACATGCCGGTGACGACGCTGACAACGGTGATGCCAACCTGCACGGTAGGCAGAAAGACGTGGGGGTTCTCCGCCAGGCGCCGCGCGACGGACGCCCCCGCCACACCCTTGCGCTCGAGCACCGCAAGCCGCGCCCGCCGGGCCGAGATCAGCGCCAATTCGCTGCAGGCAAACAGGCCGTTGATGAGAATCAACACCAGTATGCCGATGAGTTCGAGCCCGATCTCCACGCCCTGAAGCACCTCCGCTGGCGCGGGCACCCAATGGGCCCGCACAATCCATGTTAAAGCAGGTGCAGACGACCTGCTCCACCCGATCTTCCTACAGTATCCGGTCGCTCCTGGCTCCCCGGGGGGTCCGGAGCAGCGGAGATCCCTCATCAAGGATTGGATGTCGATGCGCGCGCCCTCGCCCCTGGCTCTGTTGCTCGGCCTGCTTGGCCTCTTACCCTTCCTGATCACCGCCTACCTGGCCTCGGCCTGGCAGAGCCCCGCGGATGGCCGGGCACTGACCGCCCTCATCACCTATGGCGCGGTGATTCTCGCCTTCCTGGGCGGGGTGCACTGGGGCTTCGCGCTGGTCGAGCCGCCCGCCTCCCTCGCGGGCCTCGCTCCGCTGCCCACCAGCCGGGACCCGGCGCACAAGCCCCGCCTTCTGCTAGGCGTTCTGCCGGCGCTCCTCGGCTGGGTGACGCTGCTCGTGGACCTGCTCCTGCCCTCGCCCGCCATCGCGCTGTGCATCCTGATCGCGGGATTCCTCGCAACGAATGTGGCGGAGCATGACGGCTATCGCCGCGGCTGGGTGCCGGCCCGCTACCTCTGGCTGCGCTGGATTCTCACCGTCATCGTTGTGGCTCTCCTTGTCACAACGCTCGTCCTGCGACTGAGCGGCGGCCGCATCATCTTCTAATAGACTGACAGACAACGATTTTATGAGGTGCCCCGCTGGGTCGTAAAATGTGATCGCGGCACCGGGACCGTTCTTGTGGCGATTATGGCGCAAATATGTCTTAATTGGGCCACGATCACGACGGAATCGGAGCAAGATGATGTTCTTCTGGTCCTCCACGACGACGTCCAAGGCCCCCAAGGCGCAGACCCCTGCTCCGGCGGCCGAGGATCGGGACCGCGATTGGGAACCGCAGACAGGCTTTGGCGGGTTCGAGACTTTCGGCCGTGGCGGCCTCGACATCGGCGGCCTTCACCGCGACCAGCAGTGGGTCGGTGCCTGGGGCGGCCGCTGCTGAGCCAAGCTTTTTTCCGTGCCCGCTTGACGTAGGCACGGCCAACGTCTTCTCACCGTGCTTCCCCATTGCGAGGGCAGCACCTTGAACGATATCCCCGACCGCGATCCGGTCATGGCTCAGGCCGATCTCGACCCCGAAAACTGGGACGAACTCAGGCATCTGGGCCACCGGATGCTCGACGATATGCTGGATCATCTGAGGGATCTCCGCAGCCAGCCGGTCTGGCAGCCCCTGCCCCCTGAAACCCGCGCCGGCTTTCATGCGCCGCTTCCCGTCTCAGGTGCCGATCCAGCCGCGGTCTACGAACGGTTCCGCGACACCATCCTCCCTTACAGCACCGGCAATACCCATCCCCGCTTCATGGGCTGGGTCCATGGCGGCGGCACGCCGCTCGGGATGCTGGCCGAGATGCTGGCAGGCGGGCTGAACGCCAATCTGGGCGGACGGGACCATGCGCCGATCGAGGCGGAACGCCAGGTCATCGCCTGGGCGGCCCAGGCCTTCGGCCTGCCGGAGAGCGCGGGCGGGTTGCTCGTCACCGGCAGTTCCATGGCCAATTTTATTGCCGTGCTTCTGGCACGGCAGGCCGCCCTTGGTCCGGAGAGCCGCAAGTCCGGCGTCGGGGCCGCGCGCCTCACGGCCTACGCCTCCCAAACCGTGCATCGCTGCGTGCCGGACGCCATGGATATGGCCGGTCTCGGCAGCGATGCGCTCCGCCGCATTCCCGTGGGGACGGATCACCGCATGGATATCAGCGCGCTCCGTGCGGCGATTGCCTCGGATCGTGCGGCGGGCGCTACACCCTTCCTTGTTGTCGGCACGGCGGGCTCGGTCGATGTCGGTGCTTTCGATGACCTCGCGGCCACCGCCGATATCGCGGAGACCGAAGGCCTCTGGTTCCATGTTGATGGCGCTTTCGGCGCGCTCGCGGCACTCTCCCCGGCACTCGCGCCCCACGTCGCAGGCATGGAGCGCGCCCGCTCCATCGCCTTCGACTTCCACAAATGGGCGCAGGCGCCCTATGACGCCGGCTGCATTCTGGTGCGGAACCAGGCAGACCAGATCGCGACCTTCGCGACCAATGCGGCCTATCTCACCGCCGCCACGCGCGGGCTCGCCGCCAATGCGCCATGGCCCGCCGATCTCGGCCCCGACCTCTCCCGCGGCTTCCGCGCGCTCAAGATCTGGTTCGCCCTGCAGGTCTTCGGTGCCGCGCGGCTCGGCGCGGTCGCGGAGAATTCATGTGCCGTCGCGCGCCACCTCGCGGCCCGCATCGCGGCAGAGCCTGCACTGGAATTGCTCGCCCCGGTGCCGCTCAACATCGTCTGCTTCCGCTACCGGGCGGAAGAAAGCGAGGCTGACCAGCTGAATGCCGAGATCGTGGCCGATATCCAGGAAGCCGGGCTGGCCGCCCCCTCCACCACGCGCATCGGCGGCAGGCTCGCCATCCGCGCCGCCTTCGTCAATCATCGCAGCCGGCCGGAGGATGCCGACGCGCTGGTCGCGGCCGTGCTGGAAGCAGGGCGCGCGCTGGTTCGAAAAGCGGGCTAAGATCACCCGACGCGAAGGATAGGACATGGCTATGAGCGAACATCCCCTGATCGGGCAACTCAAGGCGGCGCGCGTCGTGCCCGTGGTGCGTATGAAAAGCGCCACCCATGCCGCCACCGCGGTACGCTGGCTCTATGATGCGGGCTTACGCATTTTCGAGATCACCATGACGATCCCCGATGCGCCGGCCCTCATTCGCGAACTCTCATCCGACCCGGCGCTCCTCGTCGGTGCCGGCACGGTGCCAGACGCGGCGACGGCGGAAACCTGCCTCCGCGCCGGAGCCCGCTTCGTCGTCTCCCCCTGGGTCGATCCCGATCTCGTCGCGCCCTGCCGCGCAGCGAGCGCCGTGCTCATGTCGGGTGCCACCACGCCCACCGAGGTTCGCGCCGCGCTCCGCGCGGGTGCGGATGTCGTGAAGGTTTTCCCCGCCGCCTCGGCGGGCGGGCCGAGCCATGTGAAAGCGCTGGCGAGCGTTTTCCCCGGCGTCACCTTCTGCCCGACGGGCGGTGTCGACCCCGGCAATCTCGAAGCCTATCTTGCGGCAGGCGCCGCCTTCGTGGGCATGGGCGGCAAACTGGTGGACGAGACCCTGGTTGCCGCCGGCGACCGTGCGGCGGTCAGCGCGATCGCGCAGCAGATTCTCGTCAGGGCCTGAGCCTCAGGGTCTGATCGGCTGAGATGGATCGCGGGCGCGAGCCATCTGATCCGTGAAACAGACCCTTATCAATGGTTTAGCGTGTGCCTCACGTGTCATATAGAAGCGGAATCGCTTCAATTTGACACAGTCACACGCTAGGAGGAGACGAACAGGATGGCGGCCGACCTCGTCTGCATCGGAGAGCCGATGCTGGAATTCAACCAGCAGCCTCAGCTTCCCGACGGCCGCATCCTGTATCAACAGGGTTTCGGGGGCGACACCGCCAATGTCGCCGTCGCCGCCGCGCGGCAGGGCATCAAAACGGCCTATGTCTCAGCGGTGGGCCGGGACCCGGCCGGCGAGGCGTTGATCGCCCTCTGGGCCGAGGAGGGCGTGGATGCCAGCCATATCCGCCGTTCCGACAGCCATCCGACAGGGCTCTATTTCGTGAATCACGGGCCGGAAGGCCACAGCTTCAGCTATCTCCGCAGCGGCTCCGCAGCGACGACGCTGGCGCCCGCCGACATCCCGGAAAAGACCATCGCCGCCGCACGGATCGTCTTCGCGAGCGGCATCTCCCTCGCAATTTCGGCGAGTGCCGCGGATGCCGTCTTCCATGCCTTCGCGATCGCCCGCCAGAATGGCGTCGCCATCGCCCTCGACACCAACTACCGGCCGTCCCTCTGGGCACCGCGCCGGGCCGCCGCCTTGATCCATGCCGCCATCGGCGAGGCCGATATCGCGATGCCTGGCATGGATGATGCCCTGGCGCTGACCGGCCTGAGCGACCCCGATGCGGTGCTCGATTTCTATCTCGCCCTCGGCCCCGGCCTCGTCCTGCTCAAGATGGGTGTGAACGGGGTCTATCTCGGAACGCCCGAGATGCGGCTCCGCATCCCGCCCTTCCCGGTCGCGGCGGTGGACGCGACGGGTGCCGGGGATACCTTCTGCGGTGCCACGATGGCACGGCTGCTGCTGGGCGACACGCCGGAGGATGCGGCCCATTACGGCGCCGCCGCCGCTGCCATTTCAACCACGGGTTATGGCGCTATCGCGCCGATCCCCCGTACCCCGGAGATCTGGGCCGCCATGGCGATGCGCAACCGATGAGCATCACACCCGACCATCACCCGATCGCCATCGGCGGCGTCGAGACGAAACTGCCGATCGTCGCGCTGAATGAGACGGTCGCCATCGCTCTGCTGATGGTGATCGATCAAGGGATCGCCTTCGGCAGCCGTGCGGGTGCCGCTCTCGCCGACATCGCGCGCCCGCTCTCGCCGGATATCGTGGTGGGTGCGGCGACGCTCGGGATACCCGTCGCGATGGAAGTGAGCCGCGCGCTGGGCCTGGACGACTACGTCATCCTCCAGAAGTCACCGAAAATCCATCTCGCGGATGCGCTGAAGGAAAGCGTGAAATCCGTCACCTCGCACGGGGTGCAGAATCTGATGCTGGACCGCCGCTCGGTGCCGCTGCTGGAAGGCCGCCGGGTTTTCGTGGTGGATGACGTGGCATCGACCGGATCGAGCCTCGCTGCAGTTCTGCGCCTGCTCCGTCGCGCCGGCGCCGAGATCGTCGGCATCGGCGTGATCCTGACCGAGGGTCATGATTGGAAGGCGGCACTCGGAGAAGATGCCGGACTGGTGCAGGGCCTGGCTCACATCCCGGTTTTCCGCATCGAAAACGGCGCGGCCGTGCCGATCCCCGAGACGCTCTGAGGAAGGGTCCTCACATGTGCAGGCCGGGCGCCTCCTGGCCCGTGCTGGCGACGTATTCGGCATAGCCGCCGTCGTAGTAGTGAACGCCCTCGGGGGTCAGCTCCAGCACACGGTTCGACAGGGCGGCCAGAAAGTGCCGGTCATGGGAGACGAAGAGCATGGTGCCTTCGTAATCCGCCAGCGCCCGGATCAGCATCTCCTTGGTCGCGATATCCAGATGGTTGGTCGGCTCGTCCAGCACCAGGAAATTCGGCGGTTCGAAGAGCATCAGCGCCATCACCAGCCGCGCCTTCTCCCCGCCTGAGAGCACGCGGCAGCGCTTCTCGATCTCGTCGCCCGAAAAGCCGAAGCCGCCCGCCAGCGCCCGCAACTGGCCCTGATTGGCGCGGGGAAAGGCGCCTTCCAGCGTTTCGAAAATGGTGGCCTCGCCATCCAGCAGGTCCATCGCATGCTGGGCGAAATAGCCCATTTTCACACTGGCGCCGATGGTGACCTGGCCGGCGTCCGGCTCCGTTGATCCTGCAACGAGTTTCAGGAGCGTTGATTTGCCCGCGCCGTTCACGCCCAGCACGCAGCAACGTTCCTTGCGGCGGATCATCAGATCCAGCCCCTCATAGATCCGCCGACTGCCATAGCTCTTGTGAACGGCCTTGAGATTCGCGACGTCCTCGCCCGAGCGCGGCGGTGGGGCGAAATCGAAGGAAAGCGCCTGGCGGCGCTTTGGCGGTTCCACGCGGTCGATCTTGTCGAGCTTCTTGATGCGGCTCTGCACCTGGGCCGCGTGGGACGCGCGGGCCTTGAAGCGGTCGATGAAGGCGACCTCCTTCGCCAGCATTGCTTGCTGCCGCTCGAACTGCGCCTGCTGCTGCTTCTCGTTCAGCGCGCGCTGCTGCTCGTAGAATTCATAGTCGCCGGAATAGACGGTGAGGCTGCCGCCGTCGATCTCGGCCACCTTGTTGATGACGCGGTTCATGAAGGCGCGGTCATGCGAGGTCATCAGCAGGGCGCCGTCATAGCCGCGCAGGAACTGCTCCAGCCAGATCAGGCTTTCAAGGTCGAGATGGTTGGAGGGCTCGTCGAGCAGCATCACGTCTGGGCGCATCAGCAGGATGCGGCCGAGCGCCACGCGCATCTTCCAGCCCCCGGAAAGCTTTCCGACATCGCCGTCCATCATCTCCTGGGAGAAGCCGAGGCCGTGCAGAACCTCCCGCGCCTTGGAATCGAGCGCATAGCCGCCCAGCTCCTCGAAGCGGGCCTGCACGGTGCCGAACCGCTCCAGGATCGCGTCCAGCTCATCATAGCGCTCAGGGTCCGCCATGGCGGCCTCAAGTTCGCCGAGTTCAGCGGCAACGGTACTGACGTCCCCGGCCCCGTCCATCACCTCGGCCACCGCCGAACGCCCCGCCATCTCGCCGACATCCTGGCTGAAGAAGCCGATGGTGATGCCGCGCTCGATGAGCACCTGCCCCTCGTCCGGCTCCTCCTCGCGCGTGATGATGCGGAAAAGCGTCGTCTTGCCGGCGCCATTGGGGCCGACGAGACCGATCTTCTCGCCCTTCTGCAGCGCGGCGGAGGCCTCGATGAAGACCAGGCGCTGGCCGTTCTGCTTGCTGATATTGTCCAGGCGGATCATGGGGTCTTCGGTATCCTCGGGCGGCATTCGGGCGGTCGCGGAGGGTCTAGCGCAGGACGGCGCGCGGGGAAACCGGGGCTACCGGCACGGCGCCAGCGATGTTCCGCATGCCCTTGGAAAGGACTATGCTTGCCGCCGACGCTTGCGCCTGGGATCTTCCCGAAAACGACAACCAGAAACAGGAGCCGTTCGATGTCCCCGGAAACCACCGCCATTGTCCTGATCGAATACCAGAACGATTTCACCAGCGAAGGCGGGGCGCTGCATGAGGCCGTCAAACCGGTGATGCAGAGCACCGGCATGCTCGGCCATACCGTCTCCCTCGTGAAGCAGGCGCGGGACAGTGGGGCGCTGATCGTCTATTCGCCGATTTCCTTCGCGCCCGATTACCATGAGCTGAGCCCGGCGCCCTACGGCATCCTCAAAGGCGTCGTCGACAGCAAGGCCTTTCGCAAAGGCAGCTGGGGCGCCGAGATGGTGGACGTGCTGACACCGGACGAGCCGGATATCGTGATCGAAGGCAAGCGCGGGCTCGATGCCTTCGCCAGCACCAATCTCGACTTCATCCTGCGCGCGCGCGGCATCAAGACCATCGCGCTGGGCGGATTTTTGACCAATTGCTGCGTCGAATCGACGATGCGTACCGGCTACGAGAAGGGCTTCGACGTCGTCACCCTCACGGATTGCACGGCGACGCTCAGCGACGAGGAACAGCGGTTTGCGGTGGAAAAGAACTACCCGATGTTCTCCCGCCCGATGACGCATGACGCCTTTCTGGCCGAGCTGACCGGCGGGGGCGCCACCGATACCTCGCGCGGCTATACGCAGTGACGTGAAAGCGGCGCCAGGCTGAAACTATCCAGCCTGCGCGCCCATCACCTCGGCAATGATCCGGAAGGACCGCAGCCGCAGATCGTGATCATAGATATCCGAGACGATCATCAGCTCGTCCGCCGTGGTCTCCGCAACGAGCGTCTCCAGACCGTTTTGCACCGTCTCGGGCGAACCGATGATGCTGAGCTGCAGCATCCGCATCGCCTGGGCCTTTTCCATCGGTGACCAATAGGTCTCGATATCCGGGATCGGCGGCGGACTGAGGCCGCGCGCGCCGCGGAAGATATTGGCGAAGGACATCTGCTGGGTGGTCGCGAGGAATTTCGCCTCCGCATCCGTCTCCGCCGCGATCACGTTCACGCCGACCATGGCATAGGGCTGCTCCAGTTGGGCCGACGGTTTGAAGCGGCGGCGGTAGATGTCCAATGCGGGCAACAGAAGGTCGGGCGCGAAATGGGACGCGAAGCCGTAAGGCAGGCCAAGCTCGGCCGCCAGCTGCGCGCCGAAGGTGCTGGATCCGAGAATCCAGAGCGGCACCTCGGTCCCCGTGGCCGGCACCGCATGAATGCGCTGCCCCTCCTGGCCCGGGGCGAGATAAGCCTGCAACTCCAGCACGTCCTGGGGGAAGTTGTCGGAATTGGCGAAGGAGCGACGGAGCGCGAAGGCGGTGGTCTGATCTGTGCCCGGCGCGCGGCCAAGGCCAAGGTCGATGCGGCCGGGAAAGAGATGCGCGAGCGTGCCGAACTGCTCGGCAATCACCAGCGGCGCATGGTTCGGCAGCATGATGCCGCCGGCACCGACGCGGATGCTCTGCGTGCCGGCGGCAACATGGCCGATGACGACGGCGGTCGCCGCACTCGCGATGCCCTGCATGTTGTGGTGTTCGGCGACCCAGAAGCGCCGATAGCCCCAGCCTTCCGCATGGGCGGCGAGGTCGCGCGCATGGTCCAGTGCCAGGCGCGGCGTGCCGTCCTGCCGCACGCGGACGAGATCGAGGATCGAGATCGCGGTCATGGTCTCATGCCTCCGGCAGCAGTTTGCCCGGATTGAGAATCCCGGTCGGGTCCAGCGCCGCTTTGATCATGCGCATCACCGCGATCGTCTCCGCGCCGTGTTCCTGCACCAGAAAGCCACGCTTGCCGCCGCCCACGCCATGCTCGCCCGAGCAGGAGCCACCGAGCGCCATGCCGCGCGCGACGATCTTGCGGTCCAGCGCCCAGGCGCGCTCCATGCCATCCGGCTCCGGCGGCACGAGAATGACCGTGTGGAAATTCCCGTCGCCGACATGACCCACCATCGGTGCCAGCAGGCCAGAGTCGGAAATATCCTGCTTCACCCCCAGGACCGCCTCGGCCAGTTTGGAGACCGGGACGATGGTATCGGTGATGAGCGCGCCATAGGTGGGCTTCATGGCGCGGCAGGCCCAATAGGCATCGTGCCGCGCCTTCCACAACCGGTTGCGATCGTCCGGGTCGGTCGCCCAGGCAAAGCCCTTCGCACCATTCCCGGCCGCGAGCGCCTCCACGATCTCGGCCTGCTCGCGCACGCCGGCCGGCGTGCCGTGGAATTCGAAGAAGAGGCTGGGCAGCGCTTCGAAGCCGGCCAGCTTGGAATAGGCGATGCAGGCTTCCATCTGGACCTCGTCCAGAAGCTCGATGCGGGCGATGGGCACGCCCGCCTGCATGACCTCGATCACCGTCTGCACCGCACTCGCCATGCTGTCGAACTGGCAGGTAGCGGAGGAAATCGCCTCCGGAATGCCGTGCAGCCGCAGCTGGATTTCGGTGATGATGCCGAGCGTGCCTTCCGAACCGATGAAGAGGCGCGTCAGGTCATAGCCGGTGGAGGATTTGCGCACCCGCCCGCCGGTCTTGATGACACGGCCGTCGGCCATGACGACGGTGAGGCCGAGCACGTTGTCGCGAATGGTGCCGTAGCGCACGGCATTGGTGCCGGAAGCCCGCGTCGCGCACATGCCGCCGATGGAAGCATCGGCGCCCGGGTCGATCGGCATGAACAGTCCCTGGTCGCGCAGATATTCGTTCAACTTGCTGCGAACGACTCCAGCCTGGATGCGGCAATCCATGTCTTCCGCATTCACTTCGAGAATGCGGTCCATGCGGGA
>Ga0310811_10004507_pt1 | contig 17495 bp, 25 predicted proteins | sample YCmetagenome_FD_207642 | JGI IMG/M metagenome (GOLD analysis project Ga0310811, IMG submission 207642) | Soil microbial communities from experimental microcosm in Duke University, North Carolina, United States - YC | ecosystem: Engineered > Artificial ecosystem > Soil microcosm > Unclassified ...
GAAAGGAAAGGCTGTGAACATGGCAGCCCTCTCGGGAGAAAGTACCTGTTCACCAATACAAATGTGCTCACGTGCGCGGGTAAGAAACGCGTCTTCATGTCCATGAGCAAGGTGTCCGTATGTCACGGCCAAGATTAAGGATGCCGTGTATCTGTCACAAGTATTGATTGTCAACTGGACCATACATCACAACGACACCACCGAATTAGGTACGAACGCTTGAGTCTGTTGCTGCAGATCACTAGTGGCATTCAAGAGATTTATGACTAGGTCGTTTGCGTGGCGAGAGTACATCTCGTAGTATGAGACCGAGACTTCGGCCCTGAGGACTTGATGGAAGATCTTGCGATGTTGTCGTAGAGTCTCTCCATAGGGAAGGAATGCAGTGTTGAAATCCATTCCACATCTGCATCATCAGTTGATGAAGAACAAATGAATGAAAACAAGCAATGCACACAATTCTTTGGTGCGAATAACGGGGCGAGTGGAGTAATTCGCAGAACGCTTATCCACCAACTCTCGTGCGATGGTTTCGGAGTTTATGATGATGAAGTCGATCCCAAGCATACGGGAGCGAATGATTTCCCCTATGATTAGGTATGAAATTGGATTTAAGAGCTTAGCAAAGACTGCTACCAACCATATGTCTTTCCCCACGCAGTATATGTGAGCCAAGGTCGTTTAGTATCCAATTGCAGTACGTTACCCAACAATGGTAACGGGCGAGGGCCAGGCGGCAGAGGTAAAGGGTAGACACGTCTGCGAGTCAGACCCAAAGCGACAACCAGTACAATAATACACGGTATCCCTAAAGCGAGGAGCATGGCAATGGGAAGGATTATAGGCGCCGAGAGTCAAGACATCTATTTATTCATATAATGACCTTGCAACTCAAGGTGAAAAGATAAAAGTCCACGTATGGAAATTGCAGTTTAAGAACTAGACGTTACAGTGGGATCTCTGTCCTAGATAAGAGACTAAGGGAAAGGTGTGTCCGAGACGGTGAATGTATGTCAGAGATTTGGCCAGTCTGGGGCTAGTCTGGGGCCAGGATCTGGGACCAGATCCGTCTGGGGACTATGTCAAACGGTGTCACATGCATGCGCGCGATACAAAAAGTCCCGAAGTCACGTGAAAAACCACGTTCGTCGGGCCGTAGTTGGCTACTCCTACTCAGGGGCATCGTGCCTGGAGAGAGGAATCCTCTTTGGGTAGCCACTAACCCACTATTAGTGTTGCTCAGAGTAGCTTTAAACTTCGGTAAGGCTTGATAAGGCTTGGTAAAGCTTTCAGGAAACACAGCTTGAGTCATGTGGCAGAGTTTGGCATCCCATTGGACTCTGAAAATATGCCTGCCCTTTGACCATTACCTCATCGTCACTCTGCACAACTGCAAGCCTTTTTTTTTATTCCAATTTCTGTCCTTTGCAGAGTAATACTCTATGTACTCTATGTAGGACATTACAATCTACTGTAGAGATATGACACTAGGTTCATCACAGGTCACAGCCCTTAACGAATCAAATCTATTTGGTGTGACTGTCACATGATTTTTTGGTGGGATGAAGCTAATTTGTGACATATGGAAAAAAAAAACATAGGTTGTGTGCTAATGGGACCAGAAATCATCATACATTGAATTTGCGATGCGTCTATGCTTTCCACACCTGTACTCAACCTTTGGAACACTGTTTGAGCCACTCTCCACATCTTCAGCAGTAATGTCACCCACATCATAGACTTCAGAGTGATTTGAACACAGAAGTCTGCCATCTGCATCAATATGACAGTCAGAATGGACACATTCACCCCTGGAAGCCATATGGTCAAGAAGTGTATCCATTGGCATGTCACTGGCATCAAGGTCATGCTCGCTAGCATTGTTGAAGGGGGATTCAACTCCAATGGTATCAGCCTGAGTGGCCTCATCCTCTGTTGCTTGGTCAATGCCAACAGTCTTGTACTGAGCAGTAGCAATCCTTGTCCATCCAGCTGGATCATTCTTCTGAACATCACATAAATATTGCAATGCCTCTCGACTTGCGAGGCTTGCGAATGAGAGATTGAAATTCTCCCCGGCCTTACACATGAAAAATGCCTTGAAAATATGATTTAGCTCCATGCATCAAGATCCAACAGTGCGAGAAAATGAGAAACAAACCTGCTTTACAAGCCCAGGCTTGTTTATAGTGTGATATCCATTTATGACCCACTGCAATGACTGATCATGAAGGGTGCTGATTGTTGTGTCAAGTCAGATAAGTGATGCAGACCTGTCTTGGGCGAGTCGAACAAGAGACTCGTTGACTATATCAGCATGCTGTGTCTGTTTGACTGTGAGTTTGAATGGTTGTTGAATACTGACGTCACATGGCTGACCAACACCAGTGCAGCCCCCAGGGACAAAGTGGTATTTGATCCAAGGGTAGGTCATATCCATCCATGTGCAAAATTGAATTGATCTGTGCACACTCCACACATTGAGGTGCAAAATACACTCCTGATCAGCTGGTGCATTGAGTAACACTTTCTGCTCCTCCCAGTAAGGCACCAGAATGTCGTTAACATACTCACACATGAGGGGAAATGTTGACCAGTAAGTGTGCGTACTTGAGTATGAGATTTTGAACTTGAGTTCCATCACTTCCTTGTATTGTGGAGTAGACTTTGAAGGAACAGAGCGTGAAGTTTTCTCCTCGTAAATCAGTTGCAAGGGGAGGGCATGACCTCTGGCAGATATTCCATTGACGACAGTGAACACTCATTTTTCTTCCTGCCTGATCATGGAGACTTGCTTTGAGCCAATCATTTCAAAAGTTGAGGTGTTTGCTGGCTGATAGACAATATTCGTCTGGTCAATATTGACAATGAATGCAGCATTGAAGATCGCGCAGTCACAAATTGTGAGCGTTAAATGGAGGAACTGATCAAGGAGAAGCTGATCAACATTTGTTGGTGTTTTTTGTGCTGCATGTGTTGCCCTGCAGAAGCTCCAATTGAGATGCTCAGCAAGAAACTCCTTCACCCAACTCTCCATGCAGCGAAAGTGAGAACCGTCCTTAGCAACATGCTCAAAAATCTCAGGAACGGAGTGTTGCAGGTGTGCAAGGATGATACCACGGCAGCAGAGAGTGTCCAACACAACACCAACTTGATGGAGAGACTGAAGGTCATTGATGATCAATTTGACCACATTGGGATAGGAGGATAGAATGTGTTTCCATGTGTTTTGGTACATGGGCAGGCTGCGTCACTGAACACGAGCAAGAGTTGCCACACTCCAAACAGCTTTGTCACCAGAGCAGTCAATCCATGTTCCAACTATCTGCAGAGTCAATGTCCGGAATCATGCCAAGTCCCTCTGCTGAAGATCATGCACAATCTCTATGGGAGACATGCCAGTCCCCACTCAAACAGCAGCTTCAGCAATATTAACCCATAACAAGGGGTGCTGCCAGTTGACATGAACTGCAACAGTATCCTCATGCTTCCTTTTGTGTCCAGGTTGAACACTAGGTTTATGTGCCCTCGCATCTCTTGGAATCTTGTGATATGGGCAAGACACCTCAGCAAGATCTGTCATTGGAAGGGCAGGAGTGATGTTGGATGTGTGATTTGTAGTGGCCATTTTCATAGCCTTTTCATGGGCATGTTGGATTTGTTTCTGTTCCCTATTTCCCTCCCATTGGCATATATCTCTTTCCACTCCTTCAACACAAACCCTATGGGCATCCTGCTCATGACTCTCTAGCTCCCAAGAGAGAGGAGTCCATGCTGATTTGAGATGCTCCTCATGTGTTGTAGTTGGAAAGTACTTGAATAAACCAACAGAATTGTCCTCTTCGTGAACCCTAAGATTCAAGAAAACACGTTCCAAGCTGGATGTTGTCAGTGGAGGGGAGGGGCTTGTTGCTGGTATGAGACTGGGATATGATGGAGGACAAGATGAAAATTCAATGCTGAAATCACTAGTGTCATCTGCAAAAGAGCTCTCCAAAGACTCAGAAAGTAACTCCTCAGACTGTTATGAGGAAATAAGTTTTTGGAGTCGTAAAAACACAGTAAAAACGAACCTTGAAGTGGCTCTTTGTCAACATCAAAAACTCCTCCATGTGAAGACAATATTTCAAGTCATTGGTAAACAGCGGGTGGTGTCTGAAGACAGCATGCTTGATGGTATTGAGAGCTGCAATTGCACATGAAAAGGAGTCTATCTGCTCCCCATGAGACAAGGATCCTTTGCCAAATGGTGTGAAACTGTGGTTTTTCAACCAGTGGTGGATAGCATCAATATATAAACTAGGCATGGACTATTAGCGACTAGACTTAGGCACTTTCTTACTTGGATAATCTCATGAGGCCTGGAGTACAGGTGCTGGTCGCAAGTCACAGTCCAACCACTTGGGATAAGTGGATCGATGAGCTAAAGCACGGGTGTGGTCTTGCAGCCGGCGATAGCTATTGCCTGAGTTGTTGGGAATGATGATGAAGGCTTCTAAGAGATTAAAAGACGCGATGACTAGGAGTCAAAGCAAAGCAGTTTAATCACAAGTAAGCTTATTAGGCTTAGTAGGTTATGGACTAAGTAACTAGGAAGAACCAAGTAGATTCAGGTTAGAGAATACAACTGTGGTATGTAGGGTTTATATACGTAAAGGAAACGAGCACAGACCAGGCCATAAGTAGTAGTACAAGGATAGGCAGGCAGAGAGGGAAGATGGGTCAGGGACTGGCAGTAAGGTAAGGGCGAGGGGGAACTGAGTCACAGACTGAGACTATGGTAAGGGGAGGTGAGTCACCAACCGAGGATGGGGTAAGGGTAAAGGGTGGCAATGTCATAGACTGATAGTAAGGTAAGGGGTTCAGGATATAATAGGATGGGTACTGGTAAAGTGGAAGGGGCATAGGGGAGCGAGCTGGAGATCTGGCGAGCAGATATAGTACAAGTGGACAAGAAAATGATCAGAGGAAATATAACCAGAAAAGGTAAGGTGAGAGTATGGTCAACCAGAAGAGGTATTGCATGTGTATGCGCGCGTAGTCCTTGGGGTATAGGTGGAAGGCGAGAGTGAGAAGGAAAGCAAATAGGGGCCACGCCAGTGTCGGATGTTCTTGTAACATGGACCATCCAAGTGAGTCACCATACAAGATCATCCGTGTGCTAGCATTCATGCTAACGATGGCCCAATGGACATTGGCAACATTGACAGGGAAAATGACACGTTGTCATGCATGGTATGCAACCCATACCATGACAGATACTTAAGAAGAGTGATAAGGAGTGATAAGGAAAGCTCTCAGGCACTATACACTTTCCTATTACCAAGTTACTCTACCATTTTTCCTATATTTTCTAGCTAGTTTCTTTTTCTTCATTCATCACATCTATTTTTCCCTGTATCTTATTTTCTTTCCTAAGATTCTATTTCTTTGTGTTTATTTGTATTTTATTTGGACACCAGATTTTCTCAGAAGCCACCAGGATTATTTGTAAGCCTGTCATGTGACTGGGAAATACTTTGGTTTGTAAGGAATTCAAGTTGACTCATCATGATTTGATCATGATTCGTCATGCTTTGTAAGACTTACAGTTGTATTTATAATCCACTTACTAAGAAGGATGACTCACCACACCTAAGGACTTGGTTTGTAAGCACATTCTTACCAATCCATGTGATGACTCATGCCACTTTTATTCATGCTTTGTAAGACTACACTTTATTTAGTATCTATGTAGTAATTAGGCTGACTCAACACATCTAAGAGCCTGATTTGTAAGCACATTCTTACAAATCCATGTGATGGATCATGCTTAGTAATATGGCCTCCAAAAAGGTATAAAAGGAGCCCATTTTTCACACATGAATAATAACTTCCCACTTTACAATCGTCATCTCTCAAAACAAGTGAGAGCATCTAAGAGTTAAAGTGCAGGCAAATTAAGTGCCTAGAAGTAAGCTTAAGTGAACATATCTAACTCTGAGTTATATACTACCTTACAGGGGTTGACTATATAACAATCTATTCTGCTAACTAAGTGCTACATATCTAAGAAACTTCTCTCTCAAAGAAAGGGAGACATGTGACCAACCAACTACTATCTATTGAGGCAATCTATCTTAGGGTGAAATAAACCTAACTCATCTGTCAAAGACCTCAAAACATATCTACAGAGAGATAAACAAGAAGGGGACAATTAAGTAAACCCTCCCAAGAACTCACACGTTATCTACCACGAAGTAGAAAAGTCGTAGACTGTGAACTTAAGGACTGGCAAGAAGTCTTATCCCGTATAATTGTGTTGTCATTATACGTGCATCGTACATAAGACCCTTAAGTAACAAGACAGCGCATCTCATACATTGCACGCATTTTGCAATCCCACACAGTTCACATTTCGCATTTTTGCATATTTCACATTTCACATTTTCACATTCTCATGTTTTTTGTGCTTTGACATGTGCTACCGCATGCCTCCCTAGGATCCATCGCATTCCATTCACATGTCCTGTCCTCATCCTCCAAGGTCCATTGGTACATATTTCACTTTGTTTCACTCGCATTACATCATATATGTCTTTACATTCCCATTTATGTTCACTTATCTCATTATGTGTTCATATTACATCACCCTTATATGTTTAACGCTACCTACTCAGCTCCAAGCCCTGGGAACTTGCTTAGCATGCTGACACGTCAGCGCATAGTCGGAGGTTTTTACTTACTTCTCTTCCATCACTTACACATTAGTTAGTAGGACTTAGCATCAAAAAAATCCATTGACTTCCGATTCCATCATTGCATTCTGTGAGAGCCCCAGGATATTCTCAAGAATCACGTCTATTTCTCCTTCAGTATCTACCCTCGAGTTAGAGAGCCCTGCTTTCACATTTTCAGAGAGTAATGCATTTCGCGATATTTTCGCGCTTTTTCCCACACTTCACAACTTACAGCACATTTTTACATGCCCTTAGCCAGACTGCACACCACCACTTCCCCTTCCCTCGAGAGCACTTAAAGAGCCTCCAGACCAAAGCCCAGTCCACAACTCCCCTCTCTTATAGAGGAATCTTTTCTCAGTAGCAATCCCCTTGGGACAAGCTATATCTCACGTCCAGAGGAGCACTGTAGAGCCCACATCAGGTCTAGCCCCCACCCACTCATCATTCCTTGCCTTCACTGCATCATGCTCATCCTCGCATTCATGTACAGCCTCCCAGTTTTTCATCACCTCACAACTTCTCGAACAGAAATCAAATTGTACGTGGCATGCGATTGGATCTTTGTTTATGCCAAAAAGATCCATTGATATGCTAAAGGGTTTAAAGTGAGCGAGAGTAAATATAGCCCATAAACTCGCATTGGTTGGCCGTGGAATAGACATGCCAATGACACGAGGAACATGCTCAACAGCACTGTCACCCCATTCAAGATTCGTGTGTTCAACCAATACATGTGTTTCACAGTAAGGATGTCCACTCAACAACTGATGCCTGCAGAGGACACCGAGCTGAGTCTCGAATGTGTTCTTGATTTTCACATTTTTACTAATGCTTTCAAGGTGCACACAATGACAGAACTCATAAAAGTTCATGTGTGATAGAGTTTCAGCACAGTGGACATAGTGATACACCTGATTGGCCTCAAGGAGCAGCCCCTGATTGTCTGTAGTGATACATATCATGTGCACAGGCTTAGCCTCCTCGCTCTCTGGTCCAAAGTCACATTTGATGTCAGAAAGACCACGACCTGACTTCAGCCAAGGATATCAATCCTTCACATACCCTATCAACAATGAGGAAAGCATTGGTGTGGTTTCATGGGACGGAATACCATCGCCGAATCCCTGGATGTAATGTACCGCTTGCTGAGCATGTACTTGATGTTGACCATTGAACTGCGATAAACACTTATGCAGCAACACCTTCGCGCTCTCTGCTGGGGACACATCCTGACCACATGCTGGTATACGAGTGACAGCCTGAGACAGTAAAGACAATACCTCATATGTTTTCACATCCATTGTGGTAATGTACTCAGATATATAAAACATCGCTGCTTTGGCACCTCTACCAGATAAGATACACTTTATGTCGTGGTTGTGTCTACAAAACACCAGAATATACAGATTGAAGTAGTTAATGTTGGCATTGTAACACATAAGCACTACAGAATTGGATTCGGAGTCAAAAGAAGATGCATCTACAATCTCGTGTGGAAACAGGAAATGACAACGATCAGCATTTCCATACTTATGACATACGGGCCAACAACAATGCCTCTGGAGCACCTCTCCACACTGCTTAATTTCAGTAGCACAAATGGCATCCCATTCCTGCATTACATCTGATGGAGCATGCACTTCTGGTGGACAGGGGGGACGCTGAATATGTGGTTCAAAGTCGGGTTCAATCGCATCATCTGTGTCTGGTAGATGATGGTGAATAATATCTTCAAAATACGCGAAAAATCTTTGCTGATACTTGGGGGAATTGCAGAGACAATCATGAAGTTCAGAAGGATTTAGACCTCCTTCAAGCCAGATAAGAAAGTGCCCATGCAACGATCCATGCTCTGTAAACTCAGAGGTGCCATAGAAAGAGCGAATAAAACCAAGAATACCTCCGGCCTTGGTGGAACGTCCAGCCTCAAAGTCCCAACCCAAAAGATGGTGGAACAACGACCTGAAAGAGAACTCGAAAAAGTCGGTGGCAGCCATGGGATCCTGCATGAGTCTGAGTGCTCTTTCACGCCCACATGGCATCTCCAGAAAACGCTTACTGAGATCAACCATTTGGTTGCCAAACATTACCTGAAAAATAGGAGTGCAGGACTGGGGTTAAACGTGAAGAATACGTGGGGAAGGCCAAAGTACCTGAAGTAGCTGCAAATCTCATTGCAGACGAATATTTTCAAAGCCTGGGAACCAGGGATGCGAGCAGACAGGGTGTTCACCTGCTGCAAAAGTTGCAGGGCATTACGTTCTTCTGGAGATGGGTTAACCAACTTCTGTTCCTGTTCCAGTTTAGTTGCCAGAGCTTCGAGTAGTACTGTAGTTACAGCAGTGAGTTTGCGAGCAACACTATCAAAGTTTGATTTGCCCACAGTGAAATAGGTTTGAAGATGAGCTTGTTGGCGCTGCAGAATGTTTAACAGGACAAATATGAAGCTGATATGGTAATGGAATGACCAGTCAGAAATTGACATGTAGTACTTCACTTGATTCTTGAATGCCAATGCGGTCGGACACGAATCAATTTCAAAGCCCCCATTGTTGTACTCCATCATGGGTTGGCCACTGTGGTGGATAACGAGATCAGGTCGTGACTCGGCAGTATCTTTGGGAAGGAGGTTGCAAATTGCAGATGCCATGAAGCTTCATCCCATCAGCTTGTTGCTCTTGGGATCGGACACACCCGTCTTCTCTATCATCACCATCTGCTTTCCTTCTGCAGCATCGCTGGTGAACAGCCCCGCTGGGTGTTTGCCGAATCCAGCAGTTTCTTCTTCAAATACAAAATTAGCATTGAGCTCATGATCCTCTACAACACAATCTGCAAGACCTGGAATTGGCCCATCGTCGGGGTATAGAGACACAATCAAAGAATCCAGGGGAATCTGCACATAAAGAGCGTTGTGATGACACAACCACACGAGAAAACTCCATATCTTCTGTCTGCATACATGGAAGAGTGTGCCCATCTGCTTCAGGTCAAATTTATCAGGTCCAATGAATATGACGCTGAGAAAACCATTGACATCAGAGGGTGTACAAGGGAGGATGGTCGCTGTCGACACAGTGTTCATCTCATGAGCACACGTGTTGCCATGAAAAACTCTGGGCTGTGCAACATCCAAAGACTAAAATAAGCGGGTGACATGCGCAGTGATGCAATAGAGCACACATACCTTTTCCTCGACCCAGGTGAGATCAGCAAATTGATTGGGCAAGGTACCACAATTCAAATTGTTTGCAAGCGCCAACCGTGGAATTTTGTGCTTGGACAAGAAGGAGCGACAGTCATGACACAGATTAAAGTGCTCTGCCAAACCAGTAGAGGTATTAATATGAACACCAAGCTTGTCCATCATCAGACCATCAATGATGTCATTACAGAATGTGAAACTCAATGACATACCCTGAACAATACAATGCCAAATAATAAACGGATCTGAGATTCGCAAGAGATCCAAATTGAAGCCCGCCAGATCATTCAAAAGGTCAACAACCAAACAGTCCATGCTAGGCATGGAACAAACGGCGCATGTGGGAGGCTCAGACCACTGAGAAGCAGTGTGATATTCACCCAAGCAGCAAAGAATGATGTTTTTTGGGACAACAGAGGGCCATGCCCGCTTGTGGTCAAGATGAACAGCATGGGCAGCCACAACGGTCTCTCATTTCAAAGCCAAATGACATTCCTTTCCATGCAAACGCCTCAACTCTTTAGCAGAACACATCTCCTGTGTGATTTGGTCAACAACGACGGAGCTGAACTCGAAACTTAATATATGACATAAAATCTCACCATCACTCATAGCAGATACATCAAGGAATGGCAAGAGGGCCGTGATGACATCAGCTACCATTTCCAGACCACCCCTGATTAACTGTAGCACGCGCAACTGCAACACTTTAGCAAGCCCATTGCATGACTTCTTGTGTGATCGAGTGTCTATCAAAGAACGAAGACTCGAAGGTTGCCGACGAATGCAAGACAAGACATTATCCCGGCTCAGTCTGCGAAGCTTGCAGGTGAGATCCTTGATAGGGCAACACATCCATGGCATGGCCCATGAAGTCAAACAATCCAAAGCAACATCGTCTGTTGAAAGGGGGGAAGGAATGTGTAAAGCTGTAGAAACCTGATCCCCAAATGTTTCACAAAGATGGGCTGCTATAACAGCTCCTCACGACCTGACACATCCTTCTGGCAAGGAGACATTGTTACGAACTGGGATGGGTTCTAACAACCTAGGCTCAAAAGAGAGCCTTCATGGTTGAGTCTGGTCTAACAATGCAACAACAATGAAGTCTACTTGCGAAGTTAATAGCTAACAGCAAGGTGCGACCTTGGAGTTAGGTTCGAGGTTCAGACTAACGAAGAGGAGTGCTCTAAGTTAGAGATCGGTTCAGACGACTAAGCTTGGGGAGCTTAGAGGAAGGAAATCAAGTTCAAGGTAAAACCCAGTAAGATTAAAGTAAGGAGCTACATAGTGCAAGAGCGCGTATTTATAAGGAATCCTCGGAGAGATTTAGGGCAGGTACGAAGACAAAGGGCAACCGCCTGATTAAGTATGTATGTGCAAGAAAAAGGTAAATGATCCAAGAAGGGAAACATCAGTCATCTAGCAACAACAGCAGCAAGCAATCGTGATGTAATACAATGGTAGAAAAGAGGAGAAAATGAATAGGGGCTAAGCACACTGTAACAGACATGGGATAAATGGGCAAACAATACATCATCTGACATGATAGAAAGCTCAACACGCCACCAGTGAAATTGAGCCAGAAGAAAACCAATGAGTTTCATCTTGTTCCGGATATCATCTCTCTTGTGAACATATCATCCAGCACTAGAGGTCAAGATGCAACTAGGCAATTGCTGCAAGCTGTCGCGGTAACAATCCTCAGCATAATGGAACCATGAAGGATTCTTGTGTCTTTTCATCCCAGCCATGGTCACGAATTCATTTTTATACAAAGGAGGGGGGGCAGGGGCAGCATCAAATTCAAGAGACATTTTGACATCATAAATGGTAGAACAGATGCATGCCATGATAGACGGATCTCTCTACAGGACCACAGAGGACCAGCGCTGGAGAGAGAACGTCAGCCTGAAGAAAGAGACAATGAAAGGACTGGTACTAACCCAACAAACGTGCAAGTATTTGACCGGAGGACAAGGTCAAGCACTAACCAAAAGATGCAGGGAAAAGAAGAGAGGGTGGAACGGAACAAAAACAAAGAAGACAAGCATATATAAGTGGCCTTGCATGTCTCACACCGAAACAAGGAAGCATCATCAGTACAACATAATCACAAGGGAACACGTCATCATCGTCACGTAAGTGACGAATCTTGTTACAGAAAGAGGGCACGTTTGCATCTGACAAAACCCTCTCTACTCCGTAGAGTTGGGGATTTATCTTTCACAGTGACATCACACATCTACAAACAATATATAAGATCCCTGGGCCAGACTTATGCATGTTAGTATGGAGAAAACATACTGCTCTTCATAATCAGCAGAAAGTATTAACAGAATGGGAAACAGCCAGCATATAATCTTGTCAAAGAATTGATGTGTGTAACCGGTCCTTGAGTACTGTGCAACCAGTTCCTAAAGGATATGCCTTGGCTGTACCATGGGATGATAGTCTCATCTTGTCTGCATACAAGATGCAACAAAATGGGGCTTGGAAGGCAAGACTGATGTAATAAAGGAAGAAATTAGTGTTAGTGTACACAGGTAACTCAGACATGAAACAAAGTACCTGGACATCCCACCATCAATCACCTATCCAGAACTCATTGTAAAAATGCTCAAACTCTGTTCTGTTATGTTTGTGCATGCATTGTGCATCTCACACAAAATGCAGAGCAAGTACTGGGTTTTCTAGTAAATAAAGAGCCCACTCCCAGAGGGGTAGCACGTGGGACTCATACACCCATTCTTCTCGCTTATATGGGACACTGATGTTATGTTTCTTAAACTAGATAAGTCTATAATACATTTTGTGAATGAATCAGTAATTCAGACATACCGGTGTTGCCTGATTAACAGCATATTCCCAAGCCTTCTGGAGATCTGAATCACTCTTGAGCATCATTTGGGTCTCCCCTCTCAAGATGCTACCAATGAGAGAAAGTAATCTATTAATATGAGACTTATTGAGTGCAGCATCCAGTGCAATTTCAGCGAACTTGAAATCACTGTGTGACACTGTCTTCAATGAACTCAAATGTACTGGTATAAGCCAAAAGAAACTAAAATGTATCGCTTCAGAATGCAATGAAGAACTCCATGCTGCATTTATAGCTCACATGTCTCAATATGATGCTACAGAAATAGGGTTCATTGATGAAGTCTCAAAAGATGAGCAGACACTTGGACAGCATTATGGGCACTCATTAAGAGGAAAACAGGCACATGCACATCAACCCTTTGTCTGTGGGCGTCATGTCAGCTTGGAAGCACTCTTGACTCTTGATGGCATTGTCACATGCACTGTTGTCGAGGGTTCTATATGAAAGAGCTCTTTCTTGAGTGGCTGGAATTTACTGTTGTGAGTTACATATCAAGCTACATTCTTGAACATCTGACAAGTCTGATAACCTTCTAGTTACCGAAGTGCCCTGCATATCTGGGCCCATTGAGTGTCCTTGTGATGGACAATGCTTCAATTCACCATGGTGCTGAGATTCTCGAACTTGCAGACTGTTTCAGTCAGTCTATTTGTCATTTCCTCTCATTCCTACAATTATTATCATGATGGGATGCATATACCAGGTGTTCACATTGAATTCCTTTCGCCATACTCCCCTGATCTCAATCCCATTGAAGAAGCATTTTCGAAAATCAAGCATTTCCTTTGTCGTCACCATGAATACTATAGTGCAACCACAGATGATGGAATCCTTTATGATATGTACAAGATTGCTGATATCATTACACCAGATGATGCCTGTACAATATAATGTCCAATCATGCCATACTAGTAGGAACAGACCACCTCTCAACAGCATTGTGTAATGCAGCTATCTCACCAAACTTGAACTCGATCTCCTTGAGGTCTGAAAAGGTCACCTAGTGGAGTAAGCATGCTTCCTTGAATGAATGAGAAGCAAATTTTGTAGTGATGCTATCGTCGAGCTGGTACAGGCCACAGAAGGCTGCAATAGACATGTCATTGCCAGGCTTACACAATGGGGGAATGAGTGAAGATGTGGAGATTGGCGCTGGCCCAATTTCTGAGGTTGTGTTCAGAGCTGTGTGGTTCAACTTGAAAAGACTTGCAAACTCATTGCCGAATGTGACGTTGACAACAGGAGTCGAAGATGCAGGTTCTGTCACTGTCTTGGCCTGTGCATCGAGTTGGCGCTGTAAGACTGGGCTGATGGCCTTTGGATCAAAGAGTCGGTGGTTCGGGGGCTTATCAATCGTTGCATCGCTTGCCTCCTTACACTGCTCAAAATCAGTATCACAACTACACATGAAACACCAGAGATGAAATATCAACCATTGCAGAAGCCCAGCAGTCAAGTTGCTGATGTCCAAGCAGAAAGTGTTCTTCAGATCCAGGAATCACATAACAATGGGTTGATGCACAGGCACAATCGGTCTTTTTGCAGATCCAGTGATCTCGTAAAAGCTGAATGTTTGCTAATTTCTTTTTGTTTCCTGGAAGAATCACAGCTGACTCTTTCTGTAAAAAAAATTGTGAAATAATCATCTATAAGGTCATTGAATACATACTTGTTTCTTCATCTTGGACTTTGTGAGCTCTGATTCATCCTCGCCCTGGTTTTCATTGTTATTGCTAGTAGGCTGTGTTTGGATAACATTGATGTTGATAATCGGAGCCTTTGCAGCCATTCCATCAACCTGTTTCATCATACCATTGTAGTCAGCCTCAGTCAAGAGAGATAGGCCAGGTTTAGGTAGAATCCAAGAGATGTGATAGGTAAGCGAGTAGTCATCGAAATGGAGCATGTGGGGATTGATTGCTGTCAAGATCTTCACAAGAATCTGTGCTTTGAGAGTGTCCCATGGTTCATCAGTGCAAAGGTCAATGGATGCATTGACTGGCTCTTGTTTGCTCTTGGCCTTCTTCATTTCACGGGCCGAGAGGATAGAGACCATGTATGAGACATCCTTTGTGACAGGAGTAGTAGGTTCATCATTCTTATCTGTTGGGGATCTGAGTCAGTACAAAACCCTGACTATATGCATCAACTTACCTCATTTTCATTTCTTTGACACTGTCAGAGGGGGGGTAGGAATCTTGGTGGTACAACAGGGCCTGTAGCAGCATCCAGTTTTTCAAGTTCTTGTGATTCATCATCGTCAGTGTCTGTTTCATCAGCATTTGGATCATTGTCGACTTCCATGAGTTCTAGCTCATCGAGAGCATCAAGAATAGTACTGCAATGATGTGTCGTTTGCGAGTCACTATCAGTATCATTGTTGAAACTGTTGAAACTGTTCTGTCTCACAAGCATAAGACATTTGTGCATCAAGTATGAGTGAAGCACCGATATGATCAGTCAAAATTGTTCTAAGTCCTAATTCATGTAATTAACAAAAAAATGACATCACTGCCATCATATATTAAAACAGCTGTAACTATGCAGAAAAAAATTGGTCAGTAATATAGACAAATCAATTGCATGCTTACCTGGGCCATTGTCAATGGCACCCTCAAAGTCAGCATCGTCCAAGGGATCAAAATCAAGTGGATGGTCTCAATAGAACAGAATTAATGATAGTGCTAGGTGTGAAAAAGACAGTGATACACACCTTGAGGAACAATTAGTTCCTCATCTCTGCTTATGGAGGGAACATTATTGACCGATTGTGATTGAGATGGGCCAGTGCTGGGAAACCTGTCAATACCCATATATGCCTGCCGGCAAGCTAATTATGAACTCTAATTGTCAGTGAAATTCAAAATTAAGTAAGAGTAAGAGGACTCACCTCTCCTTTGATCTTGTTCATTGAATGTTTTTTTACAATGTGCGCATTGATGCTGCCCAGTCAGTGTTTGTTCTGAGTGGTTGTACTTTGACCTAGAAGTGCAGGAAGGACCCATATTGAATAATGTGATGGTACGATTTAGATCAATAAGATTTCAAAGCAGTAACCAACGTTATAAGGTATAGCTATTATTGATGAGTCATTGTATACCTGTATCTCACGATCACAAGACCTGGTGATGACCTCAGCCACCCTTGAAAGGCACTTTTAAGGTGCCTTACAACTCATGTGACCAATCTTGTAAGCCGATGGCATTACAATGGCCCTTTACCTTTTTCCGACATTTTTTAAGTGTATTCAGTGTATATTTAATACAACCCCATATACCTACACGAGTTTCCAAGTTATTCACATTATCCACCAAGTTATCCACATGGATAACAGGGTGGATATCTACATTGGTGGATAACCAGGTGGAATTCCATGGAACACTAATGCAGGCACCATTATGCATAAAATTGCCCATATGGTGGGATTAGCAACAGCCATACATAACCACACATCTCTTATCAGCCATGATTATGCATCACCCTGCCATGAATAGGTGCAGTCTGATAAATGGATCCATTTTTATGGTGTGAGCATTGCATACAATGGCATGCAACATGTTGTTTGTCCAACATTGTGCTCATATCCAATGTCATTGTCATTGTTTTGTTGTTGTTGCCATCATATGAAGGGCCTGGGACTGTAATATGATGGGGCAAAGGGACTTAGCAATTTTCAGATGCATCAGACATGCGCACATTCAAATATCAATCCTCATGTGCATTAAAGTCAAGTTAATAGATAGAATATACAGGAAGTCTTAGGGTAATCTGCCACACCACACATACATTACCAATAATATTACCCCCAGTTCTCTGTTGCCTTCTTGTCCTTCTCGATGCTCACTACTTAAACAAAATCCTTGTTATCATCCTACCTCAGCATTGTCTTTACGTCTGCTGAGGTATGTCTTGTCTCATCAGTTGTACTTAGCCCAGCTGACTTGTAATCTAGAGTTGTTCTAGGTATATTCAATTCAGTATTGTCTTTATATCTGCTGAGAGTTGTTCTAGCCTCCCTGTAATCTGACTCATTCAAGGAAATGCAAGGAATTGTTGGGAAAGTATCAAATTTCCCCACCCTTCCCCCTGGTGTTAGTCCATTGTTTTATGCTGTGGTAGGAGTCTGTGTCGAGACTTGTGAGCGAACAGGATCACGTGACTTTCTAATACGTGGCCCGTGAGACAACTATCTTAGAGCCGGGGGACTGGGGCACCATGCCGCTATGATTTAATAGTTTTGCTCATCATTCTAGCACAAATTCAGCAGTATCTTTTCAGAGTAAAATTTCAGAGTAAAAAATGGCAATTTCAGCACCCTGATTTCAGCACCTAATGCTGAGTTTCCAACCATTATCATATGATTTCACCTGATGAATTTCACTAGAACTACTATCCATGGTGCACTGGTTAACCGATTTTCGATAACAGATGTTGACGGCAAAATTACCACGATATAGGCCATTATTCGAGAGGGCGAAATGTATGAGTGAGGAGCAGAGTGCTGCAGAGTATAAAATAGCAGCATCTATTAGCATGCGCAATATAGGCATTTTGCCCTTCGTAATGCGAATTGCAGAGACCTTGCGTTCCATCGTTCAGATGCGATATGCCAGTAATCCTGGGTAAATTGAGGTTGGTATGTAGCAGCACGCTTACCGCGGAAGTGTGCTTACCTGTACTCAAC
>Ga0310811_10004508_pt1 | contig 17491 bp, 18 predicted proteins | sample YCmetagenome_FD_207642 | JGI IMG/M metagenome (GOLD analysis project Ga0310811, IMG submission 207642) | Soil microbial communities from experimental microcosm in Duke University, North Carolina, United States - YC | ecosystem: Engineered > Artificial ecosystem > Soil microcosm > Unclassified ...
CCCGAGGCAATCGCAACCTGCCGGACAGCCGGGATTACGCCGGTGATGATTACCGGCGATCATCCGGCTACCGCCGAGGCGATTGCGCGTACGCTTGGCATGCTTGGCGACGGCGACACTGTCGTGACCGGACGCCAGCTCGCCGGCATGACCGATCAAGAACTCGCTGCGCGGGTCGCGCACATCAGGGTGTTCGCACGGCTGGATCCGGCGCAGAAAATCCGCATCGTCGAGGCGCTTCAGGCGCAGGGTCACTACGTTGCGATGACGGGCGACGGTGTCAACGATGCACCTGCGCTGGCGCATGCGAACATTGGCGTGTCGATGGGCCAGAGTGGCACCGACGTCGCGCGCGAGACCGCCAGCCTCGTGCTGCTCGACGACGACTTCACGACGATTGTCGCCGCGGTCGAGGAAGGCAGACGCGTATTCGACAACATTCGTAAATTCTTGCGTTACGTGCTGACCTGCAACGCTGCGGAGATCTGGGTGGTCGCGGCCTCCCCGCTGTTCGGTCTGCCCGTGCCGCTGCTGCCGATCCATATTCTGTGGATCAATCTGCTTACCGACGGGCTGCCCGGTCTGGCACTCGCCGCAGAGCCGGCCGAACCGACAGTCATGCAGCGGCCGCCGCGGCCGCCGCGCGAAAGCGTGTTTGCCCACGGCATGTGGCAGCACATCCTGTGGGTCGGTCTGGCGATGGCGGCCGTCACGATCTTCATGCAGGTGTGGGCGTTGCAGGCAAACCTCGCGCAATGGCAGACGATGACCTTCACGGTGCTTGCTTTTTCGCAGATGGGCCACGTGCTGGCTATCCGCTCCGAACGCCGCTCGCTGTTCGCACAGGGATTGCGCTCGAACCTGCCGCTGCTCGCCGCGGTCGTGCTGACCGTCGTGCTGCAGCTAGCCGCCATCTACGTGCCGGCGCTTAATGCGCTGCTCAGGACCGCGCCGCTCGATTTTCGCGAACTGGGGTTGGCGCTGGCACTGTCGGCGATCGTATTCATCCTCGTCGAATTCGAGAAGTATCTGGTGCGGCGCAACCTCATATACCGCACCGGGCGCCGCGCGGCAGTCGAGCCGGCGAGGCACGCCACACACGCGGGAAGTCCATGACTCCCTTCAACGGCAAGCAGACTGTGCTCGCTGTTCTCCTGGGAGGGCTTGCCGCGCTTGGCATTGCCGTGCTGCGACCATTTGCGATACCCGTTACGTGGGCCTGCATCATCGCGTATCTGAGCTGGCCCCTTAACGAACGGGTGCGAGTCGCGACGGGAAACCGCCGTTCGCTCGCGGCATTGCTGATGACGGTGCTGCTCACGCTCGGTCTGGTCGTGCCGACGCTGCTGCTCGTGCTGCCGCTTGCGCGCGAGGCGATTGCGCTATATCGGCCAATCGCCGCATGGCTGGAGGACGGACCGGGGGCGCCAGACGCGATGCCGTGGCTTGCGACCCCATTGCGCCGGCTGCTGGATGGCATGGCGCAGGACCCGCACGCATGGCGCGTGCAACTTGCGCAGTGGGGCAACCTGTGGTTTGGCGAGGTCGCGCAGCTGGCCGGAAGCATCGGTCGAAACGCGGCGAAGTCCGGATTTACGGTGCTCACGCTGTTTTTCGCCTATCGGGACGGCGACACCTTTCTCGCCGAAGTCCGGCGCGCGTTGACACCCTGTCTCGGCAAACGGCTCGACGCCTATCTGGTCGCGATCGGCGACGTATGCCGTTCAGTCGTGCTAGGCATCGTGCTGACGGCGGCCGCGCAGGGCGCGCTCGCTGGCATCGGCTACTGGGCGGCAGGTGTCGATGCACCGTTGCTGCTCGCCACCGTCACTGCGTTGGTCGCGCTGGTGCCTTTCGGCGCACCGTTCGTGTGGGCGCCGACCGGTATTGCGTTGATTGCCGCCGGTCACGTGTGGGCTGGGATCGCGCTGCTGGCTTGGGGAGCGTTGGCCGTCAGCTGGATCGACAATCTGGTCCGCCCGCTGGTGATCAGCAGTGCAGCGCGTATTCCGTTTTTGCCGGTCATCTTCGGCATCGTCGGCGGTCTGATGGCGTTTGGCCTGATTGGCCTCTTCCTCGGCCCGTTCGTGATGGCGATGCTGATCGCCGTCTGGCGCGAATGGCAAGCCGCGCAGGCCGATGGCGCAGATGCGGTGCCGTCGCATCGCGGCGAGTGCGGTTGTGTCGCCGACTTGGATGTCAGACCCGGTGGCACACCGCAGGCCGAGCCATCGCGGCGACCCGACTGAGCGCTGCAGCGCGACACGCTCATCACACGCCGGCCCGACTAGGGGCGCCCGCCGGCTACGCGGCCCGTGCGCCTGGCCACAATCGCGGCCGCTTGACATACGTCAACGGAGGCTTGCCGTACGCAGCTACGCTGGTGAGCACAGCGCCCGTCCGACCGAAGGAAAATCTCGATGCACAATCCCGCGCAAGTACTGATCGTCTCGTTCTCGAGAACCGGCACCACGCAGCGCCTGGCCGAACTGCTGGCCACCCTTGTGCCGGCCGATTGCGAGGCGTTGCGCGAACGTGAAGGACCGCAGCACCGCCGCGGCGTACGTGGCTATGTGCTTTCGCTGGCCGACGTGATCGGCCGGCGGCAGGCCAATCTGCTGCCGACCGCACACGATCCGGCGCGCTACGACGCGGTCGTGATCGCCACACCGGTCTGGGCCAGTTGCGCAGCGCCACCCGTTACGACATGGCTTGCGCAGCACCGTGGCCACCTGCGCAATGTGGCGTTTCTGTGCAGCCTCGGCGGTCGCGGCAGCGACAAGGCATTCGAGCAGATGCAGATGAGCGCAGGAGTGACTCCGATCTGCACCTGCGCAGTGAGCGCAACCGATTTACGCGCCGGACGGGACCATGCGCTGCTCGACAGGTTCGCACACAAGATTCGCGACCGGCTGTCCGTGCTGGAGTCGCTCGAGTGGTCGATCTAGCTGCTCGCATGCGCGCCGCGCGGCGGTACGCGGTGCTGGCCGGCACCGGCTTCTGTGTTGCGGGTTGCGCCGTCACCAGATGGCATGATCCTTATCAGCGTGATCACGACGACAGAGGCAGCGCAACGGCGTTCCAGCAGTCCGAGCGGGAGCTCGCGCACGCGCGTGAACAGGCTGCGGTCGAATGCCGCGCCCAGCAGGTATGTGATCAGATCTGGGCACGCACGCGGGCGTTCGTCGCCGAGCATTCGCCGACGCACATCCGCCGCGCTGATGGCTTCGCCATCGAAACGGACCGGCCGCACGAGTTCGGCGTCGCGTATTTCTGGGCCGAGCGCGTCTTGCGCGATGATGGCTCGACGCGCATCCGTCTGAAGGGCCTGTGCCGTGGCATGTACAACAGCGACGGCGGCCCGGGTTGGACTTACAGACAGTGCGCACCGCAGATCGCGGCGGTGCAAGGAGCCTTCAGACCTGCCGTCGAGCCGCCGGCCTGACCCGCCACACATGAGCGATTGACTCTTCCGGCCGTCTCGCCGATTGCGGCAGTCGGGTGAAGAGCTGTCGGTTCGCTTACTGCGTCAACGCACAGCCGTCCCATCGCCCCCGTGTGGACATGCCCGAGATGGCGTGTCGACGCTCATCTCGTCGCGAACTTCATGCACTTCGGCGTGTGCACGGACAGCTGCACATACGAGGTCCCGGTCGCCACCTGACGGTACCGGGCCACGCAGCGTGGCGACGCCATTGCGCATCTGCACCGTCAGCTCATCCGCGCGCCGCTCGGCGGCCGCCCGCATTGCCGAGCGAACCTGCGTCATCAGTTCCATCTCGATCTGGCGGTCGCTGACGCGAACACGATTGTTGATCGATACGACGCCGCTCAACGGGGCAACAGTAGCTTCGGCAAGCTTCTTCTGGAAGGTCCAGTCGACCTGCCCAGTGAGTGTCACGGCACCGCCATGTACGGCAACCTCGATCATCCGTCGTGGCAGGCGGGCTTTCCACACGAGCGCCTCGAGCGCGGCGTCGCGCAATCCTGCATCGGTCCGACGGGCTGACGACGGCAGTTGTACGGACAACAGGTCGTGCGCTGCCGCCAGTCCGTCGCAATTTGCCGCCGCGGCGGTCGCCGCGAGCTTCGCCTGATAGCTCGGCACACTCCCGCGCAGCGTCGCGTGGCCGCCGCGCACGTCGACCTCGATGCGTGCGTCGCGGAGCAGCGCGTCGTTGCGCAAGCGTTCTGAAATTCGTTGCGCCAGCTCGCGATCCGCGGGCGTGATGCATGGACTAGAGAGCGAAGCCATGGCAGGATCCCTCGAAATCCGGCTCAGTCGAGCTCGACCGTCTGCTGATAGACCGGCACGATACCGATGCCGTCCTGCAGTTCCGCGATGCGGTGCCGCAGTGCTTCGGCGGCCGCTGGCTCGCCGTGCGTGATGTATACGCGCGCGGGAGACGGCGACAGCGAAGCCAGCCATTTCAGCGTATCGGCGTAATCGGCATGCGCCGACAGCGACGCGATTTGCGCGACGTGGGCACGCACCGGCACCTGTTCGCCGTGAATCTTCACGAACGGCTCGTGGGCGGCGAGCGCTGCACCGCGCGTGCCGCAAGCCTGGTAGCCGACCAGCAGGATCGTATTGCGCGGATCCGGCGCGAAGCGGCGCAGATGGTGCAACACACGTCCCCCAGTCGCCATGCCGCTGCCCGCGATGATCACTTTCGGGCCACCGTGCACGGCCATCTCCTTCGACTCGGCAACCGTGCGCACTATCGTCGCGACGTCGTCGATCTCCTTCACCCGTGACACGCTCAGGCGGTGCTCGGCCAGATGCCGCCGATACACGCCCGTCACGCGGGTCGCCAACGGGCTGTCGACGTACACCGGTACGTCCGCCATGCGCCGCCGCCGTTTGAGCTGCGCAATGTGATACAGCAGTTCCTGTGTACGTCCGACTGCGAAACACGGCACGATCACCGCGCCGCCGCGCGCGAAGGTCGTCTCGAAGAGGTCCGCGAGCTCGTCCTCGGGCTTGCCGTCCGGATGGCGCCGGTCGCCGTAGGTCGATTCGAGCACGACGTAGTCTGCATGGGCAGGGGCCTGCGGCGCGGGCATCAGCGGATCGTCGTCGCGGCCCAGATCGCCTGAAAATGCCAGCACCTTGTGTTGCCAGCACAGCACGATGCTCGCCGCGCCGAGAATGTGGCCGGCCGGCAGAAAACGGAACGACACGCCGTCGGCCAGCTCCACCGGCAGATCGAACGCACGTGGCACCAGCAGGTGGATCGCGCGCTCCGCATCAGCGCTGTCATAGAGCGGCAGCGCCGGATGATGGCGCGAATAGCCGTGACGGTTCGCAAACGCAGCGTCCTCCTCCTGCAGTCTGGCACTGTCACGCAACATCAGTTCGCACAGCTCCGCAGTAGCCGGCGTGCAATAGACCGGGCCGCGAAAGCCGTTGCGCGCGAGCACCGGCAGATAGCCGCAATGGTCGATATGCGCGTGCGTCAGCAGCACCGCGCCGAGACTATCGGCGGCCACCGGCAACGGGCTCCAGTTGCGCAGCCGCAGATGCTTCGCCCCCTGGAACAGACCGCAATCGACGAGGATTCGCTGCGTGCCGTGCTCCAGCAGGTACTTCGAGCCGGTGACGGTTTCCGCAGCGCCAAGAAAAGTGAGCTTCATCGATATACCCCATCCGGGAATCCGCGTGGCAACAGTGCAATTGCAGCGCAAGCGGCGCGTAGCGTCTTGACGCAGATCATCGTCGGGTATCGCACCGGCCGACGCAGCGCCGGCGGGTGCACCGGCCGCCGTGATTGAGCGAGATCAAGGTCTGGGGCGGTCTGCTCCATACACTGCATTCACAGCGGCATGCTTTGCTGCATTTCGCCCGCGACGCCGGCTGAAACGCGTGTTGAAGACGCCAGCTTCGGCTGCATGCGGCGCGAGTGCGCAATGTCCGGCATTGCCGCCGGTTTTGATGGAGGGTGTATCGTGAAACGCGTTTGGCAATGCCGACTGTTCGCGACTGCGGCGTTCGCGCTGGCGGTGCCGCTCGTCGGCGCGCCGGCTGCCGGCCAGGCTTCCCGTGCCGCGCCGCCGGCGCCGATTTTCTCGGGCACCAACATCGCACGCACGCATGCGCTGGTGCTCGGCGTAGACCCGCGCCGCAACAGCGTGATGCTCTGGCAGGACGACGGCGATCCGGTCGAGGTCGTGGTGGACCGCAAGCTCGGCAACGTGCGGCGTCTCGAGATGGGCGACGAAGTTGAAATCACCTATAGCAGGGCGCTGCTGCTGCGCGCCGACAAACCGGGCACGACGCGCAAGCGGGTTGATCGCGAGGTTACGAGCCGCCCGTCGCCAGGCGCGTCGATGGCGATGCATCGGATCGAAGCGGAGGCCACCGTCCTGCGTCTCGACCGCGACAAACGGCGCATCACGTTGCGCGGTCCGACGCAGACCGTCACGTTGCAGGCATCGTCCGGCCGCTTACTCGAAGGTTTGAAGGAGGGCGACAGCGTGCGCGTCGATTTTGTCGAGGCGACGGCGATTCACATCAAACGCGACGGCGCGCCGCTGCAATAGCGCGGACGCTCGCGCGGCCGTGCGCGTCGCGGCTCAGTGCGCTTGCGCAAGCCATTGCGCCGGCAACGACGGCAGACATCCCCAGCCGAGCGGTGCGAACACGTTGCCGCCTGCCGCGTCGACCTGTTCGACAAAGGCGTGTAGCGTCGTACCCGCCATGATGCGCAACGGTTCTCCATCGAAAAAGCTTTCGGTGCGTAGCCACGGCGCGGCGCCGCTGTTGATCTCCAGTGCGCTGTGCGCGTGGCCGTTGCGGCCCGCCTCGGGCGGAAACAGCGGTCCATCGAAGGCGACCTTCAGGATCTGACCGGCACGATCCAAATAAGGCAAGCCCGCGTGCAGGTGATAAGGCACGCGCTCCCAACGGTCACCGCATTGCTGGTCGAGCGCGAGGCGCGTGAAATACGCCCATGGCATGCGCACAAAGCACAGCCGGTAGACACCGCCCACGCAGCTCAGGTCGACGCGCAGTGCCATGGCTATCTCCCGTTGGGCGGCGGCGGCGCGGCACCATTGCGCTCGCGCAGATACCCGACCGACTGCGCGAGCAATGGTTTCACATTGCGCGGCAACTGCAGATGCTGCTCCAGCGCGCTGCGGTTCATCCAGCCGCGCGCAGCGACCGCCAGCCGCGCGGATGCGCCGTACAGATAGACGTTTTCGAGCATCGCGCCGGCACTGGCAGCAGCGAAAATTTCGCGCTGCGCTTCCGGAATCTCGCGCATGCAATCGAGATCGGCGACATAGACCAGATCGAGCGGTGCGTGGTCGACCAGTTCCTGATAGCCGGTCAGGCGCCGCAAATCGGCCGCCACCACCAGATCGAGACAATGTCGGTAAGGATCGTAGCGATAGGCACCGCTCGCGCGCAGCGCGTACACGGAGATCTCGTGCACCCCGAGTGCGGAAGGCGCGGTGCGACCGTCGGTGGCATCGCGGTTGATGCCGCCGGCGGCCCACAACAGCGCGCCGAGTGTCGCATCGTCGAGCTCCGCGGGCGCGAATTCGCGTGTCGTATGACGTGCGGCGAGCGCGTCCTGCAGCGGCAACCCGCCGCTGCGTGGGGCGGGTGGCAACACGATTTGCGGCGGCGATGCGCCGCACGCTGGCCGTGCGCGTGGCGCATCGAGCAGCGCGGATGCGATCCGGAACAGAGGTTTCATGATGGTCCTCCAGACGAACGGCAACGACGGCTTGGCTGAGTATGCGGCGGGGCCGGCCGAACGCCGTTGACGCAGCTCAAGCGCACTCGAACCGCAGCGGCGGGAGCTTTGCGGCGCTCTTGACCTGCGTCAAGCATGCGCTGCCTCTGCGTCCTATGCTGATCGCGACGCACGCCCCCGAGCGTGCGGAACTCAGGTGATGTCATGCATATCGTCTTTCCCCACGATGTCCCCGAATACTGCGCACGCGACCTGGTGGTGGCATTTCCGGCTCTGGTCGATGGCGAGCCGGTGCAATGTGCGATTACCGCGGAGGCGCTCGAAGATCACTTCGGCGCGGCATCGCTGCGCGAACCGGACCTTCTGGATGCATTCGACCGGCATCGCTTTGAGATCGAGCAGGCTGCCGACCGCATGCTTGGGGAAGTCGGCGGCAAAGCGGTGCTGCTGCACAGCGGCTACTTCCGGTACCTGGGCTGAGCGGATAACTGCGCTGCTGCGGTCGCCCGGCGTGATGGTTTCGACATGCGTTTGCGGCCGCGCCGGTGCGCTAGCTCGGGGGCGCGGACGGTCGCACTGCTGCGGCGCGCGACGTGGCTGGTGCGACGAAAGATTGCCGGTACGCTGCCGGCGTGGAGAGACTCATGAAGCACGACGGTAACGCGATGATCGCGCCGGAACGGGGCGCGCAAGTTACGCCGTTCGGATACCGGCGCGTGATGATCGCGACCTGGGATGGGCGCTTGCCGCTGGCATTGATCGACTACGCCACTGCATCGATCGACCCGGCTGCGGTGTTCCTCGTGGTGGCAACCGTCGCGCCCGAGCAAGATGGGCAATCCGACGTCGATGCCGGAGCGCGCTGTCAGGCCGCCAACATGTTGCAGTCGGCGCAAACGCTGCTGGCTGCGCGCGGGCGCAATGCCAGCACCGAACTGCTGAAGCTGTCGCACGCGCACGCGAGTAGCGCGTGGCTGCTCGCTGATACGGCAGCGCGCTGGGGTGCCGATGTCGTGCTGACCTCCTGCGCGGGCCCCGCGCACCTCGCGCGCGCCGCGCATTGCCCAGTGCTGGTGCTGCCGGATGAGTGCGCCGCGCTGCACCGCCGGGTGCCGGCCGAACGCTTTTTCGTGGCCAGCGACGAAAGCGATGCGTCATGCGACGCGCTCGCCGAAGCCAGGCGTCTTGCCGGCTGCCACGCGCAGCTGCGCATCGCACGCATCACATTCGCGGCGCACGTCGCGGTGGCGGCGCAAAACTTCGAGCCGGTTGTGCTGCCGGCGGCCAGGCATGGCCATAACCTCGCGCGCGAGATTGTCGACGCGGCGCTTGCGTGGCACGCGGATCTGCTGGTGCTCGGCACGCATGCCGGTGAATCGTCAGGTAAATGGCGCTTCGCGAGCATTGCCGAACAGGTTGCCGAGCTGGCGGCGCTGCCGTTGCTGCTGGTGCCTCTCGGCGGCACCACGCGGCGTAGCGGCGAGCCTCCATGACCACCGCGCGGGCCAGCAACGCTGTGCTTCACTGGGCCGCGTGCTGCCGCAGGCGTGGCTCCGGAATCTGAATGCGAATGTGAAAGCCCGCCCCTGCCGCAGTATGAAATTCGATCGTCCCATGCAGCTGCCGGACACGCTCGCGCATGCCCATCAAGCCAAACGAGCGCTGCCCGGACGAGGGTTGCGGGTTCGCGGGTGCGCCGACTCCGTCGTCAGTAATGTCGATCATGCTGAGGTTGGCGTTGCGCATGAATCCGACGCTAACGGTATGCGCCTGCGCATGGCGAGCGACGTTGGTCAGCGCTTCCTGGACGATGCGAAAGATCGTGGTCGCGGCGAACTCGTCGATCGGCGCGTCCTCCTCGCCGGACATATGCAGGTGTCCGGCGACGCCGTAGCGACGCGAGAAGTCCTCGACCAGCCATTCGAGCGCCGCGCTAAGACCCAGGTCGTCAAGCAGCGGCGGGCGCAGATCAGCCGCGATACGCCGCAGCGATACGGCCATCGCGTCCACTTGTGCCTGCAACTCGTGCGTTGCGTGCAGCGGTTCCTGCCAGCCCGCGCTGCGTACTTGGGCCTCGAGCAAGGCCATGCCCATCTTTAGCGCGGTCAGTTGCTGACCGAGATCATCGTGCAGCTCACGGGCAATGCGCTTTTGCTCGTTCTCCCGCGCGACCTGCATCTGCGTGGATACCTCGTTGGCGTGCTCGAGCGATGCAAGGCGCTTACGCTCGGTCAGGTCGCGCGTGACTTTCGCGTAGCCGAGCAAGGTGCCCGACGCGTCGCGCACCGCCGAAATCACCACGTTGGCCCAGAAGCGCGAGCCGTCGCGCCGTACGCGCCAACCTTCGTCTTCGACGCGACCTTGGGCAGCCGCTTCACGCAGCTCGCGCGCGGGTTTGTCCGCGTCGACGTCTTCCTGTGTATAGAACACGGAAAAATGCCGCCCGACGATTTCATCGGGCGAATACCCCTTGATACGCTGCGCGCCGTCATTCCAGCTGGCCACACGGCCTTGCGCATCGAGCATGAAAATCGCGTAGTCGCGCACCGCTTCGATCAGCATCTGATAGCGGTCTTCGATCCCGATATCGGTGCGAGGCGCCGCATTGCCATCCGGTGCCGGCGGATGGGACATCGTCATTGTTGGCTCCGCAAATGCACAAAATTCACGGTCAAGGCGCAATTGAACGTCGTTTCGATTGAAGGCTGGTCCACGCCGGGCGGTGCCGGCACGCGAGGTTCGAGCATGGCTTCGGACGGTCGCGCTGATCCGGGCATGCGCCATCCGACGCAGACGAAAAGGAACCGAATGGCAGAACGTTGGAGAAAGCCGCCTTTGTACGGGTCGTGGCGGCTGCCATTATTTTGCTCGCAATCGTGGTTCACGAAAAGTATCCGGCGGCCGGTTTCGATGTGTGCAACGACCGGAGGCATCGATCATGCATGCCGCTTTTTGCTGACTGAGGCAGCGAGTCGGGTTGATGCGCGCCGGCTTGACGTGCGTCAAGCCGGCTGACGCATCGCTGGCTAGCATCGAATCAACGCAATGCCGCATGTACCACGCGGCGCCGGTTGATGCATACCGGCTGCGGATTCCCCGTCATTCTGACGGCGCTCGCGCAGGCGTGCGGGCAATGCGCCGGACCGGCGCGTGTCCGGTCCGCTTCCATGCATCCATGCAGTCCAAGGAGAGCAGGTGATGAGCAATCTTTCGCGATACGATCCGTTTTCGATCGACCCGGTGGCCGATCTGTTCCAGGGCTTTTTCCGGCCGATGCGCAGCGTCGTCGGCGAGCAGGAAGCCAGCCTGTCGTCGATGAAAATCGACGTGGCCGAAAACGAATCGTCCTATACCGTAAAGGCCGAATTGCCCGGCATCGACAAAAAGGACATTGATGTGCAGATCGATGGCAGCCGCGTATCCATCAACGCAAAGGTGGAGCGCAGCAAGGAGCAGAAAGACGGTGAACGGGTGATCCGGCGCGAGCGCTATAGCGGTGCATTCAGCCGCACGTTCTCGCTGGAGTCCGAGGTCGACGAAAACACCGCGAGTGCCGAATACAAGGATGGCGTGCTGTCGCTGGTGTTGCCCAAGAAAGCGGCGGCCGACCGCAAGCGTCTGACGATCGGCTGAGGTCGAGCGCACAGGCTGCGAGTTGCAGGGCCCGGCGCACGCATTTCGTGCGCCGGGCCCGCTTCGCTCCGGCGGGTCATGCGTACTTCAATCCGCAAGTGAACTCAGCGTGGTCGCATGCTTGCCGACCGTTTGTGCAAGAATCGGAACCTCATCCTCGTTCAGGCTCAGTGCGTCGGCGAGCAGCGCGTGGTTGATCCAGCCGCGCACCACGCTCGCCAGTCCGGCCGACGCGCAGTAGAGCGCCACGTTCTGCGCGATAGCCCCCGCGGCAGTCCCTGCGAACAGATCACGCTGTTGCGGCGCCATGGCGAGCAGCTTCGCCGCGCATACGACGTAGACCAGATCGAGCGGCGCGCTGCCGACGAAATCCTGGTAACCGGTCATACCGCGTGCGTCGACCGCGCGCTTGAGCACCAGCCTATGCGCGGGTGCGTCGTAGCGGTAGACGCCGCCTTCGAGCGCCGCATAGATGTCGATTTCGTGAAACGCATGCGCCGAAGGCGCGGTGCGTCCGCCGCTGGCCGGCCGGTTGACGCCGTTGGCGGCCCACAGTAACGCGCCGAGCGTGGCGGGCAGCAGCGGCTCTTCGGAAAATTCGCGCGAGCTTTGTCGCTGCGCAAGCGCACTCATCAGCGGCACGCCGGACGCCAGATCCGGATGGACCAGCTCGATGGCTGCCGGCGCATGGATGCGGGTACGCACGCCGCCAACGCTGCTGGCGGGCTGGTAGGTCAACAGTTGCATATCGGTCATGTTTCGGCTCCTGAACAGCTTGATGAGGTGGGGATCGCTCTGCCCGCGATGCGGCAGTGGGGGCTCTTTTTACACTACCCCGCGCGTTGCCGCCGCGTTTGACCTGCATCAGAGAGCAACGCGTGCCGCCATGTAAAGCTGCGGTCATGGTCAACCCGCAGCGGGTAGAGGAGCGTGAGATGAAAACCGACAAGCAACTGAAGCAGGATGTGGAAGCTGAACTGGAATGGGATCCGGCGGTAACGGCAACGGATATTGGCGTCGAGGTGACCGACCGGGTGGTGACGTTGCTCGGCCATCCGCTCAGCTACGCGGAAAAGCTGGCGGCGGAGAAGGCCGCGCATCGTGTGGCAGGTGTCAAGGCAGTAGTGGTCGACATGCACGTGCGGCTCGCGCAGAAGGACGTGCGCAGCGATACCGACATCGCGGAAGCCGTGCACGCGATTCTGCGCTGGACCGTCGGCTTGCCCGACAATGCCGTCAAGGTTCAGGTCGAGCGCGGCCGGGTCACGTTGAGCGGCGCGGTGGACTGGGCGTATCAGAGCCATGTCGCTGTACGTACCGTCTCGCATATGCGCGGTGTCGTCGGCGTATCGAATCAGATCGAAGTGCGCGGCGACGTCGCGACCGACCAGATTGCCGAACAGATCCGGCAGGCCATGCAGCGGCATGCGGAGCGCGAGGCGAAACATATCGGCATCGCGGTGCGCGACGGCACGGTCACGCTGACCGGCAAGGTCGACTCCTATGCCGAACGCTCGGCTGCGCGCGGCGCGGCGTGGAGTGCGCCGGGTGTGCGTGCGGTAGTCGATGAGATGCGTGTCGAATGACACGCCGCGCCTGCCGGCGTTAGCGAGGAGAGGACATGCCCCTCGCTGCAAATGCTCACGACCGCGAGTGGTCCGTCGATGCATCGACCTGCGCGGGGCCCGCCGGCGGCTATCGCGCGATGGTCCGCGTGGCGCACAACTGCGGCAACGGCGCCTTCGAGTATGAATTCCGGCTCAGCGGTACGTTCCCGACCGAGCGCGAGGCGTTGCTTGAGGGTTTGCGCGAAGGCACGACCTGGATCGAGCTGAAGATCGCCGGCGTGCTGCACGTGTGAGCCCGCGCGGTCGGGCTCTCCGGGCGCGCCGCGGCGAACGCAGCGACGATGGCGATGAGTGTTCGCGCTGCGTTTGCTTGTGGGCCGGAGCGGCAATTCTGGGAGTTCAAATACTTCAGGGGCGCCAGGCCACTTCATGCACGTATTGCGAGCGGCGCAGGGTCGGCTATGCAGCCGCCGCTTCGCGCTGGCTGGCTTTCAGGCTGGCGGCAAAGCGCCGAAGCGCGACGAGCGAACCTGTCACACTGTGATATGTCTCACGGCCGATTTGCGCGTCGAGCATCACCATCATGCCGGCGTTGCGTGCGAGTTCAACCAGTGCGTCGCTGTCGTCGTCAAGCGGCGTTTCGCTGGCGGTGCGGCAGGCTACGGTGCACGAGGCGAGGGTGCTGGACATGGCGGGTCTCCTTGGCGGATGCGCGTGGGCCAACACGGGCCGATTGTTCTCGCACCGCTCTGAATGGAAGGTTCATGTCTGCAGTATGGTGCGTCGGCGGCTCCGATCCAATCAGGGCTGACTGAAGCGCTTGTAGGCGTTGCGTCATCATGCGCAGCGTTTTCCTACAAATTATCGGCTGTTGCTGACAACGGCACATGTGAGCGGCGTGCCGACCATACCCTGCCTGCCGCATCGGGCTCGCCGCAATGCGCGAGGATCGCATTGCGCACCTGCTCGCGCAGCCGCACCGTAGCGGCGAAATCGGTGCCGTCGGGTGCGATCGCCGGCAGCCCCGTGACCGTGATGGTGCCGCGCTCTACAATCCAGTCGCCGTCGCGCAGCGCAACGCGCACGCCCCTTAAGGCGATCGGGGCGACCGCGTAGCCGGTCATGCAGGCGCAGCGAAAAGCACCGAGGTGGAATGCGCGCAAACCCGCGGCACGTACGAACGTGCCTTCCGGAAAGAACAGCAGGCGGTCGCCCGCGTTGGCCAGTTCGATCAGTCTTGCTTCGTCGGCGAGGCTGCCAGCATAGACACCCCGCTCGACGAAGCGTCCGCCCAGCGCGCGCAGCAACGGGCCGGCAAGTGGCCGCATGGCCAGTTCGCGTTTCGCCACAAAGTTGACCGGACAGGGCAGCACAGCCGCCAGCACGACGACGTCGAGGTAGCTGGTATGGTTGGATACGACGACCGTGCGTGAGGTTGCCACGGCCGCAAGGTTGCCGTCCACGACGACCTGCACGCCTGTGGCGCGCAGAAACAGGCGGCAGGCGCGCGCCAGCCATTGCCAGTTGCGTGCGGAATCGCGCCGGAACGCGACACCCGCGAACACGCCGACGGCAAGCATCGCGAACAGGCTCCAGCACCACGCACCCCGTGCGTAGCGACGCATCTGTCTGGACGCGCGCCGCAGCGCTGCGCGCGTGCCGCTGCGCAACAGCGCCGCAAGCTGTTGCCCAAGTGGCCGCGGAGCGAGCGCCGTGCCGCCGCGCTCGAAGCGTTCAAGCGTTTCCGCGTGGCGGATCTTGCCGCCCGGTGTTTTGACGACGCTGTGCGGCGCCACGAGCGCGACCTGTTCGGCGGCTGCGCCATAGTGCGTGAGCGCAGCCGACATGATTTGCGCCTTGAGCCGGGCGCGCGCAGCGTCGTCGTCAAGCGCGGTCTCCGCGATAATCACGACGCGCTCGGTGCCGCTGCGCACATCCGGCGCCGCACACACCGCAACCCCGCCACGCACGATGCCGGGCATTTTGCCGATCGCGTCTTCCAGTTCGTATGGGAAGAAATGACGGCCGCCCCGGATGATCATGTCCTTCACGCGTCCAGTGACGAACAGTTCGCCGTCGGCCAGATAGCCGAGATCGCCGGTGTCAAGCCAGCCGTGGTCGAACAGTTGATCGGTTTGTGCGCGATTGCGCCAGTAGCCTCGCGTTGCCGACGTGCCGCGAAATTCGATGCGGCCGACCTGACGCGGCGGCGCCTCGCGGCCATCGTTGCCGACGACGCGCACCTCGGTTCCCTCCAGCGGAAAGCCGCAGCCGACCGCTTCGATTACATCGTCGCCATTTAGCGCGGCGATGGCCGTCCCGCTTGCGACGAATGGCTCGCGCACCACGCGATCGACCTGCAAGCCGCGCGCAGGTGGAGGAAACGTAAGCGCCAATGCATTCTCGGCCAGCCCGTACACCGGTGTGATAGCCCGCGCGTCGAGGCCATAGGGCGCAAAGCGCACCGCGAACGCGCGCATCGTGTTTGGGTTGACCGGCTCGGCGCCGCAAAACGCAAAGCGCAGCGACGACAGATCGATGCCCTGCAATGCGTCTTTTTCGAGGCGCTGTGCGCATCGCTCGTAAGCGAAATTCGGCGCCGCCGTGACCGTGCCGCGATAGCGGCCGATGGCGCGCAGCCAACTGGCGGGCCGCGCGAGAAACGCCAGCGGCGACATAACTACTAGCGTCAGCCCGAAATAAAGCGGTGCAAGCCACGCGCCGATCAGGCCCATGTCGTGATACAGCGGCAACCAGCTGACGACGGTGTCCTGCGCACAGACATCGATTCGCGCGCCCATTGCGCGCACATTCGCCAGCAGATTCGCGTGGCTGAGCATCACGCCTTTTGGTGCGCCGGTGCTGCCCGACGTGTATTGCAGCAGCGCGATGTCGTCGGTGTGCGCGGGCAGCCGTGCTTCCATCGGCAGCCGCGCAATCCGCTGCGGGGAGACCACGTGCCGCAGCGTCGCGACCTCCAGCCTGAGCAGCCTGGCAACCAGTGCGGCCTGCTCTGGCGCGATCAGTGCCTTGACGCCGGCGTTCGTCAAAATTGCCGTGTTGCGCCGGATATGCTCTTCGAGTTCGCGCCGATGCGCAGGCGGGTAGATCGGCACCGGTATGGCATTGCACAGCAGGATGGCGCAGAAGCAGGCGAAGTAGTCCGCCCCCGTGGGCAGCATCAGCGCCACCGTGTCGCCTGGGTCGATGCCGAGCGCCCGCAGACCGCCTGCCAGCCGCAGCGCCTGCCGGTACAGTTCGCCGAAACTGAGGCTGGTTTCGCTTCCCGCATCGTCGAGGATCAGCAGATGGCGACGCTCGGCGTGCCAGTTCGCATGCCATCGCAGGACTTCCGGCCAGGTGAGGGCGGTTTCCGGGACGCTGCCTTCCGGGCTGGAGGCGGGCGCTTCCGCCTTACTCAGAGCATGATCCGGCCCGAGGTTGCCGGCTTGCCTGTCGAGCGCATCTAGCACATCGGCGGGCGTCAGCGCAGACGCGAACGCATCGACCGGCAGACGCGTGTCGAATGCCTGCTCGACGCGCGCCAGCAATTCGGCCCGGGCCAGGCTGTCGAAGCCCAGCTCGCGGTCGAGGCGCGTCTGCAGCGTAATCGCTCCGTGTGCCGGCTCCCGACCGCTCGCCTCGCGCGCAAGCGCCCTGACAATGTCGAGCAATTGCGACGCACGCTCGGCGCAGGCGAGGTTGTCAGAAGCAGTTTGCGGTGCATTCATCGATCTCTCCGGAGTGGCGCAGCCGTCCGCTGTCTCGACTATTGAACAAGGCAATGACGCCGCGTCTGTTGATGCGTATCAAGCGCTGGGTTCGCGCTGTATCTGGACGCGCCGTTGATTCACGTCAAGACGCACGGCGTGGGATCAGCGCACGATTCGTTCGGCAGACCGCAGGGCAAGACGTCCACGGCTGTGCGTGAGGGGGCCGACATGGGCGTGGGCATGCAGATCGTGTATTTCGGCTTCGCGGGGTCGAGCGAACTCGAAGGAGAGGCGGGCGCCCAACTCGTGCGTCTGGAGCGCTATAGCAATCTGTTGACGGGGTGTCACCTGGCGATCGAAGCATTGCCCGCACGCAACGGACATCGTCTGTATGACGTGCGTCTCGATCTGCGGTTACGCGATCAGGACAGTCACGGCCTGCTACCGCTTCCTCACTGTTCGGGAGAGGCTGCCCATGCAGCCATCCGGCAGGTTTTCGATTGCGCCGACGAGACGCTGTGCAAGCTTCAAACGGATTTGATGCAAAGGTCCCGTTGACGATAGCGGCATGCGCGCCGTCCTTTCAGTTCTCATCGCCAGCGAAAAGGCCATGCTCGGCAAGCGATGCGGAGGGGTCGATGCACTGGACATGCCACTTGCCGATAAGAGGTGTCTGGTGCCCACAGCGGTGCCATAGCGCTCGCCCGCTTTCCCCCTCAAATGGGCCATATCGACTGGACAGGTCGAGACCTTCCAGTTCGCACAGCGTGCGTCCGCCTTGCGGACCCGTGACGCCGGCGTTCGACGCATGGGGTACGAGCATGCCCCAGTCGGGGAGATCAATCACCGCATGTCCCTCGCGCGACCACTT